>Ga0187774_10000512_pt1 | contig 13299 bp, 17 predicted proteins | sample 0216_BV02_MP05_2_FD_133152 | JGI IMG/M metagenome (GOLD analysis project Ga0187774, IMG submission 133152) | Tropical peat soil microbial communities from peatlands in Department of Meta, Colombia - 0216_BV02_MP05_20_MG | ecosystem: Environmental > Terrestrial > Soil > Wetlands > Peat | place... | reverse complement strand
GGCATCCCAGTTTGGTTATCTCCCAGGATTTCTATGGATCCTTATTGGTGCTGCTCTTGCAGGTGGCGTACATGATTTCATAATCCTTACGGCATCTATGAGAAGAGACGGTAAATCCCTTGCCACGCCCTTCGGGCTCGCAATGACAATGTAAAAACATTTATTGCGTTGTGTATAAAATAGTTTTCGTATCCTTCTACTTCTTCCCCATAGGCATATATAGCTTTTTCAATTGTTCTTTTGTTAGAGGTTCGCCAAAAGCAGCATAATGCAGTAAAGGCGATGGGGGATTTTCAATAGGTATCCATTTCCCTTCCTTGTAATTTTGGTAGACAGCGTCATATATTACTCCATTTACGACAGGAATAACTCCCGTTAAATTTTTCACATTTCCATTTTCAAGCCAGGTTAACCTTAATGCTCCTTCTTGAACCTTTCTAACAATTTCTGTCCCATGGCACTCTTCGCATTTTTTCCCTTCCTTTTTAATAGAGTGGCTATACTGGGGAGCGAAAACAAGGAATGTCTTGTTACCCTGTACGACAAAGGTTTGCATGTTTGCAGAAGTCACTTTGCCATTGTAATTCATAAGGAAAACCCATCCAGACAGCGGGATAGCAACCTTTTTCCCCTCTTTTACTAATGTATCAAAATGGCAGTTATAGCAGCTGACCACGTGACGAACGTGGCAGGATTTGCAATCAAGCTTCTCTTGATGAATCTTGTGAGAAACACTTGGCTTAATGGACTTATGGCAGTTCTCACATTTAGCATCCATAGCACCTAATTGTTTCATGGATTTGTATTCAATACCATCACCGTGTATCTCCCTTTGGGTGTGACAATCTATGCATTGCATTCCTTTAGCCAAATGGACATCCTCTTGATGCGCAGCTTTATCTATTTTTTGAACTAAGGCTTCTCGTTGATGACATTCAATGCAAATCTCTTGGTTCCGAGCAACTTTTGTTGAGTATGCAAGTTTATCGTTCAGCTTGGTTTGATGGCATTTATCACATGAGGATACATGGCAGTGATAACAAGGGAGTTTTGAATAAGGGATCCCTGTAATGGTTTCTAAACCACCGTTCGCTTTGTCATACCAGTAAGCCATTCCCCTTGCAGTATAGTGCAGGCTTGAATTAAAAAAAGGTTCTTCTTTTTTCGTATCTTCGGCATTTATCTTCCCATATAACCCTACAGCAATCAAAATAAAAACGACCACTTGGATGACTAAAAATTTCTTCATACAATTCCTCCTTATCTGTAGAAAAATAAACTAAATTATCTTAAAGGTTACCAATAACCTTCTTCAATTTACCTCTCACCTGCTCAGCAGTATCCAATAATTTTGGATTGTCAATAGCTTGCATTGATGCGATTGGGTCTATGGCTGCTACTTCTATCTTTCCCTCTGAGGTCTCCTGAACTATCACATTACATGGCAACATAGTACCTATTTTGTCCTCTGCCTGTAATGCCTCATATGCAAAAGATGGATTGCATGCCCCGAGGATTCTATATTTCTTGAAATCGACATTCAGTTTCTTTTTCAAGGTTTCTTTTACATCTATTTCTGTAATAATTCCAAAGCCTTCTTTTTTTAGCTCCTCTGCTACCTTGACAACAGCTTCATCAAAAGGAATTCTCAAAGTCTTGCTAAAATAGTAGCTCATTGCATTTCTTCTTTACCTTATCCCATTAGAATATCTAAGAGCCTATCGAGCTCATCGAGGGAATAATATTCTATCTCTATTTTCCCCTTTTTACCTTTATGGAGTATCCTGACCTTTGTACCGAGACTTCTAATTAATTTTTCCTCAAGGGATGAAATTTGTGGATCTTTGATTAACTTTACTTTCTTAGGCTTGGTTACCCTTTTGGATAATGCCTCTGCCTCTCTAACGCTAAGACCCTTTTTGACGATCTTCCTTGCAGCCTCTATCTGGTTAGACTTTCCCTCTATCATAAGAAGAGCTTTTGCATGTCCCATGCCAAGGAAGCCTTTGTAAATTAGAGATTTTATCTCTTCCGGAAGTTTTAAAAGCCTCAGATAATTGGCGATCGTTGCCCTGTCTTTCCCTACTTTATCAGAAAGCTCCTCCTGAGTTAGGTTAAAATCTGTTACCAATCTTCTGAAGGCATCTGCAGTCTCTATGGGATTGAGGTCTTCCCTTTGGATATTTTCTATCAAGGCTATCTCGAGAGAATCTTTTGAGGCGACGTCTCTTATTAGGGCTGGCATCTTTTTAAGACCAGCCAGTGCTGCGGCTCTCCATCTGCGCTCACCTGTAACGAGCCTGAAGGTACCATCTCCCACACGGGTAACAATTATAGGCTGTAGTACTCCCTTTTCTTTTATGGAAGCTGCAAGTTCCTTGAGCGAATCGTCTCTGAAGGATTTTCTCGGTTGTTGCTCTCCGGGAACGATGCGGCCGATATCGAGATATATTACCTCTTCCCCTTTTTCAGGTATTAAGGCTTCAAGACCTTTGCCTAAAGCCGTCTTCATTCAGTATCTCCTTTGCTAATGATAGATAGCTCTGTGCCCCTCTCGAACGTATATCATACAAAAGTGCAGGTTTTCCAAAGCTTGGGGCTTCTCCGAGAGTTACATTTCTCGGTATTATAGTATCATAAACTTTATTTCTAAAATGTTTTCTGATTTCTTCTGCTACCTCAGAGGAGAGATTATTCCTCGCGTCAAACATGGTAAGGACTATTCCTTCAATCTCTAAATTGGGATTAAAGGAACTCCTTACCTTTCGAAGTGTCCGGAGTAAAAGACTAAGGCCCTCAAGTGCATAATACTCGCATTGCACAGGTATTAACACGGAATCAGCAGCAACAAGGGCATTTAATGTCAAGATCCCGAGAGAGGGGGGGCAGTCAATAAATGTAAAACGATACTGTTCCCTGATCGAATGCATTGCCTCATGCAGAATGTGTTCCCAACCCTTTTTCCCCACAAGCTCAATCTCTGCACCCAGAAGGTCTATTGTAGAAGGTAAGATGTTGAGATGTTCTATAGCAGTAGTTTTCAAAGCATCTGCAATTTCACAGTTGCCTATGTAAACATCGTAGAGACTTTTATCGAGATTATCTCTTGATATGCCAAGACCTGCTGTAGAGTTCCCTTGGGGATCTGTATCGACGAGGAGAATATCTTTTTCAGCAAGGGCAAGAGATGCAGCAAGGTTAATAGCTGTCGTGGTTTTCCCAACACCACCTTTCTGGTTGACTATAGTTATAACTTTCCCCATAGATTTTAAAGGATTGGAAATGAATTATTATAACCTAAACTATGCGCTTTTAAACCGCAGTAATTTTAAAAATTAGGATATGAAATTGTGATATAATTTTTAAAGAAAGGGATGGAGAGTCATGTTGTTTGTTGTTATCGCGACTATAATAGCACTTCTGCCTATAATTCTGTTCTGGCAGAGGGGAAGGAGGTTAGTACAATGGTAAAGGATATACACTGGCTTGGACATGATACATTCAAGATTGTCGGAGAAAAGGTTATATATACAGATCCATTCAAGATTAAAAAGAAAGACATAACAGATATTATCTTGATTACCCATGAGCATTTTGATCACTGTTCTCCTGAGGATGTAAAAAAGATTCAAGGGCCGAATACAGTAATTGTTGCAACTTCGGACTGTGCAAAAAAGCTATCAGGGGAAATAAAAGTTGTTAAGCCGGGCGATAAGATTAATGTCGAGGGTATTGAGATCGAGGCTGTGCCTTCTTATAACACAAACAAGCAATTCCATCCAAAAACCAATGGCTGGGTTGGGTACATTTTCACTGTAAAAGATCAAAGGATTTATATCGCAGGAGATACGGATTACATTCCTGAGATGAAAAACTTTAAGGTTGATATAGCGCTCCTCCCTGTATCAGGCACATACGTAATGACAGCTGATGAAGCTATAAAAGCTGCACTTGATATTAAACCAAAAGTTGCTATCCCAATGCACTATGGCTCAATAGTTGGCTCAGAGAATGATGCAAAAAGATTTGCTGCCGGATTAAAAGGGAAGATAGAGGTGGTGGTCATAAAAGAAGAATAGCAGGTAGCTCTGCGTAAAAAACTGAAGTATAATTTCCGGGCATCTTATACAAAATTGAAAATAGAAATAGGGAGGGCTGTTTCAGTCCGCCTCAGGCGGATTATAATCGATAGATTATATTGATGTGGCAATCGCAAGTACCCTTCAAATTAAAGGTTTCTTCGTTTACGCCTTAAAAGGTTTTATTTTAAGGTGTCGTATAAAAATTCTTTACCAGCCTTCTCTACTTAATTTATTAATTTCACGAGTTCTCTCAGCCTTATATATAGTTTCTCTTTAAAAATATGAATAGCTGGAGAAATAATCAACTTAAATCCACAGCGTTTTCTATAGAGGATATAAGAGCACAAATTAAGGGTTCTATAGGGAGAGAGATTTTCTTCTATAAGACAGTTGGGTCTACAAATACAATTGCAGCAGAGCTTGCAGAGAAAGGCGGAGCCGAAGGCACAGTTGTTATTGCTAATAGTCAGGAAAAGGGCAGAGGTAGGCTTGGTAGAAGCTGGGTTTCACCTCCTGATATAAACATATATATGAGCATTCTTCTTAGGCCTGAAATAGAGCCTAAAGAGATAACTTTGGTAACGTTAATGGCTGCTGTAGGGTGTACTATAGCACTTAGAAGGGTTACAGGCATAAATGTGACAATAAAGTGGCCGAATGACCTGATGGCTTCGGATAAAAAGTTAGGGGGGATTCTTACAGAGTTGAGAATGGCAAGCAAAAAGGTAAAATATGTTATTACAGGCATAGGAATTAACGTAAATATGGATTCAGAGGCATTTCCAGACAACATAAAAGAGTTAGCAACATCCCTAAAAATAGAGACAGGCTTACTACATTCAAGGGCAGAAATTATTACTGAGACCTTGAATGAGATAGGCCATTGGTATATGGACCTTAAAGAGAAAAGAATGGGTGAAGTCCTTTCTGAATGGCAGAGACTGACATCTACAATCGGCAGAAAAGTTAAGATAAATCTTGGTAGAGAAACACTAACAGGCATTGCTGAATCTATAGATAATGTAGGGAGCTTGTTCCTGAGGCTCCCATCAGGTGAATTGAGGGCCATAAGAGTCGGAGACCTAACGGTATTGGAATAAATGCTAATTGCTACAGATATTGGTAACTCCTCAATAAATATAGGTTTTTTTACTGATTCGGGCCTTTTTGTTGGAAAGATTGATACGAAGCCTCGAAGATCTCGTTTAGCGTATTTTGAACTCCTTAATAAGCTTATAAAAGAAAAAAATATGGACAAAAAACCTGAAGGGGGTATAATATCATCTGTCGTTCCTGGCCATACCAGAGTCTGGGAAAAGACTCTTAAAAAATTAACATCATCAGAGCCATTAATAGTGAGCTACAAGATAAATACAGGCCTGAAGTTTGATATTCCGAATCCAGAGAAACTGGGCTCAGACAGAATTACAAATGCAGTAGCAGCATATGAAATTTTCAAAGGTCCTGCGGCAGTTATAGATTTTGGAACAGCCACAACGATCAGTGTTATAGGGAAAGATGCGAATTATATCGGAGGGGCAATAATGCCAGGGATCGGGCTAATGAATGACTCCCTTGCTAAAGGCACCTCTAAGTTACCTAAGGTTAGTTTCAATTCCCCTGAATCAGCCCTCGGCACGGGTACACATAGTTGCATTCAGTCAGGCCTTTTTTATGGTACAGCCGGTGCTACAGAAAGACTTATTCGAGAGATGGAAAAGGAGATTGGGTTTTGGCTTGAGGTTGTGGTAACCGGAGGGTACAGTGGTATGGTTTCAAGGTTCCTCAAAAGAAAGCATGTTCTAAGGCCAAACCTTACACTTGAGGGTTTAAAGATAATATTTTCGAGGAACAGGGATGCATGAGTTAAGGAAGGACATACTGCTTGGCAGATGGATAGAAGTTCTTTCAGAATCTAAGGAGCCGTCAGAGTACCATCTACGTATTGGTAAGGGTTCGGCTGAAAGAAGCTGTATTCTTTGTTCTGGTAGAGAGAATGAAACCCCACGTGAGATAACTTCTGTTAGAAAACCTGGTACTCTGCCTAATACCCCTGGTTGGTGGGTTAGGGCCATTCCAAGTTTTAATCCTCTCTTCAAAGTAGAAGGGGATCTGAATAGAAGAGGAGTTGGGATTTATGATAGGATGAATAACATTGGTGCAAATGAGGTCCTTATTGAGTCTCCTGAGCATAATGTAAGGCCTGAAGACATGGGGCTTGAGCAAATGATAAGGGTCATAAGGCTCTATAGAGACCGCATAGTTGACCTCAATAAGGACTTGAGATTGAGATATATACTTATATCCAAAAACTCAATACTCGATCCTTGGGATACCTTCTTTCATCCCGTCTCTCTTTTAGTAGCAACACCTGTAATCCCTAAAAAGATCAAAGACGAACTTGAAAATGCAAAACAGTATTATGACTATAAAGAAAGGTGCATATTTTGCGATATAATCAGGGAGGAGCTCCGTGTGGGAGAAAGGATAATCCTCGAGACGAGAAACTTCCTTTGCTTCTGCCCATATGCATCTACATTTCCCTTCGAGTCATGGATAATTCCAAAAAGGCATAGTTGTGATTTTCAAGAGATCTCAGATGAGGAGATTGAGGACATGGGGTTCATTCTTATGAATGTATTGAAAAAAATGAGGACAATATTTAAAACAGAATTTAAAACAGAACTGCCATTTAGCTATTTTCTGCACACTGCTCCAAATAGAGTACCGAGGAGAAACCACTGGCATACGTTAGGTGATGACTATCATTGGCATCTCGAGATAATTCCAAGGCTTATAAGGAGGAATGGGTTTGAATTAGGTTCAGGATTGTTTATCCTGACTACATCGCCTGAAAAGGCAGCAAAATATCTAAGGGAGGTAGGATAATGGAGATTAAGAGGATTCTTTTTCCGACAGACTTTTCTGAGGGTTCATCAAATGCATTACAGTATGCCGTTGATATGGCTAAGCGTTATGGAGCTAAACTCTATCTTATTCATGTTATTTACGACATAGCGAAGGCAACAGGTTGGTATGTCCCGCATACCTCAATGGATGAGATGTATAAGGATATTGAAAAGGAGGCCGAAAAGGAGCTCGGTAGATACGGTCTCGAGGAGTTGAGAAGCCTTAAAGGCATGGAAAGAAGTGTGCTTAAAGGTGTACCTCACGATGTGATAGTAAAATTTGCAAATGATAACAAGATTGACCTTATAATAATGGGGACTCATGGCAGGAAGGGAGTAGGGAGGCTACTTTTCGGAAGCACCGCTTCACAGGTTGTAAGGTATTCGCCTTGCCCAGTCCTTACTGTGAGGATTCCAATGTATAAAGGAAAGTAAACAGTTGCGTGTATATATCTCGGAAAACGCCTTTATTGACCTCTTGCTGAGCTCAGCGGAGGTGTACAAGAAAGAATGCCTTGGTTTTCTACTTGGGTACAGGCTTGAAGACAGGTTCATAGTTGAACACGCTTTTACTGTGCAGACTGCCAACAGGAGGCATAAAGGGGTTGTTTATGATAGAAAGAACCACAAAAAAATAGAGCAAATCCTTACAAGATTGGATAAGTTACAGATAATAGGCGATTTTCATTCTCATACACAGTTCGGTCTGACAAAGGGACTCCCCATACCAAGCCAGGAGGATATTAAAGAAATGCTTCCTGGCCATGTCTACCTGATTGTTGCGATTAACAATAACCAAAAGACCTTGCTGTGGGGTGAAAATAGAGATGGAACGATATCAGGCTCTATTAGTGAGTTCTTCTTTAAGATATCAGCTTATTTCCTTAATAATGGTAACGGTGTTACCTCTGCGAAAAGGGCAAAGATACACTGTCCATTCCCACCAGGGTTCCGAGTTTAGAAAATGATTGGGGATTGTTAATCCATCTCTTTTCATTGGTTAAATGAGGACACGCGCTAAAGTTATTGTAGTCGGTGGAGGTCCAGCAGGTTCGATTGCAGCAAGGGCAATTGCAGAAGTGGGCTTAGAAGTCATACTCCTTGAAAGAAACCTCTCCTTTGAAAAGCCCTGTGGGGGAGCGATCCCATTAAGCGCCTTTGATGAATTTAACATTCCTAAAGTAGTAATCAAAAGAGAAGTTAAAAGTATCAGAATTGTCTCGCCATCTGGTGAAAAAGTTGATATTGAGCTAAAAGGAGGGCATCTTGCTATTGTTGAGAGGGGCGAGTTCAACAGGGTCATTAGAAGTGAAGCAGAGAAGAAGGGTGTAGAAGTAACGGAGGGGGAGTTTATTGGGATTATAACAGGTGCTAAATATTATAAGGTTAGGGCCAATATCAAAGGCGTAAGAACCGAGATAATCGCAGAATATATTATTGCAGCCGATGGCATAAACTCGAGAGTAAGAACAGCCCTCGGTATAAAACCATCCAAATCCATCTTTACATTGTCTGAGAAGATAAAAGGAGTAAATACAGAATTCTGTGAGTTCTGGTTTGGTTCAGCCCATGCACCAGGCTTTTATTCATGGATTTTTCCTGCTGCAGGGGGAGTTTCCGCAGGCACCGGGAGCTCTGAAGCAGGTAGGGTATCCACTCTATACAAAATATTCAGGGAGAAAAGAGAAATAACTAAAGAAGGTCTAAAGAGGATATATAAAATACCAATGTGGGAGGGGGATTTATATAATAAGGGTAAGGTTATTTTTGCTGGAGATTCGGCAGGTCAGGTAATGCCCCTCACATATGAAGGCATCTACTATGCAATGAAGGCTGGAGAGTTAGCTGCATGGGCAATAATAGAAGGGAAGGTAGCTAATTATAAAAGGACGTGGAAAGATAGTTTCCAGAAAAGATTTTTCCTAATGGATAAACTGAGGAACTATTTTTTAAAGAGTGATATCTATGCTGAGAAACTTGTTGCAATGTACAAAAGACCTGAAGTTCAGGAAGCATCAATGAGACTCTGGTTGAGAAAAGATAGTAGCAAAGCAAGCCTAAAGAGTTATTTAAAGCTCTTCGGGAAATTCTTGTGCTGACTATAAAGAGATTTTTTGCCTATTCCTTAGCATTACATATTACCGTCTTCATTATTGCTCTTTTGATGGTTTCTCCTGTTAAGGGGAAACGGGGAGAAGAATTTTTTGCGAGACTCGTATCCCCTGAAGAATTTCTTCCTCATAGACCTCCTGCTTCTGCTGTCCCCAAGGTTAGACCTTTTCTACCTCCAAAGCCAAAGGCACCTATACCTACACATAAGACACATAAAGTAGAGAAGGGCACACATATCATCCCTGAACAGGAACCTCCTTCTTTTAAATATCAAACGCCTTCGCAGCCTCTATCGCCTCCTACTTACTCTAATCAAGCTGTAAAAAGCACTCCAGAAACCAGTAATCCAAAAGTTAAGGGTGACCTCCGTGGGCCTAATTTGGCGCCATCTATAAAAGAAAAGCTTTTTGACAGAAATATCATTGGCGACACAGCAAAGAGAGAAACTAAAAAAGAAGAACAGGAAGAAAGGACCTTTTCCTTTGACGCAAAAGAATTGAAGTATTTAGCATACTTGAGTAGGTTAAAGGAAAGAATAGAAAGTATTTGGATTTATCCTCCTGACGCTGTAACAAAGGGCCTTTACGGAGATCTGATTATAAAATTTACTATAAAGAAAAATGGCAGGCTTGGAGCTGTTGAACTTGTAAGGACTTCAGGATACAAGAACCTTGACGACGCGGCTTTGAGAGCCCTCAGAGATGCTGAACCATTCTGGCCTCTACCTAATGAATGGGGGATGGATAGCTACACAATAGAAGGCCATTTTATATATACTATTTATGGGTACTATGTAAGATAAATCTTGAGTAAAGCCCGTTAGAAAGGACGGGGCATTTACCCCGACCTTTCTAAGAGGAATTAAGATTTTAGCTATTCCATCCCTGTCATAAGTGGCAGGGCTTTCTAACGGGGTAAAAATCTTCTTTGGAATGAGGTGATTTTGAAACCGAGACTTTACCTTCGAGTCGGTGATGTTGTCAGACATTTGCATTATAGTGGATGGGGTAATGGTGAAGTCGTTGAGGAAAAACATTCGAACCTTCCAGGTGGTTTGTGCCTTGTGAGAGTGTTATTCGCTGACGGTATAGAAAGGTCTTTTATAAATGATCTTGATAGTGAACTCTGCTGTTTTTATGCAGGGTTGAGATTGAGCGGTCAAAAATTTTCTTAAAAGAGAAGACAAAGATAGAAACATATTAAGAACCTTCCTTATAGTCAAGCGGTAAAAACCTTACTGTATGTGGTAAGAAGACAAAGTGGTCAAGAAGCATTAAGCTGATCAGGCAGCAGGATGAAAAATAAGAGTTCGAGCTTAATCGGGTCCTTCTATGATACTTTTGAAAGCCCTATAGGGACATTGTATCTTATATTTACTGGAGAGATCCTTAGAGAGATTTCTTTTAAAAAACCTGGTGGGGCAATAAGAAAAAGTGTCGCACCATATCTGATAAAAAAAGAGTTCAAGGAATATTTTGAAGATGGCAGAGAGGAGTTTACACAGAAGACAGGTTTTACTAAGGGATCAGGATTCGATAGAAAGGTCTGGTTGGCTTTAAAAGATGTTCCTTATGGAGAGACAAGGACTTATAAATGGCTTGCTGAACAGGTTGGCAAGCCCTCTGCCTGTAGGGCCGTTGGCCAGGCCCTTAGCAGAAATCCAATACCCATTCTCTTCCCGTGCCATCGCATTATAGAATCTGACGGATCAATCGGTGGCTACTCTTCTGGCATCGATATCAAAAGAAGGTTGCTTGAGATTGAATACTACGTAAAGTTAGCAAAAAAAGGTTAGGCCGGAATTGGAGAGGCTTACGTTACTCAAAAAGGACTTGAATATTTCTTTAATTCTGGTAATATTAATCCCATGGAAGTAAAAATTGGTACCATTTCTCACATTTATAAGAAGATAGGGGTGGCAATCGTGGAACTTTCAGAGCCCCTGCAGGCCGGAGACATGATACATATCAGCGGACACCACACTGATCTTACTCAAAAGGTTGAGTCTATGCAGGTAGAGCACCAGAATGTCCAAAGAGCAGAACGAGGCCAGAGCGTTGGCTTGAAGGTAAGTGGCGAGGTTAGAGAACACGACCTTGTCTATAAGGTCGTAGATTAGCAGGCATTAAAGACCAACTGCCATCAACTGCCCCACGGGCGAACACCATATCCACGCATCTCTTCCACGAGATGGAAAGAGGAGATAAGAATGGAAGGGATCATCGTCTTCATAACTGCTTCTGATGAGAAAGAAGCCGCAAAAATCGCTAAGGCACTCGTAGAGGCCAGACTTGCCGGTTGTGTGAACATAATCAAGGATATCCGTTCCATCTATAGCTGGCAAGGGAAGATCGAGGATGAGAGGGAAGTTTTCATGATTGTAAAGACCCAGAAAGCCCGCTTTGATTCCCTCATGGAAAAGGTAAAAGAATTGCATAGTTACACAGTTCCAGAGATAATCGCCCTACCAATAATCGAAGGCTCTGAAGATTACCTGAAGTGGCTTAAAGATGTTACAGGGTAAGGATTTTAACTAATTGTTCCACGTGGAACATTTTAATTCTGATTAATTCTGAAGCCATGCCAAAGTATAAAGTATAAAGTTATATGGAGAAAGTTTTCTCCTGTAAGTGCTGTCAAATCTACACCCCAGGAAACGAGCCTAATAGACATTGCAATACATACGAGGGATGATTGCATGAGATTTCTTTTCTCCTTTGGCGGATCGGAAGAACACTTCGTGCCAGATTGCTTCGGGACTTCGTCCCTCGCAATGACTTTAGGTAATCCCCCTACCATCACCCCTTAGAAAAGGGGTAATATTTGAATTCTTCCCGTGGCTGAAGAATAAACAAGCCCCTCTTTCTTAAAGTATGGGTTAGAGGGATAAAGAGGAACTATATTAGGGCAAGGGAAAGATTGTTCCACGTGGAACATTTCAGAAAATTAGCGGAAGGGAATGTTGAAATCCGGGAAAACTCTTGAAATCTCTCGCACCTTATTGCTGAGGAGCATTGTTCCGAAAATAATGAGGAGCAAACCACTTAAGAGCATAATCACGCGCATAAACCTGTAGAGGATTTTTGAGTAACTAAGGAAAGTATTTATTGCAAGGGAGGATAAAAAGAAGGGTAGGGCAAGGCCGAGGGAGTAAATAGAGAGGAGCTTCAAGCCGTATGAGGCCGACCCTTCCGCTGCAGCATAAAGAAGTATTGTGCCCAGTATGGGCCCTATGCATGGCGACCAGGCAGCAGCAAAAGTCATCCCCACAATAAAAGAACCTGCGTAACCTGCTGGTTTGCCGTGAAGGCGAAACCTCCTCTCTTTCAGAAGGATATCGGGCTTTATAATCCCCGAAATGAAAAGACCAAAGATAATTACAAGGATACCGCCACCGATCCTGACCGATTCCTGATACATGTAAAGAATTCGGCCGATAAAAGAGGAGGAAGCCCCTAAGGAGATAAAGACTGCTGAAAATCCTAATACAAACGCAAGGGAGTTCGTTATCGTAAGGAGCATTACCCTCTTTCTGTCTTCATTCGAGGTAAGCTGTTCAAAAGACACCCCTGTAATAAAGGAGACGTAAGATGGCAAAAGAGGAAGGACACAGGGCGAGAGAAAGGACAAAAAACCTGCAAGAAAGGCCATTGGGAGGCTTACGTCTTTAATCGTGCACTCCTCTTCGTAGCACTATGGCTTTGCACATTCAGCGGTATCGCCCTTTATTTTCTCAACGGCATGGGGGATTACGTCTATTATAATTTCGAGGTTTTCTCTTACTGCCTTTGGACTCCCTGGGAGATTGATAATCAGAGTATTCCCCCTTATTCCTGCAACTGCCCTTGAAAGTGCGGCTCTTTTCGTCTTCTTGAACCCCTCAGACCGCATCAACTCTGTAATTCCAGATATCTCCCTATCAATAACCTCTAAGGTTGCATCTGGCGTGACATCTCTCGGAGTAAGTCCTGTTCCCCCTGTTGTGAGTATCAGGTCAACTTTCCCACAGTATTCAATAAGCTTCTTCTTTATTAAACCTTTCTCGTCAGGCAAAATTTCATAAGACTTCAGATTAGCACCAATCGGCTTCAGAATATCAGCAATCAGAGGGCCGCTTACATCTTTTCTTTCGCCTTTTGCGCCTTTATCGCTCATGGTCAGAACAGCAACACTTATCATGATGATACTTCTATCGG
>Ga0187774_10000511_pt1 | contig 13299 bp, 15 predicted proteins | sample 0216_BV02_MP05_2_FD_133152 | JGI IMG/M metagenome (GOLD analysis project Ga0187774, IMG submission 133152) | Tropical peat soil microbial communities from peatlands in Department of Meta, Colombia - 0216_BV02_MP05_20_MG | ecosystem: Environmental > Terrestrial > Soil > Wetlands > Peat | place... | reverse complement strand
CTTTGCTGGAGGTGAAGCCGTTAACCGGCAGGAAGAATCAGATACGAGTACATCTCGCCGGTATCGGCCACCCGGTCGCGGGCGACAAGAAGTATGGGAGACGAAATGAAGCGCACGCCCGCCTAGCACTTCATGCCAGATCGATTTCCTTCAAACACCCCTTCAGCGGCGAGCAGCTCACTTTCGAAGCAGAAGTGCCCGCATATTTCGAGAAGTTAGTTGGTCGTGTGGATCGGCATTGTGAGGAAGAACGCCCTTAGGAGATTCAAGAGCTTCTTGGGCGGGTTTAAGGGTGCGCACGAGTAAGGCCACCTGTCCACTTCGTGAAGGCCTCCCGCGTTTTCCAAGTCTATACGAATTGAGCATAAAGGTGGGGGTCCGGAGTCCTCCCCGAGCGGGTTGGGGGGTAGAATCTTATTGGGCTTCCTCCTTTCTCCTTTGCCTGAGAGATGGCTGAGGTCGCATCTCCAAGTTACTATGCTTTTGTGAAGGGCCTCGATGGATATCAAAGGAGTTGAGGCGACATCGAAGTTCGCGGGTGCGGCTCCTGTTGCGCGAAGTTGACAAGAAGGCGGGAGAGAAGATGCAATACCGGAGTCTCGGGAAGTCGGGAATTGAAGCCTCGGTCGTTGGCCTGGGCGCTTGGGCGATAGGTGGATGGATGTGGGGCGGAGCGGACGAGGTTGAGTCTATCCGGGCTATCCAGGCCGCCATTGATGCGGGAATGAACCTCATTGACACCGCGCCCGTATACGGCTTCGGGCGCTCCGAGGAGGTCGTGGGCAAGGCGATCCGGGACCGGCGAGACAAGGTTGTCCTCGCCACCAAGTGCGGACTGGTGTGGCGCGAGGAGAGAGGTGAGCTCTTCTTTGCCTCGGACGAGAAGCACCCGACCGAGGGCGGTCAGATCAAGGTCCACAGGTGCCTAGCTCCTGATGCGATCCGCCGCGAAGTCGAGTGGAGTCTGAAACGCCTGAGTACGGACTGCATAGACCTCCTCCAGACCCATTGGCAGGATTCGACGACCCCGATCGCGGCTACCATGCATACTCTGATGGAGCTGAAGAAGGAGGGCAAGATTCGCGCGATCGGATGTTCGAACGCGACACCTGCACAGATGGACGAGTACCGGGCCGCGGGCCAACTCGACGTCGACCAGGAGCTCTTCTCCATGCTCGACCGCAAACATGAGCGGGAGAACTTGCCGTACTGCGCCGAGCACCAGATAGCCTTCCTCGCGTACTCGCCGCTGGCGCAAGGCCTCCTCACGGGCAAGATCGGGCCCGAGCGCACATTCCAGGACGGGGACCAGAGGAGAGGCAAGCCCCGTTTCAGCTCGGAGAACAGAGAGAAGATTCAACGCCTCGTCGACACCTTCGGCCCGATCGCGGCGCGGCATGGTGTCTCCGTGGGGCAGTTGGCCATCGCCTGGACTGTCTCTCAGAGGGGCTGCACGCACGCGCTGGCGGGAGCGCGGACTGCTCGACAGGCGGCCGAGAATGCCAAGGCCGGCGCTGTGGAACTGACCACGGGGGAACTGCAGGCCATGGGAAAGGCAATCGAAGAGCACGCAGCGGCTATCCCTTAATGGGCCGATGAAGACCGGCGAGAAGCTGTAGAGAAGCCGGGTGGGACATCGTTGAGTAATTCAAGAACGTCTGCGGCGTCGTTGCTACTGCGGACGAGCAGGGTAAGCCGGTGAGTTTCTGAGGGGCGCCCCATGCACAAGAAAGGACTTGCACCATGTCGTATCAATTCAAGAACCTGATATTCGAGGGTGGCGGAGTCAAAGGAATTGCATATGTCGGCGCTATGGAGGCACTCGCGGAGCGAGGCATATGCGACCAGGTCGAGCGCGTCGGCGGTACCTCTGCCGGAGCAATCAACGCCGTCCTAGTGGGCCTCGATTACAACGGTGCTGAAACAAGAAAGTTGCTCTGGGAATTGGATTTCAACAACTTCATGGATGATTCCTGGGGAATCGTCCGCGATACAGAGAGGCTAATAGAGAGCTTTGGCTGGTACAAAGGCGACTTTTTCCGGGACTGGATGGGTTCGGTAATAAGGCGCAAGACGGGCAATAGCGAGTCCACCTTTGCTGATGTCGAGGCCTTGAAGGAAAAGCACAAGGGCTTCAGGTCGATGTACTTCATGGGAACGAATCTCTCTACGAGGTTCTCGGAGGTGTTCTCTGTCGAGCACACCCCGCGGATGTGCGTGGCCGATGCGGTAAGGATTTCCATGTCGATTCCTCTGTTTTTTGCTGCCAAACGCAGTTTACGCGGTGACGTGTACGTGGATGGGGGCGTGCTCGACAACTATCCCGTCAAACTCTTCGACCGCGACAAATACCTGAGCAAGCCGGAGAGTGGGAGGATCACCCCTTACTACGATCAAGTCAACGCGGCGGTCGCCGAGCTCGACCGTTCCGTGTCACCTTACGTGTACAACAAGGAGACTCTCGGATTTCGCCTCGACACCAAAGAGGAGATCGCCGTTTTCCGTGACCACGCCGAACCCGTCCATGACAAGATCAAAGACTTTTTTGACTACGCCCTTGCCCTCATCGGCACCATCATGGAGGCCCAACAAAACTCCCATCTGCACAGCGACGATTGGCAGCGCACCATCTACATCGACACACTAGGGGTCAAAACGACTCAGTTTGACCTTTCAGACGAAGTGAAGGAGAGACTCGTTCAGTCCGGACGAGACGGTGTGACCACCTATTTCAAGTGGTTCGACGAGGACCCCGCAGCAGTTAACAAATAAAGATAACATTATCTGACCGATACACCGGACAGAGGAGGATGACCGACGAAAAGTACGACTACAGGTACTCGGTTCTCTTGTTTGTCTTTGCCAGGCTCCTCAAGGAGAAGTGGCTCAAGGACACCGATCGCTAAGGACTGCGAGAAGATAGGATGAAGAGGAGAAAGCACTTGGCCGGCATTTGCGGCCGATCCGCCGCTCCATCAGGGGTGTCGTGGCATTGTTTGTTTCTTAGTGACATGGAAAGGAGGCGTCCATGAAGAAGCTCATCGTCGTCGCGGCGGTTGCCCTCACCCTACTCGGCTCCCCGGCCTACGCAGCGGAAAACGATGCGGTCAAGAAAGCTCAGGACGCGGCCAAGGCCTGGCTCGCCCTCATCGACTCCGCGCAATATGGGCGAAGTTGGGATGACGCAGCCCCGATCTTCAAGACCAGCGTCTCGAAGGCCGATTGGGAGAGCACATGCAAGGCCGTTCGCTCCCCCCTCGGCAGCGTTAAGTCGCGCACGGTCAAGGCCGCGACCTTCACCCGGACCCTGGCCGGGGCTCCGGATGGTGAGTACGTAGTCATCGAGTACGACACCGCGTTTGAGAACAGGGCCCCGGCCGCTGAGACGGTCACACCCATGCTCGACAAGGATGGCTCCTGGCGAATCTCCGGCTATTATATCAGGTAAGATTCAGGCACATTTAGCCATCCGGCTCGGGACGGACTCGGCTTCGCGCCGCAAGAACTCTTAACCCTTAATGGCAGCGAAGGTAAGAGGATGGAGGGGGGGGCATGAACCTCACGGCTGGAAATAAGAATGTGGTCGTCGGAGTGGTGGTGATCATGGTGTATCTCTCGATGACGTTTTTCATCGAGCGGACGGCGGCTCTGCACCAGTTCCATGAAAAGGCGGCGGCGGCCGTGGTTGACACCAAGGGTTCGTCCGACCTGCTGGATCACCAGGTCATCGATATGAAGCGTGGTCCTGCTTACCGGACCGGTGGGATTTACTTTAAGAACTACTATCCCGCCTCGTATGTCCGCGTGCCTAATTCAGCCCGGGACGCCGGATATAACATGCGACTGTACGCGTGGATGTTTGCGCTGTTCAACATCGCGATCGGCATCATCGTGGGCATCCAGACCCAGGCCAGCCGGCGGCTCCGCGCGTGGGCATCCTGGCTTGCCGTAGCTGGTGTTGTGCTCTACCCCATCCGGGACGGGGTCGCCTTCTGGAGCCGCTGGTCGAACCCGGAATCTTCCTTGGGCGTGCTGGGACCGTGGGTTTATCCCGTAAAGTGGGTCGGCGGAACGACAATGTTTCTCGCCCTGATCCTCTCGCTGATCGTCTTTGTGCAGGGCACCCGGCGGGCGGCGGTCACATGAGCAGAACCGCCTGAGAGAGTCGCGCCTCCTCCAAAGATGGCTCCGGACGGGACCAGGTCCCCTGGAGGTCTCAAAGCAGAGCCCGGTCGCGAAGCGGCCTTTTGTCGGAGGCGATCATCCGAAGGATTCGCCCGCCCGGAGCCAGGCCTTCTCCGGTTGCGACCTCCAGGGGTCATGCGGAGATACTTGCCCGCCTCCGCTGTTTTGAATACGATTTGTATTGATTCAGTCGTTGGGGCCTTGCCAGGCACGACCGGGATCGGCACATGATGCTTCGCATGCACTTCGCCACCCTTCGATGGATCATCCTCGCCCTCGCGGTACTCGCCCAGATATATTTTTTTGTTCACGCTCGGCGAGCGATTGGCTCCTCGCGCCGATCCGCCCGGTTCAAGTCGCAAGCGAGCCGCCTGGTGGGCGCGGCCATCGGCCTGCTCTTTGTCATGAACTATTACATCATGGTAAGGCCTATCCCCTGGGTAGACGCGCCCGTGACGGCACAGGTCGGTCTCTTCGATCCTCCGGCTGTCTGGGGCCTTGGGTCGATCTTCTCCGCTCTCATTCTCTGCCTCACACGGGTCGCCGTCGGGCTGGGGCGGACGGGTGTTCGAGTCTATCGCGGCTTGGCCGGCCGTAGGGCTCCCGATCCCGTCAATGTTGGCCGCCGTCGCTTTCTTCGAGCGGGGGTGAGCGGACTCGCCGCAGCGCCCTTTGTGCTCTCCGGATATGGCGCTGCCTACGCCTCCAAGGCCTATGAGGTCCAGGAACTTACCTTCCCCTTCGGCCGCTTGATGCGGGTTGTCCAGCTTACCGACATCCATGCCGGCATCTACATGAACCGGGAAGAGATCCGGCGCTACGCCGACCAGGTCATTGCGCTTCAGCCGGACGTGTTTGTTCTCACCGGGGACTATATCTCGAACTCGATGGTGTTCCTCCCGGGTTGTTTGGAGGAGATGGCCCGGGTCCGCGCCCGGCACGGGACCTTCGCCACGCTGGGCAATCATGAACACTGGTATGGGGAACTGAGCGAGCTCCAGGCGATCTTCCGGGAGTATCGGATTCCGCTCCTCAACAACTCTCATCAGGTGATTCAGACCGAACGGGGACCCTTCGCGGTCGCTGGGATAGATGATCTCCGCACCGGGAATCCCGACTTGGAGGCCGCCTTGCGCGGGCTCGATGCTACGATCCCGACGCTCCTCCTCTCCCATCGTCCGGAGATCTTCCCTCAGGCCGCGGCTTACGGAATTCCGCTAACCCTGGCGGGCCACTATCATGGGGGGCAGATCAAGCTGAGCCTGCCAGGAGGAGATATCAGCCTCGCTCATCTGAGCACGCCCTATCCGGAGGGACTGTACCGGATCAACGCTTCTCACCTGTACGTCAGCCGTGGGGTCGGCACCACCTTCACCCCGGTGCGACTGAACGCCCGGCCGGAGGTTACCCTGTTTCGTCTGATCTGACGTGGATGTCCGGGACATGAAAAAGTTCAGGCATACCGCGATCGTTTTTCGGGACGGCATATCGAACAAATCGCCCCATGAGACGACGCAAGCCCAGGCGGTGAGAACCTCAGCATGCTGAGAGCAAAATGAAGGCCACGTACAAACACACGAACATCATTGCGCGAGACTGGAAGGCACTGGCTGCGTTCTACGAGGCCGTTTTCGGCTGTGTCCGCGTTCCGCCGGAGCGCGATCTCTTTGGCGCCTGGCTGGAGAGAGGTACGGGTGTCCCGGACGCCAGGTTCTCCGGGGTACATCTCCGCGTGCCGGGCCACGGCGAGAACGGCCCGACGCTAGAGATCTACCAGTATGCGAGAAATGAAGCGAAGCCGCCCCCGGCGGCCAATCGAGAGGGGTTCGCCCATATCGCTTTTGAGGTAGACGATGTCGAGGAAGCCACCGCGGACGTTTTGAGGCACGGTGGGAGCAAGGTGGGAGAGATCGCGTCATCCCCGGTCGAGGGTGTGGGTTTGCTCACGTTCGTGTACCTGGCCGATCCCGAAGGCAACATCATCGAGCTTCAGGCATGGGGATAGACTGCCAAACAAGGCATGGAGCCTAACCCGGGCCCTGCGGCGGCCCGCTGCCACCGACCGGCTCGTGCCGCGCGTCCGGGGAGGTCACGATGACGGCACATCTCTTTGCATACGGGACCCTCATGTGCGAGGAGATCATGTTGGCGGTGACCGGGTGCCGCCTGCCGGGCGTCCGGGGCTTCTTACGCGATCACGAACGGGGTAAGATTCAAGGGCAGGTCTACCCGGGAATTGTGGCGAGACCAGGGAAGGTCGTCGAGGGAGTGGTCTACAGCGACGTGCCAGAGGCCGCATGGGAGCGCCTCGACACCTTCGAGGGCGAGCTGTACCAGCGGAGAGTCATCCAGGTGGAGCTGGAAGACGGCGCTGCCAGAGAGGCGCAGGCTTATGTGATCAGGCCGGAATTCGAGCACACAATCAGCGCGAGCCCCTGGAGCCTGGAGGAGTTCCTTCGTTCCGGGAAGGAGAGATTCCAAGAGCAGTACCTCGGATTCGAGGCCTTGAAGAGGGATCATTGAGGAAGGCGCACGGAGGCGAGTTCCTGAAGGCCGTGTCTGACAAGCGGTGATCGTCGTTCACCAGGGCGAGCTGACGGTCAGACCCTTCGTGGTCTCAAGTCTCGACGTGCGCCGTCATGCCTGACAAGGAGTAGAACAGATGCCGACCGAACGAGTAGAGGCCCTGATCGCCAAGCTGGACAAGGGCCTCATCAAGACGGAGGAGATCCTTAGCTCGCTGACTGCCGAGCAGTGGAACCGGATCCTCTATGACGGGCCCCCGACCTGGACGGTTCGAGATCTCCTCGCACATCTTGTGTCCGGAGAGGGGCGTCTGCTTGACATCGCGCGGGATGTCGCCGCAGGAGGCGAAGGTGCTCCGCCGGGCTTCGATCTTGACGCCTTCAACGCGGAGGAGAAGACGCGGCTCGCGGCTGGATCTCCGGCAGAGCTGCTGCCGGCGCTGGCGAAAGCCCGTCAGGTTACCCTGGATTGGGTTCGCACCCTCGACGATAGCCAGCTCGACTGCCTTGGAAGACACCCGGCCTTAGGTGAGGTCACGCTGGAGGCGATGATTACGGCCATCTACGGGCATCAGCTTTTGCACATGCGGGACCTGAAGTCCAAGTTCTGAAGAGGAACGGCCCTGAATTCTCCAGTCAAGGAGGTCGTAGACTGAAATGGTACCTGGGGCATCCAGCGCTCAATAGGGAAGAAGGCTAGCCGGCCGTGAGCCCCCCGTCCACTAGGAAGAGACTTCCGGTGACGAAACTCGCCGCGTCCGAGGCAAGGAAGTAGACAAGCTCTGCGACCTCCTCGGGCCGGCCGATTCTCCCGAGGGGGTATTTTCTCGCCTCCTTTACCCAGGCCAAATTCACGTCTCCGCCGAGCTCCCGGTCGGCCCAGCGTTGAAGCGCCCCCTCGGCCAGGGGCGTCCTGATGGTTGCCGGGCAGACGGTGTTCACCCTGATGTTCTTGTCGCCCAGGTCGATGGCTAGGCTTCGCGTAATCTGGCCTATCGCGCCCTTGCTGGCGCCGTAGGCAAGGCTCCGCCTCTTGCCGATGAAGCACTGGTCAGAGCCCATGAGGACGATCGAGCCGCCGCCCCCGGCGACGAGATGGGGGACCGTCTGCCGCACGGTGAAGACGAGGCCCTTCACGTTCGTGTCGATGACGAGATCCCAGTCCTCCTCGGTGAGGTCGGAGACGGTGTTCGCGCGGTGAATGCCGGCATTGGCGAAGACGATGTCCAGCCGTCCGAACCGGGCGATCGTCCCCTCAACCGCCGCCTTGATATCGGGGATCCGCCTCACATCCCCGGGAACGAAGAGAACGCGGTCGGGGCCATGGGCGATCTCGACTTCGGCGCCCGCCACCTCGTTGGTGTCGAGGAAGCCCACCACGATCCTCTCGCGAACGAACTTCTCGATGGCTGCTCGCCCAATGCCCGTGGCTCCACCGGTCACAAACGCGACTTTCATGGGGTTTTCCTTTCGAGGTCGAGGATCAAGCAACCTTCCGCGAGTCTACGGCGCAGGGAGAGAGCCGTAGACTACCCTTGAGAGGCAACGCGAACGGGGCTACGCGTCATTTGTTCAGCGGAACGAGTTTAATCTCATACAGGTTCGGCCACAACTTGCCGGTGACGAAAAGCCGATCAGCCCGGGGATCGTAGGCGATGCCGTTCAACACGGCATGCGGGTTCATCGTGGTGTGCCGCCGCGCGAGCGCCTCGAGATCGATCCAGGCAAGAACGCGACCGCTCGCCGGGTCGATCCTTGCAATTCGGCTCGTCGGCCAAACGTTGGCGAAGACCTCGCCGCGGACGTACTCGAGCTCATTGAGACCGCCCACGGGCCCGTTCCGGTCGAAGACGGCGATGCTGCCTAGCTCCTTGAAAGTCTCCGGCTCGAGGAAGCGAAGGGTCGCGGTGCCGTCGCTCATGATGAGCCGCCTGCCGTCGTGGGTGAGGCCCCAGCCTTCGGTGGCATACGTGAATTCCTTCAGGAGCCGGAAGCTCTTTTTCTCATAGACAAGCCCCACGCCGGACTGCCAGGTGAGCTGAATGAGCCTGTCTCCAAAGACGGTGACGCCCTCGCCAAAGAGCTGCGCCGGAAGCCTCCGCATCTGGAGCACGGAACCTGTTTTCACGTCCACCTTCCGCACCGACGAGCGGCCCTGAAGCCCCGTGCTCTCGTAAAGTACCCCGTTCTCAAAGACCAGGCCCTGGGTAAATGCCTCGGGGTCGTGGGGATAGGTGTTGACGATCTCGCAGGTGTAGATGGGCGTGGAGGGGCGGGCCAGGCTCGGAGCCGGCCTGGGGGAGATCCCGGCTGCTGCCGAGGCCCGGCAGGGCGGATCAAAGAGACCTGGACCGAGCACGGAGATTGCCAGGAGAACCGCTGCGCACCGAGTCGTACGGAGGAAACTCATAGGGACCCCAGTCAACGTTCCCCGTCGCGACCCCCGACAGGTAGGGGTTGCTCCCACAAGGGGCGGGCGGTGTCCATCCTACAGGTTCTCCAGTACGGGCACGCGGAGGCCGCACATTCAGGTTACAGGAACGACCTGATGAAGTTCCCTATCTCCTTCTTGCCCCGGTAGACGCCGTAGTGGCCCTCGCATAGGATGTCGGACTCGAGCGAAATGAGAAGTTGTAGCGAGTGGAAGTACTCTTTTCGGTCTGACAGCAGGCTCGGGGCGAGGGGCCCGTGCACGTCCTGGGCGAAGAGGACCTTGAGACCCTCGGACTCGGTGAGGTAAACCACCGAGCCGGGAGAATGACCGGGGATGTGGATCGCCTGGATGACCCTATCCCCCAGGAAGATCTCTTCCCGGGCACCCGCAAGCCGCCTGTCGACGGTGAAGGGGCGAATCGTTTCCCCGTACCAGCTCGCGGCCGTCACCGTGTTGTCAGCCTGCTCCAGATACTCTGCCTCCAATTCGTGAGCGACAACGGTGCAGCCTAGGTGCTCCTTGAGTCGGCTCACGCCGCCGGTATGGTCGAAGTGACAGTGAGTGATGAGGAGGTACTCGATCTTTTCCGGAGCCACGCCGCATTCGCGGAGGTTCCGAAGGAGCTGCTCGTGAGAATGGCCGCACCCAGCGTCGACGAGGGCGGCATGGCCGCCGTAGTTGATGAGATAAATGGCCGCATCCTCCGGCGAGGTGTAGACGCTGCCGCCGACCTGGAAGATTTCACCGGTGATCTTCTCAACCATGTCCATCGTCTCCTTGCTGCATTCCGCCCTGGCTCGGATCTCTTGAGAATCCCCTTTCACTAAAGAGGGAATTTAGTGCGGTCGGAGGCACGCAGAAACAGTGGCAGCCCACCCGATGGACTACGTCTCGCCCAGGAGGTCCACCATCCCCTTTATCCCCTCCGCCGCTCCGAGGGGTACAGGAATATCGCGCTCGTGGGGAACCGTGTAATCACGGGGATTGATGCGGATCAGAGTCGCACCGTAAGCCCTTGCTACGTACTCCGATTGGCGGCGAACCGTGGCAACCGCTTCTCCCGCCCCGATCTCCACAACCGCCAGGCGGAGGCCGTCGCGGGAGATTCGCTTCAGCCAGGCGGAGCGCCGGCTGTTCTGCACCTCCGTCCGGGTCGAGATCCACGACCAGTCGCCGAACATGAGCACATTCGGCCGGGCCAGTCCCCCGCAAGTCGTGCAGCGGGGCAAGGGTTCCTGGGCGCGAAAGGTCTCCTCATCCACCTGCACCGTAACATCGCGGGCGTCCCAGATGGCGCCGGCACACGGTTGCGTACATTGGAAATGATGGATGGAGCCGTGGCACTCTTCAACTCGATCTTCCTCGTATCCGGCCTTCTGAAACTGGCCGTCCACGTTGGACGTAAAGGCAAAGTAGCCGCCCCGCTTCTGCCGGCCGATGTTAACCAACTGGGTGAAGCCGCGGTGCGGCGTCGTCCTTCGGTAGAGGTTCAGCCTGTGCCCGTAGAACCCCCAGGCAAGCGTGGGGTCGTGGTGAAACCAGGTGGGGTTTGCCATCTCCACAAAGGAGATGCCGGCCTTCGCCATGGGAGGGTATGCCTGCCAGAACCCCTCGTTGCCGCGAAAGTCAGGCAGCCCCGAGTCCACGCCGATTCCCGCCCCCGCCGTGACGAGGAGGGCTTCAGCCTCGCAGATAACAGCCGCAGCGCGCTCGAGATTGTCGTTCACGCTCATGGACGTTGTACGTTGCTCCGGCTTAGACGGCAGATCTCAACCAGAGGTTGCTCCTACGGTCCACCGTAGGGTGGGCGCCGCCTGCCACATGAAACATTACCACTTTCCGGTGCGCCATGCCCACCCTGGATGCATACATCAGGGGCCGACGCATTTTCTCTGATGGCCCTCTTGATCGCATCGTAGGCATGAAACCCTGCAGTGAGCTCGTTTCCAGAAACGGTCTGGAGCCTGACGAGCGCCTCGTGAGACAGCCGGCTGAGAATAACCGGGCAGAGGAAGTCCACGCACAAGAAGAGCCGGACCTTCAGGCAACAGCCGGTCCTGGTAAGGAAGTAGCAGTCATCCGGCCTCATGCGGTGTTCGGGCAACGAGACTTCCAGGAGAAGATTCATCAGAAGCAGGTAGTGATCGAATTTGTTCTCGAACCCCCGGCCGCAACAGCTCTTCCCTTCCTCTTCGTCGCAGCGCTTGCAGGCGGCCACCACCTCGAGATCGGCCATGGTTTTCCAGCTCGTCTCTACCTCTCGTTGGAGCCTCTCCAGGAGGGCCCGAATCCGCGGATTTTGGTGCAATCCCTTTCCCCAGCGGGCGAACAGGGCATGAGCCGCCTGAACCTTTTCTTGGAAGGGGAGTCGCCCGTCCCAGACCTCGGTGGCTCTCGTCACGACGCTCTCAATGTCTCGCTCGCTCAACGCCTCCACCAACGTTTTCCCTCATGCACGGTCACGCTTCCGATCGTATCGCACGTCGCAAGCCCCGATGAGTGGGGGTTGCTCCTACAAGGCTTATGCACGGGCGGGACGATGCCTTTTTTCATCAAAACGTGCTCTCCAGGAGCGCAGACAGCCCGGCAACGCTCGGGATGATGTGGGTATGATAAACACGTCCAAGACCATCGATCCCGTGGCTCCCGGAGAGCACGCCCACGATGCCCCGAATGCCGGCGTGCATCCCGGCCAGGAGATCCAGGGGGGTATCCCCGACCGCAACCACCCTGCGGACGTCCATGACTCCCGTCGCCTCCATGGCACGGAAGATCATATACGGCGCCGGTCTGCCCCTGAGAACTTCGTCGCCGCAAATGACGGCATCCACGGAGCCCTCGTGCCAGCCGAGAGACCGAAGGATGAGATCCGTTACCCTCCGGTAGAAGCCGGTGTTCAGGGCAATCTTGATGCCGTGGTCGCGGAGCCACTTGAGTGTGGATGGGGCGCCGGCGATGGCGCGCACCCCTTGCCGCTCGTAGGTGTCCTCCAGGACTTGGCGAAAGTCGCCGTAGGCGCGGTCGATCCGGGCGCTGTTCCCGGGGTCGCCGGGCCCGAATTGGCGTTCGATGTACTGGGTGAACACCTCGCGCTTCGAGGCGCCGTGAAGCGTCCGGATCTCCGCATCGCTCACCTGGATGGCATGCTTGCCGAAGGCCGCGGCGAAGGCGTTGATGACTTGCCCCGTATCCTCGATGAGGGTTCCGGCTATGTCAAGTACCACGAGCTCTATAACACCCATCGGAACCTCGCCATGTTTCATCCGGCTGATGAGAGAAGGACTGGTCTCCGCACACGAGCCATACCTCTCTCAACCTCCAGGAGACAGCGTCTGGATCGCGACCTCATGGGCTTCCTGGAATCCGGCGTTCCCCCGCGCTCGGCTCCTTTATGGGAGTGCACGTCGCGGGACGGCTCACCTGTTCAGCCCTCTCCCCGAGGACGTTCAGCTGGTAACAGCCGCTTGATACCCATGGGCACCCGGGTGAGCATGAAGCGCTCGATGGCCTCGCGGTTACGCTGATACCTAACGCCTAGATAGATAACGAAAATGCCGAGGAGTGACAGGGCGAAGGGAAACAGCAAGGAGTCCCTGAACACCCGGTAAGCGAGGTACCCGAGATAGCCGAAGACCCCCATCGACCCGAAGACAATGAAGACTCGCCTCCGCAAAAAAACCGACAAGAACATGAGGCCTACGTTGATGAGGCAGTACAGAAACCTGTTCAGCTCGCTGTGGCTCTCCATGAGCGAGAGACCGCCCCAGAAGGCCATCATCCCGAAGAGGTACCCCCAAAAGGCATAATCATCTTTGGTCCTCCGATCCACCAGATAGGAAACGACGAGGACAGCCAGACCGAAGCAGAGTGACACCCACAGGCGTTCATCCCAGGTGAACTCCATTTTGCCGAAGAGGAGGGGCGTCAGGTCCATGGACATGTACCAGAGGGACAAGGCGATGGGCGCGGTCAGGAAGGGAAAACGCACGAACCGCAACGCCACCAACCCGGCGATGATGGTACCCACCTCCATGAACAGCCAGCTTCCCTTCACCCAGACGTAGAAGCCCGCGACCGTGCCGGGCTTGCCGAACGTGCCCCACCAGCCGAGCGCGTCCTGGATGCCGTAGACGGCGAGCGGCGCCATCGACACCG
>Ga0187774_10000510_pt1 | contig 13306 bp, 8 predicted proteins | sample 0216_BV02_MP05_2_FD_133152 | JGI IMG/M metagenome (GOLD analysis project Ga0187774, IMG submission 133152) | Tropical peat soil microbial communities from peatlands in Department of Meta, Colombia - 0216_BV02_MP05_20_MG | ecosystem: Environmental > Terrestrial > Soil > Wetlands > Peat | place... | reverse complement strand
TCACCAGGCGCTGCGAGATCACCGCCTTCAGCGACACCGAGAGGTCCTGCAGCAGCATCGGGCGCACTTCCAGCGGGAAGAAGCTGATCACGCGGTTCATGGCCTGGTAGGCGTTGTTCGCGTGCAGGGTGGCGAGGCACAGGTGCCCCGAGAGCGCGTAGGTGAGGGCCATGCGCATCGTCTCGAGGTCGCGGATCTCCCCGATCAGGATGCAGTCCGGGGCCTGGCGCATCGCGTTCCTCAGCGCGTCGTGGAAGGTGCGCGTGTCGTTACCCACCTCGCGCTGGTTGACGATCGACTTCTTCGACTGGAACACGTACTCGACCGGGTCCTCGATCGTGAGGATGTGCCCGGTGGCCACGGAGTTGCGGTAGTCGAGCATCGAGGCGAGCGTGGTGGACTTGCCCGAGCCCGTGGCGCCCACGACGAGGATGAGGCCGCGCTTCTCCATCACGAGGCTGGAGAGCACCGGCGGCAGGCTCAGGTCCGCGATCTTCGGGACGTCCGAGGTGATGAAGCGGATCACGCCCGAGACCGCGCCCTTCTGCCAGAAGAAGTTCACGCGGAAGTTGCCCAGGCCCGGCATCGGCTTCGAGAAGTTGAGCTCCAGGTCGCGCTCGAAGATCTCGATCTGGTGCGGCGTGAGCATCTCGTAGGCGATCTTCTTGGTCATCTCCGCGTCCATCGGCTGCGGGTTGACCGGCATGATGCTGCCCTGGATCTTGATGCTGATGGGCGAGCCCGCGGAGATGAAGATGTCGGAGGCCTTCTTCTCGGCCATCAGCTGCAGCAGCTTCTCGACGAACATGGGTACGTCTCTCCCTGGGGAAGGATCCCGGTGCGGCCCGGTTCCCCGTCCCCTTTCCCGGGCTCACGCCGCTCGCGCGGTCAGGGCGTGTTCCCGTCCGGTTCCCTAGGCGGGGCGGGCTTCAGTCGCCCCTCAGCAGCTCGTTGATTCCCGTCTTCGAGCGGGTCTTCGCGTCCACCTGCTTGATGATGACCGCGCAGTAGAGACTATACCGGCCATCCCCCCCCGGCAAGCTTCCCGGGACGACCACGCTCCCGGGGGGCACGGACCCGTAGCGGATTTCCCCTGTCCCCCGGTCGTAGATCTTGGTGCTCTGGCCGATGTAGACGCCCATGGAGATCACGGAGCCCTCGCCCACGACCACCCCCTCGACGATCTCGCTCCTCGCGCCCACGAAGCAGTCGTCCTCGATGATCGTGGGGCCCGCCTGCAGCGGCTCGAGCACGCCGCCGATGCCCACGCCGCCGGAAAGGTGCACGTTGCGGCCGATCTGCGCGCACGAGCCCACGGTCGCCCAGGTGTCGACCATCGCGCCCTCGTCCACGTAGGCGCCCACGTTCACGAACGAGGGCATCAGCACCACGTTTTTCGCGATGAACGCGCCGTGGCGGGCCGTGGCCGGGGGCACCACGCGGTAGCCGCCGGCCCGGAAGTCGGCCTGCGTGTAGCGGGCGAACTTCGAGTCGACCTTGTCGAAGTAGTGCGTATAGCCGCCCTGCATGATCTCGTTGTCGCGCAGCCGGAAGGACAGGAGCACCGCCTTCTTGATCCACTGGTGCGTGACCCAGCGGCCGTCGAGCTTCTCGGCCACGCGGATCTTCCCGGCGTCGAGCCGGGCGAGGACCTCGGCCACCGCCTCGCGCAGCTCGGCCGGGGCGGAGGCGGGCGTGAGCTCGGCGCGGCGCTCGAAGGCCTGCTCGATCACCGCCTCGAGGGAGCGCGCGGCGCCGCTCATGGGATGCCGGCGCTCGCGAGGGCGGGCGCGCTCTGCTCGACGAAGGCGCGGATCCGTCCGGCGGCCTCGGCGGTCTCCTCGAGGGTCGAGACGAGGGCCATGCGCACGAAGCCGCGCCCCGGGAGGCGCCCGCCCGACTCGCGCGAGATGTAGCTGCCCGGGAGCACCGTCACGTGCGCGGCGCGGAAGAGCTCGCGCGCGAAGGCGAGGTCGTCGCCGCCCGCGCCGGCCGCGCAGCCGGACACGTCCGCCCAGAAGTAGAACCCCGCCTCCGGCATGGCGAGCGGCAGGACGGGATTCACGCGTTCGTAGAAGGAGGCGAACTTCTCGCGGTAGAGGCGGCGGTTCCCGGCCACGTGGCGCTCGTCGCCCCACGCGGCGACGGAGGCGAGCTGCACGGCGTTGCTCATCTGGGAGCCGTGGTAGGTGCGGTACAGCGCGAAGCGCTCGAGGACCGCGCGGTCGCCCGCGGCGTATCCGGAGCGCAGCCCCGGCGCGCTCGAGCGCTTCGACAGCGACCCCATGACGATGAGCCGCGGCCATCCCTCGCGTCCCAGGGCGCGCGCGGCGGCGAGCGCCCCGAGCGGCGGCCTCGCCTCGTCGAAGTAGATCTCGCTGTAGCACTCGTCGGAGACGATCACGAAGCCGTGCCGGTCGGAGAGCTCGAAGAGCCGCTTCCACTCCTCGAGCGGCATCACGCGCCCGTGGGGGTTGCTCGGGGAGCACGCGTACAGCATCCGCGTGCGCGCCCACGTCGATTCCGGCACCGCGTCCCAGTCCGGGCGGAAGCCTCGCGCCGCCTCGGCGTTGACGAACCACGGCTTCGCGCCCCCCAGCAGCGTCGCGCCCTCGTAGATCTGGTAGAAGGGATTCGGGCAGATCACGAGCGCGCCGGGCTCGGCGGGGTCGAGGACCGTCTGCGCGATGGCGAAGAGCGCCTCGCGGCTGCCGAGCACCGGCAGCACCTCCTTGTCCATGTCGATCGCGACGCCGTGGCGCCGCCCGAGCCACTCGGCGATCGCGCGGCGCAGCTCGGGCAGGCCCGCCGTCGACGGATAGCGCGCGATCGCGCCCAGGTTCGCCGCGAGCGCCTCCCCGATGAGCGGGGGCGTCGGATGCTGCGGCTCGCCGAGCCCGAGGCTGACGGGCCGCAGGCCCGGCGGCGGCTTCACGTCGGCGAGGAGCTGGCGCAGCCGCTCGAACGGATAGGGCTGCAGGAGCCCGAGGCGTGGGTTCATGCCCGCATTATAAGGAGGCGGGTCGCGGGGACGCGCGGCCTCACTTCAGGATCCCCAGCCGGATGAGCGGCAGCTTGAGCCACCAGCGCCAGCCGCGGCGCCGGTCGATCTCGCGGTTCTTCTCCGAGAGCTGCAGCTCGCGCGCGACGAGCTGCGCCTCGCGCAGGGCCACGGCGGCGTTGCGCTCCTCGACGGCCGCCGCCAGCGCCCTGCGCGCCTCGTCGAGCTCGGCGCGCAGGGCGGCGTTCGCCGTCGCGCGATCCTCGGCTTCCCGCTCGAGCTCGCCGGCTCGGCGCGCAGCCGCCTCGAGCTCCCGGCAGACCTTCTCGTAGTCGCGATGGACCCAGTCGCCGCGGTCGGCGAGCACCGACAGGGCCGGCGCGGGGGCCGGCAGCGCGTCGCGCCCCGCGACGAGCACGAAGTAGAGCGGGTGGCCGAGCTGGGCGGAGGTCGCGGCGGGGTCGGCCTCCTCCACCTCGACGAAGTGCGCGAGCGCGCCCGCCGGAGACTCGGGCGCGATGACCGAATAGAAGGTCTGGCGCTGGCCGTACCAGGCGCGCTCGGGAAAGCGCGGGGCGACCAGCGCCTCGAGCTCCTCCCGGTAGAGCTCCTTCACGTGGAACTCGTTGCGGTACGAGCGCCTGTCGCTGTACTCGAGCTTGTTCGGGCACGAGAGCACGAGCACGCCGCCCGGGGCGAGGACCCGCGCGAGCTCGTCGAGGAAGGCCTCCTGCGCGTCGATGTGCTCGAGGGTCTCGAAGGAGACGGCGAGGTCGACGCTCGCGTCGGCGAGCGGCAGACGCGCGCAGGAAGCGCGCGCGTAGGCGAGGTTCGTCTGCGCGCCGTAGGTGCGCCGCGCGTGCGCGACCGCGGCCTCGGAGACGTCGATGCCCGTCGCGTGGGCGGCGCTGCGCGCGAGGAGCGCCGTGCCGTATCCCTCCCCGCAGGCCACGTCGAGCACGCGCCGGCCCGCCGCCCACCGCGCCGCGAAGTGGTAGCGGTGCCAGTGCTCGATCCAGATCTCGCCCTTCGCGCCGGGAACGTAGCGCTCGCCGGTGAAGGGCAGCCCGCTCTCGGCGGGGTGGGAGGCGTCCATCGGCGGCATTATAGGGGCGCCGCAAGCCTCCTTCCGGGAACCGCTAGCGCAGGATCCGCCGCCGCCGCATCCACTCGAGCGCCGGCTGGCGCCAGGCGGCGAGCCGCGCCACCATGGGACGCTCGCGCACGAAGCGGCGCAGGTCGCCGCGCGTCACCATCACCACCGTCTGGCTGCGAGCGTAGGCGTCGGCCATCTCCGAGATCTGGCGCGGCGAAAGGGTGACCCGCATCGCCCGCTGGCGCTCGAGCGCCTCGGCGTAGGCGCGGTCGAGGAGCGCCTGGCGCTCGGCGGCCTCGAACGCGTCGGCGGGGACCCGGTACTTCGACGTGGTCTTCTCCACGAGCACGAACCGGTCGGCGAGCGTGTAGCGCGTCCAGAGGTTCCAGTCCTCGAGCCGGTCCATGTCCTCGGCGAAGCCGCCGTGGCGCTCGTAGAGGCGGCGGTGGAAGAGCACCGCCTGGATCGGGAGGAAGTTGTGGTGCCAGAGCGTGAGGCGGTCGAAGGCCTGGCGGTGGCGCGTGGAGTGCATGACCTCCTCGGGGCGCCCCGAGGGACCGGGAGCGGTCTGCGTCTCCCACGCGAGGCCGTAGGCGCCCGCCACGCCCGCATCGAGTGCCGCCTCGAGCAGGACCTCGACGTGGTCGGCGAAGAGCACGTCGTCGTCGTCGAGGAAGTTGAGCCACTCGCCGGTCGCCTCGGCGAGGGCGAGGTTCCCGGCGCGCGCGCGGCCCACGCGCCCGCCCGTCGCCCGGTAGCGCAGTTCGAGGCGGCCGCGGAACTCTTCCACCACGCCGCCCGATCGGGGGAGGCCGTCCTCCACGACCACGACCTCGAGGTTCCCGTGGGTCTGGTTCGCGCACGAGGCGAGCGCCTCGCGCAGGCTCCCGGGGCGGTCGCAAGTGCGGATGAGGATGGAGACGCGGGGCGCGGAGGCCGGTCCCGCGTCGCGCCGCGAGGCGAAGCGGTGGAACGCGCCGTCGCGGCGCGTCTCGAAGCCCCAGCCGGCGAACTTCGGGCGGAACGCGGCGTTCGGCCGCACGCGCGTGCGCGCGAACGTGGGCCAGCGTGCGAGGAAGGATAGGCCCGCGCGCGCGAGGCCCAGGCGGCGCCCCGGGAACGTGCTCGGCGCCGTGATCTCCATCGCGAGCATCGCGAGCCCCTGCATCGTGCGCAGGAGCCCGCCGTAGCGCGCGCGCAGGCAGAGGCTGGCGAGCACTCCGCCGAAGACCTGCGCCGGCTTCACCTCGCCGGGCTCGCGGTAGGTGTCGTGCACCGCCGCGAGCTTCGGCTGGTAGAGGATGCGCCAGCCCGCCGCGCGCAGGCGCCACGACAGGTCCACGTCCTCGCCGTACATGAAGAGGCGCGGGTCGAATCCGCCCACGGCCTCGAAGGCGGCGCGGCGCACGAGCAGGGCGGCCGCGCTCGCCCAGTGCGTCTCGAGCGTCACGGGATCGTAGGCCTTGGGATGCTCGTAGGGGATCTGGCGCAGCTCCCAGGCCGCCACGTCCGCGGCGCTTCCCTCCGCGGCTTCGAGCAGCGCGTCGAGCACGCCGGGCTCGAGGACGCAGTCCTGGTTGAGCAGCAGCGCGAAGGGGGCCGCGCCCCGCGCGAGCGCCGCGTTGTGCCCGCGGCCGAACCCGAGGTTGGCGCCCGCGGCGTGCAGCTCGACCCGGGCGAAGGCGCCCCCGGGCCGCAGTTGCGGCAGCGCGGCGATGGATTCCGCGACGCGGGGGTCCGCGCTGTTGTCGTGGAGGAGGAGGTTCCGCGCGAGGGGCTTCGCCGTGGGCTCGGAGAGGCTCGCGAGGAGGCGGCCGAGCAGCCCGAGGTCGGGTCGGTATGTGACGACGCTGAGGTCAACCTCGCGCATCGCGGATCTTCTTGAGCAGCACGCGGCGCAGCATCGCGGGCAGCCGGTCGAACGCTTCCTTGCTGTCGCGCAGGAGGGCGTTCTCCTGCGCGAACGCGCGGCGGGCCTCGACTTCCCGGCCGAGCTCCGACTGGAGGCTCGCGACGTCCTTCTCGAGCTTCGCGATCCACGCGCGCGCCTGCTCGCGCTCGGCCTCGAGGCCCGCGCGCAGCTGCGCGAGCTCGTCGGCGGCGCGCGCGAGCTCCTCCCGGAAGAGGGCGCCGTCGAGGTTCGTCGCGAGGAGGGCCTGCACCTCGGGCGCCTGGGCGTCGAGGGGCGCCCCGGGGTCGATGCCGAAGCGGGCGTAGAGGGCGTCGAGGGAGCGCGTCATGGCGTCCAGGCGAGGCACGCGCGCGTCGTCGGCGCGGCCGAGGTCGGATTCTACGCGCGCGAGCTCGGCCGCGCCTTCGGGCCCGAAGCGCTGCGCGAGCGCCGCCGCGATCTCACGCGCCCCCGCGCCCGGCGGCAGGATCCATCCGCCGCCGTGGCGCCGCACGCGCTCGGCCAGCGCCCCTTCGGCCGGCACCAGCGCCGGCACGCCCGCGTCCCACGCGTCCGAGAGGGCATAGCTGAAGCTCTCGGGTACGCGGTTGGGAAAGAGCGCGAGGCGCACGCCGTACGCGCGCAGGAGGGCGGGAACGTCCTCGTCGCGGTACGCGCCGTGGACGTAGAGGCGCTCGCCGTGCCATCCGGGCGGCACCTGGGAATCGAGGTAGCCGATCACGACGACGGCGATGTCCGCGCCGCGCAGCAGGGTGTCCAGCTCCTCGAGCACGGCGCTGCCCTTGTGAGGGCCGATCGCGCCCAGCACCGCCGCCACGTGGCCGAAGCGGCGCGCGGCGAACGCGGGCCGGGGCGCGAGGCGGGCGGCGCCGCGCCGGGGTGGCGAGCCGTTGGGCACGACCGCGACCTCGAGGCCGGGAACGTGGCGGCGCGCGAGGTCCGCGACGAATTCGGAAGGCGCGAGCACGGCGGCGGCAGCGCGCAGGAATTGCGAGGTCTCCGCGAGCCACGCGGAGTCGGGCTCGATGCCCGCGCCGGGCTGGAGAGCGTCGGGGCGCAGGAAGAGCACGTCGTGCAGCGTGACGACGGTCGGCAGCCCCGTGCGGCCCGCGAGCTGCGCGGCGCGCCGGCGCGCCGCACGCGCGATCGCGTGCACGTGCAGCACGCCCACGCGCGCGTGGCGGAGGACCCGGTCGACGGCCTCGCCGTGGCGCTCCACCGCCGCGGGATCGAGCGCGAGCGAGCGGCGCCCGGCCGGAAGCTCGAGCACCTCGGCGCGCTCGGCGACGTGCCACACGAGGTGCGGGCGCGGGACGTTGCGCGCGATGTCGCGCACGTGGCGGTCCACGCCGCCGCCGTGCATCGAGGCGATGTGCAACACTGCGCACGGTTCCATCCCCCGATCTTACCGTGAAGCCTCCCGCATCCGCGCCGACGTGGGCGCTGCTCTTCGGGGCTGCGCTGTGGGGCGTCGTGTGGTATCCGTACCGCGTGCTCGCCGCCGCGGGCCTCGACGGGATCTGGGCCACGCTCGCGACCTACGGCGTGGCGCTCGCCACGGGCATCGCGCTCTTCCCGCGGCAAGCGCGGCGCCTCGCGCGCGCGCCGCTGCTCGCGATCGTGATGGGGCTCGCCATCGGCTGGAGCAACCTCGCCTACGTGCTGGGAGTCCTCGACGGGGAGGTGATGCGCGTGCTGCTGCTCTTCTACCTCGCGCCGCTCTGGACCGTGCCCCTCGCGTGGCTGCTGCTCGGCGAGCGGCTCGATGCGCCCGGCTTCCTCGTGATGGCGCTCGCCCTGGGCGGGGCCATGGCGATGCTGTGGAAGCCGCAGCTCGGCGCCCCCTGGCCCACGGCGCGCGCCGAATGGCTCGGGCTCGCGGCGGGCTTTCTCTTCGCCCTCGGCAACGTGCTCATCCGGCGCCTCGCCGCGATGACCGACGCGGGCAAGTCGATCGTGATCTGGGCGGGCGTCACGCTCGCCGCCCTCGCGCACCTGCCGATGAGCCGGGTGGGCGCAGGCGAGGCGGCGCGCGCGCTGGCGGCGCACGCGCCGCTCGTGGCCGGGATCGGGCTCGCGCTCGTCGCGATGAGCCTTTCCCTGCAGTACGGGCTCGCGCGCATGCCCGCCAACCGCGCGATCGTGATCCTGCTCTCGGAGCTCGTGGTCGCGGCGATCGCCGCCTACGTCCTCGCGGGCGAGCGGCTGCGGCCCCAGGACTGGATCGGCGGCTCGCTGGTCGCGGCGGCGAGCGCGGCAAGCGCCCGGCTCGAGGCGCGGCGGCGCCCGGGCTGAACGGGGCGCTTCGTCACCGTCGCTTAGCGCGTGCTGGGCTGGGGCGGAAGCTCGTCGAGGGGTAGCGGCGCCGCGGGCTTCCAGCTCCTGCGGCGATGCTCCGCGACCACCGTGGTGAAGATGCCGCCGCGCACGAAGAACTTCGCCGTGAGGCGCATGAAGCGCGGCCGCGTGGCCCGCACGAGGTCGTCGAGGATCTCGTTCGTGACCGCCTCGTGGAAGCGCCCCTCGCCGCGGAACGACCAGATGTAGAGCTTGAGGCTCTTGAGCTCCACGCACAGGCGGTCGGGGACGTAGTCGAGGAAGAGCGTGGCGAAGTCCGGCTGGCCCGTTTTCGGGCACAGGCAGGTGAACTCGGGGATCTGCATCCGGATCGCGTAGTCGCGTCCCGGCGCGGGGTTGGGGAAGGTCTCGAGGAGCCTGGACGGGTGGGCCATTGGCGATCGACGCGTTCCGGTAAAATCGCATTCTACTGAAGGCGCCGCGGCCGATGGCGCCTCGAAAACAAGCCCTTACCCCGTCACTCCCCTTGCGACTCACATCCGTCAAGCTCTCGGGCTTCAAGTCCTTCGTCGATCCGACCGCCATCGCCGTCCCGGGCCAGCTCGTGGGTGTCGTGGGGCCCAACGGATGCGGCAAGTCGAACGTGATCGACGCCGTGCGCTGGGTGCTGGGCGAGTCTTCCGCCCGGCAGCTGCGCGGCGAGCACATGCAGGACGTGATCTTCAGCGGCTCGACGGAGAGGAAGCCGGTCGGTCGCGCCTCGGTCGAGCTGGTGTTCGACAACTCGCTCGGACGCATCGGCGGCCCCTGGGCGGGCTACACCGAGATCAGCGTGAAGCGCGTGTACGCGCGCGAGGGAGACTCCAGCTACTACGTGAACGGCCAGCACGTGCGCCGGCGGGACGTGCAGGACATCTTCCTCGGCACGGGACTGGGCCCGAGGGCCTACTCGATCATCGAGCAGGGCACGATCACGCGCGTGATCACCTCCCAGCCCGAGGAGCTGCGCGTGTTCCTCGAGGAGGCGGCGGGCGTGTCGAAGTACCGCGAGCGCCGCCGCGAGACGGAGCTCAGGCTCGAGGACACCCGGGAGAACCTCGAACGCGTGGACGACATCCGCGCGGAGCTCGAGGCGCAGCTCGAGCACCTCGCGCGTCAGGCGGAGACCGCGGCGAGGTACCAGGAGCTCCAGGCCCAGCTCGCGCTCAACCACAACCTGCTCGCGTTCACGCGGCTGCGCGAGGCGGAGCAGGCGAGGGGCCGGTACGCGAACGAGGTGCAGAAGGCGACCGTCGCCCTCGAGGCGGAGATGGCGAAGCTGCGCGAGGGCGAGCGCTCGCTCGAGGAGCTGCGCGGCTCCCACTACGAGCGCACCGACCGCCTCCAGGAGCTGCAGGGCGCGCTCTACTCGGCCAACGCCGACGTGCAGTCGCTCGAGCAGGAGCTTTCCTTCCTCGGCGAGAACCGCCGCCGCATGGGCGGCGAGCTCGAGGCGCTCGCCGCCGAGGCCGCCGAGGTCGAGCGGCGCGTGGCCGAAGCCGACGCCGAGGGCGGGCGGTGGCGCTCGCGCATCGAGGGCGCCCGCGCGGCCATCGCGGATCGCGAGCAGGCCCTCGCCCGCGCCCGCGAGGCGCTGCCGCAGGCCGAGTCCGCGTCCCAGCGCGCCGCCGCCGAGGTGCGCGCGGCCGGGGCGGAGATGGCCGCGGCCGAGCAGGCGCAGGGCGTCGAGGAGGCGCGCGAGTCGCACGCGCTCAAGCTCCTCGCGCAGATCGAGGCGCGCAAGGGCCGGCTCAGGCAGGAGAACATGACGCTCGTCTTCCCCGATCCGGAGCGGCTCGCCGCGATCGAGGCGCAGCGCTCGGCGCTCGCCGGGCGGCTCGCCGAGGTCGAGGCGGGGCGCTCGCGCTCGGAAGCGGGCATCCCGTCGCTCGAGGCGCGGCGCACCGAGGCGACCGAGAAGCTGCACGAGGCGACGCGCGCGCTCGCGGAGCGGGAGGCGGCGCTGAGGGCCCTCGAGGCGCAGCAGGCGCGGCTCGACACCAATTCGCGCCTCAAGGAATGGACCGAAGCGCACCGCCTGGATCGCGCCGAGCGGCTCTGGCAGGCGATCCGCGTGCAGCCCGGCTGGGACGACGCGGTCGAGGCGGCGCTCGGCGTGCGCCTGAACGCGGCGCGGCTCGCGGACGACTCGGGGCTCGCCGAGCTGCTGCGCGACGCTCCGCCCGGCAGCTTCGCGGTGTTCGTCGAGCGCGCCGCCGCCGAGGCGCCCCCGGCCGCCTCGCGCCTCGCGCCGCTCGCCTCGGTGGTGACGAGCGAGCGCCCGGGCGTGGCGGCCTACCTTCGCGACGCCCTCGCCAACGTGTTCATTCTTCCCGACGGCGAGGACGGCATGGGCCTCGCGCGCGTGCTTCCGCCCGGAGGGATGCTGGTCGCGAAGAGCGGACACCTCTTCGGCCGCCAGGGCGTGGTCTTCCACGGCCCGCAGTCGGAGCTGCACGGCGTGCTGCAGCGCCAGCGCGAGATCGGGGAGCTGAGGGCCCGTATTCCCGAACGGGTGCGCGAGCGCTCCGCCGCGGAGGAGGCGCTGCGCGGCCTCGAGCAGGAGCTGCGCTCGGCGCAGGAGGAAGCGCGGGGGCTCGGCGAGGCGCTCGCGAAGGCCCGCGCGGAGGACCACGGCCTCGAGGTGGAGCTCCTCAAGCTCGCCCAGAGCTCGGAGCAGGCCACGCGCCGGCGCGAGGCGATCCGCGCCGAGCTCGCGCAGATCGAGGAGGAGGAGGAGCGCGAGCGCCTCGAGATGCAGGAGGCGCAGCACGCGCTCGAGGCGGGAGCGCGCACGATCGAGGCGGTCGTGCAGCGGCTTCAGGCGCTGGAGGACTCGGCGAAGGCCGCTTCGGCCGGGCTCGACGGGGCCCGCGCCGCGGCGGCCGCGGCCGAGCACGCGCTCGCCGAGGCGCGCTTCGAGGAGCGCAGCTGCCACGACAAGGCGCAGGCGCAGGCGGGGCTCGCCGTTTCCCTCGGCGAGCGCTTCGCGGCGCTCGCGGCGCGGCGCGACGGCGTGTCCGCGGAGCTCGCCCGGCTCGAAGAGGGCGGCGTGCGCGACCGTTTGCAGAAGGCGCTCGCCGCGAAGGCGGAGCGCGAGCGCGCGCTCGCCGACGCGCGCGCGGGGCTCGAGCAGGTCGCCGACCGGCTGCGCGAGCTGGAGGAGGCGCGCCTCGAGGTCGAGCAGGGCCTCGAGCCCCTGCGCAACCGCATCACGGAGCTGCGCCTGAAGGAGCAGGAGGCGGCCACCCACGCCGAGCAGTTCGCGCTCCAGCTCGGCGAGGCCGGCGTCACCCGCGAGGAGATGGCCGAGCAGATCGAGAAGCGGGTGCGCTCCTCGGGCATGCAGACCGAGATCAACCGCCTGAACGAGGAGATCGGGGCCCTCGGGCCCGTGAACCTCGCCGCGCTCTCGGAGCTCGACGCCGCCCGCAGCCGCAAGGGCTTCCTCGACGCGCAGTCCGCCGACCTCGTCCAGGCGGTGCAGACGCTGGAGGCCGCGATCAAGCGCATCGACCGCGAGACGCGCGAGCTCCTCCAGGAGACCTTCGAGAGCGTCGATCGCAACTTCCGCGAGATCTTCCCGGCGCTCTTCGGCGGCGGCGAGGCGAGCCTGCGGCTCACGGGCGAGGAGATCCTCGACGCGGGACTGCAGGTGTTCGCGCAGCCGCCGGGCAAGAGGAACCAGTCGATCCAGCTGCTGTCGGGAGGCGAGAAGGCCCTCACCGCGATCGCGCTCGTGTTCTCGCTCTTCAGGCTGAACCCGGCCCCGTTCTGCCTCCTCGACGAGGTCGACGCCCCGCTCGACGACCAGAACGTCGAGCGCTTCTGCGAGCTGGTGCGCCAGATGTCGGGGCAGACGCAGTTCGTCTTCATCACGCACAACAAGATCACCATGGAGATGGCGAGCCAGCTCGTGGGCGTGACGATGCCCGAGCCGGGCGTGTCGAAGATCGTCGAGGTCGACGTCGAAGGCGCGATCGAGCTCGCGCGCAAGCGGGCGGCCTGATCCGAGGCGCGGTCCCCCCATGAGCGAGCTGCAGCTCTACCTCATCGGCGCCGGCGCCGTGGTGATCGCGGGCGTGGTGGTCTACAACATGGCGCAGGAGCGCCGCGCGCGGCGGCGCGCCGAGAAGGCCTTCGACGGCGCGGCGGGCGACGCGCTGCTCGACGGGACGCCCCCGGCGCGGCGCGAGCCCACGCTCGGGAAGCTCCCCGCCGACGAGGCGCCGGAGCCGGTGCTCGCGCGCGCCGAGCCGCGGCCGCTAGCCGCCTCCGAGGAGCTCGCCGCCGCGGGGGGGCCCGAGGCCGAGATCTCCCCGCGCATCGACACCGTCGCGGTGATCCTCGCCGACGACCCCGTGACCCGCGAGCAGCTCGAGCCGCTCGAGGCGGCGCTCGCCGGGCATGCGGTGCCGGTCCACGTCGAGGGCATCGTCGACGAGCAGTGGCACCCGGTCGCGGCCTCGCCCCGGGGCAGCTGGCGCGAGCTGCGCATCGGCCTGCAGCTCGCGAGCCGCAAGGGTCCCGTGGGCGAGGAGGAGTTCGAGGCGTTCAATCGCGCGATCGCCGAGTTCGCCGCGCGGGTGAACGCGGTCTCGCAGCGCGAGGCGCCGGCGGCGGCCGCGGCGCGGGCGCGGGAGCTCGACGGCTTCTGCGCCGAGGCCGACATCGAGGTGGCGGTGAACGTCGTCGGGCAGTTCGGCGCCGCGTTCTCGCTGCCGCGGGTGAAGCAGCTCGCCCTCGAGGCGGGGCTCTCGGAGACCGCCTCGGGCGACCTCGTGCGCTACGGCGAGGACGGGGCGCCGGAGTTCGCGATCCGCCGCTTCGACGATCCCGCGGCGAAGCCCTCGCCGCACCAGGTGGCGGGGCTCACCTTCGCGCTCGACGTCCCCCATGCGGCGCGCGCGCTGCCCGCCTTCGACGAGATGGCCGCGCTCGCCGCGCGCATCGCCGCCAC
>Ga0187774_10000508_pt1 | contig 13322 bp, 14 predicted proteins | sample 0216_BV02_MP05_2_FD_133152 | JGI IMG/M metagenome (GOLD analysis project Ga0187774, IMG submission 133152) | Tropical peat soil microbial communities from peatlands in Department of Meta, Colombia - 0216_BV02_MP05_20_MG | ecosystem: Environmental > Terrestrial > Soil > Wetlands > Peat | place... | reverse complement strand
TTCTCAAGGAAGACGTGCAAGGGTACGTAAAGGGCGAACTTGCGCGGCCACGCACAGGCGGCGGTTTCATGCTTCCCGAGATGCCTCAGGTGGATTTCGCGAAGTTCGGCGCGATTGAATCAGTTCCGCTTTCACGTATCAAGAAGCTTGCAGGCGCCAACCTGCTTCGTAACTGGGTTGGAATTCCGCATGTCACGCAGCACGACGAATCTGACATCACTGACCTCGAAGCATTTCGCAAGTCCAGTAGCGCCGAAACCGAAAAACAGGGATTCAAGCTCACCATGCTTTCGTTTTTAATCAAGGCGTGCGTGACGGCGCTGAAAGCTCATCCGGCGTTTAACGCTTCGCTCGACAAAAGCGGCGAAAATCTGGTTTTGAAAAAGTATTACCATATCGGCGTAGCGGTGGACACGCCCGAGGGTCTGGTGGTGCCGGTGATCCGCGACTGTGACCGCAAAGGTGTTTTTGATCTGGCGCGCGAACTCGCTGCTGTCAGCAAACGCGCGCGCGACAAGAAACTTTCTTCTACTGAAATGCAGGGCGGCTGTTTTTCCATTTCCAGCTTGGGTGGCATCGGCGGGACAGGATTCACGCCCATAATTAACGCGCCCGAAGTGGCGATACTTGGCGTATCCAAAGCGCACGTCAAACCCGTATATAAAGATGGTCAGTTTGTGCCCAGGCTGATATTACCGCTGGCGCTGTCTTACGACCACCGGGTTATCGATGGCGCTGCCGCGGCGCGTTTCACCAGTTATCTTTGCTCGGTGCTATCCGACATCCGCCGCCTGCTCCTTTAATTCTCTCTTGTGGCCCGCGAGTTAAAGCCCATCGGCGTTTTAGGCGGCGTATTTGATCCGGTGCATTACGGTCATCTGGGGCTTGCCAAGGAGGCCGCAGACCGACTTGATCTCGCCGAAGTTCGATTTGTGCCGGCCAACCTGCCGCCGCACCGCGGCCAACCGCAGGCTTCGGCCAAGCAGCGTGTGCAAATGCTGAAGCTTGCAATTTCCGGCAATCCACTTTTCGTTTTGGATCAACGTGAGTTACTGCGCGAAGGTACCAGTTACACGGTGGACACGCTGAATGCGATGCGCGCCGAACAAGGCGGCGAAAGGCCTCTGTGCCTGCTCATGGGAACGGATGCTTTTGCAGGCCTTGCCTCGTGGCACCGCTGGAATATTCTGTTTGAATTGGCGCACATCGCGGTTGTGCAACGTCCCGGTTACCATCTTAGAAATCTGCGATCGCCGCTCAAGGAAGAATTGGCAAAACGCAGGGCAAAATCCCCGCGCGCGGCGTTCAGCAAACCAAGTGGCAGCATTATTCTGCTGAAGGTCAAGCCGGTGGATATTTCCGCCTCGATGATCAGGGAGAGGCTGTCTAGCGGCAAGAGTACTCGCAATTTGCTTCCGCCCTTGGTTCTCGATTATATTCAGGAACAGGGTTTATATCATGGGGGCGGATGAGACTCGCTAAAATAGTCAAGGCCACGGTTGCGGCGCTGGAAGACATCAAGGCGCGGGACATTGTGGTGCTCGACGTGCGTCCCATAACAAGTTTATTTAATTGGATGGTTGTCGCCAGTGCGGACTCAGCGAGACAGGCAAGAGCGCTTTCCAACAACGTGCGCGAAAAGCTGAAATCCTTCGGTGCAGAAGTAAGAGGCGTGGAGGGGCAGGAAAGCGGTGAATGGGTGCTGGTCGATCTAGGTGAAGTGGTGGTGCATATCATGCAGCCCGCGGTGCGTAAGTTTTATAACCTGGAGCAATTGTGGGGCGGCCCCCGGACGGTCCGTCGCGCCCGTAAGGCCGCCCGCAGCTAGCGGGTAACGATGAAGCTGTGGATTATCGCAGTGGGCAAAAAAATGCCTGCTTGGGTTGACATGGGTTTCTCAGATTACGCGAAGCGAATGCCTCCTGAAACCAAGTTGCGCTTGGTCGAAATCAAGGCGGAAAAGCGCAGTGCAGGGAAATCCTTGAATCAGATCCTAGAAGCTGAGCGCGGGCGCATAACCGCTTCTTTGCGGCCCAACTGCCGACAAGTGGTGCTGGATGAATGCGGGCAGGCTTTGAGCACCAAGCAGCTTGCGCAAAAACTTGCCGCCTGGATGCAGGCTGGGCGTGATGTAGCATTCGTCATTGGCGGCCCCGACGGGCTACACCAAGAACTCAAGAACAATGCAGACACCCGTTTGTCGCTTTCGGCGATGACTTTGCCGCACGCACTGGCGCGCATAATGCTGGCAGAACAGCTATACCGGGCCATCTCCTTGTTGAACAACCATCCATATCACCGAGCTAGCTAAGGAACCCCTGATCGAGTCCCACGCGGTTGCGACGGCGGGTTTCCGGGATGGGATGCGCGAAAGGAGGCGCAGCGAATGGCCGATCCCCTTGGCAAGCCGAGTGACAAAGCAGACCGCCCGGAAAGCCGCGGTCCCTCCGGGTTGCGGTAAAATGCGGTATCTGCAGCGTTGCGCTCCTCGGTGTCGTACGTGGAGTACGACCTTCGTCGCGCGCCTTGCATCCATGCGCATTTTGGCAGCAACGCAATTCGCGAGGACTTGATCAGGGATTCCTTAAACATGACGCTCGATGTCAAGCGCATTTACCTCGCTTCGCGCAGCCCGCGCCGGCGCGAATTGCTGAAACAGATCGGGGTGAATTTTGAAGTGGTGCAGTTCCGCGAGTACTTGCCGCGTGGCGCCGACGTGGACGAGGCACCGCTCGCCGGCGAACTCCCGGAAGACTACGTAAAACGCATCGCGTGCGCGAAAGCAGAAGCAGGTTGGTCTTGTCTGGTACACCGCAGACTGCGTCGTTTTCCGGTGCTGGCCGCCGACACCACAGTGGCGCTGGAAGGAAAGATCATCGGCAAGCCGAGCAAACGTGACCATGTTGCAGCCATGCTGACCGAGCTTTCAGGAAGAGAGCACCGAGTGCTCACAGCGGTGGCGATCAAGTTCGACGATAAAATGGACGTTAGCTTGTCCACCACCTTGGTGCGTTTTAAGCAGCTTACCGACGAAGAAATCCTTCGCTATGCCGCAGAGGGCGAAGCACTGGATAAAGCCGGCGGTTACGCAATACAGGGATTGGCTGCCGCGTTCGTGGCGGGGGTCGACGGCAGTTATTCCGGGGTGATGGGTTTGCCATTATTCGAATCCGCGCAATTGCTTCGGAATTTTGGGTACCGCGTGCTGTGAGCGAAGACATTCTGATTAATGTCACACCGCAGGAAACGCGTGTGGCAGTAATGCAGCAGGGAGTGGTACAGGAACTACACATTGAGCGTGCCAGCAGCCGGGGATTGGTCGGCAACATTTATGCCGGCGAAGTGTGCCGGGTGCTGCCAGGAATGCAGTCAGCGTTTGTCGAGATCGGTCTGGAGCGCGCGGCATTCCTGCATGTCGCGGATATTTGGAAACAGAGACACGATGGCGATCACAACAAGCCTATCGAAAAACTGTTGCGCGAAGGCCAGAATCTCTTAGTGCAGGTAGTCAAGGATCCAATCAGCACCAAGGGAGCCCGCCTTTCCACCCAGATCAGCATCGCTGGCCGAATGCTCGTTTATCTTCCGCAGGAATCATATATCGGTATTTCGCAAAAAATTGAGGACGAAGAAGAGCGGGAGCTTTTACGGCAGAAAATGCAGCAATTGTTACCGCAGGGGAGCAGCGGTGGGTTTATCATCCGCACCATGGCGGAAACCGCGAGCGAGCGCGAGCTGCATTCCGATATTGATTATCTGCGCAAGCTGTGGAGCGATATCCAGAAAAAATCAGAAACTGCGCCGCCACGTACTCTGCTCTACCAGGATCTGACTCTAAGCCTGCGCGTACTGCGCGATTTCGTCAGCGAGGAAACGGGGCACATTGTGGTGGATTCGCGAGAGACCTTCCAAAAAATGTGCGCATTCGCCGAGGAGTACGCGAGCAATGCGAAACAGCGGCTGGAGCATTATACCGGCGAACGCCCGCTCTTTGATCTGCATGGTGTAGAAGACGAGATCGAAAAAGCGCTGGCCAGACGAGTGGATTTGAAGTCCGGTGGTTATCTCATTATCGACCAGACCGAAGCGCTGACCACGGTGGACGTGAACACCGGCGGTTTCGTCAGCGGGCGCAATTTCGACGAAACCATATTCAAGACTAACATGGAAGCGGCGCATGTCATCGCGCGACAATTGAGGCTGCGCAACCTCGGCGGCATTATCATCATCGATTTTATAGACATGGACAGTGAGGAGCACCGAAACGCAGTGCTTGCTGAGTTCAGGAAAGCGCTCTCGCGGGATCGCACGCGCAAGACGGTGAACGGCTTTACCACGCTGGGACTTGTGGAAATGACCCGGAAGCGTACCCGCGAGAGTCTCGCGCATGTGCTGTGCGAGCCTTGCCCTACCTGCGAAGGGCGCGGCGAAGTGAAGACAGCACGGACCGTTTGTTACGAAATACTGCGCGAGCTGCTCCGCGAGGCGCGGCAGTTCAGTGCTGGTGAATATCGAATTCTCGCTTCGCAGGAAGTAATTGATTTATTTCTTGACGAGGAATCGCAGAGTCTCGCGATGCTGGGCGCCTTCATAGGCAAGCCGATTAGCCTGCAGGTAGAGACGCTGTACTCGCAGGAAAAGTACGATATCGTGTTGGTGTAGTTACCGCGTTTCAATTAGCGACGTATAGCGGCGGCTCTGGAAGCCGTCAATTTAGCTGTGGTGCTCAGTGGCTCGGAGCGAATTCAGTTAAAACATGCCGGCCACCGCATGGTAGCCATGATCTATGATAATCAGAGCGAGCTGGGCCAGGACCAAAACAAAGAGTGGTGACAGGTCTACGTTGCCGATCGGGGGAACGAGGCGCTGGAAAGGACGCAGAAACGGCTTCGCGAGACTGTTGAACAGGGGTGCAAGTGGAGCGTAAGGATTAGTCCAGCTTATCAATACCTGAACGATAACACAAACAATCAGCAAGTAAACACTGTATCTCAGGATTTCTAGAAGGGCGAGAATCAATAAGACGCCAGTAGCCACTCCCGGCGCGCCTTCGAAAACGAAGCCTTTGATCCAGTAAATCAGCAGCAGCAACAGGGTTTGCATTCCCCAGGCGGAAACAAGGCTTGCCAAATCCAGGCCAAACAAACCGGGAATCACGCGCCGCGCCGGGCGAACCAGCCAGTCGGTGAGCGGTACCACAAACTCGCCTACTGGGTTGCGAAACGACGATTGCAGCAGCTGCATGTAAAAGCGCAGAAGCAGTGCGAACGTAAGCAGTCCGATCGCTGTTTCCAGGAGAAATTGCAAAGCCTGGCTGAACATGTTTAATCCGCCTTGCCGAATTCATCTCCGAGTTCTCGCGAGCGTTCTTGCGCGGCGCGGACGGCACTGACGATGTGCCGCTGCAGCTGTGCTTGCTCCATGGAGGAAATCGCGCGCTCTGTGGTCCCGCCCTTGGAAGTGACGCGTTGCCGCAAGGTTTGCGCATCCTCAGTACCCTGCTTCGCGAGTTTCACTGCGCCGGCAAAAGTATCCAGGCTTAGCCGTTTAGCTTGTTGCGCATCAAAGCCGAGTTCTTGCGCCGCGATTTGCAGCGCTTCAATAAAATAAAAAACATAAGCCGGGCCACTGCCGGATACTGCGGTCATCGCGTCCAATTGTTCTTCGTGTTCAAGCCACAAGATTGAACCGACTGCGGACAGAATCGTCTCGGCTTGTTTTTTTTCTCTTTGCGCGACTTTGGGCATAGCGTAAAGCCCCGAGATTCCGGCGCCCACTAGTGCCGGTGTATTGGGCATGGCCCGCACTATACGGTTATAGCCACCCAGCCAGCGCGATAAATCGCGAGCGCGGATACCCGCAGCGATTGAAATTACAATTTGGTTTCGCAGCAGTGCTTTGAGCCCCAGCGCAACCTCGCGAAGTTGCTGCGGTTTAACTGCAAGAATAATGATGTCGCTTTCCGCACAGCCTTGACTCAGGTCTGCGAAAGCGGTGACCCCAAAGCGGCGTTGTATGGCGTTTCTTGCATCTGAAGAAACATCGACCACACGCAATGAAGAAGAAGCTCGGCCTTGTTGCAGCAGCCCACCAATCAAGGCGCTTGCCATGTTGCCGCCGCCGATAAAGGAGACGTTCACGGCTTTTTTCTAGGATTACACGAGCGCCCGCTTGGCTAATTGCGCGGTCAGTCGCCTTCCACGAGTTTTTTCAGATTTTCCAGTCCGGCTTTGTACACCGCATTGATGGTTTTGGTTGCGGTGGCATCGTCTTCGCCGGAGGGGGGACTAGCCAGCGGGGATTTGCGCTGGAACTTGCCGTACCATTCGACCAAGGAACCGCCGTTCTTACCGGGTTTCACCCTTATCGTGGAAACGTAATGGCTCACCGGAAGCACGCCCTCAATAATGCTGTACTTGATGCTCATGCCCTTATTGTTATAGCGCAGGAGTTTTTCCTTTATTGTTCCACCGTCTTGCAGGGTGAGCAGGCGCACGGCATTTTTCTGGTTGTTAGTCCCGCTCAAGATCTCGCTTTTCGCCACTGCAGGGTGCCAGGTATTCAGCCCATTGAAATCTTTGATCCTGCCCCACACTGTTTCAGGCGCGGCGCTGATTTCGATGGTTTGTGTGACGGTCAGCCAAGGCAGTTTGACCGATTTCGGTGTTTTTGCCTCTAGGCTGATTAGCGGCAACGACAGGAAAAGGGCCAGTAGTGGTGTAATGATTTTTTTCATTTGTGAGGCTCCATATTAAGCTGGGTTATGATCCAGGGCGTCACGAGTATAGGGTTTGAAGCAGGTGTTACGCAAGCATTATAGCGTCTGATCTTTTGGGGATTTGCGTTTTCCGAAAATAGCGGTGCCAACGCGTACGATGGTCGCGCCTTCCAAGATCGCTGCTTCCAGGTCCTGCGACATACCCATGGATAACGTATCAAGCAGGATCCCTTCGATTGCCAATGCATCTTTCAGTTCACGCAATTGCCTAAATTGGCGACGCTGCAAGTCGAAATCAGCCGTGGGCTGTGGAATCGTCATTAGTCCGCGCAGTTGCAGGCGCGGCAATGTCTGCACGTATCTTGCAAGGTGTGGTAGTTCGTCCGGCGTAACACCGCTCTTGCTGGCTTCGCCGCTGATGTTAACTTGGATGCATACTTGCAGCGGCGCGCGTCCCTTCGGACGCGCGAGTGACAAGCGTTCGGCAATTTTACTTCGCTCTATGCCGTGAACCCATGAAAAGTGCTCAGCGATTACCCGCGTTTTGTTGCTCTGAATTGGACCAACGAAATGCCATTCCAGCGGCAAGCTCTCAAGCGCGAGAATTTTTTCAACGCCTTCTTGCGCATGATTTTCTCCAAAAGACGTTTGTCCCGCTAAATATGCTTCCTCGATTTTGCTCGCCGGAAAGCCCTTACTTACGGCGACCACTTGGATTTCTTGCGGCGCCCGGCGGGCAGCTGTAGCGCATGCTGCGATGCGCTCCTTCACGGCTTGCAAAGCCAATGCGATTGTGGTCATAATGCTTCATAAATAAAGGAGAATAAACCGGGCTCGCTGCCCGTGATTGTCTCCTGCGTTTACATCTCAAGGGATTATAATGGATATATCGGAATTGCTGGCTTTTGTCGTCAAGAACAAAGCATCCGACTTGCACTTGTCGGCGGGTCTGCCGCCAATGATTCGCGTGCTCGGTGACATCCGCCGCATTAATCTGCCGCCGATGGATCACAAGGAAGTGCACGACATGATGTATGACATCATGAATGACAGCCAGCGCAAATTCTATGAAGAAAATCTCGAGTGCGATTTCTCGTTTGCAATTCCCAATCTAGCCCGCTTCAGAGTAAATGCTTTCGTGCAGAACCGTGGTGCTGGCGCGGCCATGCGGACTATTCCTACTCGAATTTCGACCCTTGAAGAGCTCCATTTCCCGAAAATTTTTGCGGATATCGTTGACCAACCGCGCGGCCTTATCCTGGTAACCGGCCCCACTGGATGCGGAAAGTCCACCACACTCGCCGCCATGGTCAACCACATCAATGAAAACAATTATGGGCACATTCTGACCGTAGAAGATCCAATTGAATTCGTGCACGAGAGCAAAAGGTGCCTGATCAACCAGCGCGAAGTCGGGCCGCATACCTTGAGTTTTGCCAATGCGCTTCGCTCAGCCTTGCGCGAAGATCCGGATATCATCCTGGTCGGCGAGATGCGCGATCTGGAAACCATCCGTCTAACGTTGACCGCGGCCGAAACTGGGCACTTGGCGTTAGGCACCGTGCACACCAGTTCCGCCGCGAAGACGATAGACCGCATAATTGATGTGTTCCCGGCGGAGGAAAAGGAAATGGTGCGCTCCATGCTTTCGGAATCGCTGCGTGCGGTGATTTCGCAAACGCTACTCAGGACCCAGGACGGCAGCGGGCGAGTAGCGGCGCATGAAATCATGATCGCCACACCTGCAATACGCAACCTGATACGCGAAAACAAGGTGGCGCAAATGTATTCCGCGATTCAAACCGGGCAGAACGTAGGCATGCAGACGCTTGATCAGAGTTTGGTAGAACTGGTCAAGCGTAATGTCGTGACCCCAGGCGAAGCGCGTAGCAAGGCAGCGAACAAGGATCTGTTTTATGCGTAACAGCCGGCATACTTTCGCAAGGAGCAGATGATGGAGCGAGAGCAAGCGATAAAATTCATGCACGATCTGCTACGCCTCATGCTTACCAAAAAGGCGTCCGATCTGTTTCTTACCGTGGGTTTCCCGCCAGCCATTAAGGTGGACGGAAAGGTAAAGCCGGTTTCCAACCAAACGCTGACGCCACAGCATACCCAGGAATTTGCACGCGCGCTTATGAATGATCGGCAGGCGCAGGAATTCGAAGCGACGAAGGAATGCAATTTCGCGATCAACCCGCCGGGAATTACGCGTTTTCGGGTCAATGCTTTTGTCCAGCAGGCCCGGGTCGGACTGGTGCTGCGTACCATTACGACGGTAATACCGAAGTTTGAGGAACTTAACCTGCCTTCGGTGCTGAAAGATATCTCAATGAGCAAGCGCGGAATTGTGATTTTCGTCGGCGGCACGGGCTGCGGCAAATCCACTTCGCTCGCGGCGATGGTCGGCTACCGTAACGAAAACAGCTACGGGCATATTATTACCATCGAAGACCCGGTGGAATTTGTGCACGAACACAAAAACTGCATCATCACGCAACGCGAAGTCGGAGTAGACACCGATAACTGGTTCTCGGCGCTGAAAAACACCCTGCGCCAAGCCCCGGATGTGATTCTTATCGGCGAAATCCGCGACCGGGAGACGATGGAGTACGCGATCGCGTTCGCTGAGACCGGCCACTTAACCATGTCCACCCTGCACGCCAATAGCGCCAACCAGGCATTGGACCGAATCATCAATTTTTTCCCCGAAGAGCGCAGGCAACAGTTGCTCATGGATTTGTCGTTGAATCTCCGTGCCTTTGTTTCCCAGCGCCTGATCCTGAAAAAAGAGGGGAAAGGGCGCATCGCGGCGGTCGAAATCATGTTGAACTCACCATTGATTTCCGACCTCATTTTCAAGGGCGAAGTGCAAGAGATTAAGGAAATCATGTCGAGGTCGCGCGAGCTGGGCATGCAGACGTTCGACCAGTCCCTGTTTGATCTTTACGAAGTGGGCCAAATCAGCTATGAGGATGCCCTGAGGAACGCCGATTCGGTGAATGACCTGCGGTTGAGGATCAAGCTGCATGGGGCCGAGGCCAAAGACAAGGATGTCATGTCGGGCCTTGACCACCTCAACATCGTTTAGCGTAACGTCGTATTAGGCTTCGACACTTTGTTGCTCGCTTGTCCCGAATGCCCATGTATTGGCATATACACTCAGCTTCGGGCCAGGCTCGCGCCTCGTCTATAATCTGAATACTGGTTTCGCCCTGCGTTCGCTGATTCAGTCCCGTGTTTTCTTGCGCATGCTGCCAGTAACGATTTTATATTCGAACAGCCGGCACTCGAGCGCGCCGTTATAAAGCGGCGTCCGCTTGGAAGCGCTAAGCCCGATTAATTTCGGTAATTGCATGTCGCTGCTCAAAATGTAGCAATTCCAGCCAGCGAATTTCTTTTTGAGCACGTTCCCGAGCCGGGGATAAAACTCCTCAAGCATTTTGCCTTCGCCCATGCGTTCCCCATAAGGGGGGTTGGTGACCATGATGCCTTGGGGGGCAGGCGCGGAAATTTCCAGTATGTTGGCCTGCTTCAAATGCACGGTTCCGTCGAGCGCGCAAGACGCGAGATTGGCGCGCGCAACTTCGATCGCGCTGCCGTGGAGGTCGCTTCCATAAATCGGCAGAGAAACTCTTGGTTTCCATCGCCTGATGCTTTGCTCGCGAATATCTTTCCAGTCGTGCGCGTTGAAATTTTTCAGCTTCTCAAAAGCGAAATGCCGTTGCGTACCCGGCGCGATATCCAGCGCTATCAATGCGGCTTCCACCAAGAGGGTGCCGCTGCCGCACATCGGGTCGAGCAGCGGTATGCTAGGAGACCAGCCGCTCAAATGCAGTATTCCCGCTGCCAGATTTTCACGCAGCGGGGCATTTCCTGTCTGCTTGCGCAAGCCGCGCTTAAAAAGCGGCTCACCACTAGTGTCTAGGTACAAAATGACGTTACGGGCGTCAAGAAAAGCATGGATGCGAATGTCGGGCGCAGTCGTATTGACACTGGGCCGCTTGCCTAGGTGAGTCCGAAATCTGTCGCACACCGCGTCCTTGATTCTGAGGGTGACGAAGTCCAAACTCTTGAGTGCGCACTGGACCGCATCCACTTTGACGCGGATGGTGAGCGCTGGGTCAAACCGAGTTTCCCACGGTACAGAGGAAGCTGCCTGATAAATATCCTTTTCCGTCCGATAGCGGCCATGTGCGATTTGGCACAATACCCGGCTGGCGATGCGGCTGTGCAGGTTGACCAGGTAGCTGAGCCTGAAATCACCGCTGAATTGCACGCCACCATTGGCCGCTTGTATTTCTGCGGCATTAAGGGCCCGCAGTTCCTCCGCTAGTACTGATTCCAGGCCGCGCGGACAAGGAGCGAAAAATTTTTCCATAAGTGTAAACTAGGTCGGATAATAAAATACTACAGGCAAACGGTCTTCCTTGAACAACCTCGCTAATTTGCTGAAGCAGCAGCTCCGCGCGTCGCAATTGCCGCTCTACCGGGAGTTTGTTGACGGTGCCTGGCGTTCATTCTCCGGGCAAGACATTGCGGGTATGGCAGCGCGGTGGCAGCAGGCGTTCCGCACACAGGGGTTCGAAAAAGGCGACCGCGTCGCACTATGCCTTAAAAACGGCACGAACTGGGTGGCTATAGACATGGCCGCATTGGGGATGGGGCTAGTGATAGTGCCCCTGTATGTCAACGACAACGCCGCAAGTATCGCCTGGTGCGTAACCGATTCCGAAGCGAAGCTGTTGGTTTTGCAAAATGCGCGCATGCTGGATGCTGTGCGGCGCGCGAGCAATCAATTGCCCCCAATCGTTTGCATCGAAGCCGATTCCCGGGTAAATACGGTCGAAAGCTGGCTGCCGAGCGCCGGAGATGAATTTAGGGTCGAGGAAGTCGAGTTTAACAGCTTGGCAACCATCGTTTATACGTCAGGCACAACGGGTCCCCCCAAAGGCGTAAAATTATCGCACGGCAACATCCTTTCCAATGTCCACGCCGTAAACAAGGCAGTTGCGCTTCATGCGAGTGACCGCGTACTTTCGGTGCTGCCGCTTTCTCACATGTTCGAACGCACTTGTGGTTATTACCTAACTCTTTATGTTGGAGTACAAGTCATCTATACGCGTGGCATCCAGCAGCTGGCTGAAGATTTGGCGACGCAACAGCCCTCTATTCTGATCACGGTACCGCGCGTGCTGGAACGCTTTCAGGCGCGCATTGAGGACAAGCTGGCCGCCTCCTTTTTCAAGCACCTGCTGTATGTATTGACAGTTAAAATCGGCTGGCGGGTTTACCAACAGCGAGCCACAGCACTGGAACGTATGATGTACGGGTTGCTGAAAAAATGGGTCGCGGGTCCGATCCTAGCCAGGCTTGGAGGGAAACTGCGCATGGTGGTGGTGGGCGGTGCGGCGCTGGATGAGCGCTTGGGGCGCTCGTTCATCGGCTTGGGAATGCGCATCACGCAAGGTTATGGACTCACCGAAACCTCGCCGGTGATTGCTGGCAACCGCGATGGTGACAGGGACCTCGCTTCGGTTGGTGCGCCTCTGGAGAATGTGGAGGTGAGGGTCAACCAAGCAGGCCAGCTGTTGGTGCGCGGACCCTCGGTGATGCTGGGCTACTGGCACAACGATCTAGCCACACGGGAAATTTTAGATCAGGACGGCTGGCTAAATACCGGCGACCAAGTTGAAATCCACGACGGGAAAATCCACATCAAGGGCCGTACCAAGGATATTCTTGTGCTCTCCAACGGAGAAAAAGTATCGCCGCAAGAAGTAGAAACCGCTATCCTGACCGATGGAATTTTCGAGCAGGTGATGCTGGTGGGGGAAGGGCGTGCTTATTTGACGCTGCTAGCAGTGACGCAGGAGACAGATAGCAGTAAACTCGTCAAACGCGCCAACGAGAAACTCAAAAGCTTCCCGCGCTATATCAGAGTGCGCCGCGTAATTCCGCTCAAAGAACCGTGGACCATAGAAAACAACCTGCTTACCACGACCCTCAAAGTAAAGCGCAGGCAAGTAAACGAGAAATTCAATGCAGAAATCCAAAAAACTTACGGCGGTGCGGGTTAAAATGGTTTTACCACCGCCAAAATTACCACAGCAATAAGAATCACTGTAGGAAATTCATTTATCCAGCGGAAGAATCTTGAGCTGTAGCTTTTGGGGTCGTTCTTGATGTCGATCAGCAGCTTCCCGCAATACATGTGAAAAAGAATCAGCAGGATCACCAGCCCCAGCTTGATATTCAGCCACATGCCGGATTTGACGGAACCCAGCAGCCAGAAGCCAAACAGCAGTGTCAGCGCCGCCCCGGGCGTCATGATGTATAAGTAAAGTTTCCGCTCCATGATCTGGAAGCGCTCTTGACTTACCTTGTCATCCGCTTCCGCGTGATAGACGAACAGACGCGGCAAATAAAACAACCCCGAAAACCAAGTCACCATGGAAATCACGTGAAACGCTTTAATCCAGAGCATGATGACAATTCCAAGTACATCGATTAATCATTATTTGAGCGCCTGTCGGCGCGCAATTCTCGTGCAGCTATACGATCCCGCCGTAGCGCAGATTTCGGGCGGGTTCTGCAAGCTTAA
>Ga0187774_10000506_pt1 | contig 13341 bp, 10 predicted proteins | sample 0216_BV02_MP05_2_FD_133152 | JGI IMG/M metagenome (GOLD analysis project Ga0187774, IMG submission 133152) | Tropical peat soil microbial communities from peatlands in Department of Meta, Colombia - 0216_BV02_MP05_20_MG | ecosystem: Environmental > Terrestrial > Soil > Wetlands > Peat | place... | reverse complement strand
GCGGGCACGCGCGCCGAGGGCAAGTTCGACGAGAAGATCGCCTGGCTGCGCGAGCTGCTCGCCTGGCGCGACGAGGTGGCCGACAGCGCGAGCTGGGCGGAAAGGACGCGCCAGGCCGCGCTGGACGACACCGTCTACGTTGTGACGCCGCAGGGCAAGGTAGTCGATCTGCCGGCCGGCTCGACGCCGATCGATTTCGCCTACGCGCTGCACACCGACCTCGGCCACCGCTGCCGCGGCGCCAAGGTCGACGGCCACCTGGTGCCGCTGGAGACGCCGCTGCGCAGCGGTCAGCGCGTCGAGCTGGCGGTCGCCAAGAGCGGCGGCCCCTCGCGCGACTGGCTGAGCGCCGAGCGCGGCTTCGTCAAGAGCCCGCGCGCGCGCCAGAAGATCAGGCAATGGTTCAACAGCCAGGCGCTCGCCGAGACCGTGGCGACCGGGCGCGCCGCGGTGGAGAAAGAGCTCAAGCGCGAGGGAACGGCGCAGGCGAACCTGGACGCGCTCGCCGCGCGGCTCGGCTTCGGCCGCCAGGACGACCTTTACGCCGCGGTGGCGCGCGACGAGGTGAACCTGCGCCAGCTGCAGGCGGCGCTGCGCGCGCTGCAGGGGGCCGCGGCACGCGCCCCGCAGGCGCCGGCGAAGGCGCCCGCGAAGGCGCGCGCGCCGCGGCGTGCGCGCACGGCGAACGGCGACAAGGGCATCCTGGTGGTCGGCATCGACCGGCTGCTCACGCAGCTCGCCAAGTGCTGCAAGCCGGTGCCGCCCGACCCGATCCGCGGCTTCGTGACGCGCGGCAAAGGCGTGTCGATCCACCGCGAGGACTGCGCCGGCCTGAAGCGCCTCGCTGAGCAGTATCCGGAGCGCCTGATCGACGCGCAGTGGGGCGGCAAGGTGGGTGCCGGCTATCCGGTCGACATGGTGGTGACCGCGAGCGACCGGCCGGGGCTGCTGCGCGACATCGGCGACGCGCTCGCCCGCGAGCACATCAACGTCACCGCGGTGCGCACCCAGAGCCGCGAGGAGCTCGCCTTCATGCGCTTCACCTTCGACGTGGCGGACCTTGCGCAGCTGCGGCGTGCGTTCGCGGCGGTTAAGGTCGTCGCCGGCGTGATCCGGGCGGCGCGCGGCTAGGTGTGATCTCTCAGCCGAGCAGCACCAGGATCCAGACCAGCCCGGTCGCGACGAGCGCCAGCATGACTGCGGCGCTGCCGAGGTCCTTCGCGCGCTTGGCGAGCTGGTGGTTTTCCAGCGAGATGCGGTCGACCGTGGCTTCGACCGCGGAGTTGAGCAGCTCGACGACCAGCACGAGCAGCACCGAGCCGCACAGCAGCGCCCGCTCGATCCCGCTGTGGCCGAGCCACAGGCCGAGCGGCACAAGCACCGCGGCGAGCAGCAGCTCCTGGCGGAAGGCGTCCTCATGGCGCGCGGCCTCGGCGATGCCGGCGAGCGAGTAGCGCGTCGCGTTGATCAGCCGGCGCAGGCCGGTCTTGCCTTTGTACGGGCTCTCCACGCGCTAGCTCGGCGTGGCGAGCGTGTAGAGCAGCTCCTCCTGCGCCGAGCGGCGCCTGCCGCGGCGCGGCTTGAGCTGCTCGTAGACGCCCTCGGCGTTCATGAGCCAGGCCTGGCAGTTGTCGTCCAGGTACGGCTGCAGGCCTTCGCGGATCACGCGGCGCTTGAGCGCCGGGTCGAGCACCGGGAAGCACAGCTCGATGCGGCGGAAGAAGTTGCGGTCCATCCAGTCGGCGCTCGCGAGGTAGACGTCCTCCTCGCCGCCGCCGTGGAAGCAGAACACGCGCGAGTGCTCGAGAAAGCGCCCGACGATCGAGATCACGCGGATGTTCTCCGACAGCCCCGGGATGCCTGGCTTGAGCGCGCACACGCTGCGCACGATGAGGTCGATCTTGACGCCCGCCTGCGAGGCGGCGTAGAGCTCCTCGATGATCGCCGGCTCGAGCAGTGCGTTCATCTTGGCGATGATGCGCGCGGGCCTGCCCTCGGCGGCGTTCTTCGCCTCGTTGTGGATCGCCTCGACGATGCGCTTGTGCAGGGTGAACGGCGACTGCCACAGGTGGCGCATCTTGCTCGCGCGCCCCAGGCCGGTGAGCTGCTTGAACACCTCGTTCACGTCGCTGCACATCTCCTCGTTCGCGGTCAGCAGGCTGAAGTCGGTGTACTGCCGCGCCGTGCGCGGGTTGTAGTTGCCGGTGGACAGGTGCACGTACCGCCTGAGCAGCTTGCCGGCGGGCCCGTCCTCGCGCCGCACGACGAGCGCCATCTTGGCGTGCGTCTTGTGCCCGACCACGCCGTACACGACGTGCGCGCCGACTTCCTCGAGGCGCGCGGCCCAGTTCAGGTTCGCCTCCTCGTCGAAGCGCGCCAGCAGCTCGACCACGACCGTGACCTCCTTGCCGCGGCGCGCCGCGTCGATGAGGAGCTCCATCAGCTCCGAGTCGGTACCGGTGCGGTAGACGGTCTGCTTGATCGCGATCACCTGCGGGTCGGTCACCGTGGTGCGGATGAAGTCGATCACCGGCACGAACGACTGGTAGGGGTGGTGCAGCAGGATGTCCTCGCGCGCGAGCACCTCGAACAGGCTCTCGTGCTTGTCGAGGGCGCCCGGCAAGCCGGACTGGAAGGGCGCGTACTTCATCGACGGCCGCTCGACCTGGTCGGGCACTTCGCGCAGGCGGTACAGGTTGACCGGGCCTTCGACGCGGTAGAGGTCCGCCTCGTCCAGCCCGAACTGCTGCAGCAGGAACTCGACCATGGCCGGTGAGCAGTTGTCGGCGACTTCCAGGCGCACCGCGTCGCCGAAGTGCCGGTGCAGCAGCTCGCCCTGCAGGGCGATGCGCAGGTTCTTGATTTCTTCCTCGTCGACGAACAGGTCCGAGTTGCGCGTCACGCGGAACTGGTAGCAGCCCTGCACCTTCATGCCGGAGAACAGCTCGTCGACGTGCGCGTGCAGCACCGAGGACAGGAACACGAAGTCGTACTCCACCTCGGAGAGCTCGCGCGGCAGGCGGATCACGCGCGGCAGCACGCGCGGGGCCTGCACGATCGCCGCGCGCGAGCTGCGGCCGAACGCGTCGCGCCCCTCGAGCTCGACGGCGAAGTTCAGGCTCTTGTTGAGCACCTTCGGGAAGGGGTGCGCTGGGTCGAGCCCGATCGGCGTGAGCACCGGCAGTACCTCGCGCATGAAATAGTCGTGGACCCACTGGCGTTGCGCGGCGCTCCAGTCGGTGCGGCGCGTGAAGCGCACGCCCTGCTCGACCAGCCTGGGCAGCAGCACCTCGTTTAGCAGCCGGTACTGGTCGGCGACCAGCGCGTGCGCCTCCCTCGCGACCAGCGCGAAGGCCTCCGCGGGGCTCGTGCCATCCGGCCCCGGCTCGGGGATGCCGAGCTTTATCTGCTCCTTCAGGCCCGCCACACGGATTTCGAAGAACTCGTCCAGGTTCGACGACACGATCGTGAGGTAGCGCAGCCGCTCGAGCAGCGGCACCGTGTCCTCGGCCGCCTGCGCCAGCACCCGGCGGTTGAACGCCAGGATGCCTAGCTCGCGATTCAGGAAATGGGACCCCGGGACGACTTTTTTTAGCATGGAATACAACAATTTAGGGCTTGCACGTGACCGCCGGATGACATTCGCGTACCGGCAATGAGACCGTCACGTGCGCCCGCTAGCATGGCGAATTCCATGGAAAGCGTCCAGACACCGCATACCGTGCGCGAGTTCGACCAGGAGCTCCGGCTCGCCCGTGGTCTGCTGCTGCAGATGGGCGCGCACGCCGAGCGGCAGGTTGGGGACGCGTTGCAGTGCCTGGAAACCGGATCGCGCGCACTCGCCGATCAGGTCCTGCGGCACGAGGCGGTGATCAACTCGCTGGAGCGCGCGATCGACGACCTGGTGGGCGGGATTATCGCCCGCAGGCAGCCTGCGGCCGGGGACCTGCGCCTGCTCACCGCGCTCATCAAATCCACGACTGATCTGGAGCGCATCGGCGACGAGGCCAAGAAGATCGCCTTGCGCGCGCGCAAGCTCTCCTCGGGAGAACGCCTGCCTCTTCTGCGCGGCGGCGAGATTGCGCGGATGGGCCGACTCGCGCTCGGATTGCTGCGCGCATCGCTTTCCTCGCTCGAAAGGCTCGAGCTCGAGCACACCGTGCAAGTCGTTCGCCAGGACGAGGAAGTGAACGACGCCTTCCGAGCGATCCTGCGCGAGCTGATCAGCTACATGATCGAGGATCCGCGCACTATCTCGGAATGCCTGGACATGACCCTCGTCGCCAAGGGGCTCGAGCGCGTCGGCGATCATGCGACGAACATCGCCGAGTACGTGGTCTATGCAGTCGCGGGCAAGGACGTGCGCCACACCCGCTTCGGCCGGGCGGAGCGCGAGAGCGATCCGGCCCTCTGACGATTGCGGGGCGCGCGTTGCGGCGCTAAGCTGCCTGCCGCGATGGCGCGTCACGACACCCTAGCGGCAGTCGACCTCGGTTCGAACAGCTTTCACCTGCAGATCGGACGCGTGGTCGACGGGCAGATCTACGCGCTCGACTCGCTGCGCGAGGTCGTGCGCCTGGGGGCCGGCCTGACCGCGGAGAAGCGCCTCGACCGCGCCACCCAGGCGCGCGCGCTCGAGGCGCTGCGCAAGTTCGGCGAGCGCCTGCGCGGCCTGCCGCGCCAGGCGGTGCGCGCGGTCGGCACCAACGCGCTGCGCGTGGCGAAAAACGCGCCCCAGTTCTTGCGCGAGGCGCGCCAGGTGCTCGGCTTCCCGATCGAGGTGATCGCGGGACGCGAGGAGGCGCGGCTCATCTACCTCGGGGTCGCGCACGCGCTGCCGGCTGCGGCGCACCGCCGCCTGGTGATCGACGTCGGCGGCGGCTCCACTGAGCTCATCATCGGCGAAGGATTCGAGCCGCAGCTCACCGAGTCGCTCTACATGGGCTGCGTGAGCTACAGCCTGAATTACTTCGCCGAAGGCAGGATCGACAAGGGGCGCATGAAGCGCGCGGAGCTGGCGGCGCGCCAGGAGCTCTCGGGCATCGTGCGCGCGTACCGCAACGCGGGCTGGGAGGAGGCGGTCGGCTCCTCGGGCACCGCGCGCTCAGTGGAGAACATCCTGCGCGAGAACGGCTTCGCCGAGGAAGGGATCACACGCGAGGGGATGGATCGCCTGAGGAGCCTGCTCATCAAGCACGAGCGGGCCGACCCCGAGCGCATCGCCGGCCTGCGCGCCAACCGCGCGCCGGTGCTGCCGGGTGGCGTGGCGATCCTCGGGGCGGCGCTGGACGAGCTCGGCATCGACGCGTTGCGCGTGTCCGACGGCGCCCTGCGCCACGGCGTGCTCTACGACCTGCTCGGCAGGGTGCAGCATCGCGGCGACATGCGCGAGGCGACGGTAGGGCAGTTCATGCGCCGCTACCACGTGGACGCCGCGCAGGCCGAGCGCGTGCGCAACCTCGCGCTCGCAATCTACGACGCGCTGAATGTCGGAGCCGACCGCGACCGGGAGGACGATCCGGATCGCATGGCGCTCGACTGGGCGGCGCGCCTGGGCGAGATCGGCCTGTCGATCGCCCACGCCCAGTATCACAAGCACTCTGCCTATGTGATCTCCAATGCCGACATGCCGGGGTTCTCGCGCATGGAGCAGCAGCGCCTGGCGCGCATCGTGCTCGCGCACCGGGGCAAGCTGGAGAAGGTCGAGGATCCGGCACCCGAGGCGGGCGACTGGGCGCTGGTATTTGCGCTGCGCGTGGCCTCGCTCATTCTGCGCCGGCGCGCCGATCTCAAGCTGCCGCTCCTGCAGGTGGCCGCCGACGAAGGCGGGTTCGCGATCGCGCTGCCCCAGGTCTGGCTGGAGGAGAATCCGCTCACTGCTGCGGCGCTCGAGTCCGAGGCCGACTACTGGAAGGCGGTCGGCATGAAGCTCACGGTGAACGCACTGTCGGACAAGAAGGTCGCCGTGCTGAGCCGTCCATAACTAGAGCAGGTCCGGGGCGACCACCGCCCGGACGACGACCTGGGCCTCGTCGTCGCGCACGCGGTTGCTCAGCCACCAGAGGCCGCCCTTCTTGAGGGTCCAATCGTCGCGCGCGCCGCTTAGCAGGTAGGCCGCCACCTGCCCGAGCGTCGGCTGATGGCCGATCAGCAGGACGGCGCTCTTGTGCTTGGGCCAGCCTGCCGCGTCGAGCACTTCCGCCACCGACGCGCCGGGCGCGAGCCGCTCGGAGGTCCTGTAGGGCATCCCGAGCGCGTCCGCAGTCTGGCGCGCGCGGCGCGCTGGGCTGGCGATGACAGTGCACTTCGACGGCAGGCGCTGCAGCAGCCACTTGGCGACGCGCGCCGCATGCTTGTGACCGCGCGAGGTAAGGCGCCGCTCCATATCGGGGCCACCTTCCTCCGCCTCCGCGTGGCGCCACAGGATCAGGTCCATGTTCGCGTCTCTCCGTTTTCTTTCTGCACGGCGACGGCTAGCTTGTTCGGCGATTGCTACCGGTTCATGACTGCATTGAGCCCGCGGCACAGGATACGATAGAATTCCTGCCCTCTAGGCGCGTAGCTCAGCTGGTTAGAGCACTACCTTGACATGGTAGGGGTCGTTGGTTCGAGTCCAATCGCGCCTACCAGGTTACCCGCTTAAGTGCCGACCATTCGCTTGCCGGACGGCTCGCAGAAGAGCTTTCCGCACCCCGTGACAGTGGCCGAGGTCGCCCAGGCGATCGGCCCGGGGCTGGCGCGCGCGGCGCTGGCGGGCAAGGTGAACGGCAGGCTCGTCGACACCAGCCACCGCATCGAGGCCGACGCCGACCTGGCGATCGTCACGGAACGCGATCGCGAGGGCCTGGAGATCCTGCGCCACTCGACGGCGCACCTGCTCGCGCACGCGGTCAAGGAACTGTTTCCCGACGCCCAGGTGACCATCGGTCCGGTGATCGAGAACGGCTTCTACTACGATTTCTCCTACAAGCGTCCGTTCACTCCGGAAGACCTGTCGGCGATCGAGAAGCGCATGAGCGAGATCGCCAGGCGCGACCTGCCGGTGACGCGCAAAGTGATGGCGCGCGATGCGGCGGTCAAGCTGTTTCGCGACATGGGCGAGGCGTACAAGGCCGAGATCATCGCGTCGATCCCCGCGAGCGAGGAGATCTCGCTCTACCAGCAAGGCGAATTCGTCGACCTGTGCCGCGGGCCGCACGTGCCCTCGACCGGCAAGCTGAAGGTGTTCAAGCTGATGCGGCTCGCGGGCGCGTACTGGCGCGGCGACTCGAAGAACGAGATGCTGCAGCGGGTATACGGCACCGCCTGGGCGAAGAAGGAAGACCAGGATGCTTACCTCAAGATGCTCGAGGAAGCTGAAAGGCGCGACCACCGGCGGCTCGGCACCCAGCTCGACCTCTTTCACATGGAGGAGGATGCGCCCGGCATGGTGTTCTGGCATCCGAAGGGCTGGATGCTGTGGCAGCTGGTCGAGCAGTACATGCGGCGCGTGTACCGCGACAACGGCTATCTCGAAGTGCGCGGGCCCGCGGTGCTTCCGCGCAGCCTGTGGGAGACCACCGGGCACTGGGAGAACTACCGCGAGCACATGTTCGTTACCGAGTCGGAGAAGCGCGACTACGCGCTCAAGCCGATGAACTGCCCGGGTCACGTGCTCATCTACAAGAGGGGCGTGCGCAGCTACCGCGACCTGCCGCTGCGCTACGGCGAGTTCGGCTCCTGCCACCGCAACGAGCCGAGCGGCGCGCTGCATGGCCTGATGCGCATCCGCGGCTTCACCCAGGACGACGGCCATATCTTCTGCACCGAAGAGCAGATCCTGCCCGAGTGCGTCGCCTACACGGCGCTGCTGCAAAAGGTCTACGCGGAATTCGGCTTTACCGAGATCGTCTACAAGGTCGCGACGCGACCGGCCAAGCGCATGGGGACCGATGAGCAGTGGGACCGGGCCGAGGCGGCGCTCGTCGCCTCGCTCAAGGAGTCCGGCTGCCCGCACGAGATCTCGCCTGGGGAAGGCGCGTTCTACGGCCCCAAGATCGAATACTCGCTCAAGGACGCGATCGGGCGCCTGTGGCAGTGCGGCACGATGCAGGTCGATTTCAACCTTCCAGGGCGGCTCGGCGCGGAGTACGTCGCCGCGGACAATAGCCGCAGGACGCCGGTGATGCTGCACCGGGCCACGATCGGGTCGATGGAGCGCTTCATGGGTATCCTGATCGAGCACTACGGCGGTGCGTTTCCGCTCTGGCTGTCTCCCGAGCAGGTGGTGGTGCTCAACGTTTCCGAGCATCAGGCCGATTACGCCGCAGCGGTCGCTGACGCATTGCGCAAGACGGGCTGGCGCGCGGCCGCTGATTTGCGGAACGAAAAAATTTCCTATAAAATTCGAGAACATAGCCTGCAAAAGTTGCCCTACCAACTAATCGTGGGCGACAAGGAAAAGCAGGCTGCAAACGTGGCTGTGCGCACGCGCGGCGGTGAGGACCTCGGGGCGATGTCCCTGTCGGTCTTCATCGAACGCCTCCGCAACGAGGCGGGCGCGCTGGGCACAGCCTGAATTTTTGGCGGATCGGGGATCCGCACGGTGTACGCGGCGACCGCAGGCTGCCGCTGGCGGAAGGAGTAGCCCTCATAGCACTCGAGAAATCGCAGCGTCTCAATGCAGAGATCACCGCGCCCGAAGTGCGTTTGGTCGCGGACGACGGAGAGCAGCTTGGTATCGTGCCAATCGCCGAGGCGTTGCGGTTGGCGGAAGAGAGAGCCGTCGATCTGGTGGAGATCGCACCGCTCGCCAGGCCTCCGGTCTGCAAGCTGATGGACTACGGCAAGTTTCGCTACCGTGAGCAGAAGAAGGCGCACGAGGCGAAGCTCAAGCAGAAGCAGATTCAGGTCAAAGAGATCAAGTTCAGGCCGCGCACCGACGAGGGCGACTACAAGATCAAGCTGGGCAAGCTGATCGAGTTCCTCGAGGAAGGCGACAAGGTGAAGGTGACGCTGCGGTTCCGCGGCCGCGAAATGGCCCACCAGGAATTTGGCTTCAGGGTGCTGGAGCGGGTCAAAGCCGACCTCGAGCCTTACGGCGCGGTGGAGCAGTTTCCGAAGATGGAAGGCCGCCAGATGGTCATGGTGCTGGGGCCGAAGAAGAAGGTGGTGCCGACGAAAGCCAAGAAGCCGGCACCTGCGGCAGCGAAGCCGGCAGCCAAGGCGGCGGCCGCGAGAGAGTAGTCCGTGCGGCGCCCGGGGCGGGCGCGGCGCATGCCACAAGTGATGTCCGGGTATCAAGCGCCCGCGCGGCGGGCCACCCGGCGTCAAGCTAAAACACAGGAGCAAACATGCCCAAGATGAAGACCAAGAAGAGCGCCTCGAAGCGGTTCAAGGTCCGCTCGAGCGGCACCATCAAGCGCTCGCACGCCTTTATGCGTCACATCCTTACGAAGAAGTCCACCAAACGCAAGCGCCAGCTGCGCGGCACGGCCTCGGTGTCTCCGAGCAACGAACGGCAGGTGCGCGCCATGCTGCCGTACTCGAGCTGAGGGGCCGGCCATGCCACGCGTCAAAAGGGGAGTAACGGCCCGCGCTCGGCACAAGAAGGTGCTCAAGCAGGCGAAGGGGTTCCGCGGCCGGCGCGGCAACGTCTACCGCGTCGCCAAGCAGGCGGTGATGAAGGCGGGCCAGTATGCCTATCGCGACCGCCGCCAGCGCAAACGCGAGATCCGTTCGCTCTGGATCACCCGCATCAATGCTGCCGTGAGGGAGCTGGGTCTGACCTATAGCGCCTTCATGGCCGGTCTGAAGCGCGCCAATATCGAGATCGACCGCAAGCTGCTCGCGGACCTGGCGGTGCTCGACAAGCCGGCGTTCGCCAAGATTGCGACCCAGGTCAAGGCAAGCCTCGCGCACTGAGCAGCGTACTCTAGAAGAAAGGGCGGGAAGCGAGGGCCAGACCCTCGCTTCTCGTTTCCAGGGATGGAAGACCTCGAAGCCATCGTCGCACGCGCCCTCGCCGATTTCGGCGGCGCAGCCGAGCCGGCGTCCCTGGAGAATGCCAAGGCACGCTATCTCGGCAAGAGCGGCGAGCTGACCGCGCTGCTCAAGACGCTGGGCAAGCTGCCCGCAGACGAGCGCAAGGCTGCCGGTCAGGCCATCAATGCGGCCAAGGAGCGGCTCGAGCAGGCGCTCGAGGCGCGTCGCGGCGAGCTCGCCGAGGAGAAGCTGCGCGGACAGCTCGCGCAGGAGGCGCTCGACGTGACCCTTCCGGGCCGCGGTCGCGGACGCGGCGGGATGCATCCGGTCATCCGCACCTGGCAGCGCGTCGAGCAAATCTTCCGCTCGATCGGCTTCGACGTCGCCGATGGACCGGAAATCGAGGCCGACTGGTACAACTTCACCGCGCTCAATCAGCCCGAGAATCATCCCGCCCGCTCGATGCACGACACCTTCTACGTCGAGTTGAACGATGCGGGCGGCACACCCTTGCTGCTGCGCACGCACACCAGCCCGATGCAAGTGCGCTACGCGCGCATGCACCAGCCGCCGATCAAGGTGATCGCGCCCGGGCGCACCTACCGCGTCGACTCCGACGCGACTCACTCGCCCATGTTCCACCAGGTCGAAGGCCTGTGGGTCGACGAGGACATCAGCTTTGCCGACCTGAAAGGCGTGTACACCGACTTTCTGCATCGCTTCTTCGAAACCGACGCGCTCGAGGTCCGCTTCCGTCCCTCGTTCTTTCCCTTCACCGAGCCGTCCGCCGAGATCGACATGCGCTTCGGCAGCGGGCCGCTGGAAGGACAGTGGCTCGAGATCTCCGGCTCGGGGCAGGTGCATCCGAACGTGGTGCGCAACTTCGGCCTCGATCCCGAGCGCTACATCGGGTTCGCGTTCGGCTCGGGGCTGGAGCGCCTGACCATGCTGCGCTATGGCATCGACGACCTGCGCCTGTTCTTCGACGGGGACCTGAGGTTCCTGCGCCAGTTCGCCTGAGCCATGAACGTTCCAGAGAGCTGGCTGCGCACCCTGGTCGATCCGTCTTTGAAGACGGACGAGCTCGCGCATCTGCTCACCATGTCCGGGTTGGAGGTCGAGTCGAGCGCGCCGGTGGCGCCCGAGTTCTCGGGCGTCGCGGTGGCGCGCGTGCTCGAGGTGGCCAAGCATCCGGACGCGGACAAGCTGAGCGTTTGCCGGGTCGATGCCGGCGCGGGAAGCGTCGCGGTGGTGTGCGGGGCTCCGAACGTGCGTCGTGGCATGCTCGCGCCCTATGCGCGGCCGGGGGCGCAGCTGCCGGGCGGTCTCGCCATCAGGATCGCGAAGGTGCGCGGTGTGGAGAGCCACGGCATGCTGTGCTCGGCGCGCGAGCTTGGGCTATCCGAGGACCACGCCGGATTGCTCGAGCTGCCCGCGGACGCCGTGCCGGGCAGCGATCTGCGCGCGGCGCTCGCGCTGGACGACCGCGTGCTGACCATCAAGTTGACGCCGAACCGCGCCGATTGCCTGTCGATCCTCGGCGTGGCGCGCGAGGTCGCGGCGCTGACGCGCGCGAAGCTGCAGGAGCCCGACACGTCCGCGGTGGCCGCAACCGGGGCGGCGCACCATCCGGTGCGCATAAGCGAGCCGGGCGGCTGCGGGCGCTTCAGCGCGCGGGTGATCCGCGGCGTGAATGCGGCCGCGCCGACGCCGGAATGGATGCGCCGGCGTCTCGAGCGCGCCGGGCAGCGCTCGATCTCGGCACTTGTCGACGTGACGAACTACGTGATGCTCGAGCTCGGACGGCCGCTGCACGTCTACGATCTCGAGAAGCTGCATGGCGCGATCGACGTGCGCTTGGGGCGCAAGGGCGAGAAGGTGCTGCTCCTGAACGGGCAGGAGGTCGAGGTCGATGGATCGGTGCTGTGCATTACCGACGATTCGGGCGTCGTCGGCCTGGCCGGAATCATGGGTGGCGAGTCCACCAAGGCCGAGCCGACCACGAAGAACATCCTCCTCGAATCGGCGTTCTTCTATCCAGAGGCGATCGCCGGGCGCGCGCGCCGCTGGGGGTTCGCCAGCGACGCGTCGCACCGCTTCGAGCGCGGCGTGGATTTCGACAACAATGTCGCCGGAATCGAGCGCGCGACACGGCTGATCCTCGATATCTGCGGCGGCGAAGCGGGGCCGACCGAAGATCACGTCGCGCGCCTGCCGGGCAGGAAGCCGGTGCGCATGCGGGTGACACGCGCGCAGAAGGTGATCGGCGTGCCGGTGAGCGGCGAGGAAATGGCCGATGTCTTTACGCGCCTGCGGCTGCCCTACGAGTGGGAAGGCGAGGCGTTCGTGGTCACGCCCCCGAGCTACCGCTTCGACCTTGAGATCGAGGAGGACCTGATCGAGGAAGTGGCGCGCGTGCACGGCTTCGAGCGCATCCCGGCACATCCGCCGCGCGCGGCGGCGCGCATGAGCCCGCTCCCCGAAGGGCGGCGCTCGCTGCACGCGCTGCGCGAGCGGCTGGCAGCCTGCGACTATCAGGAAGTGATCAATTTCAGCTTCGTCGAGCCCGCCTGGGAGGCGGATTTCGCGGGCGAGCAGAACCCGATCCGGCTGCTGAATCCGATCGCCAGCCAGCTGTCCGTGATGCGCACCACGCTCATCGGCTCGTTGGTAGCCAACTTGCAGTACAACCACGCGCGCAAGCAGCCGCGCATCAGGGTGTTCGAATTGGGACGCGTGTTCCTGCGCGACGCACGCGCCGCGGACGGGCCGCTCGCGGTGGCCGGGCTGCGCCAGCCGCTGCGCGTCGGCGCGGCCGCCTGCGGCCCGGCGCTCGGGGAACAGTGGGGCGAGCCGACGCGCCGCGCAGCCGATTTCTTCGACATCAAGGCGGACCTCGAGGCGCTGCTCGCGCCGCGTGAGGCACGCTTCGATGCGGCGACGCACCCTGCTTTCCACCCCGGGCGCTCGGCGCGCGTGATTGTCGACGGTACGCCGGGGGGCTGGATCGGAGAGCTGCATCCGCGGTGGCAGCGCAAGTATGAGTTGCCCCAGCCGGCGGTGCTGTTCGAGGTCGACGTGGACGCGTTCCAACGGGTGCCGATACCGCGCGCCCAGGTGCCATCCAGATTCCCGCCGGTGGTGCGCGACATCGCGATGCTTTTCGACGCGCGCATTGCGGCGCAGCAAATCCTCGCAGCGATCGACGCGGGCAGGCCCGCGATCGTGCAGGAGGTCACGATCTTCGACCTATATCAGGGAAAAAGCCTTCCGGCTGGCAGAAAAAGCCTTGCTTTTCGGGTAGTTATGCAACATACTGAACGCACGCTCACGGATGCCGAAGCAGATTCCGCGCGCGATGCCCTGGTTGGGCTTCTG
>Ga0187774_10000505_pt1 | contig 13354 bp, 8 predicted proteins | sample 0216_BV02_MP05_2_FD_133152 | JGI IMG/M metagenome (GOLD analysis project Ga0187774, IMG submission 133152) | Tropical peat soil microbial communities from peatlands in Department of Meta, Colombia - 0216_BV02_MP05_20_MG | ecosystem: Environmental > Terrestrial > Soil > Wetlands > Peat | place... | reverse complement strand
TGTCGACATCCTCTTCTGTCACGTGGATGCCGGACTGGGCCGCCAGTTGCAGCTCCAGATGTTCCAGCACTATCCGATCGAGCAGCTGTTTCCGGAGCACGTTATCAGGCGGTATCTTGATCTTCTCGAGCACGAGCTGTTTTTTGGTTTCCACCAGGCGGTCGGCCAGTTCGGTCTCGGTGATGACGTCGTCGTTGACGATCACCAGGATCCGGTCGATATCCTGCGATGTCGGTGGCTGATCCGCCGCCGTTGCGGGCGGCGGCAGCAATACAAGCAATCCGAGGAGGGCGCCAAGCAGCGCCATGGGTTTTTTGACAGCGTGCATATGCTGAAGTGCGCCATGGATGGCGCGGTTACGGAGCCAAGAATGCATAGACGGTTATGAGCCCCGTGAGTTGCGGGGGCGGCAAGAATAGCATGAACTAGCCGCCGGCTCCCGAGGCGCAGCTCTTTCGGAGACGGCGGCAGTAGCGCTCAAGGATACATGGTTCATTGCGGCTATCTGCGCCCATTGCCGAAAGAGCATTCGCCTTGGGCACTGGGCGCTAGCCGCCGGCTCCCGAGGCGCCGGGCGTCAGGGGGCGGAGGACGCCGGTATCGCCGGCGGCCTGGCCGGGAACGAGAAGACGCTTTGATTCAGCGGGCTGTCCGGGAGATGGCCGAGCTTGGAGAGGCCGGTCAGCTGGAGTTCGAACATGATCGAGGAATTCTGGGTGGCGGCGTTGTTCTGTGTGGTGTCGACCGAAAGGTACCGCCGGCCCAGAACGCGCAGCGTCCAGCAGCAGGCGTTGTATTCGATACCGGCGTAGCTGTCGACATTGCGATGGTCCATCCAGGAATAAATCGAGCGCGCCCGGAGACTCCAGCGATCCGTGATCGGCCATTCGGTGGAGACATCCGATTGATTCAGGTCGCCGCGCGCGAACTGTTTGCCGAAATTCACGATACGGTTCTTCGCCGGGTTGTACTGAAGATACAGGCCGTATTTCTGAAGGTGATCGTCGATCCGGTCCCACTGGGCGTTGGCGCGCGCGTACCACTGGCTGGCGAGCGTCATGGCCGCCTCGCCGACGATATCGGAAGCCGCGGTCTCGTCCGATGCGGGAGGCAGGTTGACCTGGCGGTCCTGAAAATAATAAATCCGCCCCAGGCTCGCCCGCGCGCGCTCGGCGCCATTGTCGGCGTCGAGGAAGCGCGTGGTTACGGCGGCACTGATCTGGTTGGAATCGCCGATACGGTCGCCTCCGACGAAGCGGTTGTCGCGGAACAGGTTGGCGAAGCTCATGTCCGGCACGCTGGTGTCGAAGTTGGGCAGACTGTCCTGGCCTTTGCGCGGGATAAAGAGGTAATACAGGCGCGGTTCGAGCGTCTCGGTATAGGTCTTCCCGCTCCAGCGCGAGTCGCGTTCGAAATATAGACCGCCGTCGAGACTGAACACCCCGAGCGTGAGCGACGGCGACTCGTCCGGCGCGCCCGAGAGTTGATAAGCAATGTGTCGCACGCCGATCCTGGGCGTGACGAATCCGTAACCGTTCGACAGCGGCAGGCTTACCGCCGGGTACAGCGACAGGCGTTGGCCGGTGACGCCGATGTCGCGCGTGAAATAATCCGCCTCGCTGTCGAATTGGTAAGTCAGGTGATTCGGATCGGGCGGCAGATTGAGCGACAAGATGAGTTGCGGCAGTCGCGCGTACGGGCGATCGCCGGGCTGGATCGTGGGATCAATGGTCTGATAGTCGGCGGCGCGCGCGCTGAAATTCCAGACGGTTCCGCGATAGTCGACTTCGCCATTCTGCGGCAGGTATGTCTGGCTGGTAACGCCGATGTTATCAGCGAAGTCATTGAGGTACTGCTTGTCCGAGACGGCGCGGGCGTCGACGTTGCCGGACCACAGCGGGTTGAAGGTCTGCTGGTGTTGAAAAGATCCGGCCGCGCGATTGTCGCCGTTGGCCAAACGATCATCGGGCAGCTCCTCGAGTTGCAGGGTGCCGTGGGATTGCGCGGTGAGATAGCGGAATTCGTTTTGCAGCTGCAAGCCGCGCTTGGTCATCAGATGCGGCGTCAGGGTGTCGTCGTAATTGGGCGCCAGGTTCAGGTAATACGGGGTGGAGACTTCCAGGCCGCGGTTGCTCGCCGAACCCAGGCGCGGCAGCAGGAAACCCGATTTGCGCTGATCCGAAAGCGGGAAACTCAGGTAGGGCAGATAGAACACCGGCACACCCATGATATTGACCGAGCTGTGATAAGCGGTCCCGATCTGATTCTTGGTGTCGAGCTTGAGCTCGGTGATTTTCAGAAACCAGTCGTCCCGCCCCGGTGCGCAGGTGGTGAAGCGCGCCTGTTCGAGCTGCGTCAGGTTCGGACCTTGGAAGTCGATGCGTTGGGCGTCGCCGCGCGCCCAGCCGGCTTCCAGCCGGTAGGTGCCCGGACCGGTGTACCCGATGTACGAGCCGAGATTGAGATGCGTTTCTTCCGTCTGGAAAGTGGTGCCGGTGGCGGTTTGCAGGGTGACATGGCCGGCGGCATCGGTCTGGTCGTTGGCCTGCTCATAGCGCACCCGATCGGCACTGAGATATTGCCCGCCGCGTCGCAGTTCCACGTTACCGCTGAATTCCGTAACGCCCCCCTGCACTGAGCGCAGTTCACGGGCGCGGATGTCGGTGGGCGCATCCCCCGGGGCGATGGCCCGGTTTGCGGCGGCGGCCAGTGGCGGGCGCGGCGGCGGTTCAGGGCACGCACCGTCCTCGGCACCCGCTGCCTGACATGCCCCGGCCGCGGCGACGAGGCTTAGCCAGATGACGGCGCGGGGCGCGGGCGGCATGGGGATCAGGCCTGCATTGTTTTATGATGGGAGGCATAAAATTGCATACAATGTCCGACCCATCAAGTTTTACTGCACGCGCGGGATCAGCTCGCACAGCGGATTTGGATAAAAGACTCGCAGCCCTCAAGCAGTGGACCGGCCGGGCGCTCGGCGTCGACCGATTCGACATCCGTCCGGCGTCGGCGGATGCGAGCTTTCGCCGCTATTTCCGCGTCACCGTCGATCGACGAAGTTACATCGTGATGGACGCGCCGCCGGAGCGGGAAAGCCTCCAGCGTTATGTCACGATCGCGCGGCGATTTCACGCACTCGGTCTCAACGTCCCCGAAGTGCTCGAGGAAGATTCGGGGCTCGGTTTTGCGCTCATCACCGATCTGGGCGATGAGCTCTATCTGCGGCACTTGAACGAGACGACGGTGGAGCGGCTGTATGGCGACGCCCTGGGAGCGTTGATCGTGCTGCAAACTGGCACCTTCAGCCGGGCCGCGGACGATTTCCTGCCGGCGTATGACGAGGCCCTGCTGCGCCGCGAAATGGAGATTTTTCGCGAGTGGTATCTCGGCCGGCATCTGGGGCTCACGCTCACCGGCCGCCAGCAGATGGTGTTCGATGAGGTGTTCGCGTTGCTGGCGCAGGAGGCACTGGCGCAACCGCGGGTTTGGGTGCACCGAGACTACCATTCGCGCAATCTGATGGTTACGCCCAGGAACAACCCCGGCATCCTCGATTTTCAGGACGCTGTGATCGGCCCCGTGACCTATGACTTGGTCTCGCTGTTGCGTGATTGTTATATCGCATGGCCACGCGAACGGGTCGAGGACTGGGTCAAGGGCTACTACGAACTGGCTCGGCAATCCGGCGTACCGGTCGGTGAGGACGAAGCGCGGTTTCTGCGCTGGTTCGACCTGATGGGAGTGCAGCGGCACCTCAAGGCCAGTGGCATCTTCGCGCGCCTCCAACGCCGCGACGGCAAACCCGGGTATCTTCCGGACATTCCGCGCACACTTGGATACGTGCACGAGGTGTGCGCGCGTTATCCTGAACTGCATCCTCTGCAGGCCTTGCTGCGCGAACTCGAATTGCCGGGTGCGGCGTGAGCGTAAGGGCCATGATTTTGGCGGCGGGTCGAGGCGAACGCATGCGCCCGCTCTCGGACGTCGTTCCCAAACCGTTGCTTGAGGCGGGCGGCAAACCCCTGATCGTGCATTTGATCGAACGGCTGGCGCGCGCCGGGTTTCGCGACCTCGTGATCAATCATTCGCACCTGGGCGAGAAGATCGCGGACTATCTCGGCGACGGCCGCCACTACGACGTACATCTCGCTTATTCCCACGAGGAAGGCGGCGGACTCGAGACCGGCGGCGGCATCTTCAAGGCGCTGTCGCTCATCGATTCCGATCCGTTCCTGGTCGTCAACGGCGATATCTGGACGGACTATCCGTTCGATCGTCTGCCGACCAGGCTTTCCGGCATGGCGCATCTGGTGCTGGTGGATAATCCGCCGCAGCATCCCCAGGGCGATTTCACGCTGCATCATGGCCGGGTATTGGCGGAAAGCGAACCGCGCCTGACTTTCAGCGGTATCGGTGTCTACGCGCGAGCGCTGTTCGCCGGATGTCTTCCGGAAAAATTTCCGCTCGCACCGCTGTTGCGGCGGGCGATGCAGGCGGGTCAGGTAAGTGGCGAGCATTACACCGGACGCTGGCGGGACATCGGAACTCCGCAGCGCCTGCAGGAGCTCGATCGCGAATTGCGACAGCCGGGCACGCGCCCCGTCTAGCCTGGAAAAGCGTGTTGTTTCATGTAGTTAAAAATAAATGGCGAATCCAGCCTCCGGCGGCGAAAATATATCGGCGCGGGACCGCCGCCACATCTGCCAAGAAGTCTTGAAGGCAATAAAAAACCGGTAACACCTCGCCAGCCTGAACAACCGGGCGGGTGTTACCGGCTATCGCCTGCAGAGGCCTCAGGGCAATCCAACACTGCGGCGGTTTCCCGCGCTCTGCGCGGTCCGCACTGGCAGGCGGACGACCCCTGACCTCCCGAGTTATTTCTTCTTCTTCGCTGCTTTTTTCTTGGCCTTTTTCTTCGCTGCCATGATGAGCTCCTTTAGGTTGTGGTTAAGGGACTTGCAGTGAAGTCAGGGGCGAAACCCCGGACGGTGCTGCGCGTTGCCACGCTAGGCAAAAGGCGGCTACTGCCCGCCTTTTCATGGATTCGGGATAGGGTAAAACGAGGGGAACGGAAAGAAAGGAACCCAGCGGCGGGATCGCGCCGCGGGCAGGTATTGTTACATATGTCAGCGGTTGTCGAGCTTAGCAATCGTTCCACTAACCCTTGGTTGATCCTGGATACGCCCGGTGCCGCGATGATGTTCCTTCTCTCAAGCAGCGTGCTGCTATCCGAGCGGTGACATCCGTGTTCAACGTTCACTTCATGTCTCGCACATCACCCTGATGCGCCAAGACAACTCTTCTGTCCGTACGAACGAAGTAGGGAGACATTAATGCAATGAAAAAAAAATTGCAAACACTTTTTGGGAAATTTCCAGCGCGTCATCCACACTTCGAGTCACCGCAGTTGAGACACGTCATGCATCCGTCCAATTTGATCACCGCCTTGGTCGAACACTTGGCGCACAGTTGCGCGTCGGCGGGGAAGTCGGACGCCGCTTCGCACTCGGTTTCCGTCGCCGCGGCGCGCTTTTTCAGTTCGGCGCGCTTCTCGGCGATGAACTGCTGACGCGCCGCATCCGGCTCCTCGGTCGGGATGAGACCGATGAGCTTGAGGTGCCGCTCGATGACATCACCGAGCTCGGCCACCAGCGAGGGCGTATACTTGCCCTTCTTGAAGTAGCCGCCGCGCGGGTCGAACACGGAGTGCAATTCCTCCACCAGGAAGGTGACGTCGCCGCCCTTGCGGAACACCGCCGAGATGACCCGGGTGAGCGCCACTACCCACTGGAAGTGGGCCATGTCCTTGGAGTTGATGAAGATCTCGAACGGCCGCCGTTTCTCGTGCGCGGTGTCGGGATTGAGCACGATGTCATTGATGGTGACGTACAGGGCATGCTCGGTGAGCGGCGTCTTGATCTTGTAGGTCGATCCGAGCAGCATCTCCGGGCGTTCGAGCTTCTCGTGCATGTGCACGACGTTGCTGTCGGGGCGCTTGGGATCCGCGGCCTCCGGTTTGACGACCTCGTATCCGGTGATTTTTTCGTTGATCTTGATAGCCATATGGACTCCTGATCCTCTGTTCTCTAATTTGAATCGCCTTCGGCGACGTTAAAAGCTAATCGCGGGTGGTTCCGCCCCTGCACCCTGGGTTCCTTTCTTTGCTCGTGCAAAGAAAGGAACCAAAGAAAGCACGTCCCCCGGAGCGCGCGACCATCTCCCTCCGTTCCTCGCTCCACCGGGCGCTCGACCAACTCGCCGGGCACGCACAACGCGCCACGGGCTCGAACACGGTCTCGCTTAAAGGCCCCCGGTGTGGCTGCGGTACTCGGCGCGCGCTACGGGGGGTAAAGAACCGTTGCATGGTTTTACTCATAGCCAAGAGGTCGACGAAACCAGTGTCGCCGTAGCCGTTGAAATGACAGTTACGTTTAGGCGTGACTGATCAAATAGAAACACTTGCGACGGCGGTGGATCTAAATGACCGTACCCATCGGATAACGCGTATGTGAAAACAGCTTCAACCATGGTTGTCGCTACGAGTATGTCTGCGAATTCCCTGTATTTTCTGTAGTCCATTAGTGAAATAACCCTTTTAAAATCTCCCGTAATAGCCTTCCTTCAGGGCGTCGTACAGGTTGGCGGCGGTGTGCACCTCGCCGTCGTACTCGATCTCCTCGTTGCCCTTGACCTCGACCATCTCGCCGTTGGCAAGTTGGAAGCGATAAAGGGTGTTCTCGAGGTCCTTGTCCTTGACCAGCACGCCCTGAAACGCCTCGGGGTTGAAGCGGAAGGTGGTGCAGCCCTTAAGGCCCTTCTCGTAGGCGTGCAGGTAGATATCCTTGAAGTCCTCATAGGGATAGTCGGTGGGGACGTTGGCGGTCTTGGAGATGGAGGAATCGACCCATTTCTGCGCCGCCGCCTGCACGTCTACGTGCTCGCGCGGGCTGATGTGGTCGGCCGCGACGAAATAATCCGGCAGCTTGGCCTGCGGGTCGTTCGAATCCGGCGCGGCCAAGTGGTTGATCAGGGTGCGGTAGGCAAGCAGTTCGAAGGAGTACACGTCCACCTTTTCCTTGGTCTTGCGGCCCTCGCGGATGACGTTGCGGCTGTATTGGTGCGCGAATGACGGTTCGATGCCGTTGCTGGCGTTGTTGGCAAGCGACAGCGAGATCGTGCCGGTGGGCGCGATCGAGGTGTGGTGCGTGAAGCGCGCGCCCGTCTCGGCGATACGGGATGTGAGTTCCGGATCGAACTGCTGCATGTAGCGGCTGTACCTGGCGAGCAGCACCTTGCCCTTGACCTGGTCGCCGACCTTGTGGCCGTCGCGGCGCATTTCGGGACGGCGCGCCAGCATCTCCTCGGTGACCGTGAACTCCTCCTCCATGATCGGGGCCGGACCCTTCTCCTCGGCCAGTTCTATGCCCACCTCCCAGCCGACCTCGGCCATCTCGCGCGCCACGCGTTCGGTGAACTCGAGCGACTCGGACGAGCCGTATTTCATGCGCAACATGGTGAGCGCCGACCCGAGGCCGAGGAAACCCATGCCGTGACGACGCTTGTGGTGGATTTCATGGCGCTGCTGCTCCAAGGGCAGGCCGTTGATCTCGACCACGTTGTCGAGCATGCGGGTGAAGATCGCCACCACCTCGCGGTAGCGCTCCCAGTTGAAGTGCGCGGCGTCCACGAACGGCTGTTCGACGAACTTCGTCAGGTTCACCGACCCCAGCAGGCACGAGCCGTAGGGCGGCAGCGGCTGCTCGCCGCAGGGGTTGGTGGCGCGGATGTTTTCGCAGAACCAGTTGTTGTTCATCTCGTTGATCTTGTCGATCAGGATGAAGCCGGGTTCGGCGTAGTCGTAAGTCGAGGCCATGATCAGGTCCCACAGCCGGTGTGCCGGAATGGTCTTGTACACCTTGCAGGCGACCTGACCGATGTTATTGGTAATGTAGCCTTCGGTCCTGGGCCAGTAGCGCCAGGTGATGCGCGTGTCGGGATCTTCATACTCCTGGCGATTGGCTGGAAACACCAGATCCCAGGGGGCGTTCTTCTTCACCGCCTGCATGAACTCATCGGTGATCAGGCAGGACAGATTGAACTGGCGCAGCCGGCCGTCTTCGCGTTTGGCCTTGATGAAATCCATGATGTCCGGGTGCGCGATGTCGAAGGTGCCCATCTGCGCCCCGCGGCGGCCGCCGGCGGACGACACCGTGAAACACATGGCGTCGAAGATATCCATAAAAGAGAGGGGGCCGGAGGTATAAGCTCCGGCCCCGCTCACAAACGCCCCTTTGGGGCGGAGGGTAGAGAACTCGTAACCGATGCCGCAGCCGGCCTTGAGCGTCAGACCGGCCTCGTGCACCGAGGACAGGATGCCGTCCATGGAGTCCGGCACCGTGCGGGAAACCGTGCAATTGATGGTGCTGGTAGCCGGTTTATGCTCCAGGGCCCCGGCGTTGGAAACGATGCGCCCGGCCGGGATTGCCCCGTTTTGCAGGGCCCAGAAGAATTTCTCGAACCATTCCTCGCGCTTTTCCGGCGTGGTTTCGACTTCAGCCAGCGCCCGGGCGATGCGGGCGTAGGTGCCGGCGATATCCTGGTCCATAGTCTCGCCGGTTTTGCTTTTCAGGCGGTATTTTTTGTCCCAGATGTCGAGGGACGCTGTCTGCAAGGGGATTTCGGCGACTACCGGGTAATGTGCTTGTAATTGGACGACCTTCATTGTTTCCTGTCCTCCGGTATCTGTGTGGGGCACTGTCCGTGCCGCTTTTTTAATTAACTACTAGGTATTGGGCCTATGGCCTTGGCGAACCACAATATGATGTAGATTTAGACCCATAAACGGAATGGTGTCAAGCTTGCAAAATTTTTATGAATCGGCGGAGGGGAGGACGACGGCTTCTACCTTATATATGCATGAGGCCACGTCGAGCCGCCGGAGTGTCCCATCCTTTTTGTAAACTCTGAATTTTCCTTTCGGTTAACGCCTGGGCCGTCATGGCGACGAGTCGGTTGAGGGACTCAAGCGCTGGCGCAGACGTTCGATAAGCGCCGCGATATCGGCAGCGATTCCGGTGTCGATCGTCAGCGCCTGGACTTGCTCCTCGTGCCCGAGCGGTTCGCGGGTGGCCAGCTGATGGTCGAGCACAGCGAGATCCGCCTCTGACGCATCGCCTCCCTCCCGTGCGCGCTGGCGCAGGCGTTCGCGCAGAACGCCGTCTGCGGCGCGCAGGTCGAGAATCACGAAAGGCACACGCGCCTGTTCCGCCACCGCGCGCAATTGACGGCGTTGCTCCTGCTTAAGAAAAGCCGCATCCACCAGCACCGCCTGCCCGGCGCGCAGTATATCGTGCGCCAGTATCGCCAACCGCGCGTACGTGCGGCGGCCGGCCTCCGCCGTGTACAGGCCGCTGTCGATCCCGGAGCCGCTGCGTTCGTGCGCGGCCAGGCCATGCAGCCGCTTGCGTTCGACGTCGCTGCGCAGGCGGATGACATCGAGCTGTTCCAGCAGTTGTTGCGATAACCATGTCTTGCCGCTGCCCGAGAGTCCGTGGGTGATGACGAGCGCGGGACGGTGCGCTTGCGTGTAGCGTTCGGCCAGGCTCGCATAGCCACGGTATTCTTCGCGCACCTTCTCCTTTTCTTCGTCACCCAAGCCGCTCTGACCGCCGCGAATGCACGCGACCTTGGCGCGGACCAGGGCACGGTAGACCTGATAGAAGCGGAACACGGCGAGGCCCGCGTAGTCGCCGGCGTGTTCGAGGTAGCGGTTCAGCGCGCGCCGCGCCAGTTCGGGACGGCCGCGATCGTCGAGGTCCATAACCAGGAACGCGACTTCGCTCATGACGTCGATCCAGCGCAGGTTGTCGTTGAATTCGAGGCAGTCGAACAGCACCGCGCGCCCGTCGCGCCAGATCATGTTGGCGAGATGCGCGTCTCCATGGCATTCACGAATGAAGCCCCGGAATTTGCGGTCTTCGAATGTCCCGCGCAATTCGTCGAAGGTCAGCTCGCTCCAGATCTCGAGGCGTCGCAATTGCGCCCGATCTTGCGTCTGGATGCGCGGGCGGATCTGCTCGAAGTTCTGGCGCACCGGTTCGTGGACACGCTCGGGTGTCCCGAAGGCTTGGTCGTAACCGGCGACGGCGATGCGCCCATGAAACTCGGCCAGCTCTTGCGCCAGCGAATCGACATGCGCCGGCCCCAGCTCGCCGCGCGCGAGCAGGCGGTCGAGCCGCGCCGCCTCGGGGAACTGAATCATTTTCACGGCGTACTCGACCGCCGCGCCGGCGCCGCCGAGCACCGGGGCGGCGGTCGAGCCGGTGATGGGAATCACGTCGAGATAGAGCGATGGCGCCAGGCGCCGGTTCAGGCGCAGCTCTTCCTCGCAGTAGAAGCGGCGCTTGTCGAGCGTGCTGAAGTCGAGAAAACCCAGGTCGACCGGCTTCTTGATTTTGTAGGCGTACGCGCCGGTGAGGATGACCCAGGAGATGTGCGTTTCGACGACGTGGATTTTTTCCACCGCGTGGTCGTAACGGGCGGGATCGAGTAGTGCCCGGATCAGGGCTGGGAATGTGCTATCCACGATGCGCCGGCCTCCCTCGGCTGGCCGCGGCGAAACGAGAGATCGCCGCGCGCGGCTACAAACTATAACCGAAGCTGTCGCGGAAGCGGATGGCGAACTCCTCGGGCGCAATACGGTGATTCTGGGTGCCGTGCTGCTCGATCTTGATCGCGCCGGCGAGTGCGGCGATGCGCCCGGTGGTCTCCCAGTCCATGTCGCGTGCCAGGCCGTAGAGCAGTCCGGCGCGGTAGGCGTCGCCGCAGCCGGTCGGGTCGTTGACCTGTGCGGCCGGGACGACCGGGATTTCGATGACGCGTCCATCGGTGTAAATGGCGGAACCGCGCGCGCCGAGCGTCACGATCAGTCCCTTCACGTATCCCGCCAGCTCGCGCAGGGATTTTTCGGTGCGCTCCTGCATCAGCTCGGCTTCGTAGTCGTTGAGCGTGACCCAAGTCGCCTGTTCCAGGAACGCGAGCAGGTCGTCGCCGTCGAACAGCGGCATGCCCTGGCCCGGGTCGAAGATGAAGGGAATGCCGGCCCCGGCGAACTGCCGCGCGTGCTGGATCATGCCCTCGCGCCCGTCGGGCGAAACGATGCCGAGCTTGATGCCGTCGGCGTCGGTCACGCGGGTTTCGTGCGAGCGGTTCATGGCGCCGGGATGGAACGCCGTGATCTGGTTGTCGTCCATGTCGGTGGTGATGAAGGCCTGGGCGGTGTAGGCGTCCTCGCAGGTCTTGATGTAGCGGCGGTCGATGCGGTGGCGATCCATCCACTCCGCGTACGGCCCGAAGTCCTTGCCGACCGTGCCCATGGGCAGGGGATCGCCGCCGAGGAGTTTCAGATTGTAGGCGATGTTACCGGCGCAGCCGCCGAACTCGCGGCGCATCTGCGGCACCTGGAACGAAACGTTCAGGATATGAACCTTGTCGGGCAGGATATGATTCTTGAACTGGTCCTGAAAGACCATGATGGTGTCGTAGGCGAACGAGCCGCAAATCAATGCTGACGAATCGGTAGCCATGCTCGTTTCACTCGTTCGTCCTGTCGGATCTGTAGCCCTACTCGCTGCGCTCGTTCGTCCTGTCATAAGATTAATGACCCCGTGTGTGACGAAGTGATTATTTAAGGACGCGAGTATAACGAGTTTCGGAATTATTGTTACCGCGCCGCGCCCGTCGCGTTATTCGGGCGGCGATTTGTCCTTGCCGTCTTTGCGCAAGGCGCCCGTCATCCGGCCCAATAGCTGTTCAACGCGGTCACGATAGATCATCACGAGAAGGATGATGGCGAGGCTCAGGCCGACGACTGTAAAGAGGGCGCCGTAGCGCGCGTCGCGGAAATAGGTTCCGCCCATGGTGAGCAGCACCGTGCCGAGCAACCGCCCGGTAGCGGAAATCAGCAGAAAATCGCGCTGCCGCATGTGCCCCAGGCCGAGCAAATAGCAGAGGAAGTCCTTCGGGAAGCCGGGGATGAGGAACATCAGGAATGCCAGCAGCAACCCCTTGTGCTTCATCACGTAGTCGTAGCGCTGGATGGTTTCCAGGCTGATCATGCGCTCGACCAGCGGCCGGCCGAGCAGCCGCGCCAGCATGAACGCGATCCAGGAGCCGATGGTCAGGCCGATGGTGGAATACACCACGCCCCAGACCGGACCAAAAAAGATTCCGCCGGCGAAACCGGTGACCTCGCCCGGCACCGGCGCCGCCACGACCTGGAGCGCTTGCAGGCCGACAAAAATGAGCGCCGCATAAGTGTGGTGCTCCCGGAAGAAGTTGACCAGGTGGCGCCGGTTGATGAACAAATCGAACAGATTGGAGGCATACAGAAGGTAGGTGATGCCTGCGATCACGCCGCCGAACAGCAGGAGCAGGAAAATCGTTTTCTTGTCGAATTTGAGCATGTCAGCTGCCCGCGGGCGCAGGACGAACCTGTGGATCGGGATAACTTGGTATTAGTTCATTCCCAGGAGGCGGGGCGGACGATTTTTCCATCGTATCACCCCGGGGTGGCTTTACCAAAGCGGTGACGCCTACAAAGTCAGCCGCCGGTAAATATCCGAGACTTTCAGGGGCAGCTTGCGCACGTCATCGACCAGCGTCCAGTTCACCGCGCCGTACATGTGCGGCAGGTAAGCGCGCGCGGTTTCATCGATGGTGATGCAGAAGGGATGGATGCCGGCGCGCTTGGCCTCAATCAGGCTCATGCGCGTGTCCTCGATGCCGTATTCCCCGCGGTAGCCGTCGTAATCGTCGGGCTTGCCGTCGGAGAGCGTGATCAGCAGCTTGGTGCGCGCCTCGACGTCGTTCAGCAGTTTGGTCAGGTGCCGTATCGTCACGCCCATGCGGGTGTAGTCCTGCGGGCGGATACCGGCGATGCGCCGGCGGACTTCGTCGCCGTAGGCCTCATCGAAGCGCTTGATGCGGTACAGCTCGCAACGCTTGCGCGTCATGCCCGAGAAGCCGTAGATGGCGTAGCGGTCGCCGAGGATCTCGAGCGCCTCGCACAGCAGCACCAGGGACTCGCGCTCGGCGTCGTTGATCCAGCCCTTGGTCGAGCCGCTCATGTCGACCATGAACATCACCGCGATGCTGCGCTCGATCTTGTGCAGTTTGGTGAACAGCCGCTCCGACATCTCCATTCCGCTTTTCATGTCGGCGCGCGCCTCGACCAGTGCGTCGAAATCGACGTCGTCGCCGTTGATCTGTTTTTTCAGCAGCCGGTTCTCGCCGCGCAACGCCTCAAAGGTCTTGCGCAGCTGCGCCAGCACGCCGCTGTACTTGCGCAGCGTGC
>Ga0187774_10000504_pt1 | contig 13365 bp, 13 predicted proteins | sample 0216_BV02_MP05_2_FD_133152 | JGI IMG/M metagenome (GOLD analysis project Ga0187774, IMG submission 133152) | Tropical peat soil microbial communities from peatlands in Department of Meta, Colombia - 0216_BV02_MP05_20_MG | ecosystem: Environmental > Terrestrial > Soil > Wetlands > Peat | place... | reverse complement strand
GAGTTCACCGGCGAGTTCATAATCTCCGAGCTTGCCAGACGGAATTTGTTTGGATGCCGCAAGTATGCCCAAGGCAATCGGCAGATCAAATCGCCCGCTCTCCTTTGGAAGATCAGCCGGTGCAAGGTTTACCGTAATACGCCTGGCCGGAAATTCAAAACGGCAATTCAACAGTGCCGCCCGCACACGGTCCTTGCTTTCCTTCACTTCGGCTTCGGGGAGACCCACGATAGTAAAGCTTGGGAGACCTGCGCCAAGATGCACTTCCACGGTAACCAGCGGCGCTTCCATGCCGGCAAGTGCGCGGCTGTAAAGAACGGCAAGGGACATGAATTAGAGACCATTAGACAGAATTTGCAAGATTTCACCAGACAAAAAAATTCAGTGATCCAGTGAATCTTGAAAAATCCTGTTAATCCTTTCTATTATTTTTATGCAACAGGGCCGCTTCGAGCTCGCCCACGCGCCTTTCCATTTCGGCAAGTTTCTCGCGGGTGCGCTTCAATACTTCCTGTTGCACGTCAAACTCTTCGCGAGTGATTAGGTCCACGCGGGCAAAAAGGGAAGCGAGCAGAGCGCGCGCATTTTTCTCGATGTCCTTAACCGGGCTCTGCGCCAGGACTTCGCTCACTTTTTTACTCATTTCGTCCAGCATTTTCGGATTCAGCATTTTTCGCCATTGCCTTTCCACAAGAGTGTAACAAATTTGCCGCGTCATGCGCACCGTATCTGTGCGCAACTTCGTTAGTCGGCTTTAAAGTGGTGCATCGCATTTAGCACGCGATTTTCGAGGAGCATCTAAGCATCTGATTCGCAGCACATTCCAATCTGGCACACGCTGTGCTAATGAGCAGGCTGCATTTTTTAATTCTTATTTAGAAAGGAAACAAAATGAGAAAACTCATTCAGGTTCTAATCACGGCGAGTTTGTTGAGCACGGCCGCTTTAGTTTTTGCGGATGAACCTGCTGCTCCCGCCAAACCGAAAATTCCGGTTCCGGCGCTGCAGGACGTTTTGGACGCATGGGGGCTTACGCTCAACGGTTATATCGATGTTTCTTATTCGCATCTCAGCGGCAACGGCTTCTTTACGAGCGGCACGCCGGGTGTGAACGGGTCGGCGGATCGGGTGTTCGACAATCAGCATGATGCATTCACCGTGCATCAAGCGGCCTTCACTCTCGCCAAGCAGCCGAAGGAAGGTTTTGGCGGGCTGGTCAATATTACCGTAGGCGAGGATGCCGACGTGATTGCGCCGTACAACCAGAATCCGGGCAGCACCAGCAAATTCGATCTGACCCAAGCATTCGTGCAATACGCCAGAGGACCTTTTACCGGTATCGGTGGCAAGTTCGTAACGCTCGCGGGCTCGGAAGTGATTAACCCTACGCAGGATACCAACTTTTCTCGGTCAATTCTGTTTGGCTACGCCATTCCGTTTACCCATACCGGGGTGCGCGGAACCTACGCGGTCAACGATCAGCTGAGCCTGATACTGGGCCTCAACAACGGCTGGGATGATTTGCAGGATACCAACGGAAACAAGACCATTGAAGCAGGCGCCTCATATGCGCCGCTCAAAAATCTCAGTTTCGCCGCTGCCGGCTATTTCGGTAACGAGAAACTGTGCGGCAGCTCCTGTGGCGGCACTGGCCAGCCTTCTGCCGCTAATTCCCCCGGTGGCTACCGTGGTCTGGTCGATTTGATTGGAACCTATAACGCCACCGACAAGCTGACTTTCATACTCAACTATGATTACGGCTGGCAAGGCAACGCCGGGGCTCCAAACCTCGCCAATGGCGGCGCCTCATTCGACGCGGATGGCAATGGTACTGCCACGTGGAATGGCATCGCGGGTTACGGCAATTATCAGTTCACCGACCAATGGCGCGGCTCGGTACGGCTTGAGTATTTCGACGACAAAGATGGTTACCGGACCGGCGTGAAGCAGCAATGGAAGGAAATGACCTACACGTTGGCGTATATGCCATATAGCAACATCGAGCTGCGCGGTGAATACCGTTACGATTGGTCGAACGGGCATGCGCCTTTCCCGAACGGCCCGCTCGACGCGTTCATGAAAACCAACGGCGGTACCAGCAAGCAGCAGTACTCGTTCGGTCTCGAAGCGCTGCTCAAGTTTTAATCAGCACCGATTCTTACTTACTTCTAAGGAGTCAACATGAAATTAGTCACAGCCATCATCAAGCCGTTCAAGCTTGACGAGGTGCGTGAAGCTTTGTCCACCATCGGGGTGCAAGGCATCACCGTCACCGAAGTCAAGGGCTTTGGACGGCAAAAAGGGCATACCGAGCTTTACCGTGGCGCGGAATACGTTGTGGATTTCCTGCCCAAGGTGAAAATCGAGGCCGCCATCAAAACGGAAATGCTGGAGCAAGTGATCGAGGCCATCGAGAAAGCCGCCAATACCGGCAAGATCGGTGACGGCAAGGTATTTGTCTTCGATCTTGAACAAGTCATTCGCATCCGCACCGGTGAAACCGGCGCCGATGCGCTATAAGGAGAACAGCATGAAACGCATTTTTTCTTTTCTGCTTTTATTTGCAGCGCTTAACTTCAGTAGTCTGTCGCTGGCGGATGAACAAAAGGCTCCCGAGGCCGCGCCGGCTGCTGCTCCCGCGGCGGCGGCGGCTGCCGCACCTGCGGCACCCACTGCGCCGGTCGTCATTGACGTCGCCAAGATCAATTCCGGTGACACGGCGTGGATGCTTGCATCAACCGCGCTGGTGCTGATGATGACCATTCCCGGGCTGGCTCTTTTCTATGGCGGCATGGTGCGAAAAAAGAACGTGCTGGCGACGGTAATGCAAAGCTTTGCAGTCACCTGCCTGGTGACGGTGCTGTGGATGGTGGTAGCTTACAGTCTTGCCTTTACTCCCGGCAGCACGCCTTATTTTGGAGGCTTTAGCCGCCTGTTCCTGCACGGCATGATCTTCCAAAACGGTTCCAAGATCGCAGTCTCGCACCTGGGACTCACCGTGCCTGAAACGGTGTATATGTGCTTCCAGATGACCTTCGCGATTATCACCCCGGCCCTTATCTGCGGTTCGTTTGCCGACCGCATGAAATTTTCGGCCATGCTGTGGTTCATGGCCATTTGGCAAGTGGTGGTGTATGCGACCGTTGCCCACTGGGTCTGGGAACCTTCGGGCTGGCTGGCTGCCCTGGGCGTGCTCGACTTCGCGGGCGGCACGGTGGTGCACATCAATTCCGGCATTGCGGGTCTTGCTGCGGCGCTGGTGCTGGGCAAGCGCATAGGCTATGGCAAGGAAGCCATGCCGCCGCATAACCTAGTGCTCACGGTCATCGGCGCATCGTTGCTGTGGGTGGGTTGGTTCGGATTCAACGCCGGTTCCGCTGTGGCGGCCGACGGCCGCGCCGGAATGGCTATGGCGGTCACCCAAATCGCCACCGCAACGGCGGCGCTCGCCTGGATGTTTGCAGAGTGGATTGTCAAAGGCAAACCTTCAGTACTCGGCATCTGCTCAGGAGCGGTAGCAGGGCTGGTAGCAATTACTCCTGCTTCGGGCTTCGTCGCTCCAATCGGTTCGCTGTGGATCGGTGCCGCCGCCGGCGTCATCTGCTTCTGGGCCACAACCTGGCTGAAAAATATGCTCGGTTATGATGACTCGCTGGATGCTTTCGGAGTGCACTGCATCGGCGGCTTTACCGGGGCACTCCTCACAGGCGTGTTTGCGGTGAAGGACATCGGCGGCACTGCCGGCGTGCTGGAAGGAAATCCCGGGCAGTTATTAACGCAGTTCATTGGCGCTTCCTCGACTCTGATTTTCAGCTTCGTCATGAGTTTCATTATCTTCAAGGTGCTGGATATGGTGATAGGTATACGAGTCACCGAAGAGCAGGAGCGCGAAGGGCTGGATATCGCGCTGCACGGCGAGCAAGTGTTGTAATCGTCATAACAGAGGGTTCTTCTCCTGAGGGGCGCGCAAGCGCCCCTTTTTTTCGTCGGCAAGACTATGCGCATTCCGTTACAATAGTCCTTACTTTTTCCATTCCGCTTCCCCCATGGCCGTTCCCCATTTGACCGCTGCGCTTCCCGGGCGTGTGCCGGAAATCGAAATTAAACTGGTGCAGAGGGTTTCCTCCATCGAACACTGGCTGCGCGGCAAATGGCAGGAGCACAGGGTACCGTTCTACGCTTCAGTGGACTTGCGCAACAGCGGTTTCAAGCTCGCGCCGGTCGACACGAATTTATTTCCGGGCGGTTTCAACAACGTCAAACCGGATTTCCTGCCGTTGTGCGTGCAGGCGGCGATGGTGGCCGTGGAAAAAGTCTGCCCCGACGCAAAAGGCGCATTGTTGATTCCGGAAAGTCACACACGCAATGTTTATTACTTGCAGAACGTCGTGACCCTGCAATCCATTCTGCGCCAAGCGGGAATGAATGTACGCATCGGGAGCTTGCTGCCCGAAATTACCTCGCCCACGGAGATAAAGCTGCCGGACAGCGGCAGCCTTTTGCTTGAGCCGTTGGTGCGCAAAGGCAACCGCCTGGGCCTTGCCGATTTCGACCCTTGCGTAGTGATCATAAATAACGACTTGTCGGCGGGCATTCCCGAAATACTAAAAAACCTGGAACAATCGGTGCTACCGCCTTTGCATGCCGGCTGGCCCACGAGGCGCAAATCAAACCACTTTAGCGCTTATAACCGGGTAGCCGAAGAATTCGGCAAACTCGTCGGCATTGACCCTTGGCTTATCAATCCCTATTTTGCGACCTGCGGGGAAATCAATTTTCAAGAACGCCGCGGAGAAGAATGTCTGGCTACTTGGGTGGAGCAGATCCTAAGCGATGTCCGCGCCAAATACCAGGAATACGGCATCAAGGAACAGCCGTTTGTCATCGTTAAGGCGGATGCCGGCACTTACGGCATGGGCATCATGACTGTCAAGAGCGCATCGGACGTGCGGGACCTCAATCGCAAACAGCGCCAGAAAATGGCGGTGGTCAAGGAAGGCTTGGTGGTTACCGAGGTAATGGTGCAGGAAGGCGTGTACACTTTCGAAAGCATCGATGATGCAGTGGCCGAACCGGTTGTGTACATGATCGATCATTTTGTGGTTGGCGGCTTTTACCGTGTTCACACCAGCCGCGGCACGGATGAAAACCTTAACGCGCCCGGAATGCATTTTGTGCCATTAGCTTTCGAGAGCCCCTGCTCGCTTCCCGATCCGACACAGCCCGGCTGCGTGCCCAATCGATTCTATGTTTATGGAGTAATTGCGCGGCTCGCGTTGCTCGCCGCAGCTATTGAGCTGGAGCAAACCGAAAAAGCTTTCGAGAATGCGACTGCTTGATTCCGTAACATGAAATTTGCCTTTATCCTCGACCCGCTCGATTCAATCCAGACGTACAAAGACTCCAGTTTTGCGATGATGCGCGAGGCCGCGGTCCGCGGTCATGAGCTGTACGTCATGGAACAGCAGGACGTAGTGCTGCAACTGGGCAGAGTGCTGGGTCACGCGCGTAAGCTTACGCTGACCGGCGATGAGGACGACTGGTATCGGGCTGGCGAAATTGAGGTGATGCCGCTTGAGCGCTTCGATGCTGTGCTGATGCGCAAAGATCCGCCGTACGATATGGAGTATATCTACAGCACGTATTTGCTGGAGCTCGCGGAAGCACAGGGGGCAAAAGTTTTCAACAAGCCGAAGGCATTGCGCGACTTCAACGAAAAGCTGGCTATTGCCAAATACAATACTTTCACCGCGCCAAGCTTGGTAACCCGCCGCGCCGAACTGATTTTGAAATTCCTCGCGCAGTATCATGACGTAATTCTCAAGCCGCTCGATGGAATGGCGGGAAGATCGGTGTTCCGCATACGCGAACAGGACGTGAATATTAATGCCACCATCGAAACGCTCACCCAGCACGGAACTCGGACTATTATGTCGCAACGCTATATCCCGGAAGTCGTCAACGGCGACAAGCGCATTCTTCTGATTAACGGGAGACCGGCTCCGTATGCCTTGGCGCGCATCCCCAAGCCGGGAGAAACCCGCGCAAATCTCGCTACCGGCGGGACAGGGGTGGCGCGGCCGCTTTCGCCACGCGATCAGGAAATTGCCGATGTACTGGGACCGCAACTTGCCAAGGAAGGCTTGATTCTGGTCGGGCTCGATGTGATTGGCGATTACCTCACGGAAATCAACGTAACCAGCCCTACCTGCATGCGGGAGATAACCGAGCAAACCGGCTTTAATGTTGCCGCGATGATGATAGACGCGCTCGAAAAGATTGTTGCACACAACCCGTAACAGCGGGCAATCCCATCATAAGTGTCCCGATTTATGCGGCTCCGCAAAGCAAACGGCGCTGCACTGCTGCTTTGTTGAGGGTGCTGGAGTAAGATTAATATTAAAGATAATTCATTATTCGAGGAGGGAATATGGTAGGAATTCTGATTGTGGCGCACGGCACCCTAGGTGAAAGTTTGATTCACTGTGCGAGCCATGTAATGGGTAGCCGTCCTCCGCAACTGATGCAAATAGGGGTGACGGTACACGATGACCCGCAGGCGATCTTGCCGCAAGCGCTGAAACTGCTGAAACAGCTTGACCAGGGTCAAGGTGTGCTGGTGTTGTGCGATATCTACGGTGCGACGCCGTGCAACATCGCGACCAAGCTGCTGATACCAGGGAAAGCGGAAGGTGTAACAGGTGTCAATCTGCCGATGTTGATTCGGGCGCTCACCTACCGCAACCAGTCATTGAAAGTGGCAGTGGACAAAGCGCTCTCTGGCGGCTGCGAAGGCGTTTTGCACATCCATGCGGAAGGCTATGATGTTGCAACGGGAAGCTGAAATCATCAACAAACTCGGGTTGCACGCGCGTGCCGCTGCCAAGCTCACCCAGCTCGCCGGCCGGTTCAAAAGCGATATTTGGCTAACGCGCAATGGTCAGCGCGTCAACGCAAAAAGCATCATGGGGGTGATGATGCTCGCCGCCAGCAAAGGAAGCTCGATTAACATCGAAACCAGCGGTGAAGATGAAAGCGAAGCGCTACAGGCTATCGTAGATTTGATAAGAAATTATTTTGGGGAAGGTGAATGAGCTTCACCATGCACGGCATTGGCGTATCCGAGGGCATTGCCATCGGGCAGGCGCATTTGCTTTCGCACGCTACGCTGGAAGTTGCACATTACACCGTGCGCGAGCAGCAAGTCGCGGACGAAATCGCGCGCTTCGCTTCCGCGATAAAGGAAGTACAAACAGAACTGCAGGCCGTGCAAGAAAATATGGCGGTTGACGCCCCTGCGGAACTCTCCGCATTTCTCGATCTGCACCAAATGATTCTCTCCGACCCTATTATTTCCAAAGCCGCCCCGAAACGCATCGAGGAACAGCACTGCAACGCCGAGTGGGCGCTCAAACAGCAAATGGACGAATTGCTTGAGCGGTTTGACCGGATCGAGGATAGTTATCTGCGCGAGCGCAAGGCCGACGTAATCCAGATCGGCGAACGGGTGCTGAAGGCGCTCATGGGCCATCCAGGACATGTACCGCCGCCCACCGACCTGGAGCAGAATAATATCCTGGTTGCACATGACCTAAGTCCGGCAGAACTCATACTGTTCAAGCAGCATCGCTTTGCCGCTTTCATTACCGACATTGGCGGACCAATGTCGCACACCGCAATTGTTGCGCGCAGCCTGAATGTTCCTTCGATTGTAGCTCTGCACCAGGCACGGCAGCTGGTGCACGAAGAGGACGTGCTGGTGATTGACGGCACCCAAGGCGTGGTGATCGTCAATCCTGATAATCAGATACTCGCAGAGTACAAGCTGCGCCAGAATCAGAGAGAGCTCGAGCGGCAAAAACTTAAACGCCTGAAACTTACCCGCGCCACGACCCTTGACGGCACTGCAGTTGAACTGCAAGCCAACATCGAGTTGCCGCAGGACATCGACCAAGTTAAGGAAAATGGCGCGACCGGCATAGGCCTGTTCCGGACTGAATTTCTCTACATGAACCGTGCCGATTTGCCCAGCGAAGAGGAGCAAGTGGAAGCGTACCGCAAAGTTGCGCAAAAAATGCGCGGTCTGCCGGTCACTATTCGCACGCTGGATCTGGGCGCCGACAAGAGCATGAATGGTGCCGAGCGCGGTCCTAATCCGGCATTAGGCTTGCGCGCTATCAGGCTTTGCCTCGCCGAACCATATATGTTCCATACACAATTACGTGCGATCCTCCGGGCCACCGATTACGGTAACATCCGCATTCTGATTCCGATGCTTTCCAATGTCGCGGAGCTCAACCAAACGTTGCAGTTCATCGAGCTGGCGAAAATCAGCCTCGACAAAGATCATATCCCATATAACCACCGGGTTGAAATCGGCGGTATGATCGAAATTCCTGCGGCGGCTTTGGCGCTCGGTGTATTCATTAGAAAGCTCGACTTCCTCTCCATTGGCACCAATGATCTTATTCAGTACACATTGGCGATAGACCGCGCCGACGATGCTGTCGCCCATCTTTACGATCCGCTACACCCTGCGGTGCTGCATTTGATCGCCCATACAATAACCGCTGCAAACAAAGCCGGAGTACCGATTGCCGTTTGCGGCGAGATGGCCGGCGATGTTTCGCTCACGCGCTTGCTGCTGGGCTTTGGTTTGCGCCAGTTCTCCATGCACCCGGCCAATCTACTCAGTGTCAAGCAACAGGTGCTCAAAACCAGCCTGCCCGAAATCGCCGGACTCACACAAAAAATTCTCAAGGCCGACGAACCGGATAAAGTACGCGAACTACTTTCCCGCCTGAACAGTTAAGTTATAAAAAGGCAAAGAACGCGTTCCTTTGAAGTGTGAGCAGGCCGATTTGCTTGACAAAAGCCGACCTGCAAAGTAACCTGCAATCAAGCGCCGATTTGTACCGGCTTGCGGGCGCTAAATAAATACAGCTAAAAGATGATACCCGCTCGCCAAACAAGCGGGTTTTTTATTTTTACTTGCCGGTCATATCGCCGAGTTAAATGACAACTTGCAGGCGATTTACAAATATCGCTAAAGCGTCGCCTCTTCCTGTCCGGATCAGGCAACGCAGAACGACCGGGGATGAAGACGCAAGAAATGGAACTGAGTATTTCCCAACGAATTTTTGATCCCGCAACCGCGGACCGTCCTGCTTCCGAGAATTCCGTCGGAATCGTCGTGCCACAGATGGCGCATTTCAAAACACCACTCGCGTTTAAGTGTGGCTCGGCGCTGGATAGCTACGACCTGGTTTATGAGACTTACGGTACCCTCAATGCATCCAAATCCAACGCCGTGCTGATTTGCCATGCGCTTTCGGGCACACATCATGTCGCAGGCTATTATGCCGATGATCCGAATAACGTCGGCTGGTGGGACAATCTGGTGGGGCCTGGAAAACCACTGGACACCAACCGCTTTTTCGTCGTCGGCGTAAACAATCTCGGCGGCTGTCACGGCTCGACTGGGCCTTCGAGCATCAATCCCAAAACCGGCAATCCTTATGGCGCGGATTTCCCTGTGGTCACGGTGGAAGACTGGGTAGAGGCGCAGGCACGGCTTGCTGACCACCTCGGCATCGAATGTTTTGCCGGAAGCATCGGCGGCAGCCTTGGTGCGATGCAGGCCCTGCAATGGGCAATCACCTATCCTGATCGCATGCGCCACGCGCTGGTAATTGCCGCCGCACCCAAGCTCTCCGCGCAGAACATCGCTTTCAGCGAAGTAGCGCGCCAAGCCATCATGACTGACCCGGATTTCCACGGCGGGAATTATTACAAATATGGCGTGACGCCGAAGAATGGTCTAAGCGTGGCGCGCATGCTCGGGCATATCACCTATCTATCCGATGACGTAATGATGGAAAAATTCGGACGCGCACTGCGTTCAGGGACATATAATTTCCACTTCGATGTCGAATTCGAGGTCGAATCGTACCTGCGCTACCAAGGTGAAAAATTTGCCTCACGCTTCGATGCCAATACTTATTTGTTGATGACCAAGGCGCTGGACTATTTCGACCCAGCACATAATTACAGCGGCGACTTTACGGCAGCGCTCGAGCGTGCCAAAGCCGGCTTTTTTGTCGCTTCGTTCACTTCCGACTGGCGTTTCCCTCCCGCGCGTTCCCGGGAAATCGTCAAAGCTCTGCTCGACAACGAGCTTGACGTGAGTTACGCCGAAATCAACGCGCAGCACGGCCACGATGCGTTCCTGCTGGATGACCCTCACTACCACGCACTGCTGCGCGCATACTTCGGGAACATCAAGATATGAACGCCGAACTCGGCGAACCGATCCTGCACGATCCCGCGCTCAAGGAGCGCACTGATTTTGCCGCCATCGCTGCCTGGATCAAGCCCGGATCAAAAGTTCTAGACCTGGGCTGCGGGGACGGAGTATTGCTTCGCTATCTCAAGCAATCCCTCTCGGTCCGCGGCTACGGTGTGGAAATTGATGACGCGAACATTCTGGCGTGCATCAGGAACGGAGTAAACGTGATTCAAAATGACCTGGAAACCGGGCTTTCCGGGTTCGAGTCTAACTCTTTCGATTACGTCATTTTGTCGCAGACCCTGCAGGCAATGCGCCATACCGAGAGCATTGTCAAGGAAATTTTGCGGGTGGGGCGCGAAGGTATTGTTACTTTTCCCAACTTCGGCTATTGGCGCGCGCGCTGGCAGGTATTCGGTGGCCGCATGCCGGTGTCCAAAAATCTCCCCTATCAGTGGTACGACACACCCAACGTGCATCTGTGCACGATCGATGATTTCGAGGCGTTCTGCGCGGAACACGCCGTGCGAATCTTGGAACGGGTGGTAATAACGGCAGAAAGCGTCGTCAAACTGTTTCCCAATCTGCTTGGGAGCATCGCCGTGTACCGTTTTGAGAAGGCAACATAAAAGCTAACTGCGGCTTTTTTCAATGACGGGAATCTGCTTGCGCAGCAGCCACAGCAGCCACAGTCCAGGCAGCGCCGCAAGAAACGTGATAAAAAAGAAATTTGCCCAGCCAAGGAGCACTACAGCTTCTCCTGTTATCGGCCCAAACAATACCCGCCCGAGAGACGCCAAAGCCGAGAGCAGCGCGTACTGCGTTGCACTGAATCTGTGATTGCACAGGCTCATGGCAAACGCGACAAATGCAGCGGTGCCCATGCCGCTCGCCAAATTCTCAAATCCCACCGCAAACACCAGCCAAGGATAGCTGTTCCCCGCCCAGGCAAGAAACATAAACGAGAGATTTGATACCGCCTGCAGCCAGCCGAACCACATCAGTGCACGGAAAAGACTCATGCGCGTGAGTAGCATCCCGCCGATCAGTGCGCCGGTGAGAAGCGCCACCAGCCCCAGTCCTTTGTTGATAACGCCCACATCCGTGGGCGAAAAACCAACGCCACGTATCAGAAATGCAGTAGTGAGGGTGGCTGCCAATGCGTCGCCGAATTTGTAAAGAATAATTAGCAGCAGTAACAGTATTGCGCCCTCGCGCGAGAAAAAATCCTTAAGTGGTTCCACAACTGCAGATTGCAAATTGCGCGGTGTTGCAGCGGGAGTTTGCGGCTCGGGCGCAAACAGCGAAGTCAATATGCCCACGCCCATAACAAGCGCCATCAAAAAAAAGGTGGATCTCCAGCCGATCTGGTCGGCGAGAATCAACGCGAGTCCTCCTGATACCAGTATCGCGATGCGATACCCCAGCACACTTACCGCCGCGCCCATGCCGCGTTCGGGCGGGTTCAACAGATCAGTGCGATAGGCATCCACCACGATATCTTGCGAAGCGGAAGCAAAAGCCACGTACAACGCCAACATTCCCAACAGCAGCAGCGAGCGCTCGGGAGAAGTCAGGCCCATGGCGATGATGCCAAGCGCTACTCCGAGCTGCGTGGCCAGCATCCAGCCGCGCCGCCGTCCTAGCCAAGGTGGTATGAATCGATCCATGAGCGGCGACCAGAGGAATTTGGCGAGATAAGGTACGCCGATCCAAGAAAACCAGGCGATCGTTTGGATATCAATATTGGAGACCGTCAGCCATGCCTGCAACGTGCTGCCGGTCAGTGCGAGCGGAAGGCCCGAGGAAAACCCGAATAACAACACCACTGCAATGCGCCGGTTGCGGAAGATCTCAAGATAGGCGTTGGTCTTTTCGGGTGACGAGTGCACGATTTCAAGCGCAGTCGGTTAAAGGCGGCAGGCGTAATCTATAGTAAGCGGAGCATGGTCTGAGAAACGCTTGGTTTTATAAATACTCGCGCGCTTTGCCTTCTCCGCGATTCCTGGTGTTGCAATATGATAATCAATGCGCCACCCGACATTTTTGGCCCATGCCTGGCCGCGATTAGACCACCAGGTATATTGCTCCGGTTGCTTATTCAGAAGCCTGAACACATCCACCAGACCGAGTTCATCAAATACTCGGGTAAGCCAAGCGCGCTCTTCGGGAAGAAAACCTGAATTTTTCTGATTGCCGCGCCAGTTTTTTAAATCAATTTCCTTGTGTGCGATGTTCCAGTCGCCGCACAGAATGAACTCCCTGCCACTCTTGGCGATGTCGCGCAAATGCGGGAAAAACCTCCGCATGAAGCTAAACTTCACAGCTTGCCTTTCTTCCGAACTTGATCCGGAGGGAAGATAAACGGAAACCACACTTAAATTTCCGAAATCGCATCGCAAGTATCTGCCTTCCGAATCAATATCGGCAATGTCTAGTCCCGTAATCACCTTATCCGGCTTGACGGCGCAATATATCCCGACTCCGCTGTAGCCTTTCTTTTCTGCATAGTGAAAGTATCCCTCGTAGCGTGGCGGTCTAAGCAGGTTGGGCTTCATGTCGTTTGCTTGCGTTTTTATTTCTTGCAGACAAACGATGTCACCATCGGATTTAGCGAGCCAGCCGAGAAATCCCTTCGTGACCGCCGACCGGATACCGTTGAGGTTTAAGGTGATTATGCGTAACATACTGTGGTAGTCATTGGCTTTTTAAGTGCGCTTCGGAATGTCCGATTTTAAGCAGGATTTCATTCGCTTCGCTGTAAGCAAAAATGTGCTGCGCTTTGGTGAATTCAAAACTAGAGCCGGACGTTTATCACCGTATTTTTTCAATGCCGGTTCATTTCATGATGGCGAGTCGCTTTTCGGGCTTGCGCAATTTTACGCTAAAGCCATATTGTCCGCTAAGATACAGTTTGACGTCCTGTTCGGGCCCGCCTACAAAGGCATACCGCTGGTTGCAGGTACTGCCATTGCGCTTGCGCAAAATGGTCACAATGTGCCGTTTTGCTTTAACCGCAAGGAGGCCAAGGACCACGGCGAAGGCGGCGCGTTGGTTGGGGCGCCGCTGAGTGGGCG
>Ga0187774_10000503_pt1 | contig 13376 bp, 13 predicted proteins | sample 0216_BV02_MP05_2_FD_133152 | JGI IMG/M metagenome (GOLD analysis project Ga0187774, IMG submission 133152) | Tropical peat soil microbial communities from peatlands in Department of Meta, Colombia - 0216_BV02_MP05_20_MG | ecosystem: Environmental > Terrestrial > Soil > Wetlands > Peat | place... | reverse complement strand
GACCCTCCGGATCGCTCCAGTGGATGGATTTCGAAATATATTTCCAGATTAACAAATAGGTCCTTCCGCCGCAAGGAGAGAAGACAGGGCATAAAAAGATCTTTCATTTTTCTTTCCCCCTTTGGTAATATCCTCGTAGGAGAAAAGGGTTCAAAGGATTAAGGCCCCATGGAATCATTTAAATCATTGGCGGGAGGAGTATATGGCGGACTTCAAGCAGATGTATAAAACCGTGATGGAGGACCATTTTCCCGAACGGATGATCATCCAATTCGGAAATCAGTCCCTGATTTACCGGAAGCGGGCCTGGAAGATCCCGGATGAAGGTACGGGGGAACTGATTGAGAAAGGCCTCCGATACGGGGAGAACCCCGGTCAGGAAGCGGCGTTATATGAGCTCGTCAACGGAAACCTGGTCCTGGGGGGATGCGAGTTCATTCAGGCGGGGAAGGGGCTGGTCAGCTCCATCTCGGAAGAAGATATGATCCAGTCGGGAAAGCATCCGGGAAAAATCAATTTCACCGACGTGGACAATGCCCTGAACATCCTGAAATACATGATGGACCGTCCGGGTGCGGCGATCATGAAGCATAACAACCCCAGCGGAGTGGCTTTAAGCGCTACGCTGGCTGATGCTTACGGAAAGGCCAACATGGCCGACCGGATTGCGGCGTTCGGCGGAGCTTTGGTGGTCAATCGTCCTCTGGATAAAGCAACAGCGGAAATGGTCAGCGAAAATTATCTGGAAGTCGTCGCGGCGCCAGAATACGAAGAAGGCACGGTGGAGGTCCTGAAGACTCGCAAAAACCTGCGAATCGTCCGGGTCCCCCGAATGGACCACCTGGCGGAATACCGGAATATGCGGTTCGTGGACTTCAAATCGCTGATCGACGGAGGCATCGTCGTCCAGCAGTCGTCCCTCAACGCGATTAACACGAAAAGGGATTTCAAGAAGGCCACGGCCACCTACAAGGGGAAACCCTACGTCGTCGAACGGGAACCCACCGAAGAAGAATACGCGGACATGATTTTCGGCTGGGCAGTGGAGCAGGGAGTCTCTTCCAACTCGGTTTTATACGTGAAAAAGGGGGTCACGGTGGGGATCGGCACGGGCGAGCAGGACCGGGTGGGAGTGGCAGAAATCGCGGCCTACAAAGCTTATACCAAATATGCCGACGCCCTCTGCTTCCGGAAATATGGGATTCCGTACAAGACTCTGGAAATGGAAATCGAAAATGGAAGGCGCGACCTTGCAGCCAAAAAGGAAATCGACCACCAGACCCAGGAAGCCCGGGGGGGAATCAAGGGATCGGTCATGATCTCCGATGCCTTCTTCCCCTTCCGCGACGGGGTGGACGTGGGTATCAAAGAGGGAGTCACCGCCATCGTGCATCCCGGAGGTTCGGACCGGGATTTTGAATCCATTCAAGCATGCAACGAAGCCAGGCCGAAAGTGACGATGGCCTTTACCGGGCAGAGAGCCTTTAAACACTGATTGCGGATTTCGGAATGCGGAATCAACGGAATCTAGATGGAAGAATGCGGATGCTGCATGCTGGTTGTTAGGTAACCGAAAAAAATGCGAGGAATTTCAGGATAGGGGCGCCCAGCCGGTCGCCCCTACTTTTTTGGAGGAGAAAGGAGTGAAGGGGGATTGGAGTCCTTTGCCCGGAGGTAAAGGAGAAGAGACCCGGCCATGCCCCCCAGAAGAAGAAGAAAAGCTTCCTGATAGGCCTCGATCGGGTAAATCCGACCCACGGCGGGGTGGCGTTCAATGATCCAGCCCATGAGGTACTGGAGAATGCCGGCCCCCCCTATGGCAAAAAGATTATTCAAGGAAAGAGCCGTTCCCACGATCCGGGTGGGGAAAAGCTCCTTGAGGTGGGAAATGGAAAGGACGACCCCGGATGCGAAGAGGCCGATGGAGAAAAAGACGGGGAAGAGAAAAAAATTCCGGCCGGGCCCCAGAAAAAAGGAAAGAGACAGAAGGGGTACCAGGTAGATGGAAAGGATGATCAAGGTGAGCGTTTTGCGCGAGGGGACCAGCCGATCGGAGATCATCCCGATGAGGGGACAGCCGATAATGTAGCCGAAGGCAATCATGGAGAGGACGGACCCCGCCTCGACCGGGGAAAGCTCGAACCCGTCCATCAGAAACGGCCCTCCCCACAAGCCCTGGAATGCGAGAAACGAACCGGCGGTAAAAAAATTGAGAGTGGCGATGAACCAAAAGGTGGGGGTTCCCAGAACAGCCCGGAAGGCTTTTCCCAGGGAGAAATGTCCGGGAGAAAGGACCGGCTGGTTTGCAACCCGGGCCGGGCGGTCCCGGATGATGACCCAGGCCAGAACGGCCAGAAGAAGATTGAGCGCCGCGAAGAGATAGAAGGACCCCCGCCAACCCAGCGAACCCGCCAGAAGAGCCAGGGGGATCGTGGCGGTCAGTGCTCCGGTATTGCCCAGGGAGGAAACAATGCCGGTGAGGGTGGCGAATTGCCGGGGCGGATACCAGTTGGCCACGATAGTTAAAGTTCCCATGTACATGCACGACATTCCTAGCCCGGTTAGCCCCCTGCCCAGCAAACAGACCTCGTAAGAAGGCGCCAGGGCAAAGGTCAGGCTCCCCAGCGCTCCCAGCATACCCAGGACCGACACCACCTTGCGGGGGCCGATGAAGTCCAGAGCCGGCCCCAGGGGGATCTGGGCAACGGCGAAAACGATGAAGAAAATGCTGCTCAGAAGGCCCAGCTTCTCCGCCCCCAGGGAAAAATCCCGCAGTAAATGGGGAGAGATCACTGCCGGCGAGGTGCGGTAGAAGAAGGAGAAAAAGAAAAGGGAAATCATGACCGCAAGCATTGCGTTGCGGCGACTCATGGAGGACCTCCAGGGGAATCATAACCTATTTTCTCAGTAGGTACACGAAGAAAGAAGCCCAGGATGGTGCGGCGGCCAGGCGCGCCTTTAAAAATTTAATCTGGCTTTTTGAGGGGAAAATAGTAAACTCATTTTTTGGAGGAAATCACATGGCTGAACCGGGGGAAGCCCCCCAAAAGATCGATTATCGGGTTCTGACCCTCCTTTCCATGGGCCACTTGGTCGCCGATATTACCAGCGGAGCTCTACCGGCCATGCTTCCCTTCTTGAAGGAAGCGCTAGGCCTTTCCTATGCCATGGCCGGGACTATCGTTTTGGTTTCCAATCTCATGTCTTCAGTCATTCAGCCCGCCTTCGGCTATCTTACTGACCGCAAATCCCTGCTCTGGTTCCTGCCCCTGGGGTCTTTTTGCGCGGCCCTTTTTCTGGCCCTTGTAGGATGGGCCCCAAGCTACTCCCTGGTCTTGGTCATGGTTGTTTTCAGCGGTCTGGGGGTGGCTATCTATCATCCTGAAGGGTGGCGGGTGGCCAATTTTTTTGCGGGGGAAAAGAAGGCCACGGGGATGTCCATCTTCGCCGTGGGAGGGAACCTGGGGTTCGCTCTGGGACCCTTGATGGCCACTTTCTTCATAACCCACCTCACCCTGAAAGGAACCACCCTGTTTGTAATTCCCGGGGCGGCGATCGCCAGCGTCTTCCTGTTCAGCCGCTTCTGGAGGGTGGACACCACGGCGATCAAGAAAAAAACCGCTTCCGACCCCGCCCTCCCGGCCCTCCGAAAAGCCCTTTACCCCATGACCCTTCTTCTGGGCATGATCATGTTCCGCTCCTGGGCCCATATCGGGATGCTCACCTTTATCCCCTTCTTTTACATCAACTATCTGAAGGGCGATCCCATGCTGGCCGGCAACCTGCTCTTCGCCTTCCTCGCCGCGGGAACGGCCGGGACCTTCATCGGCGGGCCGCTGGCCGACCGCTTCGGCCATAAAAGAATCATTCTCTTCAGCCTGGGCCTCAGCTGTCCCCTCTTTATCCTCTTTCTCCTCAGCTCGGGAATCTGGTCTTTCATCTGGCTCACCCTGGCCGGGCTGATCCTGATCTTCTCCTTCTCCGTCTCCATGGTCATGGGACAGTCCTTCATGCCCCAGAATGTGGGACTGGCTTCCGGTCTCATCCTGGGTCTCTCTTTTGGAATGGGGGGACTCGGAGCCGCCGTGCTGGGGCTTTTTGCTGATATCTGGGGGGTTCCGACAACCCTCTGGATGATCGCCTTCCTCCCCCTGGGGGCTTTTATCCTTGCCGCTCTGATTCCGTACCCGCTTAAAAAATAGTTGCTGGTTGCTCGTTACTGGTTGTTAGTTACTCGTTGCTGGTTACTGGTTTCTTAGGTTTCCGATTTTTCAACCGAGAACCAGTAACCAGCAACTATTCTCTACAGGGGATACTTTTTTCCGTTCAAGGAGAGGAAGAACTGGTTTTCCCGCTCATCCGGGAGAATGTGGGGGAGCAAGACCTGGTAGGCATTACGGGAGAAGCGGGCCTCGAATAGGCCGTTGCGCACCTTGCAGTAGGGAATATTCCCCGGTCCGATCCTAAGGGTCTCGGGGGAGAGTTTTTCACGGGTTTCGTCATTCAGGGTGATCCAGACCTCTTCTTCCCCAGCCGGTCCGCGGGAAACGAATTCGAGGGTCATCACCACAAAAGGAGCGTCTTCCACTTCCACCGGGCATTCTTCCCGGCCAACCCGGAGGACAATTCGCCCAGTATCATCCCGGGTCAGACTGCGGCAGTAAAGGAGATACGTCTTGCGATGGGTAATCTCTTCTCCCTGAAAAAACCACCGTCCCTCTTTATCGATTCTCATGAAAGGCCCTTCACTTTCCGATGCAGAACTGGCTGAAAATCCGTTCCAGAAGGTCTTCGGATGTTGTTTCCCCGACCACTTCTCCCAGGGCCTGCAAAGCCGTTCCCAAATCCACGGATAGGAATTCGACGGAGAGCTTCAATCTGCTTGCTTCCGTGGCCCGCTCCAGCCCTTCCCGGGCCCTTTCCAAGGCCTGTTTGTGACGGAGGTTGGAAAGGAGGATTTCGGAGGAAGACTCCGACGTTCCATTCAGCACCCGATCCCGGATCGCGTCTTCCAAGTGGCTGATCCTCCGATGGTGGAGGGCGGAGACGGGAATCAGCGGTACCCCCGGCATCTGTCCCGAAAGGTCTTGCAGGTTCACGCGCAGGGGGAGGTCGTTTTTATTGATCGCCACTACGGTCCGCTTATCCCGGACTTCCCTCAAAATGTCCAGATCGTCGGGAGTGAGGGGCTCAGACCCATCGACCACCCAGATCACCAGGTCGGCCTGGGCCAGCCGGTCCCAAGTGCGCCGTACCCCTTCTCCTTCCACCGCATCCTTCGTCTGGTGGAGTCCGGCCGTGTCCATGAGCTTCAGAAAAATCCCCCGGACATTCACTCCTTCTTCGATGACGTCCCGGGTCGTACCTGGAAAGGGAGTCACGATGGCCCGGTCCTCCCGCAGAAGGGCATTGAGCAGGCTGGATTTTCCCACGTTGGGCCGCCCCACGATGACCGCTGAAACGCCTTCGCGGTAGACCTTGCCTTGCTCGTAGGTTTGCAGAAGGGAGTTCAGCCTTTCCAGAGCTCCCTGCAACTGGAGGTGAATGTTTTCTCCGGAGAGTTCGGGAACTTCATCTTCGGGGAAATCAATGCTGGCTTCCATCTGGGCCAGGAGGTCCAACAGTCGGTCGCGGACCTGACGGACTTCGGTCCCCAACCGCCCCTGGCGCTGGAGGTTGGCCATTTTCAGGGACTTTCGGGTCTTGGATTGAATCAAGTCAATGACCGCTTCGGCCTGAGTGAGGTCGATCCGGCCGTTGAGGAAGGCTCGCTTGGTGAACTCCCCGGGCTCGGCCAGGCGGGCTCCGCTCTGCAGGACCGCATTCAGGATTTCCTGGAGGATCAAGATACCGCTGTGGGCCTGGATTTCCACCACATCTTCCCGGGTGTAGGTCCGGGGCTTTTCCATGAAAACCGCCAGGACTTCATCGATCACCGCCCGGCCCTGGGGGTGAAGGACCTCCCCGAGGTAAAAATGGTGGGAAAGGAGGGGACCGTCTGCTCCTCGGCGACGGAAGATTTTCTCGAGGACCTGCCGGGCTTGGGGGCCGCTTAGGCGCACGATTCCGATCCCCCCAACCCCCAGGGGGGTGGAGATGGCGGCAATCGTGTCCCCTGGATTCATGAAGATTTCTTTTCGGGGCTGATGATCACTTTGCGGTACAGTCCGGAGCCCGTGGACCAGGTGCGCAGGGTCTTGTCGTCCTGCAGGGCCAAGTGAATGATACGCCGGTCGTGGGCACTCATGGGGCTGATGGTTACCGGACGGCCCAGGCGCTTGGCTTTCTCTGCCAACCGTTGGGCCAGTTGAACCAGGGAATCTTCTCTCCGGAGGCGATAGTTCTCGGTATCGACCACGATCCTCTTTTTGTCTTCCGCACCTTTATGGACGATCTTGTTGATTAGATACTCGAGGGCGTCCAGGGTCTGACCTTTGCGCCCGATTAGAAGCCCGCTGCCGTCTCCCTTGATGTTCAGGAGGATACGTTCGGATTCCTCCTTCAGGTCAACGGTAGCTTCCACCTCCAGGAGACGAAGAATATCCTGCAGGATTTTCTTGGCGGTCTCGGCCGCCTGGGGATCGGAGACCGCCCCCAAAGGACGGACTTCGGATATCGGGGGCCTAGACTTCTCCTTTACCGTGGCACGGATTCTGGCATTCTTGGCCCCCATTCCCAGGAATCCGCTGGAACCGTTGGAAAGGACCTCGATCTCCAACTCTTGCCGCGAAGCTCCCAGTTCTTCGCAGGCTTTATGAATCGCTTCGTCCGTGCTTTTGCCCTCAGTTTCGACAGACTTCATGGGTTGCCTCGCATCTATTTGATATTCCGGTTCATGTAAAGCTGCTGCCCGATGGAGAGCAGGTTGCTGAAGAACCAGTAAATGACCAGGCCCGTTGGAAAGGATAAGAACATGAAGGTAAAGACGACCGGCATAATCAGCATCATCTTGGCCTGGGTGGGGTCCCCGGTGGTGGGGGTCATCCATTGCTGGACGAACATGGATCCCCCCATGAGAATGGGAGAGATGTAATAGGGGTCCGCGGCCGAAAGGTCTTGGATCCACCAGTAAAAGGGGGCATGTCGCAGCTCGATGGAGTAGAGCAGGACCTTGTATAGGGCGAAGAAGACCGGAATTTGGATGGCCATGGGCAGACAGCCGCTCATGGGATTCACCTTGTAGCGGCGGTAGAGCTCCATGAGCTCCTTGTTCATCTTCTCCTTATCGTCCTTGTATTTCTCCCGCATCTTGGCCATCTCCGGCTGGAGCTTCTTCATCTCCGACATAGAGCGCATGCTGAGCTGGGTCGGGTACCAGAAGATGATCTTGATGATGATGGTGAGAAAGATAATGGCCAGGCCGTAGTTCCCCACGTACTGGTAGGAGAATTTCATGGCCCAGAGCATGGGCTTGGCCACGATGTCGAACCACCCGAAGTCCAGCGCTTTGTCCAGGTCTTGCCCGAAGGCCTTGAGGATATCGTAGTCCTTCGGGCCTAGGAACATGAGATAGGACTGGGAGAACTGGGTTCCCGGGGAAAGAGAGGCCTTGGGGCCGGCCATGCGCAGTTCGCCGGCGGTGTCGGAGATTTTCTTCAAAATGAGCTCGGTGCCTTCCATCTTTTGAGGGATGAAAGCGGCCAGGAAATACTGATCCTGAAATCCCCCCCATTGGACTTGGTCGGCGAAACGCTTCTCTCCGCCCTTCAGGTCGCCCAACTCGATTTCATGAAATTCCCTTTTGATCAGCGCCGTGAAGGGAGGAACGGCCGCCGTCGAACTCCCGCCTGACCCGGGGATACAAGCCATGCCTCCCCCGCCGGAGTGAGGATGGAGCTTGCCAGTCCACACCAGGGTCGGCCTTCCCTCCACGACCTGGGAGGAAAGATTGGCCATCTGGAGGTTGATGTCGATCCGGTAGCTGTCGGCATGGAAGATCATCTGCTGGGTGACCTTGATCCCTCCGGGGGAATTCCAGCTAAACAGGAGTTCTCCCTGTTTTCGGTCCGGGCCCAGTTTGAGAGTTTCGGCGTTGACCTGGAAGAGAAGGTCCGGGGAATAAGGGAAATTGGTGTGGGTCATTTCCACGCCGAAAGGATAGGCGCCCCCCAGGTTCTCTGTGGCCAGATCAATCGGCTTGGCCCCCTCGCCGATTTTATCGAGGTATTTCTTGACCCGGAAATCCTTCAGGCGGGCCCCCCGGGTGTTGAAAACCGCCGTGTAGAGAGGAGTCTCGATGGCTACATCTTTACCCGGTTCGGCTTTGATAGCCGGAGTGGGGGAGAGCTGGGGCGGGGGGGTAATCCCGGGGATTTTTTCTCCGGGGGAAACGGCCTTCACCGGTTCCTCCTTGGCCGGAGCTGCGGTCTGGGCTTTTTCCGGAGCCGCTTTTTCTGGAGGAGCAGGGGGGGGAGCGAAATAGGCCTGATAAATGACCAGAATAATCAATGAAATAATGACTGCCAAAAGGGCCCGAATCTGCATAGATTACCTCCGTGGGCTTAACTCCGGGCTGACCGATCGGGTGTTCTTCACCACGGGATCGTAGCCGCCGGGATGAAAGGGGTGGCACCTCAGGATTCTCCAAGCTGCCAGGAGCAGCCCCTTGGCCGGGCCGAACCGCTCCACTGCCTCCATGGCATAGGCAGAGCATGAGGGCACAAAGCGACAAGAGGGAAAGGTCAGCGGGGAGAGAAAATAACGATAAAATCGAATGAGACCTAAAAGGGCTTGGGTCAACATCCTGAATCAAAAGGGGGCCATCACCCCCGAAACAATCCTTTCAGTTCTTCCGATACTTGCCAAAAATTCAGGCTTGCGGCGCCCTCTTTGGCGGTAATCAACAGGTCCGAAGAAACCGGAAACCGGCCTTTGTTCTGGCGATAAAACTCACGAATCCGGCGCCTGAGACGATTGCGCTGAACCGCTGACCCGATCCTTTTCCCCGCCGTAATCCCCAGCCTGCAATGGGAAAGCCCGTTGGGGCTGATGGAAATCCGAAAATGGGGGGTTTGATATCTAGCTCCTCCTCTTAAGGCCCGCTGAAAGTCGGCCCGTTTACGAATCCTCTCCTCTTTGCGGAAGGTATACAGGGCCATCTTCCAGGGCTCCGATTTCTAATGAAAATCGGTTCTAGGATTCGCTCGCCTTGACGATCAGTCTCTTTCTTCCCTTCGCCCTCCTCGCCTTGAGGACCAGTCTCCCACCCTTGGTTGACATCCGCTTTCTGAACCCGTGGGTTCTTTTCCGCCGAATATTGCTAGGCTGATAAGTTCTCTTCACCCATGCACCCCTGTTTGTCGTTTTTTATCTTAGAAATTTTTATTGAATTCAGGCTCTTGTCCTGAATTTGGAGCGAAGGAAAATTCAGATTTTATTTAAAAAAACATTATATTCTTTTCATTTTCAAACCGCAAGTTTAAAATAGGTTGAAGAAGCCCTCTGAGGGCGTTTATCCCTAGGATCTTTCCGCCAGGCTTTGCGGATCATCTTTTTTGATTATGGTCGATCATCCCACAAATCAAATCTGTTTTTTCGATATGGACAGGACCCTAATCGATGGCAACTCGGGGGTTTCCTTTATGCGCTATTCCTTGCGCCGGGGAAAGACCACGCGATGGAGGGTTCTTAAATCGATGATCGATTACCTCCGATACCGGTACGACCTCCTGAATATGGAGAAAACCTACCGGGATTCGCTGAAGCCGATAGCGGGAGTCCGGGAAGGAGAACTCATTCAGTTCTGCAAGGAATGGTTCGAAGATGTGGTCCGCCATCGGGTTTACGCCGAAGCCCGGGATTTTGTTCGCCAGCATATTGATCTGGGGGAGAAGGTGGCCATCATCTCCAATGCCACCACTTATGCCGTAGCCCCCCTGGCTCAATACCTGGGGGTCCCTCATGTTTTGGCTACCCGACTCGAAGTCCGGCAGGGGGTCTTCACCGGAGAATACATACCTCCTCTCTGCTTTCGCCAGGGGAAGATATTCTGGGCGGAAAAACTGGCCCGGGAATTGGGAAGGGAGGTCAACCAGAGCACCTTCTACACAGACAGCATCACGGACCTTCCTCTCCTGGAAAGGGTCAAAAATCCCAGAATCGTGAATCCGGACCCGAAACTCCGGAATCTTGCCAGGAAGAGAGGCTGGCCCATCCTGGATTTTGCAGCCCCTCCCGGGAAAAAAAAGAAGGCATCCTGATGGGATGCCTTCTTTTGAGCGGGCGCTACGGAGAAGGAACCTAGAACCTTGCGAGCAGGCTTCCTCCACCCCATGGGAGGCGATCCGGTTTTTGGGAAAATCCTTTCATCCTCCCCTGTCCGTCAAAAACGGGCGAATTTATAGGTTCTGTTCAGAAGATTTTTTTGATCGAGGTTACGCTCTTGCCGGTCACCCACACATTGACCACATCCCCCACGTTGATTCCAGCCAGGTCCTGAGCGGCTTTCTTCCCTACTGCCAGGGTGACCTTCTTCTGCTGCTTCACCGAATTCTGAGCAATGGTAATCTTTTTGGCCGCTGCATCCAGGGCAGTTACCTGTCCGCCCAGCCGGTACACAACGGGTTTGGGAGGAGGTTCCTTCTTGGGCTCTTCTTTCTTTGCTTCCGCCGGTGTCGCGGGTTCGGCCGGTTTGGCGACTTCCGCTGGTTTAGCGGATTCGGCTGGTTTGGCCGGTTCGGCTGGCTTTTCAGGTTTAGCCTGGGCAAACGCCAGGCCAGTCAAGGAAAGAGCGAAGATTAGCGCGATGAGGAGCACCAAAATCTTTTTCATCCTACTTTACCTCCTTGTTTTTTTAGGTATTGCCAAGGATAAATATATCCTTTTCAAAACTTCATTGCAAGAATACAATAAGGATGAGAATAATGCAACGGAAATTTGGACGATTTGGGTATTTCCTCTTTCGGGGGGAGAGATCAAAATCAGGGGGGATTTCCATTTCTAAAAAGGAGTTTCCCGTCTCCAGACGGGCTTTCGAAAAGATGGTGAAAGAGGCCATAGAAAGCATCCCCCCGGAAATGAAGGAACGGCTGGAGAATGTGGCTTTCCTTGTCCGAAAGAATCCCTCGGACCTCCCCGATGACTGGGAGGAAGAGGATCAAGGTCTGCTCGGCCTTTACCACGGAATCTCCCGCAAAGATCGAGGGGTCAGCTATGGCAACGTGCTTCCGGACCGAATTGTCATCTACCAAAGGCCCCTTGAAAAGATCAGTTCCAACCTTGAAGAATTGAAGGAAAATATCCGCCAGACGGTGATCCATGAAGTGGGGCACTATTTCGGTTTTGATGAGGATGAGCTGCGGGAACTGGAGGAGGAAGGATTCCAAATTCAACAGGGAGATGAACCGTAGGAAATTCGAAGGGTCAAAATGAAGAACGAGCCTTCCCAACCCATGCTGCTTTCATTCGAAAATCCGGGTCTATGGAGTTTTCTTATTCCTAGATCGTTCAGGCCGCCATCTACCGGAACGGGCAGGCGCAAGGGTTGGAGGAACACAGGGGGCATACCCGGGGATATTTCTTCAGAACCTCGGCTTGCAAGTCGATTTCCAGAAGGTTAGCCATAGAAACCATCCAGGCCAGGACATCGGCCATTTCCGTCCCCACATGGTCTTCTTTTCTGCGGTAAGCCCGAGTGAGCTCCCCCACTTCCTCAAGGAGCCAGAGGAAGGTTTTATCAGCTCCTCGTTTTTGGTCCCTTTCCAAGTATATTTGCCTGATCAGGTTCTGAAATTCTTTGATTTCCAAGGGTTTTTCCCTCCGTCCGGGAGATATAAAAATGATTATTCATTACCATGACCTAGGGGGTAAAACAAGCTTTTTAGGGAGATATTTTTCTTGACAAAGAGGTTTTTCATTATATATTAGGATTTTTATATTCGATTCGCAGCTCAGGGGTACCCTTGATCATTCAAGTCGAAGACGTACCCGCTCAGGGGAAGCAGGAGTCTTTTCTTGAAGAGGAAGGACCCCTGAATGAGCGTTTGGGGGGAGAAACCACCAATTTGGGCCTTCATTTTTCGGGTCCGATTCAAGTTCGGTTGGACCTTTCCCGTACCGGAAAGATTCTCTTCATTAAGAGCCGGGTCGATGCTCAGGTCAGATGCACTTGCGCCCGCTGCCTCGACCCTTTCGCCCTGACTCTTTCCTCAGAATTTAAAATGAGCTTAAGACCCAGGCCCGACCCCAGACTCGCTCCTTCGGAGGAGATCGAACTCAGCCGGGAAGACCTGGAGACCGATTTTTACGATGGGGAAGAAGTCGATTTAAGCCCCATGATTCAGGACCAACTTTTGCTGACTCTTCCCCCCAAGGTCATCTGCCGGGAGGATTGTCGCGGGTTATGTCAACGGTGCGGGAAAAACCTGAACCGGGAGACCTGCCAGTGTCCCGGCGCGGAAGTTGACCCCAGGCTCGCGCCCTTGAAACATTTCCGGGTTCATTGATGGCGAGGTGATTGGTATATGCCCAACCCTAAAAGAAGACATTCAAAAACCAGACGGGACAAGCGACGGACGCACGATCGGCTAGCCTCTCCCCAATTTTCCGTCTGCCAGAATTGCGGGGAAGTCAAGGCGCCTCACCGGGTCTGCCCCCACTGCGGAAGCTACCGAGGGCGGACGGTGATCGAGACCGAAGAAAGCTGAAGGAACTCCGAACGATGAAAATCGCTGTGGACGCCATGGGCGGGGACTTCGCCCCCCAAAACATCGTCGAAGGGGCGGTTCTCGCCGCCCGCGAATACGGGGTTTCCGTGGTACTGGTGGGGGACCAAGAGGCCGTGCGGAAAGAGATGGCTCGGCATCCGGGCAGCGATTCCCTTCCCCTGACGGTCGTCCATGCCTCCGAAGCGGTGGGCATGGATGAATCTCCCCTGACCCCGATTCGCAAGAAGAAGGATTCTTCCATCAAAGTCGCCTATGACCTGGTCAAGAAGGGAGAGGCCGCCGCGCTCTTCAGCGCGGGGAATTCCGGGGCGGTCCTGGCCACAGCGGTCTTCGTCCTGGAAAAAGTGAAAGGGGTGGACAGGCCGGCCATCGGGACGATCTTTCCGACCCTGAAGGGCTGGACCCTCCTGCTCGACGCCGGGGCCAACGTGGATTGCAAATCCTTCCACCTGGTTCAATTTGCCATCATGGGCGAAGCCTATGCCAAATACGTCCTGAAGGTCAAAAACCCTGCGGTAGGCCTGCTCAGCAACGGGGAAGAAGAATCCAAGGGCAACGAGCTTATCCGGGAAACGAACGCCCTCCTGCGCAAAACTTCGATCGGGTATGTGGGCCCGGTGGAAGGGCGCGACATATTCAACGGGCGCGCCGATGTGGTCGTCTGCGACGGCTTTGTGGGGAATGCCGCCCTGAAAATCTGCGAGGGGTTGG
>Ga0187774_10000501_pt1 | contig 13378 bp, 14 predicted proteins | sample 0216_BV02_MP05_2_FD_133152 | JGI IMG/M metagenome (GOLD analysis project Ga0187774, IMG submission 133152) | Tropical peat soil microbial communities from peatlands in Department of Meta, Colombia - 0216_BV02_MP05_20_MG | ecosystem: Environmental > Terrestrial > Soil > Wetlands > Peat | place... | reverse complement strand
TTCGTTCACAACTCGTTTTATGTCATTAATGTTGGCTTTCTCAAAATCCTTCTTCAAGTGCTTGGCGAGTCTGGGGAGAAGGTAGAGGTATTTGATCAGCCGAGGTTGCGTGATGCCTTCAGCTTGGAGGTCAGACACGAATTGAAGGATCTTCTTGCGGTTAGCTTCAGATATCTCCTTGTTGACTCGTAGCCCTCGTTCTGCTCTTGTGTAGCGGTCCTTCCATTCATGCACATCTATTCTTACTCTCAACTCTTACCTCTTCTAGGGGTGATTTCTGGCTCGCTTGCTCACCAGAGTAAAAATGGATAGGAGTTGAATTGCAAACATGGAGCCGGGGATGGGAATCGAACCCACATCAGTGTCCGTGACTATACTGCGGGTCGCCACTTCGCTTCTGCAGCCCGCCGCCTGAACCGTTCGGCCCTCAGTGATCCTCGAGTGAGAATCAACCCCGGCGTGTTCTCCCCGGCGCAGTCCACTTCTCTCGTATATCTAATAAACCCAGATGTCACAGAAGACGTAATGAGATAATGCTGGAGCTCGGGATGCAATTATTCTTCAAACTCTGTTCAGATCATTTGGCGGTCGAGGCGATACCAAGAGGAAGAGTACGCATCGATCTTGTGAAGGCGAAGGGATGTCTGGATCCGAAATACTGTATAGCTATGTGGACGCCTCATTTCCTAGTCTTGAAGGCGCTGAGCGGAGAAGAGATTACTCTGAGGACGGATGGTCGTATGATCGTACGGAACGCGGGCTCGGAGGAAGAAGCGCAGGCTGCAGCAACAATGGTCATGACTTTGCTAAGCGACCTGCTGTGATCAGACCGTAACTACGCGGCTGTTTCTGATGGCTCTTTCAACCATAGATTGAATGTTCAAGTTGACTTCGGCTTCTTCAAGTCTAACTCTTCTAGCGCTTGTGCTGGGATTTTGCGTTGGAACACCACAAGTGGAAACGCCTGGGCGTATAGAGATCTCAAGAGTTCCGATCTTTCTCGCGTGCCGTTCAATCTGTGATTTGTTCATGCTTACGAGTGGTCTCAGGACTGCAAGCTTTTCCAGAACGTAGTCTGTTGCAGTAATGTTCTGCAGAGTTTGACTTGCCTTTTGGCCGATTGCGTCGCCGGTGACTATTGCGTCGCAGTTTTCCTGAGCTGCGATTCTCTCTGCTATCCTGAACATCATTCGCTTAGAGAGGATGCATGCTAATTTCTCAGGACATTTTGTAACGATCTCTTGGAGGTCTGGTGAATGAGGGATTACGTACATCTTGCAAGGTTGCAGATGGTGATAGGTGCACGCTCGCTTAGCAGTCTCAATTGCGATGCTTTCTGCTGCTTGATCGCATAGCGGATAATTATCGAAGTATGCAAAGACTGGAACTACGCCTTTGCTTATGAGCATGGACGCTGCTACGGGTGAGTCGATGCCGCCCGAGATCAGGAATAATGCTCTTCCTGCGAGTCGAAACGGCGGGATGCGAGGGGCAACTTGGATGGTTGCATTCAAATGCTTTCAAATCCCTATTAGGGATCGAATCTCCTGGTAGAGGCGTACGGCTTCAGTCTCGGCGGTAACGTTCTTGATTAGCATCCGTCCACGCTGGAAAAGGCTGATCTCGTGACCATGGTAATCGAAGACCAGCACCATGGGGGTAACTAGGAGCACGGGAATTTTGCTTTTCAACAGGTCGTTTACGCTCTGCAAGTCAAGCTGAACCGGTTGTTGAGGGTTAACGTTGGCTGTGCTGGATCCGCAAAGCCAAGCAATTCTCTTTTCAGCGAAATGGCTGCTCTCTTTCTTCTGGCACACAGGGCAGTCTTTTCTGATGTTAATGGCGATGGTCCTGAATTCTGACTGTGCAAAATCGAATACCATCAGTTTTGATTCGATCTTCTGAATTACTCCAGCAAGGAATTTTACCGCTTCAATCGCTTGAATGGCACCGATTATTCCTGTAGTGGCTCCGAGCACGCCGCGCGTATTGCAAGTTGGGAGCGAGGAATCGTCAAGTCCAGGAAGAACACATTCTAAGCAGGGAGTTTCAGGTGTTTTGAAAACGGCAACGTTCCCTTCTAGGCCGATTGCTCCTCCAAACACGTAGGGAATCTTATGTTCGACGCAGTAGCGGTTTATCAGGTATCGAGTGTACATGTTGTCTAGTCCGTCAACAACGCAGTCCGCATCAGCTAGAACGGATTCAACGTTTTGATTGTTGATGTTGTCCGGTATGCTTTCAATGTTAACTGTTGGATTCAATTGAGCTAGTCGTTTGGCTGCGACTTCGACTTTTGCATGTCTGATATCTGATAGTGAGTAGAGAGCTTGTCTGTGAAGGTTGTTGATCTCCACAGTATCCTGATCAATCAATCGTAAGTATCCAACGCCACTAAGGGCGAGATAGAGAGCGGACACGCTTCCCAATCCTCCCAACCCGACTACCGTGACCTTCGAATTTCGAAGTTTCGACTGTCCTAAGGGTCCGATCTCCGGTAGAATGGTTTGACGGCTGTAGTATGCGTCTTCATCGAATTGAGTGTTCATTCTCTCGCCTGTTTCTCACCTGTAGAACGGGAGTCCCAACCTTGCTAGGCGATACTTGAAGTATGGCCAAGCCAGCTTCAACTCTGCGTCCCTATATCTTAGAGACCCATCCATTAACCCTACAATGCATTCCTGAACTCGTTTGTCTGAGAAGAGGAACCGAGCGACACGGTCCATGTCGTAATGCTCAAGGTAGCTGAAACTAGCGACTGGAAAAGCCACATCGAAATCCTTCCCAAATTGATTCATCCATTCTCTCTCATACGATTTGAGGAATGACGCATCATATCTTTCAATCTTACAGGCCGTCGCAGCGACTCTAGCGGCCATTTGACCGCCAAGAATTGAAAAGTAAATTCCTTCCCCGAAAAAAGGCTCAGCAAATCCGGCGCTGTCCCCTGCGAGCATGACCCTGTTGCTAATCGTAGGAACCTTTGCAATGCCGCCTAAAGGGATTAAGTGTGCTTGCGGTCTCGGTATCTCGTATCCCGATATTGCATGCACACCGTTCACGAACCTATCGAAGAGCTCCTGTGCACTTCGGAGTTGGTTCAGTCTACATCCAACTCCAACTGTCAAATGATCTCCTTTAGGAAATACCCAGCCGTATCCAGCCGGTGACACGCCATAGTAAAGATCGAAGTAGGATTTGTCGCCGAGAAAGTCGAGTACTTTTTTCTCTCCTACTTTAACTTCGCTTTCAATTGCGTAGGAAACTTGGTCGGGTGACCATTGTGCGTAATGATTGAGGCATCTTGCAGTCGGGCCACCCATGCCGTCAGCGCCGATAAGAAGCTTGGATTGATACGTTCCTTTCTTGGTTCTTACCTGTGCAAATGAGTCATTGGTCTCTACTTTCGTAGCTGCAGTTCCCTGAATTAATTCAGTTCCCACTTCTACTGCTTTTTCCGTTAAGAATGCATCAAAGGGAGCACGCGTCGTCATATACGTCAACGGTTCATCCGTATCGAAATGATATTCTTGGTTGTCAACATGAATTCTGGTTGACTTTACTGTGCGTTCAATAAGCTGCTTGGGTAAACTGAAGTCAAAGAGGCTGAAGACTTTGGGAGTGAGTCCGCCGCCGCACAGCTTGTTCCTTGGAATTTTATCCTTTTCAAGTAGTAACGTTTTCATTCCATGCTGCGCCGCTACGCGTGCAGCCGAGGACCCAGCCGGGCCCGCTCCTATCACGATCAGATCGTACACGAGTGAACCTTTATTTTGCGTATTTCGACGGGTTCTTCTCGAACTCTTGTTTGCATGCTGCGGAGCAGAAGTAGTAGCTTTTTCCCCCGTGCATGCTTGTGTACTTTGCTTGGTTTTCTGAAACGCTCATTTTGCAGATTGGATCAACAGCCATAGGTCCTTTCCTTCACCTGGTTCTTCGGTCTATGTATCTAAACTCTCCTCCGACTAGTTGGTCTGAGGTTGCATGGTTTAGATCGCTATGGGAACTTGAGACTTAATGACCCATGCGGACACGCATCTACGCATTCCATGCACATGATGCATTCTGGGTCGTTGAATTTCTCCCAAGGCAGATCAAGAAGGTTGATTTGCATCGGGCATCTTACTTCGCAGTGCGGGCATTTTGTGCACTTAACAGGGTCACGCTTGATACCTACAAAACTATGTCGTTGAAAAATCGCCATCATTGCACCTGTCGGACAAATATAGCGACACCAAAATCTTGGTACTTTCCAAGCTGCAACGAAGAATCCGAGCAGAATGAGCAGGCGCAGAGCAAGCAATGGTGGGACTTGTGTTAACATAGTCCATACTTCCTGAATCGTAGGCGGTTTCGTGAGGAATGACGTCAGGTTCTTGCTTGCAAGTCTGAGAAGCTCAGGCACTGTTCCGAAAAGCGTGCCTTCAGGTGAAATTAGCACGAATGGACCCGACGCGAAGATTCCAAGCGCATTCTTGTAATCGGATCCTGCGCCAAGATATAATGCCAGACCGAGTGAGCCGCTGATGAGCATTGTGATGAAGAGAACGAGATATTTGAATCTCTTTCCGCCCTTGTGAGTTCTAGGTGAGACAAAATCCATCTTGTTCTTCAAAGCCGTTATTACGTCCTGGATGAAGCCTATTGGGCAAACCCATCCGCAGAAGGCTCGACCTACCACTGCTCCGATCAGGAAAATTGAACCCAATACTATCCATGGAAACTCTGGCTGTGAGAGTTCAAGTTGAAGAAGGTCGAAGGAGCCATAGATCGCGGTGTAAGGAGAGTTGATGCTGGCCAATATTGGCAGCCCGAAGGCAATCGGTTGGAGCTTGAGGTACGGGTAGATTACAGTGAACGCTAACGCGTTGACCCCCAATAGAGACAGGAGTTGGATGACGGAACGTGGGGTTGTCCACTTGTACTTGAATCTCCTTTTATCCTCGTCAGACGCCATGGTTCAATGCCTCAAAGAAATTGCATAAGGTAAGCCCGTAAAATCGTGGCGAGTGATTGAAGTTCGTTGAGATAGAGTCCGATCATCATAGCGGTGAGTCCGATGAAGACCATGCATGCTGCTGTTGTCCGTTTCAAAGAGTCAACTCTCGTTTTCAGGAGAATTTACTAGCGTTGGCTCCAGCGGATAATTATACCTATCGACTTTCATGAGAAGGTGTTTGGGCCTATTTCATGAGAGTGATCGACATCATTGTCCCTCAAGGTTCTCCGGCATTGGCTTCCTTTGTCTTCTCATAACTATTTCCACGGTGATCAACGCTATTGCAATTGCCGTCGCGATCATGCTGCCTACGAGAAGTAGGGATTGGATTGGAATCACCGTTTGCTTTGTCGATTGATTCAAAATGGTTGTCGTAATCGTGCTGAGAACAGCTTGAGTAAATGTGTAGCTTGCGGACGATAGTAGGGCTACCATAAATCCGTTTGCGTCCCGAGTGTTTGAATAATTGACCAGCACGATGTCCCAAAGACCCGAGTCGGGAAGCGTTACATTGAATTGATATGATGTTGTTGTTCGTTCAGCGAGTATCGAGGCAGGGAGATTGCCGCAGCTTTTCGATTGTAACCAATCACTGTAGCTTTGGTCTGCCATAACGTAGAAGTCTAGTGGAATAATGGATGTGATGTTCCCAAATACATACTGTCCTTGACCGCCTACGAACGTGATGTTGAACGTCTCGCAACCTTGTTTCGTTCCGGTTGTTGAATTGACCTTGAATGCGCTGTCGAATAGAGTCTGAGGCAGTAGCATGGATGTAATAGGTTTGCTGCCTACCGTAAACGCTTGGGTCGAGGTGAGTTCGGAAGTAACTGTAACGTAGCCCTGGCTACCGACGGTTGGCAGTGAAAGCGACGAAAGAACAAGCATAACAATGAGTATGCGTCGAATAGGCAAGACTAGCCCTGTATCGTCTTCATAGGTCAAGGGAATTTAGCACTTTTTGTGTAATAGGTTTGGTTAGGTGTTCTGGAAAATCGAAGCATGGAACTATTGCGATAGTTTTACTCCTACATTGGAATTTCCGTTGGTATGAGGAACCCACACGCATGCATTCCAATCAATCATGCAAATGAGAAAGCGCGGCAACGAACCTCTCACCGAGGATTGTCTGAGTTGTATCTCCGTCACTGCTTAATCGCGCTCGTGTTCATCGCAGTCCTTCTCCCCCATCTGGGGTCAGTTTCAGGGCAGCAGCCCGGCTTTGCCACATTGCAAGGCACAATCACTACTTTCGACAACCTCGGTGAACAGCTACCCCTAGCCTGGGTCCGAATTAATGTTACAAGTAGAGTCTTGAATCTGACGATTTATACGAATACATACGGCTTCTACCAAATGGTCCTTCCAGCAGGAACGTACAGAATCAGCACCTACCTTCGCGGATATTCGAGTGTGTTTCAGAATATCACTCTCATTCCTGGCCAAACCATGATATCTAACTTCTACTTGCGGTGGCAAGCCCGTGCTAGTACTTCACCAAACTGAAACAGAGCTAATTCAAAGTCTAACGATTGGCGTTCTTCCACAGGCTGTTCGCAAGACGCTGGAGACGAGTGCTTAGGCGAACTGGCGCCTTCACTGAGCCGTGCATCGATCTATACTCGGCTGGAAGACTCTGAAGTTCGCTCCTTGCTCTTTCTCTGCTCTGATCCAAGGTGGGGATATTCGTTACTAGCTGTCCTGTGCGCATGACTTCCGAAAGGAGCGGCTTTGTATTCGGAGGGGGTTTTTCATTATCCAGAGCGATTGTGTCTTCTTGGATCATACCGCGACTGATACGGCGATGAACCTGCTTTGCTCCTGGTACGGTAAACTTGCCTTTGCTCGTCTTCACCTTGAACGCCATTTTTCCTTCTCGCTCTAGTGCTACGAGTTTGTATATTCCGGAAAGCGCAGGGTCATCGCGTGACGTGACAAGTTCTGTGCCAACGCCAAAAAAGTCGATAGGCGCTTTTCTCTTCGTCAATTGGTCAATTGAATATTCGTTTAAGTCTCCGCTGACGAAAATCTTGGTGGATTTCATTCCAGCATCATCAAGGATTCTCCTGACTTTCCTGCTCAAGCTGTATCGGTCACCGCTGTCGAGCCTAACAAGTGAAGGTTCAACACCCAGAGACACTGCAGTTTTTGCCGCCTCAAGCGTATCGTACGTGTCTAGCAGGAATGCAGGATTTGACGGGAATGCTCTGGCGAAGCGATCGAATGCATCGCGCTCCGAATCATAGGTCATAATGAATGAGTGAGCCATCGTGCCATAAGTTGGAATTCCGAACTTGTATCCTGCAAGCACGTTTGATGTTCCAATGCAACCGCCAATGTAGCTTGCCCTTGCTGCGAGCAAAGCAGACTCGGGTCCATGGGCTCTCCTAGCTCCAAATTCCACGACACCGCGTCCTCTCGCGCTTTCCACGACCCTCGATGCTTTCGACGCGATGAGTGTCTGAAAATTGACTATGGAAAGGAGATTCGTTTCGACGATCTGAGCTTCAATTATGGGGCCGCTGACCCTAAGTATTGGTTCGTTTGTGAAGAAGACTGTGCCTTCTGGCATCGCCCAAACATTCCCTGTGAATTTGAAGTTTCGTAAGTATTCGAAGAATCCTTCCTTGACAGCTACGAAGTTAGGATGTTTCCTAAGGAACTCTATGTGGCGTTCTGTGAATTTAATTCTTGTCAGATATTCTAATGCCTGTTGCAAACCGGCTGCAATTAGATAGGAACGGTTCCTAGGATAGCTCCGGACGAAGAGCTCAAAAGTCGCTTGGCTTTCCTCATTGTTCGCGTAGTACGCGGCTGCCATGGTCAGTTCGTAGAGGTCCGTCGATAGAGCCACGTCGCCTTCAGAGTCCATGTATCGCTGCAATGTATCTTACACTTAAGACTGTTCGGATTATAGCAAAGTAAGCTGTGCGATCCGACTGACGATTTTGAACGAAACCCTGAAAGACTTAAATCAGATCTACTTTCGATAGTCGACCAGAATCCGAATCTAATCCTAGTGAGAGGCGGATGTTGAAAACTCGCTTTCTGCATCATAGTACCAACAGATATCGCGGGAAGAGATTTACTGGCGCTTGCCTCTCGTGTAGTGATCTGATTAACTGTAATACTTGCAGTTCAACGAGCGAGTTTGACGGCGGATCGCCAACTAGGAAGCCAAGGTTATCTCGGCGAGACTTCCTGAAGATAATGGGTGGAATCTCAGCTGCTCTGGCTGCGGAGCCTTTTATCGGAACAGGACAATATTTGATTCCTCAGGTTCCTAGCACGTTCAAACCGGTACTTGTTGCAAAGAAAGAGGACGTCCCAGTGAATGGGTCGATGATATTCTGGTTTCCTTTCACCAGTGACCCGACATATACTAACCTACTAATCCACTTGCCACCTGACCTGGCGAGTAAGGCAGGCAAGGAATTCGTTGCATACAATAGAACCTGTATTCACTTACAATGCCTAGTCTCATTCATATCCGGCTCTGAAATCATTGGTTGCCCGTGCCACGGGAGCATTTACCGACCATCTGACGGCTGGCCTATTGGAGGCCCAGCTGCTGAGATCGGTCACTACCTGCCAAGTGTCGAGTTGAAGGTTGATGGCGACGACATCTACGCAGTGAATGTGAACTTGGATGATATAGGGTATGGCAGCACAACACCCCCGCAGTGAGCAGAAGAACCCAGTACAGCTCTTAATCGACTGGTTGAACCAGCGTTTAGAGCGCACAGTATTCATGGGCTTGAAATTCACGTTGCCAAGGAAATTCGTAAGCCCTCTAGGATTCCTTGGATTCTTGACCTTCTCGGTTTTTGCGTTGCTTGGAATTTCCGGCGCGTTGCTGATGCTCTACTACAGTCCTATTGTCATTTTCAACACAGTTACCGGCGCCGTGACCTCGCCCTACGACAGTGTGAGTTCGATCAACAATTCTCTACCGTTCGGATCTGCTTTGCGCAATATACATTATCATGCGTCTAATGCTATGGTGCTTCTAGCAGTTGCCCACATGTTCTACCAGTACTTCAGTGGCCGATACAAGCTACGGTATGAGGTGCTTTGGGTTACGGGCATAATCATCGGGATATTAACCATCATCGAAGCGTATACCGGGTACGACCTTCTTTTGAACGTTCGAGGTATGTTGGCGATCAACATTGGACGAGCTTTGGCGAGGAGTACTCCCCTTATGGGTCCCGAGGCCTTTCGGTTGATGGCGGGCACCGGCCTCGCCGATCTGATCCTTCGATTTTATGCTGTTCACGTTTTCATATTTCCAATGATCATGATTTTGATTATGATGGTTCACTTTCCTCGCTATCTCGTTCTTGACATACCTGTAGTCTCAATGGTTGCTGGGATCATAATGGTAGTTGGCGGCCTGTTTCCAGTTGAGTTGGGGGCTAAATTCATTCCTACGGCAGAAGCAGGCATAACCATGCCTGAGTGGTACTTGACGGGAATGTATGCCATAATTCGGACGGGCATCGACAAGTTCATTGCCGGTGCAGTGATTCCCATGATCTTCGTCGTCGTTTTTCTGGCAGTTCCATTCCTTGATACAAGCAAGAAACTTTCGATCAGGGATAGGCCATTCTACACGGCCATGGGCATTGCCGGACTCGGCCAGCTCGCGCTGACAACGGTATGGGGCTTTAGGTCGAACGATCTTTTCAGCGGGCTTGATAGCATTTCACAACTGGAGATCAATCCGTTCGCGTTCTTTGGGGCGGTTGTATTCATCGGAGCAGTAGCATTCGCGGCGACTTACTTGTGGTTTAGAGCAACTGCGCCACCGCCAGGGATTCGCCCGAGTCACGCGAGGAAGCAATTTCCCATCTACAAGCTCACTTCAAATGAATGGCGCGCAATCGTACTTTCACTCTTGGGATTTCAAATCTTATTCGATATTTACTCTACTCAGGCATTTTTGCAGGGATTAAAGAATGTTCTTCTGTTGGAGATTGGGGTCGGACTGATAGCTTTCGGTATTCTTGTTCATTTGTATAGAATTGGAGCAGATTGAAAGTAGGAGAGTTCAGAGTTTGGCTCAGACAATTCATGGCCCTTGGGTGGGAGCGACGGCAATTCTTCTAGTATTGCTAGTTGGCACGGGCATGTTCTACTATCAATTCTATGTTCTCCCTGCACAGATAGGGCCTCCCCATCTACCTCAAAATATCACAATCAACATTGTAGCACAGCAGTGGGCTTTCATGGTCAATGGAACCGTAGACACTCGTACGACTCCGATAGTGGTCCACGTTGGGGACAATGTGACATTTCATATTCACGCACTTTTCCAGCAGGACCCATCATTCTCCCAGCATGGTTTCTTCATCGAAGGTTTAATGGACGTTCCAGTGACGGTGCCTAAGGGACAGGATGTTACAGTGAATATTGTTCCAACTCAGCCAGGAGAGTACACGATAATCTGTACAATCTACTGCGGAGTAGGCCATCCCAACATGCATGGTCTTCTAGAGGTTCTACCGTAATCGCGCGTCTAGGATGCATCCCATGCAAATTTCTCTTATTCGCATGATAAGGAACTACCTAGAAGTCACCAAGCCCCCCATAGTATTGCTGTTGGTCTTTACGTCCGTAGCGACCATGGCAGTTGCGTGGGCCAGGAGTTTGCAACCGTTTCATGAGCAACTCTTTGTTGTAGCCTTGGTGGCCATCACTGCTGCAAGCGCGGGATGTGACACGCTGACTTCATACATTGACAGAGATATTGACGCTGTAATGCACAGAACGAGGCATCGACCTATTCCGAGTGGCCGCATCACGGCAAACAGAGCGTTACTGTGGGGGTTGTTTCTGTCTGCGATCGGTCTTATTCTCGCATTTACAATAAACTTACTTTCTTTCCTATGGATAGGACTCGGGGTCATCGATAACGTCATTGTGTATAGCTTGCTGTTGAAGAGGCGTAGTTCCTTGAATATCATCTTGGGGGGCATCAGCGGGGGTCTCCCCGTAATGTTTGGGTGGAGCGCAGTTACGAACGGCGTAACCCTGCTCCCGGTCCTGCTTGGCGCGCTTGTGGTTCTCTGGATTCCCGGCCATATATGGAGCCTGGCAATCTTCACACAGAAGGATTACGAACGCGCTCGCGTCCCCATGCTGCCCGTCGTAACGAACATGGCCACAGCCCTAAGATGCGTCGTCTCAACGGTTGTATTGATGGTTCCGTTCTCGTTGTGGGTCTACTTTGAAGGAGAATTTGGCTTGGTCTATTTGAGTGTGGCCGCATTCTTCGGGATCGTGGTGCTGTACGTAAATTTCAAGCTCTTCTTGCGTCCAAATGATAAGACAGCGTATCAAGCATTCAAAATATCCAGTCCATATTTATTCGCATTGTTCCTTGCAATCGTCGTAGACAGTTTCGTGCGAGTTCTGTAGAGACTTAGCGAATCAGCAGGCCTGCTCCTTGCGGCACCTTGCAAGTAATTACGTCCTTGATACCTCGTGTTCCAAGGATCTTCAACATAAGGTGGAAAACCAGATCGTTGCCCATGAAACGATCTGCAAGGCGCCTCAAATTTCTTGACACAACCATTTCCGCGCCAATGGCTTGCATCCAGCGATTCTCATATTCTGAGAGCGGCACATTCCTGCGCAGGTGATCTGCGGCAACTTGCCCTGCGATGATGCCTGTAATCATTGCTGTTGCTATTCCACCACCGTTAGTTGGCATAACCATCCCAGCGGCATCTCCGACAGCCATTACGTGCTCAGAGTATGTTCGGTTAACTGGTCCATCAACAGGAAGGACGTCAGCGATCATCAGTCCCGGCTTTCCACCTTCAAGCTTATCTTTCGTTAGAGAGTAACCGCGTAGGAAGTATTCCAAATAACCCTTGCCGTCATTTCTCTTGAAGAATGATGTCCGAATGCCGATTCCAACGTTTGCGTTTCGATCCCCCTTAGGAATAATCCAACCATACCCGCCCGGAGCAAATCGTGTTCCGAAATACATCTCGGTAACGCTCTGATCAATTTCAAGATCGGTCATCAAGTATTCATAATTGATAGCAATATTGTTAGGAGTCAAGTATTCCTGCGTTGAGATTCCAGAAGTCTTAGCAATCCTCGAAGGGAATCCGTCGGCTGCAATGACCACTTTCGCTTGAATAGAATTCGCCTTACTCGTTCCAACCAGCAGCTTCCCATTCTCAACGTAGAGTTCAACGGGACACTGAAGCACTATTCTGCCGCCCAGCCTTTCGACTTGTTCCGCTAGTCCCTGCTCGAGCGAGGTCCGATTGAGCACGTAAGACTTGAAAGCGAATTCGTACTCGGTTCCCTTGGGAGATATGACTCGAAGAGTCTTACACACATTGTCAATCGCTTGCTTAGGTACATCGAAAACGTACATGTAATCCCTGGCACTCGGGAGCAGGTACTCCATCTCCTCGCGGACTGGAAAATACTCCCCACACTTGACGGGAGACCCAACCACAGACTTCTTGTCAAAAACGCAGACCTGTAATCCGGATCTCAGGGCTTCGACAGCGGCGTATAGTCCTCCTGGACCTGCCCCCACAATAGCTACATCAACCAGGTTAGGCATAATGATCAGCTATTGTTGCGAGAATGCTGACGTTTAAGTCAGGAATAAAACCGTTTTCGATTATCGCACAACGTTTGCAAAGTTAGGAAGTAGGTAGTTCGCTACTTGGAAAAGGTAGCTGAGAACTGGGCCAGGATAGATTCCTAATATGACTATGAGTATCGCAGCGACTATAAGAACGGACGTAATTGCCCTTGGCTCACTGAGTCGTCCCTCTGCAGGCGCGTCATCAAAGTACATTCTCTTTACGACCCATCCATAATATGACATTGAGAATGCGCTGTTCAATACGCCTGCCAATGCTAGCCACCAGAACTGTCCGTCAATTGCTGCAGTGAACAGGAGAAGCTTGCTCATGAACCCGTTCAACGGGGGAACGCCCGCAAGCGCGAAAAGTGAAATTGTGAGTGTGAAAGCAGTCACGGGCATCCTCTTCGCCAGGCCCGAGTAACTGTCAAGAGACGTAGATGAAATTCTGCTGAAAACCGCGGCGGCGGCAAGAAAAGCAGCCGTCTTCATGAGGCCGTGGTTCAACACGTGGAATAACGCTCCAACAATGCCTAGGGGACTAGGAGCTGCGAGCCCGATCAAAATGTAGCCAGCCTGTGCAATGCTTGAATAAGCCAACATTCTAGTGATGTTCTTCTGCATTAGCGCTGCGACATTCCCAAGCGTCATCGTCAGGATCGCTATTACTGCAAAGGTTCCCGACCAATCCAGTCTCAGAGCGATTAGTGAGACTGCAAATATGCGGAACAAGGCTGCAAATCCGCCATTCTTCGTTC
>Ga0187774_10000500_pt1 | contig 13386 bp, 13 predicted proteins | sample 0216_BV02_MP05_2_FD_133152 | JGI IMG/M metagenome (GOLD analysis project Ga0187774, IMG submission 133152) | Tropical peat soil microbial communities from peatlands in Department of Meta, Colombia - 0216_BV02_MP05_20_MG | ecosystem: Environmental > Terrestrial > Soil > Wetlands > Peat | place... | reverse complement strand
TCCGTATGAATAGCTGCAAACGCCGTACCATGGTTTTTATTTATCTATTGAAGACTCGGCGCCCATTGTTAGGAAGCCACGCCCTAAAATGGGGTGCCGTCACCCTAAGTTGTATTCCATATTGGCCTAATCGAAACCCTGGGCCGCGGCCCTCGGTTCATCCGGGCCTTAAAACATACAAACACGTTGGCTTTGGATCGGTTGCGCGGGTTCCGCATCTCGTTGCAAAATTTTATTCATCCGCAACGACAACGATGTTCGATCTGTATCAATCCTAAACATGCCCGGGGAACCTACGCATCACTCCACGGTGATGGTGATCCGTTGGTTGAGGGTGACCGCCCGTTTTTGAAACATCTGTCCACAGGTGTTCCGGACCTTCAAGTCCACCGGCCCGTCGTAGTTCCCAAAGCCGAATGCCACCGGAAGCGATTGCTGTGATCCCGTTCCCTTCCCTCCCTCGACCTCACGAATCTGTACCCCACGGGGCGATGTCACGCTCACCCGGCTTCCGATTCCATCGCGGTTACAGCGTTTCCCAACCACCCTGACCTGCAACCAGTGGTTCGAATTGCCATCGTTGGAAAATAGCCTTATCCCGTCCTCGCTTCCGACCACGAGGTCAAGATCGCCATCCCTGTCAAAATCCGCAAAGGCGCTCGTCCAACTATTCGAGACGCGCACTCCGGCAAGCCAGGTTATATCCCTAAATTTCCCGTGGCCGTCATTTTTGTAGAGCATACTTTTACCCTGCGGGTATACGGCCGTGATAAACAGGTCCGGATCCCCGTCATTGTCATAATCCCCAAAGGAGGGTTCTGAGTCCGTCTCCTGATAACGAATACCGGCCTCCTTTTTCCTGTCCCTGAAGCGATAAAAAGGAGGACCGCTATTTTCTAAAAGCATACTCTGATCGGAAAGCCCGATGTACCGGGGATGGGCCAAGTTTGCCGAGAAGAGGTCCAAATTCCCGTCGTTGTTGTAATCCCCCCATTCCGAGCCGATCGTGTTTCCGTAATTGCCCTTTTTTTCCACTCCCTCCACGCCTTGCTCCTGCGCGACGTTGGTGAATGTGCCGTTCCCATTATTCCTCCAAAGGAAGTTGGGATCCAATCGGTAATTGGATACAAAGATGTCCAGCAGTCCGTCATTGTTATAATCCCCCCAATTGACCCCTCGCCCATTCATCGGTTCCAGGGTTTCAAGTCCTGCCTCTTTGGTAACGTCGGTAAAGGTGCCGTCCCGGTTGTTTCGCCAGAGAACATCTCTTGTGCCGATTCCCAGTTTGATGGCTCGGGAGCGCGGCTTCTCGTAATTGGCGAGATACAGATCCACCCACCCGTCGCCATTATAGTCACCCCAGCCAGCTCCCTCGGTATGGTTATCCTCCGGTCGGTTCACAGCGGTCGCGGTAATGTCCGTAAAAGTGCCATCGGCGTTGTTTTTCCAAAAACGCCCATGAAAGCCATCACCGCGTGCCATCATATAGAAATCCAGATGACCGTCATTGTTGAAATCGGCCCAGACGCCCCCAACGGCGCCAGCGATTCCGTTCAATCCGGCAAGGTTTGTGACTTCGGTAAAGGTGCCGTCCCGGTTGTTCCGAAAAAGACGATGTCCGTCTACCAGAAGGTCGTCATAACCGTCATCGTTGTAATCGCCCCATGCCACTCTGCGCCCCTTGACCCCGCCCAGTCCGGCCTTCTCCGTAACATCGGTAAACGTGGTTATTCCTTTTTGGGGGGCGAAATACGCATTCAATCTTTCTTCGGATGATCTTGACGAGGCCGTGAGACGATCCAGGGATTGGGAAGCCTCCCGTATTTCATCCCCGGCCTCCACGGAATTAAGATAAGCGTTGATCGCCTTGTCTTTAAACCCTTGATGTTCATAGAGCACACCGAGGTGATAGAATAGACGGTGATCAAAAACCAGAAAGGCCTCCGCTTTTCTTAAATTTTCTTCGGCTTCGCGAATATGCCCCGTTTTAAGGAATGCCCACCCTAATGTATCTAGATAAAGGACCTTCGCGAGCTTAAGGTCCTGATTCCAATCTTGATCGGTCTGGTTTTCAGGCCGATCCATTGGATCAGGATTCTGGATCAGCTTCAGGGCCTTCTGAAGAGCCGCGACGGCCTTCTCCGGATCCAAATCTTTCTCGGTGAACCAGTAACCCACCCAGAAATTAGCCATACGATTATCGGGCTCACGGGAGATCCACTTATTCCCCTCCACATGAAGCTTCTCCGGATCCTTGAGATCCTTTGCCAGGATATAAAGGTGGTGTCGGTGAACCAGGTTTGAGTAGAATGAAAGCGGGAAGACTGAATAGTATCGTTCAATCATGGACAGACGCTTGGGAATATCGGGTTCGCCGAAGATATCATCTGAGGCGTCTTCCGCTAAGGAGGTTAACAGGTCTTTGTTTGGATTCAACCGAACAATTCGCTCGCGGATTTCGGCCTTTCTCGCGTCTTCGTGCAGGTAATCGAGTCCCTTGTAGGCCGCATTAAGATATTCCGCAAGATCGGAATGGTTGGACGACTGGGCGATATACGTTTCGATTTCCTGATGAACCTTCTGCCGAATTTCTTCTGCAAAGGAGGATTTTTCAAGCATCGTGCCCCAAAGGCCGGCCCTGGCCTCATAGGCATTCGGATCCAGGTCCAAGGCCTGCCCATAGGCATCCAGAGCCTCGTCGTAGGACTGGACCGTCAAATATAAATCGCCGAGTCCGGTCAAGGCCTTAACACGGTCCGGACGGTGGCCGGACCCTAACACTTCCCGATAAACCGCTTCGGCCTGCTTAAATTGCCGTTTTTGTGACCATCGCTCCGCCTCGTCCAGTTTTTTTTGGGCCACCCAAGAGGGATGGGAATCCAGAGTCGCGGGATGAATTACATCACACGTGGTGAGAAAGAAACCGAATAAGATCGAGAACCGTGCCAGACGGATTCGTATAGACAATCCCGGATCAGTCTTCATCTGTCTTGTACGGCTTTCGCGGTTAGAATGCAAAAAATGCCTCCCCCCTTAAAGAGTCCCGGAGTCGCTCCAGACTGTAATTTACAATAGATGGAGGCCCTGACTCAACGTTCACCTGGTAAATTCAAGCTCCATCCTTCATACATCTCAATGGCAGGGGGGCTAAGGGCGTCGGGCTTGCACATCGGTCAACCCAACTCGTCCTTTGGTCCTTGGACTCTATTCATTTTGCCTTTTGTCTCATAAACCGATATAATCCCCTCCAGTATTCCTCCAGCACGGGGTGTCCCAACCATCGTTATCTTTCACACTGTCACAACCGCATTTTCGTCTCCGCTCCAGCCTCGCGCGCGGGGCACGGTGGGTCAAATCCGCCGGGACCCGCCGAAGCATCGGGAGATGACTCATGCATGACCCAACCCTAAGCCAGAAACGTGGGCAGGGTACATTTCGTCCGTGGATGACCTAGGAGATAAAAACATGTCACGCAAAAAGAGGATCGAACGGATACGGAATCGGTTTTATTGGATCCTGGTGATCTTTGTTTTATCGGGAGTCGCGATGCATTCGGGTGCAGCGCTGGCGGAGGAATCCCAAGAGGTTAAACCGAGCGGGAAGAAAATCGGGGCGCTCGATCCGGAGACGTTCGTCGCGAAATCGCTCGCTTTTACCTTGGACGGGCGGCATGCCCTCTGGCTGATTCAGTCCAAGGGCCACTATCAGGTCATGGTGGACGGAACGGCCGGTCCCTTGTTTGACGGAACCTACCGGCCTCCCGTTGTCGTGAGCCCCGACGGCCGCCGGGCGGCTTACGTCCTGGAAAATAAAAAGGACGGGCGATTGACCGTCGTCAGCGACGGCGCGATCGGTCCGATCTTCGATACAATACTTCCCGGAACGCTAATTTTCAGTTCGGACAGCCGTCACATCGCCTATGCGGGGGCGGTCCAGGCAAAGTATCAAGTGATGCTCGACGGCAAACCGAGTCCGGAATACGAACTGGTCGGCCATCTCTCTTTTAGTCCGGACGGCAAGCGGTTCGTGTATGCCGCGCAAAAAGATAAACGAAGATTTGTGGTGGTGGACGGTGTTCCCGGTCCCCCGTTCGATGATGTTTATCCCGCCGGTTTCAGCCCTGACAGCCGCCACGTCGTCTACTACGCGACGCAGGGGAAAAAACAACGAATCTTCGTGGATGATCGTCCGGGGGCGGAGTTTAACACCATCGGCCCGATACAATTCAATCCGGCTCAGGGGGCCGAGCCCCCTTCGGTCGGTTATATTGGACTGCATGGAAACGATTTGATTGGAGTAAGGCAGCCCTTGCCGTAAGAACGTACTTATCTGCCTTCTGGACGGAAGGCGCGCTGAAGCCGAGCTTCCCGATCAGAGTCCACTTCCGGAAGACGAAGTCCGATTCGTGTAAAAATTTCCCGAATGCGCGTCATGCAGCGAAGGGCCAGCTCCAGTTCGTTACGGCTCTCGTAGACATCGGCAAGGCCTCTCAGAGCCTCGGCCTCTCCCGACGAATTTCCGACCTGTCCGAAATGGGTGTAGGCATAGTTGAAGCAGGTCTCGGCCCTTCGATCCTTACCCAGTGCTCGATAGGCGCGACCGAGCTGGCCCCAGGCGGCGGCCAGGCCTTCTTCATTTCCAGTCTTTTTGTGAAGCTCGATCGCCCGTTTGAACAGCGGAACCGCTTCGCCCGGGCGCCGGCCGTCCATTTCGAGCAGACCCAGGTTGGCGTACAGCGAGCCGAGCGAGAAGTCGTCCCGGATGGATTGAAGCAGCGCTTCCGCCTCGAGATAATAGGCGCGCGACCGTTCGGTCTCGCCCAGCTCCCTCGACAGATTCCCGAGGTTGACCAGCGTCTGGCCCGCGATACGCGCATCCGGATTTATGCGCAGGTGCTCTAAGATTTCACGGTAGAGCGATCGGGCCTTCTCCTTTTCATTCTGCGCGGCATAAACATTTCCTAGATTCCCCAGCACGGCCGCAAGCAGCCTCGGGTCGTTCGATCGCCGGACCTCCTCCCGCGCGGCCTCAAAACACCGCCGTGCGCCTTCCAGATTCCCCCGATGAAGTAGAAGGGTTCCCTGGAGGTAAGCATCCGGGAAAGTTAAACCGTCTTGTTCCGACTCGTTGGGCACGTAATTACGACTCGACGTCCTGTTTATTTTCGAGGGAGACTAATCAGCCTCCGGATCGTCTTTGCATTCTCGACCGCATAGCCGTTGAGCGTGTTGTTGAAATAGAGATAGACCGTCTTCCCATCGTCCAACAACGGCCGGATCCGCTTGGCCCAGGACCGGAGTTCTTGATCGGAGTAGCGAGAGGCAAAGAGTTCGCCGGGGCCGTGAAATCGGTAATAGACGAGATCGGCCGTGACTTCCTCGACGCAGGGGTACCGGGAGGATTGAGCGATGCAGAGCGTCGCTTCAAACTCCTTCAGGATCGAGTAGGTACTCTCCGTAAACCAGGACGGGTGGCGGAACTCGAATACCGGATGGACCGGCGGCGCGATAGAGTCCTTTCGCAAATGACCTAGGAATCGGGACAATCGTTTCGGATCGGCGCGAAAACCCGGAGGGAACTGAAGCAGAATCGGGCCCAGGCGTTGTTCCAATGTTCGCGCACCGTCCAAGAATTTTTTCCATGACTCCCTGGCCCGTTGAAGTCTCTGGATATGGGTGATATAACGGCTGGCCTTGACCGCAAAAATAAAATCAACCGGCGCCACGTCAGCCCACTTCTGGTAGGTTGTGACCTTCGGGAGATGATAGAAGGAATAGTTCACCTCGACCGTATTGAAATGCTTCGCGTAAAAAGCCAGACGGTCCTGGGTCGCCTTGACCCCCTCCGGATAGAACACACGGTCCCATTCTCCGTAACTCCATCCCGAAGTTCCGACGCGCAATCCCGGCTTCATTTTTTCCTCCGATGACATAAGGATGTACACATTCCTGCGGCGAGTGTCAAATTATTACGCGACCCTCGACAAGGGATTTCGTCCCCGCTTATATCCGTCCCCTCCACCCCTTGCCTTCGGGACACGTAAAAGTCGAGGGAAGACGGACATTTCGGTCAGTTGATTTTCAGCCTCCGATGGATTATGATAAATCTTCTTACCCGTCCTAATAACCGGTGGATTATGTCCCGTCCCAAAACGGCATTTGTTTGCCAGAACTGCGGCTATTCTTCCCCGAAATGGCTTGGAAAATGTCCGGACTGCGACCAATGGAACAGCCTTCAAGAGGAATCGGCCGTCGTCGCCGCGCCGTCGCGCTGGATGGCCTCCAACCGGGAATCGCAGAAGCCCCGGCCGATCGGCGAGATCCCGCAGGCGGCAGACGACCGTTTCAGCACCGGGATGGGAGAACTGGACCGGGTGCTGGGCGGCGGGGTCGTGGCCGGTTCGATGGTGCTTATCGGCGGCGATCCGGGCATCGGAAAGTCCACACTCCTGCTTCAGGCCTTTCAAAAGATCAGTCAGGATCGGCCGGTTCTCTACGTCTCGGGCGAAGAGTCGCCGCATCAGATTAAGATACGGGGAGAGCGGCTGGGCGTCGACTCCAAGAATTTGATGATCTTATCCGAGACCTCGCTGGAGGAAATTTTGAAAACCGCGCAGTCGTTGAGACCCCGGGCCATCGTGATCGACTCGATCCAGACCGTCTATACCGCGCAGATCACCTCCGCGCCCGGGAGCGTCAGTCAGATCCGGGAGTCGGCGGCCCAGTTGATGATCCATGCGAAACAGACGAACACGCCGACCTTCCTGGTCGGCCATGTCACCAAGGACGGCTCGATCGCCGGCCCGCGCATTCTGGAACATATGGTCGACACGGTGCTCTATTTTGAGGGCGACAAAGGCCACCCTTACCGGATCCTCCGGGCCGTGAAGAATCGTTTCGGCTCCACAAATGAGATCGGCGTCTTTGAGATGAAATCGCTCGGGCTGGAGGAGGTCTCAAATCCGTCCGAGCTGTTTTTGAGCGAGCGGCCGTCGAATGTGGCCGGCTCGGTCGTGGTCTCAAGCATCGAGGGGACGCGGCCGATCCTGGTGGAGCTCCAGGCGCTGATCAGTCCGACCAATTTTGGAATGCCCCGACGGATGGCGATCGGCGTGGACCCGAATCGGGTCTCGCTTCTCCTCGCCGTTTTGGAAAAACGCGCCGGGCTGCAGCTCCAGGGACAGGACGTCTTCATCAATGTGGTGGGCGGGATGCAGATCGACGAGCCCGCGGTCGACTTGGGGATCGTGGCGGCCGTCGCTTCGGGTTTTCGGGAGCGGCCTCTGGATCCGAAAATTCTGGTGTTGGGGGAGGTGGGACTGGGAGGAGAGGTGCGCGCGATCCATCAAGCCGACGCGCGGCTCCGGGAAGCGGCCAAAATGGGATTTAAGCAATGCCTGTTGCCGGAGCGCAACCGGATGAGGCTCGACGGGGTGGATGGGATCGACCTGATCGGCGTGGGACAAATTCGTCAGGCGCTGGAGGTTTTATTTGGCAAGTAACAGGCTGCTGGGGGTGGCCTTCTGCCTGATGATGGTGATGATCGCCGGATGCGGCCCGCGTTATTCCGTCGCACCCGAACCGCCGCTGCGTTCCGCGTCCCTTCGGGATCTCCTGGACCGCCTGGACCGACGGACGCAGTCGATCCAGACCCTCAAGGCCCTGATGAAGGTCAGCACGGAAAAGCAGGCCGGCGTTACGACGAGCTTGCTGTTTTCCCGTTCCACCGAGGGCGTCGCTCCGTCCCTTCGATTGAAAGGGTTTGATCCGTTCGGGGGGACGCTGTTCGATCTGATTTGGTCGAACAACCGCGTCTTGTTGACGATTCCGAGTCAAGGTCGCGTGCTGGAGAGCGCCCCGGACAAGCGGGGAGTGCCTTCGCTGCCGGCAGAGCTCGGGCTGGAAGTGGCCGAGTTGCGGCTTGCCGTTTCGGCGATCGTCGGCCCGTTTATGGAGTCGGAGGATATTCCCGTTTTGGAGCAGGTGGGCTCGAACTATTTGATCCATGTAATTCGCGTGACGGGCGGAGGGGGTCGGCTCATGAAGCGGCTCTGGATCGAGCGCAGCCAATTTCGGTTGGTTCGTCAGGAAATATTTGAACAAGCCAGTTCCATGGTCGGATCGAGTATCGCTGCCGTGAGTGGGGACGAAGCGACCGTTGTGGAATACCTGGATTATCAGCCTCGCCCCGTGCCGGCGGGAGCCGAAATCGATTGGCCCGACCGGTTGGTGATCACAAAACCGCGAGCCGTGACGGGAGGGGAGCACCGACTCGAACTGAATTTCCTTGAGGTCCATCCCAATGTGACGATCTCCTCAGAGGAATATAGGATCCCGTGAAGGACAAACGATGAAAGTTCTGGGTATAGAGACCGCGACCGGCTTGGGGGGCGTGGCCCTGATCGAGGGAGAGACGGTTCGGGCCGAGTACCGGCTCGAGATGACGATGACGCATGCCGAGCGGCTGATGGTCCTGATCGATCGGGTGCTCGTGGATAACGGCCGGAGTCTGGAGGATCTGGATGCACTGGCCGTCTCGATCGGACCGGGCTCTTTCACGGGATTGCGCGTCGGGGTGAACACGGTGAAGGGACTGGTGATCGGAAAACCGATCCCGGTCGCGGCGGTCCCGACGCTCGAAGCGATGGCTTGGAACGCCTCGTCCGGCGGCTGCGTCGTCTGTCCGATGATCGATGCCAAAAAGGGGGAAGTGTATGCGGCGTTATTTTCATGCGAGCCCGGCGGGGGACTCAAGCGGATCATGGAGGATCGGATTATTTCGCCGGAGGCCTTGTGTGAGCATCTTTCCAAGGCGTCGGGCCCTCCGACCGTTTTTCTGGGAGACGGGGCTTCCCGATACCGGGATGTGTTGCGGAAAAGGTTCGGTTCGCGGTCTGTCTTTGCGCCCGAGCCGTTGTCGGGTGCGCTTCCCTCGATGGTGGCCCGGTTGGGCCTTCAACGCATCGAACGCGGCGAGGCATCGGACCCACGGACCCTTGTCCCGGCCTATCTCCGGCGGTCGGATGCGGAGGTGAACTGGGAAAAGGGGGTCACCCCGCGAAAATTAAATCTGAAGCGGAATAGGCATCAACTCAGCGAGCACGGCGAGCGAGAGGGGGAGGCTCCTTCTGGCTCCGCCAGTGGAGGGGGCGACGTGAGCCCCTACAAATCAGGCCGATGAAACGCGAGGAGGTGAGTCAGGATCAGAAGATATCGATTCGGCCGATGACCTCGGCGGACCTGGACGAGGTGATGCCGATCGAGGAAGCCTCCTACACTACACCCTGGAAGCGATCGATGTTCGAGGCCGACCTTCACGGGAACCCGTTCGCCCGGTTCTTCGTGGCGCGAGATCCCGATCCGGGTCCGGTGGTCGGCTACGTCTGTTTCTGGAAGGTGTTTTCCGAGCTGCATCTCATGAATCTGTCGGTCCATCCGGACCGGCGGCGCATGGGGATCGGAGAAGAGCTGGCGCGTTGGACCCTGTCGTGGGCCAAGGAAAATGGCGTTTCTCTGGTCACGCTTGAAGTGAGGGCCTCCAACGAGGCCGCGAAACGGTTGTATGAGAAAGTGGGGTTTAAGCTCGTTGCGGTGCGGCGCAATTATTACCGCGATCCGCGCGAGGATGCCTTGATCATGAATTGGTCTGAAGGATGAGCATACCGACAAGGAGGTTGGCTATGTTGAACGAACGGATGGAGGTTCGAGAAGCCTTGCGCCAACGGAATTCGGAATTTCAAAGACTGGAGGAAGAGCATCATCGTTTGGAAAAGGAGTTGAATGCATTGATCCGTCGCAAGACCCTGACCCCGCAGGAGGAGTTGCACAAAAAGCAGATCCAGGTCGAGAAGCTGCATCTCAAAGATCATATGGAAGCGATCCTCCGCGACTATCAGAAGCAACACGCGACCCCTGGATGAGGCACGAGGATGTTTGGAATCGGACTGCCGGAACTGATCGTGATTTTGGTGATCGCACTGCTGGTGCTGGGCCCCCAACGCCTTCCGGAAGTGGCGCGCGCCCTCGGCCGGGGCATGGCGGAGTTGAAGCGCGCCACCCAGGACCTCAAGGACGAGATCGACGCCGAGGTTCGAAAAATGGATGAGCCGATCGAGGCCAGGTCCCATGAGACATTACCGCCGGACGGGAGGGCTCTGCCGTCTCCGGAATCCGGAAAGACCGGCCCTCCCTCCGAGGAGAAACCGTCATGACGGTCCGACGTCCGTCTCCCGCCGATGCGTCGCGGATGCCCATCACCGGCCATCTGGAAGAGCTTCGAAGCCGGCTGATAAAGGTGGTCTGGACCGTTCTGGGCGGCATGGTGCTCGCGTATGCGGTTTCGGACGTCCTGATCGGATGGCTCCGACGGCCGCTGGCCGGGGAACTTTACTTTTTTTCCCCGATGGAGGCCTTCTGGGTGACGATCAAGGTCTCGTTTTTCGCGGGACTTTTTCTGTCTCTCCCGGTGGCGCTCTACCAGCTTTGGCGGTTTGTATCGCCCGGCCTTCTTCCCCATGAACGGCGGTTGGCCGCGCCGTTCGTGCTTCTCGGTTGCCTGTTTTTTGCCCTGGGATTGGCCTTTTGTTATTTTGTCGTCGCCCCGTTTGCGTTGAATTTTCTCGTGGGGTTCGGGACGCAGCAGGGTTTGAAGCCGGTGATCTCGATCGGGCTTTATATCGATTTTCTGCTTAAATTCCTTCTGGCTTTCGGACTGGTCTTTGAACTGCCCCTGTTGCTCACCATCCTGGCCAAGCTGGGGCTCGTGACGCCGCATTTCCTGTCGCGCAACCGGCGGTATGCGATTCTGGTCAACGCGATCCTGGCCGCGATCCTCACGCCCACGACGGACGTCTTCAACATGATGCTGATGATGGTTCCGCTGATGGTCTTTTATGAGATGGGGATCTGGGGGGCCCGGTTCTTCGGACGGAAACCGATCCGGTCCGGACGGGTCGAGGAGGCCAAGGGTGAGGCCTGAGGGAAAGGAGGAGGATTTGAGACGACAATACCGATGGCTGACGATCAACATTCTATGGGTCTTGATCGCTCTGGGCATTTCTCCAAATGCGAAAAGCCAGACACCGCAGATGCCGGATCCCCGGAACAGCGTGCAGGCGCTGGCGCTGGGCCCGGACGGGACGCTGTTCATGGGGACGTTTGGGAACGGTATTTATAAGAGCAAAGACGGCGGGCTTCATTGGGAGGCGATCTCGGAGGGATTGAGCGACCCTTATATCATGACCTTGCTGATCCGGCCGTCTTCCGAGAAAAAACCGGGGGCTTCGAACACGGTCATTTTTGCCGGGACGGCCCGGTTCGGCGTCTTCCGGAGCCGGGACGAGGGGCTGCATTGGGAGCATGTCAATACCGGCCTCGCCAATACCCAGGTCTCGGCTCTTCTTTATGATTCGAAGAACAAGCTCTACGCCGCCACCGGGGACGGCGTCTTCCGTAGCGACGATCACGGCAATCACTGGACCGCGCACAACACCGGTCTGAGCGACGTGCTGGTTCGATCGTTGATTATCGATCGCGACGGATCGATGTATGCCGGAACCGGCGGAAAGGGCCTCTACAAGCGTAAAGCCAGCCAGGGAAACTGGGAACGTCTGTCCCGGGGCTTTGAGGGCGAGCGGGGGCTTATCGAAAACTTTATCCGCGTCCTGACGCTCGGCGCGGACGGAACCGTTTACGTCGGAACATTCGACGGCGGTGTCTATACGTCGCGGGACGGAGGAAAAAGCTGGAACGACCTGAACCAGGGATTGGTCAATCAATCGATCCGCGCGATTCTTGAGGGGAAGGACGGCGTGTTGTACCTCGGCACCGGCCGGGGGATCTTCGCGCGTTCTCCGAAAGACACCCGATGGAACTCGATCAACGGGACGCTCGAGGATCTCAACGTCCAGTCGATGGTGATCGACGGGGACGGCCATCTCTATGCCGGGACGGCGAAGCATTTGTATAAAGGCTCGGCCAGGGGCGAATGGGCGCCCCTCACGGAACAGCTTTTCGGCTCAAAGAAGGGGATGTGAGGAACGACACCGATGGCACACGAACCGCTGAATGTCCTGATCATTCACGGGATGGGCGATCAGCCCAAGGATTTTTCGATTGGGTTTCAGGAACAACTCCTCTCGAAATTTACCACCTCCCTGAACTATTTGACTCTGGACTATTCGATCGCGAAGCCTCCCCGATCCGAGCCGCTCAATTTCATTCCGGGCTGGTGGGCGCCGGTGATGGACGCGACCCAGAAGGAGCTGGAAAGAAGAATTTATACCAAGAAGATTCCCTTTCTTCGGAAATTCGGGATGAGCTTCATGGGGGATGTGGTCGCGTATCAAGGTGTGCCCGTTTACAACGAGATTCACCGGTGTTTGGACGAGGCGCTCCGTGCGAATCTTAAAACCGGGAGCGGACATCTCACGATTATCGCCCACAGCCTTGGGAGCGTGATCGCTTCCGATTACGTGTACGATCACACCCTCAAAATCGGCAAGACCTTCCAGGACGGTTTCGGCGTTTCCTTCTCGAACTTCTTCACGCTCGGGGCCCCACTGGTCCTGTATGCCATGCGGTCGGCCAACGGAGAGGTCTTCACCCCGGCCAGACTGCTGGACCATTTCGACCGGCCGGTGCGGGTCGAATCCGAAACGGGTTATTGGTTGAACCTCTTTGACGATAACGATATCATCGGTTACCCGATCAAGCCGGTGAACCGGTTCTATCAAGAGGCCGTGACGGCGGATCTCGTCATGGACGTCGGGGATTTCCTGACCCGCTGGAACCCGTTGAGCCACGCGCATTACTGGGATGACGGCGGGATCTGCCGGATCATCGCCGATAAACTCGCGATCGATTTCGCCGCGATTTATCTGGGATTGAAGGGGTCGGACCTTCAAGCGGCGCTGGCCCATTTCCGGAGGCGGTACAATTTCTGATGAATCCGAGCCGTTACCTGCCTCTCCTCGCCCTGGTCGTGCTGTTCGAGTCGGCATGGTCCGTTTCAGAATGCCGTGCCGGTTTTTCCGAACAGCCGGTCGCAACAGGCCTCGATTTCCCGGTGGCGATGGCCTTTGCTCCCGACGGCCGTCTTTTCTTCACCGAGCGTTTTTCCGGCCAGGTCCGGGTGATTGCGGACCCTACCTCCGCAACCCCCCGCCTCCTACCCGATGCGGTCTACCGGTTCGGCCCGGTCTCCACCTTTTTTGAACGGGGTCTGCTCGGACTGGCGCTCGATCCCGATTTCCAGAACAACGGCTATCTATACGTCTACTATTCCCATCGCGGCCGGGACCCCAAGTCCGATCCCTACCGACATCGATTGATGCGGGTCACGGTGAAAGGAAATCGGGGAGGGTCGCCGGTCGCCCTTCTGGATCGT
>Ga0187774_10000498_pt1 | contig 13396 bp, 12 predicted proteins | sample 0216_BV02_MP05_2_FD_133152 | JGI IMG/M metagenome (GOLD analysis project Ga0187774, IMG submission 133152) | Tropical peat soil microbial communities from peatlands in Department of Meta, Colombia - 0216_BV02_MP05_20_MG | ecosystem: Environmental > Terrestrial > Soil > Wetlands > Peat | place... | reverse complement strand
GCGCGCCGAGGATCAGGAACAGGATCGAGACCGTAACGTAGCCGGTGTCGACCAGCGTGTTCCAGAAGACTCGCCAGCTCAGCTTGCGACGCAGGAGCGCGATCAAGAGCGCGCCCAGTGCGCCCGCCGCGCCGGACTCGGTCGGGGTAAAGACGCCGCCGTAGATGCCGCCGAGGACGATGCCGATCAGCGCGACGATCGGGGCGATCTTGAGCGCCGCGCTGCGCACGGTCTCGGGCGCGTCTCCTTCGTCGCTCGCCTTGCCGCCGACATAGGCCGGCCACCAGGTCGCGAGCAGGACGATCATGAGCGACATCGCGGCGGCGAGGATCAGCCCCGGCACGATGCCGGCGAGGAACAGATGGCCGACCGATTCCTCGGCGAGGAAGCCGTAGACGATGAACAGCAGGCTCGGCGGAATCAGCATGCCGAGCACCGAGGAGCCTGCGACCACGCCGACAGAAAAGCGCGGCGTGTAACCATGGCGCAGCATCTCGGGCGTCGCGATCTTGGTGAACACCGCGGCCGAGGCGATCGAGGAGCCGGTGACCGCGGCGAATACGGCGTTCGCCGCCACGGTCGCGATGCCGAGCCCGCCGCGGACCTTGCGCAGCAGCCAGCGCGCGACCGTGAAGGTGTCCTTGCCGACGTCGGAAACGCTCACCAGCAGGCCCATCAGCACGTACAGCGGCACGACGCCGAAGAAGTAGTTGTTCAGATACTCGGTCGAGCTCTGCGACAGCGCCCGGATGCCGACCGTGGGCTCGCCGCGGATCAGCCAGATCCCGGCAAAGCCGGTGACGATCATCACGATGCCGATCGGGAGCCCCGTGAGAAGCAGGAACACCATGCACACGACGCCGAAGACGCCGAGCTGGAGGTTGCTCAGGCCCAGGCTCGATATCGCGGCCACCACCGCGAGGAAGGTGAGCGCCGCCCCGATCGGCGGCCAGCCCGAACGCGTCCCCGGTGCCGGGCGCAGCCACGCCCCGGTGGCGCGGCCGAGCGCCTGCAAGGACTGGACCGCGAACTCGATGCTGGTCACCGCCGCCCCCAGCACGATCACGCCGATGAACGGCCAGATGCGGAAGGCGAAGACGCCCGGCGTGCCGGTGATCTCGCCCGTCGACCAGGCGTACACGAATTTGGGCCAGGTGCCCCAGACGATTACCGCGAACACTGCGGCCCCGAGGAGATTGAAGAGCGCGTTGAAGGTGTGCGCCGCCGCCGGCCGCTTCGCCTCCATCGGCTCGAACAGCAGCTCGACGCGGGTGAAGCGCCCGGCGTGCAGGGTGCTCGCCATCTGGAGAAACACCGCGGTGACGATCGAGTAGCCGACCATCTCCGCGGCACCCAGGATGGGCGCGTCGAACAGATAGCGGCCGGCGACATCGCCGCAGATCAAGAACATCAAGGCCAGGATCCACAGCGTGCCGACGCTCGCCATCCCCAGCTCGAGCGCCGCGAGACCCTGCGCAAAGCGCGCGAACGCCCCTCCCGGCGTCCGCGCGGTCACGGAGGCCGCCGTGGTCATGCCGCGCACCGGCTCCGGCGGGGGCTCAGAGCCCCTTGTCCCAGTCGCGCAGCGGCTTCGCGCCGCGCTTGCGCGCCTCCTCCATGAAGGTCTTCAGGACCACGCGTCCGGCTTCGCCGTTGCGCTTGGTCCAGTCGCCAGCGATGTCGGGAAGCGCGTTCGCCCACTTCACGCGCTCGGCCTGCGGCAACTCGGAGACATGGACGTTCGGCATCTTGGCGAGCGCGGCCCAGGCGCCCGCTTCGCGCTGCGCGACCAGATCAGCACACATCTTGGCGTAGTCGCGGCCAAGACCCCGGAACAGATCTTTCATGTGCGGTGGAAGTCCGTCCCAGGTCTTCTTGTTCATCGCGAGCGCTCCCGAGAACACCGCTCCCAGATCCACCTTGGTGATGTACGGGGCCACCTCGTACAGCTTGAAGGGAATGACCCCCGTGATGAGGATCACGGCGCCGTCGGCGACTCCGGTCTGCAGCATGTTGTAGAACACCGGAAGTCCGGCGTCGACGGGAATCGCCCCGGTTCCCTGTACCCGGCTTGCGATCGCGCCCGGGGCGAGCAGCTTCTTGCCCCTGAGGTCGTCGAGCTTGGTGACCGGGAACTTGGTGACGAGGTGGTAGGTGTCCGCCGCCTGGGCGCCGAGGAAGACGGTGTTGTTCCTGGTCCACTCGTCGGCGAAGGCGGGCACCTTCTCCATGAGCTGCTCCTGGATCGCCGTCATTGCGTAGACGTCGCCGCTGACGAAGGGGAAGTAGTAGGCGACGTTCTGCAGTGGCTGCTTCGCCGGCTCCCAGAGCGAGCCGACCCAGCCGATGTCGGCGAGGCCGTCCCCCACGCCCTCGAGCGTGTTGTTGAAGTCGTAGAGCGCGCCGGCGTAGGCCTCGGTCCACTTGATCGTGTCGGGGGAACCTGCCGCCTTGAGCCGCTTGTTCGACTCCGGAACGACGAGATCCCTCAAGGGGATGGTCCAGGGCAGGACTGGCGGATGGCTCGAGCCGATCGTCATCTTGTATTCACGCGCGGACGAAGGCTGCGCGACCACCGCCAGCAACGCGGCTGCGAGCACGGTGATCGAGAGTGGCTTGGCACGGGTCATGTATGGCTCCTCCTGGTTGTGGATCGCAGTTTCCGGTCAATTCTCGACGAGCGAGAACCCCTCTTCCGCAGCGAGGCAGCGAGCCTCGGGAACCCCGAGCTCGCGCCGCACGATATTGGTTCCCTGAACGATGGAGACAATCTTGTGAAAAGCATGGCGCCGGCTCATGCCCTCACGGCCCATGCCGCAGTCGGAGGCGAGCACCAGCCGCTCCTTCGGGATGTATTTCAGCGCGCGGCGGATCATGTCGGCGACCTGGGCAGGCGTTTCCACCTGCAGCGTGTGGTGGTCCACGACACCGATCGCGACCTTTTTCTCCGTGATGCCGCGGCCGATCGCCTCCAGGTCTATGCCGCCGGAGCTGCAGTTCTCGAACGTGATCACGTCGGCGTCGACCCGGTTGAGCGGTGCGATCGCCGGCGCGTAGCTCGGCTGCGTGCTGAAGATGCGCTGCGCGCCCGGGTTGCCCCAGCAGGTGTGGCACCAGATTTCGGCACTACCGCGCAGTCCGCGCACCGTGTTGTTGAACACCTCCACCATGAAATCGGGATTGAGGACCTTGTCGGTGAGCCCCTTGGCGGCGAGCAGGTGGATTTGCGGCTCCTCCATCTGAATCACCTTGCAGCCGGCCTCGACCAGCTCCGTCAGCTCCTCGTTGAGCGCGTCAGCGATCGCAAGGATTGCCTTGCGCAGGTCCCTGTAGTGAAGGTCGCGCACCGACATCGCGATCAGCTCGGCGGTGATGGTGCCGAATTTGAGCGGCCGGGTTGTCAGTCGCTGCGCCGCCTTCCAGATGGCCGTGTATTGCAGCGTTCCCCGGCCGACCGGACCGACCAGGTCCGGCATGACGCGTGCTTCGAGGATGTCGTGCAGGATGTGTCCGCGCGGATGGACGACGCCCGCGCGCCCGCCCTCCTTCCTGTAGGCGAATGCGCCGGCGAAACCCTCCATGCGGATCGGCGCGTAGGAAAACCAGTTGTGGCCGCCGACGTCGGAGTCGAAGCGGCAATCGCCGTCGGTGACGATGTCCAGGCCCGCGACCTCTTGGTCGCGTATATGGGAGGAGGCCGCGTCGAGGTACTGCTCGCGGTAGGAGCGATCGACCATTGCGTCGCGGAAATTGCGCCGGCCGAGGTTCTCCGTGTACCAGAGCGGCCGCGGCAGCGAACCGATGATGGTCGTAGGCAGCACGATTCCCGCCGTCGCCGTGTACATTGGACTGGCCTCTCCTGCGAGGAGGATGCTACATCATCCGCATGCGCGCGAAAACGACAACCCATCGCGCTCCCTCGAATGCGGCGGCGGCCGCCTCGCCGGTGGGCGCGCGCCCACCTCCCACACGGCGCTCAGGCGAGCCCGCTCGCGCGCGCCTGCTCGAGCGCCATCACCGCCCAGTCCTTGCCGCCGTCGCCGTGGGCGACCGCTCCGACCAGGCGGTCGCGCCAGACATTGCCGCTCGGAAGCGGCACGCCGACCACCTCGCCCGCGGCGAGCGCGAGATTCGCATCCTTCAGGCCCAGCGCGGCCATCTGGCCGACGCGATCGTAGCTCTCCTCCACAATGATCTTGCCGTAGATCTTGTACGCGGAGCATGCGAACAGCCCGTCGGTCATGACCTCGTTGAGCACTTGCGGCGCGACACCGTATTTCCGCACCAGGGAGAAGCCCTCTCCCATCGCCTCGATCGCGCAACCAAGCACGAAATTGTTGGCGATCTTGATCGCCGTCGCGGCCTCCGGGTCGGCGCCAGCCTCGATACCGCGCCGGGCGATCGCTTCGAACAAAGGCGCGCAGCGCCGCAAAGCTTCTGCCGGCCCAGCGGTCACGACTCCGGCCTGACCCGAGGCCACCATTTCCGGCCGGCCGAGCATCGGCGCCGTGACCAGGACTTGGCCCCGCGTGGCGTGCGCCCCCTTGAGCTTGCGTATGACGCCGATACCGTGGGTGCCCGAGCAGATGTGTATTCCGCCTTTCGGAAGCGATTCGAGCAAGCCGCCCGCCTGACCGGCGACGTCGTCGAGCGCGGCGTCGTCGGCGAGCATGGTGAACACTGCATCGCCGTAGCGCGCCACCTGCGCGAGCGAGGGCATCGCCTTCGCGCCAGCGTCGACCAGGCCCTTGATCTTGTCGGGGGTGCGGTTGAAGACTCCGAGATCGTGCCTCGCTTCGATGAGGCGGCGGGCCATCGCCTGGCCCATCCGTCCGGTGCCGATGAATCCGACCTTCATGGTTCTTCCTTCAGGGAGCCAGCTGGCCGCGAACCCATTCGATCTCGCGCGTGACGTAGTCGACGATGTCGCCGGTCTTCAAGTGTTCGGGCAGAACGTCCCAGGTATAGGTCTCGATCTCGAGCTGGCGCGAGAGCGGGTTCGCCTTGTGAAACCTGAGCGCGTCCTCGATGGCGAAGCGCGTCGTCCCCAGCTCTCCCAGGCTGTCGAGGAAGACCGGAACGTGGAAGTGGGTGCGCCATTCGCGCGGGCCGGGGTTCGTTTCCCAGGCTTTGAAGGCGTCCTCCAGGTTGAGAAAGCGCGTGAGCTTGCCGTCTTTCTTCTCCACCGTCTGGGTAAGGTAGATCGTCTTTGCGTAGCGCGCGAGCGTGTCGACGATCCTCTGCGTCACTTCCGGAACCCGCATCGCCGCCGCCTCCTGCAGCTTGAAGACCGGAATTCCGGCATCGACGAGCTTTTGCAGCGACTCGCCGATGTTCTCGTAGGCAACCGCCTGATGGCAGATGTCGAATACGACGCCGACGTGCCGGCGCAACGCGACATGCGCTTCCGAAACCGGAATGCGCGCGAGCTTGGCAAGCGCCATCGCGGCAGCGCCCGAATAGAGGTGCTTCTCAAAATACGCCACCGTCTCGTCGGTCGTCTCGAGAAAACAAAAGGGCTCCGGCTCTAGGGCGAGCGTCACGGTGCGGCCGGTGCGCGAGGCGAGCGCGACGAGGTGCGCGGCGACGCGCAGCACGTGCTGCGTGTAGCTCGCAACCACGTCCGGGCCGGTCACGCGCGGCTTGAAGCCGAGCGGCGCGCTCTGGATCGACGGCGACACCCCCTCGGGCACCACGTCGGCGAGCACGTCCGCGACGTTGATCGTGTAGCGCGTGCGCTCCTCGGAGCGCCAGTCTGGCTCGTAGACCTGCTCCTTCACGATCTGGTTCTTGAACGGCCCGTACGGAAAGGCGTTTACCGTGTAGAGATACAGGTCGTTGTCGGCGAGGAATTTCTTGAGCTTGTCGCGTTCGGCACGATTGCCGGCCAGGGTTTCCGCCGATCTTGCCGACAACCGCAGCGACACGCCGAACGGCACGCGAGGGGCGACGCGCGCCTTTACTTTGGGGACATACGTGACCAGGCTCGTCCACATTTCTTCCCAGGTATCGCCGGGATGGACGAGCGTCGAATAGGTAAGATGGCCAAGTCCGTTGCCGAGATCCATGTTCTGCTTTCTAGGGCCGACTTAGAGCACTTTTTCCACTTTGCCGCTGGCCGCCGAGCGAATGATCGCCTCGCTGGCTGATGCGCCGTGGATCATCTGTTCGGGCGTGATCGGAAAAGGAGGACCCCCCTCGGCTGCGCGGGCAAACGCCTCGAAACAGGCGCGAGTGACGTCCAGCTTTTCGGCCTCCCACACTTGCAGGGGGCCTTTGAGCGGCTGGTACTTGCAGGCACCGAAGAGCTGCGTTCGTCGCTCTTCGGACGAGGCTCCCGCGACGTGCGTGACGCCTTCGAGCCGCAACCACCCTTTCGAGCCGAACACCTGGAAACTGAAACCGGGACCCGAGGTGGTGATCGTACTGAGATAGGCGGACATGCCGGCCTTCATACGGAACAGCATGGAGGAGGTGTCGTCGATTTCGCCCTGCACGACGCGCGCGAAGCTCTGACAATAGACGCGATCGTAGTCGCCGCACAGATCGATGAAAGCATCGACCGCGTGCACTCCCAACGACGCAAGGCCGCCCACCGGCGCCTCGGTTTTAGCCGCGCGCCACGCCGCCGGCTTGAAGTACAGCGCGTTGGGATGCGCCATGTTGCACTCGATGTGCTGGATGACGCCGAGCTCGCCGGAGCGAATCCGCTCGCGCAGTTTGATCATCTCCGGATGGAAGCGCCGGTTGTAACCGAGGCCGAGCGTGCGTGCGGACTTGAGGACGGCATCCACCGCCATCTCGGCGTCCTTCTTGGTGTACGCGAACGGTTTTTCGCAGAAGACGTGCTTGCCGGCCGCCGCTGCAGCGATGATCTGCTTGACGTGTCCGGAAGGCGGCGTCGCCAGCACCACTGCGTCGATTGACCGATCGCGGAGCACCGCCTCATAGCTGTCGAGCAGACGAAGCTTGTGTTGTTTGGCGAAGGCCTCGACATCCGGCGACACCGTCCGTGTCGTCATGGCGACGAAACGCATGAGGTCGCCGCCGTCTGCGAGCGACTCCACCAGGGTCTTGCCCCACCACCCGAGTCCGACAATGCCAGCGTTGATCATTTCCTACTCCGGTATAGGATCACCCGTGCATCGCAACGACGATGCAGCAGATCGCCCAGAACAGGCAATACTCGCACCCGCCGATGTTCCAGAGCCACTTGCCGGTCACGCGATAGACCGCGACCGTGGCGACTGCGAGGTGAAAGGCCGCCAACCAGCCGACGTAGGTGGTGTAGATCGCGAAGATCAGGCCGATCGCGAGCAGGATCTCGACGACGCACGAAACGTACAGCCAGAACTTCGGCGGCTTGAACTTGGCCGCGACGAAGAAGCCGAGCGCTTCGGGCACGAAGAACTTGGCGTAGATGTGCGGAATGAGGAACGCGCCGCAGATGATGCGCAGGATGTTGAACTCGTTCAGCAAATTGAAATTCTCGGCGGTAGGCATGCTCTCCCCCTGGCGCGCTGGCCCCGCTATTCTCGTTCGAGTGCGTCGTACCGCGCAAGCGTCGTACCGCTCCTGAACAGGCCCGGCTCAGAGCGGCTTGCCCTCGAGCCATCCGGCCCCGAGTGCATAGAGCGCCTCGACCTCCGGTCCTCTGATGCCCGGCAGGTCCTCCTTCACCTTGTAGCCGATCTTCGTCTGAAGGTAGGCGAGATGGCGGTAGCCAACGGGGTAGCGCTCTAGCAGTGCGGCATCGAGCTTGAGATCCGCCGAAGGATCGACCGGGTCGAGCCTGTCCCTCTCATAGGTGAGCCGGCGCAGCACTAGGCCCCAGCGATCGTTGCGCTTCTCCAGGAAGTCGTAGAACCGGCCCGAGCAGACGACATCGCACAAGACCCCGTCGACCGGCGCGCGCTGGCAGATCGTCACGCGGCTCTGGGCGATGGCGCGCTTGGCCTTCAGATCGATCGACGAGCCGCCGAGAAAATGCATGATGCGCACGCCCTTGGCGTAGCCTTCCTCGGTGACTCGGATGAACTCCTCGTACGAACCCTGGAACCAGGTCGCCCACATCTGGCCTTCCGGATGCCACACCGTCCGGAACCGGTCCCACAGAAGCGAGTCGCGCCAGATCAGCCAATTCTCGATCAGCTCGCGGATGGCGAGGCGGTCTTCCAGATCTGTTTTCATTCGCCTACTTGGTCGGCACCACCAGCGAATAGCGCTCGTCGGCCGCCAAGCACTTCGCCTCCGGGAGCCCGAGCTCGCGCCGCACGATGTTCGTCCCCTGTACGAGCGCGACTATCTTGTAGAAGGCGTGGCGCCGGCTCATGCCTTCTCGGCCCATGCCGCAGTCCGAGCTGATCACGAGGCGCTCGACGGGAATGTACTTGAGCGCGCGGCGGATGTGGTCCGCGATCTCCTCGGGCCGCTCGATCTGAAGAGTATGGTGATCGATCACACCGATCGCGATCTTCTTGTCCTTGAGGATCTGGCCGAAGGCCTCGAGATCCATTCCGCCGGCGCTGCAGGACTCGAAGGTGATGACATCGGCGTCGACCTCGTTGAACAGCGGCAGCGCCGCCTTGTAGCTCTGCACCTGCGCGAACATGCGCTGCTGCGAGGGGTTGCCCCAGCAACTGTGGCACCATACCTCGGTCTTCGCGCGCAGCCCCTTCACGGTGCGGTTGAACACCTCCACACTGAACTTCGGGTTGATCACGGCGTCGACGATGTTGCGCACGGCGAGCAGGTGGATCTGCGGCTCCTCGAACTGGATCACCTCGCAGCCGGCGTCGGCAAGCTCGTGCAATTCCTCGTTGAACGCGTCGGCGAGGGCGTAGATGCGGTCCTTGATGTTCTTGTAGTGGCGATCGGCCACCGCGAACGCCACCAGCTCGGGTCCGATGGTACCGAACTTCACCGGCTTTTTGGTCAGCCGTTGAGCGGCCTTCCACATCGGCGTGTATTGCAGGTCGCCGCGGCCGACCGGGCCGACGATGTTCGCCATGACGCGCGATTCCAGGTAGTCGTGCAGGATGTGGCCGGGCGGGAACCACAGGCCTCCCTTGCCGGCGGGCGTCGGGCGCGGATTTCCGCGCTCGAAGCCGGCCATGTGCCGCGTCGGATAGGCCGTCCAGCTCTGGCCGCCGATATCCTGGTCGAAATGAGCGTCGCCGTCGGTGACGATGTCGAGGCCCGCGACCTCCTGCTCGTGCAGATAGACCGAGACCGTATCGACGTACTGATCGCGGAACGACGTGCTCACCATCGCGTCTAGAAAGGATCGCGTGCCCAGGTTCTCGGTGTACCAGCTCGGACGTGGCAGCGAGCCGGTGATCGTGGTCGGAAGCTTGATGTCCTTGGTGGCGCGATACATGGTCCTTCCTCCGTGCGGTGATCTTCGCGATACTACATCAGCTCGCGCTACCGCGATCCCACAGGGAACGGACCGCCGCGCCCACTGCGGGGCCCGGCTTGCCCATAGACCTCAGGCTCCGCTCGGGACGAGGTCCTGCATCCTTCCTCGAAGATCGTCTGGGATCGGCACCGCGCGGAAGGCCTCTCGCGAGGCCATGCAGATCGTCCAGACCGCGCGCAGCCGCTCTGCGCCCGCGGCGCTGCCGATGAGCGCGAGGCTGATCGAGCTGCGTCCGAGGTGAGTCGGCCACAGAAGGAAATCGAGCGCTTCACCGAGCCGGCACGCGCGCAGGAATTCGGCGCGTATCGCGAGGGAGGGGACGCTCAGATTGCGCGTGCCCATCAAGTCCGTGCCCCATGGGCACGCGAGCGCCCCGGCAAACCAGTCTTCCAGAACAGCGTTGAACATCTCGAAGAAGCGCGGGAAATAGACGATGCCGCCCGGATCGCAGTGAAAGTATCGCACCAGCTGGGAGCAGCGGAATGCGTTCGGCGGTGGCGCTTTGGCCAAGCGCAGAGCGTGCAACGCCGGCTCCGTGGGCAGCTCGGGGGCAAGGAACTTCTCTGCCCGCGCACGCAGCTCGGGCGGAATCTCGATCGCGCGGAAGCGATCGAGCGAGATCATCGCTGTCTTGTGACGCACTCGCATTCGCTCCTCGTGGCCGACCTTCACGAGGATGCAGATCTCCATGGAGCTTTGGCCGATGCGTGTCGGGGAGAGCTCGAGCGTGATCTCCTCGCCGAACCTGCATGCCTGCAAGAAGGCGCAATCCGTGCTTACCACCGGATTCCCGAGCCGGTGGTGCAGGTGAAATTCGTGAAAAGGCATCCCGAGGCCAGTCTCGAACCAGTCTTCGACGGCAGCATTGACGAAATCGAACACATGGGGGAAGTACAGGATTCCCGTCGGGTCGCAGTGCGAGAAGCGGATCTTGCGTTTGTGCAGGAAGGGGGCGACCACGGATCGATGCGCCCTTTCCTACTCCGGGATCACCGCGGTTGCCTCAAGCTCGATCTTCGCCGGACTATCGAGCAGGTCGGAGACGAAAATCATGCTCATGGCGGGATAGTGGCGTCCCATGTGGCGCTTCCAGATATTTCCTAGCTCGCCGCGCCCGGCGAGGTAGGCCTGCTTGTCGCAGCAGAATCCGGTGATCCGGCAGACATGCTCGGGCCGGCCGCCCGCCTCCGCGAGCACCGTCAAGATGTTCTTCAGGGCCTGCTCGAACTGGGGGGCGATTTCCTCGCTGGAGAATTTCTGCTTCTCGTCCCACCCGACCTGCCCGGCGATGAACACCATGCGGCCGGGCTTCGTCGCGATCCCGTTCGAGTAGCCGACCGGGGCCGCCCAGCCCTCCGGATGCAGGATTTCCATGAGTGCTCCTTTCAGTCGGACACAAACGGCGGGTCCGGACCGTGCTCCCAGTCCTTGTCGGGCGGCGGCGTCCGCTTGAGCCAGTCCTCGATCAGGCGCACGTGCTCGGCCTCCTCCGCGGCCATTTCGCGTGCCGCCTTCCGCACCTTGGCATCGGTCGTTTTGGAGGCAAACTCGGCGAAGAACTTGTTCGCCCGCTTTTCACAGGCGAGGGCAATCTGAAGGGCGTGATAGGGTTGCATGCGGTAGTGCAGTTCCTCGGGAGCCGCGGTCTCCGGACCTTCCCGGCCGCCGTCCCACCGCAACGGCACGGCGGGCGCGCGCTTGGTACGGCTTTCCTCGAGAAGCTGGTCCGCGTGCAACTGCTCTATCCGGGCGAGCTTCCGGAAGAGTTCCGCCACCTCGCGGTTATTGTGCTCGTCCATCGCGTCCGCGAACGAAGCATACCGCTCGGCGGCCTCGACCTCCATCGTCCACGCCCGGGCCAGGAAATCGGCTCTGCCCTCGGGCCGGGACATCCCTGCCGTTTGTCGCCCACCCCGAGCACGTACCGTTCGGTGCACACCGGTTCTGCGGGCACTCCCGGCCTTCGCTTTGCTCATATTGTGAACTCCGCTTCCAGCTCTGCGAGATGTTTCGTCGCCTTGCCGCTGGGTGGCTGATAGGGCTTGCGCCCGCCCTTGTACAACACGCCGATATTGAAGCCGTCGTCGGTCATGATGCGCCTAGCCGCACGCGCCGGGTCGTCGGTAGCCGCGACGGGGGCGGGCCGCACCAGATTCTTCCAATCGCGCTGCTCGGGACGGAACGTTACGCACGGACTCAGGATCTCCACGAACGAGAACCCGGGCGTCCGGATGGCCTCTGCGAGGATCTGCGCGCTCTCGTTGGGATTCCCGGAGAAGGCCCGCGCGATGAAATTCGCGCCGGCAGCGAGCGCGATGACCAAGGGATGGAATGTGCGTAGCCCCGTGCCGCCGGGCGAGAGCTTCGAGTCCCAGTCGGGTTCCGTGGTCGGCGAGGGCTGCCCTTTGGTCATCCCGTATACGTGATTGTCCATCACCACGTAGGTCAAATCCACGTTGCGGCGGCAGGCGTGCAGGAAGTGATTCCCGCCGATCGAGTAGCCGTCACCGTCTCCACCCGCAACGAGCACGGTGAGGTCGGGCCGCGCGATTTTCAGCCCGGTACCGGCGGCAAGCGCGCGGCCGTGCACACCGTGAAAGCCGTAGCAGCTCGTGTACGCCGGGATGCGCGAGGAACAGCCGATGCCGGAAACGACGGCGACGTTTTCCGGGCGCAGCCCGAGCGTCGCAAACGCCTTGGTGGCCGAGTTGAGCACCGAGTAGTCCCCGCAGCCGGGGCACCAGATGGGCTTGTAGTCGGACTTGAAGGCCTGCCACGTGAGGGGCGCTGCCGCAGCGGCTGAGCTCATGCGCGACTCCATTCGGTGATCCTCCGGTAAATTTCGTCGGGGCGAATCGGCAACGGGCCGGCTCGGTGAAAGCTGCGCACTTCGCCGGGGAGGTCGAAATCAGCCCGAAGGTAACGGTGGAATTGCGCACTGTGGTTCTGCTCGACCACCAGCACGCGCCTGACGCCTGCGAGCGCCTTCGCCAGGCGCTCGGGTTGAGCCGGGGAAAGCAAGCGCATCGACACCAGCCGCGCGTGCACGCCCTGCTCCGCCGCCCGCGCGAGTGCTTCCCGGGCGGGGCCGGTGCAGGAACCGAAAGTGAGCACGGCGGTGTCGCCCTGGCCCTCGACTTCCGCCCAGTGCCTGCCGTAATCGTGCTGCCGCAGCTTGCGCTCGCGTTTCGCGAGCTGGGCCAGGTGGTCCCGCGACTGGCTGGACGGAATGCCGCGCTCGTTATGCTCGAGTCCTTCGGCTGTATACGCATTGCCCGGTGTGCCTGGGACGGCCGCGGGCGAAATCCCCGACTCCGTCGCGGCGTAACGCTTGTAGCCCTCCGCGTGTGGCACCGCCAGCACGCGCTCGGCCTTGAAGCTGACGTCGGCTGGCCGGTCGACGACCGCGCGAGTCTGGCCGAGGTATTGGTCGGAGAGAACGATCGCCGGGGCTTGCAGGCGTTCCGCCAGGTGCACCGCCCATTGCGTCGCCGTAAGGCAATCGGCGATCGAGGTGGGGGCCACGACGATGCGGGGAGCGTCACCGTGCAGCCCATTCAATGCGATGCTCACGTCGCCCTGTTCGCTTTTCGCCGGGATCCCAGTCGAGGGCCCGCCGCGCATCACGTCCAGCACTATGACCGGCACTTCCGCCGCGACGGCCAAGCCCAGCGCTTCGGTCATGAGCGAAAGCCCCGGCCCTGCCGTTGCCGTCAGTGCCGGCACACCACCGAAAGAAGCGCCGATTGCCATGTTAATCGAGGCGAGTTCGTCCTCGGCCTGGACGAGCGCCCCGCCTACGCTCGCAAGCGTGGGCGCAAGCCACTCCAGGACTTCCGTCGCGGGCGTGATCGGATACGCGGCGACGAAACGCACGCCGCCGCGCACGGCTCCGAAGCCGGCAGCTTCGTTTCCGGTGATGAGCCAGCGAGGTTTTTCGGCCCGTCTCGGAGAGACGAGGCGCAAGGTCTCAGG
>Ga0187774_10000496_pt1 | contig 13407 bp, 14 predicted proteins | sample 0216_BV02_MP05_2_FD_133152 | JGI IMG/M metagenome (GOLD analysis project Ga0187774, IMG submission 133152) | Tropical peat soil microbial communities from peatlands in Department of Meta, Colombia - 0216_BV02_MP05_20_MG | ecosystem: Environmental > Terrestrial > Soil > Wetlands > Peat | place... | reverse complement strand
TGGATGATCTGGTTGCTGATGGGCGCGGGCTTCAGGCCGCACCTTTTGCACACGTAGGCTTCCACTGACGGGGGCAAGTGGGCGAAGGTTCCCACGGCTCCGGAGACCTTTCCATAAGCCACTCGCTCTTTGGCCCTCTCCAGCCGCTCCAGGTTTCTTTCCATCTCCGCGTACCATAGGGCCAGCTTGAGGCCGAAGGTGGTGGGCTCGGCGTGCATCCCATGGGTTCGTCCGATGATCGGAGTATGTCGGTGCTGCAAAGCCCTTTTCTTCAGCACGGCCAGAAGAGCCCTGAGGTCCTCTTCCAGAATTCCGCAGGCTTCCACCAGCTGCATGGCAAAGGAGGTGTCCAAAACATCCGAGGAGGTCATGCCCAGATGGAGGTAGCGGGCCGCCGGTCCTACCCTTTCGCTAACCACGGTCAGGAAGGCAATGACGTCGTGTTTTACGATTTTTTCCACCTCTTCGATCCGGGCCACATCGAATCCGGCTTTCTTGCGGACCTCTTTTAGCGCTGCCGCCGGGACCAGCCCCAATTTACTCATGGCTTCGCAGGCCGAGACTTCGATCTGAAGCCATTTTCGAAACCGATTCTCCGCTTCCCAAACATCGGCCATTCTCTTGCGGGTATACCGGGGAATCATGACTGCTCCTCTGATTTTTTTGAGCGAACCTTAACAGGTTTGCCGGCGGAAGTCAAGGAATCGAAAGGTGACCTGCCCCCGCATACCTTCAGGACCGTGAGACTCGGCCAAAGAAAAGGCAGGGAAACCATGAACAGGAATAAAAAAGATCGCTTTCATAATTATATTTCTTGACGAAAGAATTTTTTTTAAGTAATTTTTAGAATCGATAAAAATGAATTTCTCTCCGGGAGGAGGAGATGACCGGGAAGTTTTCCACCGTTCCATTTAATTTCGGGGGCCTTCCTCACGACCAATGCAGGTGGGAGAAATCCCGGGTAGTCTTCCTCCCGGTTCCTTATGACCTTACCAGCACCTACCTGCCCGGCTCCCGTCGGGGCCCCCTGGCCATCCTGGAGGCATCCACCCATCTGGAACTATTCGACGAGGTGCTGGAGCAGGAAACCTACCGGGTGGGGTTTCATACCCTGGACTCCCTGGAGGCGGTGGCCACCGGTCCCCAGGGGATGATCGCGCTGGTGGAAAAGTATGTCCAAAAGGTGGTCCGGGCGGGCAAATTTCCTGTGCTCATCGGTGGGGAGCATTCCCTCACCCTGGGAGCGGCCCGGGCCCTGAAAAAGAAACATCCCCGGATTTCCTTTCTTCAGCTCGACGCCCATGCGGACCTGCGGGAGTCTTACCAGGGGACTCCTTTCAGCCATGCCTGCGCAGGCCGGCGCCTGACCGAGATCGGGCCGCTGGTTCAGGTGGGAATCCGGAGCCTCACCCAGGATGAACATCTCTACCTCCGAAAAGGAAAGGTGAAAACCTTTTTCTGGCATCATCTGGCGCAGACCCCCGATTGGCAGGAGGAAGTCTGCGGCTCTCTCCTCCCGGAGGTGTATGTGACCATCGACCTGGATGTCCTCGACCCGGCCATCATGCCCGCGGTGGGAACCCCCGAGCCGGGAGGGTTGGACTGGAAGTCCCTCACCAACCTTCTGCGACTGGTGGCTGGCATGAAGAAGGTGGTTGGCTTCGACGTGGTGGAGCTTACCCCCATTCCCGGGCTGATCGCTCCCGACTTCCTGGCGGCCAAGCTGATCTACCGTTTTCTGGGGGAAATCTTTGTTCCGTTATTCCACCCGGGAAAAAGATTTTAGCAACAAAGGAGATATGAATTGGAACCCCTAGTCCCTCGAAAGCTATTCTTCACCAAGGGGGTCGGCACGCACAAGGAAGAACTCCGCTCCTTCGAGTTTGCCCTGCGGGATGCGGGCATTGAGAAATGCAACTTGGTCCATGTCTCCAGCATTCTTCCCCCTCGCTGCAAGATCATCTCCCGCACGCAAGGGCTCAAGGAGCTGACCCCGGGAGGGATCACTTTCTGCGTTCTGGCCAGGTGCAGCACCAATGAGCCACGCCGCCTGATTGCCGCCTCCATTGGCTGCGCCATCCCCTCGGACCGCAACCAGTACGGGTACCTGAGCGAGCACCATGCCTATGGGCAGACCGAAAAAGAAGCGGGGGATTACGCCGAGGACCTGGCTGCGGCCATGCTGGCCTCCACCCTGGGCATCGAATTCCATGAGGACAAGAGCTGGGACGAGAGAAAAGAGATCTACCGCATCAGCGATAAGATCGTTCGGTCCAGCAACGTCACCCAGTCCAACATCGTGAAGACCGGCTGGTCCACGGTGGTGGCTGCGGCGGTCTTTCTCTTCTGAGCCAGGCTGGAGGAAAGGCGATGAGAGTGGGCTTTTGCTACAACCTGAAAAAACAGGCCGATGAATCCACCCCGGCTGACTTGTACGCCGAGTGGGACGATGAGGAGACCATCGGGGCGGTCCATTCGGCTCTGGCCCGCAGGCATGAAGTCATTCCCATCGAGGGCGATGAAGGGGCTTTCGAAAAATTCCGGGAAACCCGCCCGGATATCGTCTTCAACATGGCCGAAGGGATTTTTGGGGCAAGCCGGGAGTCCCAGATCCCGGCTATGCTGGAGATGCTCCGCCTACCCTACACCGGCTCGGACCCTCTGACCCTGGCCATCTGCCCGGACAAAGCCATGGCCAAAGTGGCCCTAAGTTATTTCGGCGTCCCCAACGCCCCTTTCGTGGTCGTCCCGGAGTTGAAGAAAAAGGTTGAATTTCCTCCCTTCCCGCTCATCGTAAAGCCCTTAAGGGAGGGGTCCAGTAAGGGGATCCAGAACAGCTCCTTGGTCCGCAACTCCCGGCGGCTGAAAGAAGAGGTCCGCCGAGTTCTGAATGAGTACCGGCAGCCCGCCCTGGTGGAAAAGTTCCTTCCCGGAAGGGAGTTTACCGTTGCCCTGCTGGGAAACGGGCCCCAGGTCGAAGTTTTGCCCATTGTGGAGGTCCAGTTTGAGGAACTTCCGGCGCACATCAACCCGATTTACTCCTATGAGGCCAAATGGGTCTGGGACACGGTGGAAAATCCCTTGGAAATTTTCGCCTGTCCGGCCCGGATTCCAATATCCCTGCGCAGGAGGATTGAGTCGGTATGCCGGGCGGCGTACGTCGCCCTGGGGGTGCGGGATTGGTGCCGCATCGACGTCCGCCTGGATGCCTTGGGAAATCCGAACATCCTGGAACTCAATCCCCTTCCCGGGATTCTTCCCAACCCGGATGCCAATTCCTGTTTCCCTAAAGCCGCCCGCACGGCCGGTCTGACTTACGAGGAGCTCATTAACCGCGTCCTGGACATCGCCTGCCGGAGGGTGGGGTTGAAAGCATGAATCGACGTTCGATCCTTATTCTCTACAGCCTTCCCCATCCTTTTCTCCCCGATGGATCGGTCGATATCTTCGGACCCAAATCTGTCCTTTCCCGTCTCCAGGCGGTGAAGGAATCACTTCTCTCCCTGGGCTACACCATCAAGGTCTTGAAAATGGAAGATGAACTCTCCCCCTTGGTGAGCAAGATACTGCGGTCTGGGGCTGAACTCATTTTTAACCTCTGCGAAGAATTCCACGGTCAGACCCGGCTGGAGATGAACGTGGCTGCCCTGCTGGAGCTCTTACCTATTCCATTCACGGGGTCCTCTGCTCTCGTCCTGGGTCTCTCCCAGGATAAAGGGAAGACCAAATCCATCTTAGGCCACTACGGAATCCCGACCCCCCGTTACATCATTTGGCCTCCCGGGGAAAGAGTTTCCACTTCCCGCCTGAAAAAGCCCCTCTTTGTCAAGCCCCTGCGGGAAGATGCAAGCCTGGGGATCGGCAACGACGCCATTGCCCGGAATCTTCCCTCCCTCCTTTCAAAAGTGGCCAAGGTCCATCGGCTCCATCATCAGCCGGCCCTGGTGGAGGAATATATCGCGGGCCGGGAATTGAACGTGTCCATCCTGGGAAATGAGGCTGCCCAGGTCCTTCCCATCTCGGAGATCGATTTTTCCACCCTTCCCAAGGGCCTTCCGAAAATCTGCGGCTACGAAGCCAAGTGGGTGGAGGACAGCCCGGAGTTTCATCATACCATCCCTCTTTGTCCAGCCCCCCTTCCGATGAAATTGGAAAAGCGTGTTCGAGAGGTCGCCCTTCAGGCTTACCGGGCCATGGAGTGCCGGGACTATGGCCGGGTGGACATCCGTCTCAGTCCGGATGGAACCCCCTACGTGTTGGAGATCAACGCCAATCCGGACATTTCCCCCGATGCAGGCATGCCCCGGTCGGCGAAAGCCGCTGGCCTGGCCTATCCCGAATTGATCGGCCGGATCGTGGAATTGGCCTGGGCCAGAGCCCGCTCCTCTAAGGGTTTCCCGGGGGAATCCACCCATGAATCATAAGGATGGGGGGGAGCGACCCCAGGTCGATTTGGACTGGGACGATGAAGGGATTCTGCCCCCTGTCCTTTCTCCGGACACGGAATTCGTATTTCAACGGATGACGGAGGAGACCCTGAAGGCCGCCGAGGGGGAATTTGATTACCGGGCCCTGGACGTGGGTTGCGGGCGGGCCCTCGACGCCGCTGCCCTTGCCCGGAAAGGGGGAATCCTCTTTGGGTGCGAGCCCTCCAGGATCATGCTGCGGAAAGCGAGGGAAGGGCTGGCCAAAGAAGAGGAGAGAGTCTGCCTGGTCAGCAGCCTGGCGGAAACCCTTCCCTTTGCCGGCCATTCTTTCCACCGGGTGGTATGCAAGGGAGCCATCGATCATTTTCTAAACCCCGACCGAGCGGTTGCGGAAATGTCGCGGGTGGCTTCGGCCGGGGGAAAAGTGGTTATCTCGGTGGCCAATTATGAGAGCCTCAGTTGTTTTCTCTCGCGCGGCCTCAATCGGTTCGTTCAGAGGGTCTGGCGCCGGGAGATCCCCCCGCCTCACATCTGGGAAGTTCCCCGGGACCACACTTTTAAATTCGACTATCCCACGATCCTGCGCTTGGCCAATAAATATCTGCGAATGGAATCCGTCCGGGGAGTTTCCCTCCTGTGGGGATTTCCCCGGTGGTCGAGCTTTCTCCAGCGGATCCCTCAACCAATGGCCTTGATTCTTCTTCGCGGGCTGGATAAAATCGCCAACTGGGTCCCGGATTGGAGCGACGTCCTGATCCTAGTGGGCAGGCCGCACAGCCCTCTTCCGGCAAAAGAAAGGAGTTCCTGAAATGGCGGATACCTCTCGGGTTTGGGGTGGTTTTTTCTGCGTGGCCATGGTCATTGCAGCGGTGGTCTTCCTCTGGGGGATTTCAGCCCAGAGCTACTGGGCCCTGGCCATCCCGGTGATGATCGGATGCCTGGGAGTTCTGGCCATGGGATTCTGGATCGGATGGACCATTCTCACCATCAAGACCGCTCCCCCGGCTGCCGAACTTCCTTCTCCTCCATCGGGGGAGGCGAAAAAGCCGTCGCCGACCGGCTCCTCAGAACCCGAGAAAGGGATTCCCTAGGGGCCGAGGATGAACATCTGTCTCCTCTCCTACCGCGGCAATCCTTACTGCGGTGGGCAAGGGGTTTACCTCTATTTTCTCTCCCGGGAGCTGGCCCGGATGGGTCATTCTCCGACCGTTCTGGTGGGGCCTCCCGATCCCTGGCCCATGCCCTGGGCCCGCACCCTTCCCGTGGAGAGCTTGAACCTCTGGGGGGTAAGAAAGAATTTTCTCCCCCAGGTGTCGCCCTGGCGGATCTTCCGCCCTCTTAATTTTTTCGAGTTCGCCGCCACCCGTTTCGGGTTCTTTCCGGAAATGCTCATCTTCAGCGTCCGGGCGCTCCGGGCCTTGGATAAAATCTTTCCCCGGGAAGGGTTCCAGGTCTTTCATGATGTTCAATCCCTGGGCTACGGGCTTCTCCTGGTGAAGCGGTTTCGCCGTCCTCTGGTCACTACGGTGCACCACCCCCTCACTATCGACTTTCAGCATAGCCTGGAGCGGGATCGGAACTTCAAGGAAAAATACTATACCGTCGTCTTCTATCCCCTAGGAATGCAGGGGAGGGTGATCCGCCGCTGTGACCGGGTCCTTACCTCTTCCCGCGAGACGGCTAGGCAAATCGAGGAAGCCTTTCGGGTCTCCCGGGACCGAATTCGCAATGTGGCCAACGGATTGGATACGGAATTCTTCCGGCCGGGGAACGGAACTCCGAGGGGGTCCCAACGGGTCCTTTTCGTCGGCAATACGGATGACCCCAAGAAAGGAGCCCGGTATTTGCTCCAGGCTCTGACCCTCCTGCCCGAGAAGGTGAATCTCACCATTGTGGATGAAGGGGGTCCCGCCAAGACCTATGCCCCGGACCTCGTTCAGAAATTGGGAATCTTCCGCCGGGTAACGTTCACCGGAAAGCTCTCCCCCGAAAACCTGCGCAGGGAATACCATTCTGCTCAGGTCACGGTAGTTCCTTCTCTTTACGAGGGTTTCGGCTTGCCCGCGGCTGAATCCATGGCCTGCGGAACACCGGTGGTGGTTACTTCTGCCGGAGCCCTGCCGGAGGTCGTCGGAGAAGACGGGGCCGGGATTCTGGTTCCGCCCCGGGATGCCAAAGCTTTGGCCATGGCTATCCGAGAAGTGCTTGAAGACAGGGGCCGGAGGGAACGGATGGCGAAGGCGGGTCGGGAAAGGGTGGAGAATCTCTTTTCCTGGAGGAAGGTGGCGGAACGGACGGTGGAGGTTTACAAAGAACTGCTTTAAATAAGCAGATTGCATGGATCATAGCGCATGGAAAAAAGAAGATGAGCGGTTATTTTAACGCAACACTCTATGCTCTATGCCCTCTGCCCTATGCCTATTCGGGGAGATCGTCGTGAAAATAGGCCTCTTGAGTTATCGAGGGAATCCGTACTGCGGAGGACAGGGCATTTACCTCACTTACCTGGCCAACGAGCTGGTGAAACTGGGCCATGAGGTCCACGTCATTGTCGGGCCGCCATTCCCCCTTTTTCTGAACGGGTCAGTTGTCCACCCCATCGAGAATTTCAATTTCTTCGGAAAAAAAACAGATTTTCTGCCCCCCGGAAATCCTTTCAAGATTTTCTCTCCCTTGAATTTCTACGAGTTTGCTTCCTCCCGTTTCGGGGTCTTTCCGGAGATCAAGGCCTTCAGCTTCCGTGCCTATTTCAAATTGCGGGAACTGGTGAGGCATCACCGTTTCCATATTCTCCACGACAACCAGTGCCTGGGGTACGGCCAGGTCCTGTGGAAGACCCTGGGCGTTCCGGTGGTGGCCACCATCCACCATCCCCTCTCCATCGATCGGGCCACGTGGTTCGAAAACCCTTCCACCCTCAAGCAAAAAGTCAAGAGGGTGCTCTATTATCCCCTCCTCATGCAGGGATGGGTCAGCCGTCGGATGGATCGGATCATCACCGTCTCCCACGATTCGGCCAGGGAAATCACCGACGCCTTCGGGGTGCCGCCAGAAAAAATCCGGGTAGTCTATAACGGCCTGGACAGCGAGGAATTCGCTCCTCTTCCGGGATGGACCAAAAAGACCGGCAACCTCATCTTCGTGGGAAATTCCGAAGACCGGAAAAAAGGCCTGCTCTACCTGCTTCAGTCCCTCGTCTATCTTCCAGAAGAGGTCACCCTCACCGTCGTTGATGGAGGAGCTCCCCAAAGGGCTTTCGGTCCCCTCCTCACGGAGAAATACAGGATTGCCCACCGGGTCCACTTTACCGGGAAGATCGGGCCCGGCGACCTAGTCCGCCATTACAACAATGCCGAGGTGGCCGTTGTCCCATCGCTCTATGAGGGCTTCGGCTTCCCCGCCGCCGAGGCCATGGCCTGCGAGCTTCCAGTCGTGGCTTGTTCGGCGGGAGCGCTGCCGGAGGTGGTGGGGAATGATGGCGCCGGAGTTCTCGTCCCGCCTCGGGACGCCAAGGCCTTGGCGGAAGCCATTCTTCGTTTCCTGAGAGACCCGGACCTTCGTCGGAAGACGGGGAAAGCGGCGAGGAAAAGAGTGCTGGAACTCTTCACCTGGGAGAATGCCGCCCGGCAGATGGTGGAAGTCTACCAAGAGGCCATCGATGCTCACGGTTAATTTTCGAACCTTTCCCCTGGAAAAGGGGGACCTGGTCCTCGATGCCGGCTGTGGCGAAGGCCGCCACACCTTTGAGTGCTTTCGGCATGACTGCCGCATCCTAGGAATGGACCTGAGCCATCACAGCCTGCTTAAGGCCAAATACGTCCTGGGGCAGATGGAAAAAAAGAAGGAATCCAAAGGAAGCGTTCTTCTCCTGCGCGGGGACGCCCTTCGGTTTCCCTTTGCCGACGGCAGTTTCGACAAGATCATCTGCGCGGAGGTCATCGAGCACGTCGATGACGACCGCCATGGGGTAGCCACGCTCGCCCGCATTCTGAGCGAGGGGGGAAAGATCGCCATCACCGTTCCCACCCGGATGACGGAACACCTTTATGATTGGCTGTCCGAGGAGTATTTCCAGACTCCCGGCGGCCATGTGCGCAAGGTTATTCCCCGAAAGCTGGCCAGATATATGGAGGAAAACAACCTCCGCGTATACGCCGTGGGCTTTGCCCATGCCTTCCATTCTCCCTACTGGATGCTCCGCTGCCTCTCCGGCCTCCACAGGGAGAATGCTCCGATCCCCTCCTTTTACAAGAAGCTCCTCTACTATTCCCTCTTTTCCAAGCCTCTTCGCTTTCTGGAGCACGTGTGCAACTACTTCTTTCCCAAGTCCATCATTCTATACGCACAGAAGGGAAATCATCGGGATTAGAGGGCGGATGGCGCGATCGCCCTTTAACCGGCTTTTAGCCAGGGACACCGGGCCTGGATCTCGGGGAGGTCTTTCAGGGGGAAGAAGGTCTTTTCATTGGAGGGAAGGTTGAGCCTGCTGGGGGTTCCCATTTCTTCCCCTCCTTCGGCGGCGGGGGTAACCGTGGAAACCTGGAGGCGGTTGGAGAAGCAGAGCCCCTTGTCCATGCGGATCAACCCTTCCGCCGTAAGGTCTTCGAGAAAGGACTGGAAAACCTCCTTGGCCATGGCGTCCAAGCCTTTGACCCGAGCCGTGCTGCGCAGAGCGCTGTGCTTGTGGTCCATCTCCCCCATGAAGACCTGGAGGACATGGCTGAGGTCATCCCGGTTCTGACGCAGCCTTACTTTGTTTAGGGCCAGGGAAGTGAGGATCTTCATTTCGATTCCGAAGTTCTGCTTGAAGGGAACGGAAAGCCAGAACTTCAGCGTCCCGGCGATTTCCCCGGAAAGGAAGTAAAGCAGGTTTTTCAGAGGGTTCAGCGCCGGGTGGTCGAATACGGAAAGAAAAGGGGTAATGAAGGCGTTCAACCTTCCCCCGAAAGGCCGGTGGTAGACGATTTTGGCTACTTCGATCTTCTTAAACCAGAGAAGGGCTCCTGCCGGGTCGATGACCCAGCGCGGATTGAAGAACCCCTCCTTGATATCCGAATCGATGAACTGAATGATGGCCCGGGGATCGGTCAGCTGTCGATCAGCTACGAGGTGGTAGAGTAATCCCCGCATGGAAAGTCCCTTTCCCGAATCCCCCCGGCGAGCATCATTCATCCCGTTTCGATGGGCATGGAATACCTTGGCTCCATACTTTCTGGCCATCAGAGGAATGTCGTCGTGTTCGCTTCCCCCAAAAGCGATCCAGATTTCGTCGATAATTCTCCCCATTAGGGGCTGCAGGATCTGGACCTCCCGCTCCAGGGTCAGAAGCTCTTCGTCACCTCTCGCCGGGAAGACCACTATAACCGGGACTTTTTCTTCTTCCTTGATGCGTTCAACCTTTTCCCGGTCCATGGAATGGACGAGGAGGAGGGAAAGGGGGGGAAGGCTCGCCGATCTGCCCGCTCTTTCCGGGTCGACGGGTTCCATGGCTTCGATCCTCGGCGGGGCGAGCCATGAGTCCTCAATCTCTCCCGGGGACCCTGGAGAAGGGCAGGGAATGATTTTCTTTTCCGGCGATGATCCCATTGTTTCTATAAAAATGCAGCTATCAGCTCTCAGCGATCAGCTTTCATCGAGTTTGCTCCACTTTGCTGGCTTTATCTCTCACTTTTGCCTTGTCGATGGATGGCTTTTCATGGACTGCTGACCGCGTTTTTCTCCCCCCAGAGCTGTCGGAGGATGTCCCGGCTTAGGAGCAGATATTTCCGCTCTTGAGAGAAGACCTCCAGGGTTATCGTCCCGTCATAGCCTGATTTCTTCAACAAGCCGATGATCTTAGGCCAGGGGATGGTTCCTGCCCGCAGGGGAAGATGGAGGTCCTCGCTTTTGCCGAAATTATCCGACAAATGGACATGGGCCAGCCGGTCGTGGAAGGCCTTCAGGAACTCCTCGGTCCGGTTTTTTTCCACATTCAGGTTGGCGTGCCCCACGTCGAGGTGAAAACCCAAACCGGGCATGCGCGCCAAGGCGTTCCGAATCTGGTCCACCCTGTTAAAGGTTCGGTCCATGTTCTCCAGCAGAATCGTAATTCCCAACGGAGCGGCCATGGACTCAATGGCCTCCAATGACTCCAGGTTCTTCTCCCAGACGCCCTTCGAACCCAGGGCAAAAGGGATCGATTTATCCGGATGGACGGTTACTTTGGATGCCCCCAGTTCGGCGAACACCTCCAGGGTCGAGCGCATCTCCTTCAGGGCCGCCTTGCGAAGAGTCTCGAAGGGAGAAGCCCAGGGAAGGTAATAGGCGGTGTGGCCGATGATGTCCAAGTTTGCTGCCTTCAGGGCTCGCCGGGTCGGTCTTACCTTTACCTGCCTTGGATGCGCCGCGCTCGGCTCCAGGCTTAAATCCAGAAATTCAAAGCTGTTCTGGCGTGCCCAGGCGATCTCGCCCAGCAGATCAAATTGAGGGTTGTTCATCATGCCGATAAGCAATACCTACGCTCCTCCCTGCCTGCTCCGTTTTCCCACCGCATTTCCCGCGTAGACTACCAGCAGAAAAGGAAAGTGTCAAGATGTTTGAATGCGTACTATTCGCTCCCAAACCGTCCTTCTTTGGGCAAACTCAAGCCCTTTTCTTTGTTTCGAGATACAGCGCCCATGGGGCATTGGCCTTCCCTTCCCTATTTCCAATCCCCCCCCAATTTTGTGAAGTTGACAACGTGGCCTTAATCGAGTAAGTTGAATGCATCCCCTTCATTGATTTCATTTTCTTGCTTTCGCTATGCCCTAAGCGCTTTTCTTTTTTGGGTTGCCAGTTCCGATCATGTACGAAGTTAAAATCAAAGCCGATTTTTCCGCCGCTCACAACCTTCGTGAGGTAGGGGGGAAATGCGAGTCTCTTCACGGCCATAACTTCGCCGTCGAGGTGGCCGTGGAATCCGAGTCGTTGGATGAGGCTGGGTTAGTCATCGACTTTCGTCTCCTCAAGGCCAAGACCAAGGAAGTCCTGGATACTCTCGACCACCAATACCTGAACGAGCTTCCCTTTTTCCGCAACCAGAACCCGTCGTCGGAAAACTTGGCCGCTTATATTTTCAGCGAGGTCTCCCGCCGGATCGACCAGGGACCCCGACGGGTTAAGCGGGTTTCCGTCTGGGAGTCAGAGACCTCCCGGGCCACCTACCGAAGGTCGGGAAAATGATCGACATTCAAAGCCAGAGGGATCATCGCCGGGTGGGGATCAACAAGGTGGGAGTGAAGAACATCGAGTACCCCATCACCGTCCTGGACAAGAAGAACCGGGTTCAACATACCGTGGGCAAGGTGAACATGTACGTCAACCTCCCCCATCACTTCAAGGGAACCCATATGAGCCGCTTCGTGGAAATCCTCAACGAATACCGCGGCACGATCAATATCAAGGCCATCTCCACCATCCTGGACAAGATGAAGGAAAAGCTCAACGCCGAATCGGCCTACCTGGAGGTGGAGTTCCCCTATTTCATCGAAAAACGGGCTCCCGTTTCCGGGGCCAAAAGTCTTATGGGGTATACCTGCCAGTTCTTCGCTTCCTTGACCAACGGGCATCATAACCTGATCGTGGGAATCACCGTGCCGGTCACAACGGTATGCCCTTGCTCCCGTGAGATCAGCAGGAAAGGGGCCCACAACCAGCGAAGCCTGGTTTCGGTCAGGGTGACTTTCCGCAAATTCTTTTGGATTGAAGACCTGATCCGGATCGTGGAGAATTCAGCCAGCGCGGCGGTCTTTTCCCTGCTTAAGCGGGGAGATGAGAAGTTTCTCACCGAAAAGGCTTACGACAATCCCATGTTCGTGGAGGACGTGGTGCGCAGCATCGCCCTCCGCCTCAACTCCCACAAAAATATTACCTGGTTCAGCGTGGAGTCGGAAAACCTCGAATCCATCCACAATCACAACGCCTATGCGTACGTGGAAAAAGAAAGCAGATAGTTCTTTTTAGACCTCCCCCTTCTCTCCTTCAACTTCCTGCCTATCCTCCGCGATTTGGATCATCGGGTGGGATTTCCGATGGACAATCAGTTCGAAAACGTCCGGCCGGGCATAATGGCCGGCCACATCCAGCATCCACTTGGGACCCCTCATCTGGGCGGGGTCCACTTCGGCATAAAGGATCTCTTCTTTCATCCGGACCGGTCCGGCGATGAATTCCCCGTCCGGGTTCACGATGGCGCTGTCCCCTTCGTTGATCCAATCCCGGGACCCGGAATAGAATTTGTCTTTGTACTCGAACTGGTCGGGGATATCTGCGCTGCGCAGGGCGGTGCAGCACCCGATGACGTAGACCCGTCCCTCTTTGGCGATATGCCGCAAGGTGGAAAGCCACGGTTCCCCGCGGTCCCAGGTTGCGGCGATATAAATCTGGGTGCCCCAGGCGTACATCGTGTAGCGGGCTAGAGGCATATAGTTTTCCCAGCAGATCAGCCCGCCGATCTTTCCCAGAGGAGTGTCGTAGACCTCCAGTGTGCTGCCGTCACCCTGGGCCCAAACCAGCCGCTCGCCCCCCGTGGGAACCAGCTTCCGGTGCTTGCCCATCAGGTTGCCCTCAGGACTGAAATAAAGCAAGGTGTTGTAGAGGCTGGCCCCGCTGGCCGTAGTATCTCTCTCGGTGACGCCCATGACCAAATAGGCTCCAGCCTTTCGAGCCGCCTGGGCCAGTGTCTCGGTCGCCGCGCCGGGAATTTCCACGGCATTAGCCAGAAAATCAGCGTACAACTGGTTAAGGATTCTTTCCCTTCCCGGAGGAACCGCCCACACCCAATCGGGATAGGTGGGGATGAAGGATTCCGGAAATACGATGAGTCGGGCGCCTTGATGCGCGGCCTCAGAGATCAGCCGGCAGGCCTTTTCCACGGTCGCCTCCCGGTTCAAAAACATGGGTGCAGCTTGAACGGCAGCAATTTTAAATGGGGTAGAGGGGGTTGGCATTTGGGACTCCTTAG
>Ga0187774_10000495_pt1 | contig 13416 bp, 13 predicted proteins | sample 0216_BV02_MP05_2_FD_133152 | JGI IMG/M metagenome (GOLD analysis project Ga0187774, IMG submission 133152) | Tropical peat soil microbial communities from peatlands in Department of Meta, Colombia - 0216_BV02_MP05_20_MG | ecosystem: Environmental > Terrestrial > Soil > Wetlands > Peat | place... | reverse complement strand
GCAAACTTGTGCTCGAGGGACGCGATCTGCGCCGGCGCCAGGGTGGCGAGCACCGGCGCCGCCTCCTCCGCAGCCCTGGCACCGAAACGGCGGGCGCGCGCGCGCACGTTCGAGATCCCCCAGGCCGCGTCCCCGGCGGTGATTCCGCGCGCCGCGCGCTGGCTGGTGCTGTAGAGGAGCGCGGCGTAGGCTGGCAGCTCGCTCGAGCGGTGCCACCGGTGAAAGCTCGCGATGCGCGGCTTGAGGTCGTCCCTCTGCGCGGAATCGAGGTCGAGATAGTGCGACGCCCAGAAGCGCACCACGGTGTCAGCATTGTCGTAGCCGACGCGCGTGACGCTGCAGGAAACGAGCAGCGGGCTCGCGGCAACGAGCGCGAGGAGGACCCTCCTCACCAGTAATTCTCCAGCGTGATATGGCCCGGTTCGCGGCGCCGGTGTTTCCGCATGCCGCGGCGTTTCAGCATCTCTGTCGTGTCCCCCACCATTTCCGGGTTGCCGCACAGCATTACATGAGAATCCTCCGCGGAAAGCGTCAGGCGAGCGGCAGCTTCAAGGCTCCCGTCCCCGATCGCCGCCGGGACCCGGCCGTGCAGCGACCCGGCCGTTTCATCCCGGCTCAGGAGCGAAACCGCGCGCATCTGCCCTGCGTGACGGGCAAGCAGCTCCTCGATCGTGTCCCGATAGGTGAGTTCATTGGTATGGCGCACCGCGTGGACCAGCACCACGTGCTCGAAGCGCTGCCAGGGCGCGTCCGTCTTGAGTATGGACAGGAACGGCCCGATGCCGGTCCCGGTGGCGATCAGCCACAGCTTGGCGCTCGCCGGGACCTCGGAGAGGACCAGGAATCCCGAAGCGCGGGGCGCAAGATAGATCGTGTCGCCCGCCTCGAGCCTGCACAGCCGCTGCGTGAGCGGCCCGTCGGGCAGCGTCACGTAGTAGAACTCGTGCGGGCGCTCGCTCGGGGCGTTCACGAACGAATACGGCCGCGCCACCATCTCGCCGTTGACTGCGAGCGCAAGCTTCGCGAACTGTCCGGCCTCGAACCCGGCGACCTCGGCGTTCACGCGCAGCGAGAACAGCCGCTCGGTCCAGCGCTTCTGGTCGACCACCGCGCCTTCCACCCACTTCTGCATGACCGCGGGCGCATTCATTGCAGCAGAAACGGCTCCATGGTGAGCGATTCTACCTCGCTGCCCAGCATGACGATGCTGCCGCCGCGGCGGTGCGCGCCGTCGTCGGAGAATTCGAATCGGTAGACGCGCCGCAGGACCAGGCGCCCGCCCTCGTTCCGCGCCGGACGGAGCGAAACGCACTCGACGGTCTCGTCGAGGAACTGCAGCGCGTCCCGCGCGCAGGCCGCCTGTCCCGCGGCGACGGCGCGCTCGCGCGCGCGCATGCTGTCGTACCAGAGCCACGCAAGCGCGGAAAGACCGACCAGCGCGACGACGTTCCAGTCCATCGCCAGAAAGTAGCAGAACCGCCGCGGGGGCGTCGGCTCTTGATTGAGCTTCGGTGTTCACGACGAAAAACCGGGCTATGATACTCGGCGCTTTCCAAGCGCCCGCAGCCGCGGGCGCGCCGAGGCCTGCGGTCAGCCTGCCGTCGGCGCCACGGCTCGGCGTCACAGCCGATTGTGACCTCGGCGTGCCTGTGCGTCGTCATCGGCGCACCACGGACCGAGTTTCGAGGGTGAGACTCCAATGGCACCGAATACGCTATCGGATACCTGGGAACAAGGCGATCCCTACGAGCAGTACGTCGGCAGGTGGAGCCGCCGCGTCGCACCACGGTTCCTTTCCTGGCTCGGCATTCCGGGCGGACAGCGCTGGCTGGATGTCGGCTGCGGCACCGGCGCGCTGTGTGCGGCAATCCTGGACAACTGCTCGCCGTCGTCGGTGGCGGGTGTCGAGCCTTCGGAAGGCTTTCTCAGGACGGCGGAGCGAAATCTCGCGGGCCGGGTCGCGCTTCATCGCGGCAGCGCAACCCAGATCCCGCTCGATAGCGCGTGTGCCGATGCAGTGGTTTCTGGACTGGTGTTGAACTTCATTGCCGATCCGCGCGCCGCGCTCGCCGAGATGGCAAGAGTCACCGGCAAGGGCGGCACGATCGCGGCCTACGTCTGGGACTATGCGGGAAAGATGGAGCTGATGCGCTTCTTCTGGGATGCGGCGATCGCGCTGAACCCGCAGGCGGCGAAGATGGACGAGGGGGTGCGCTTTCCGCTGTGCAGTCCCGCGGCGCTCGAGGCGCTCTTCGCCCAGGCGGGATTCAGCGGAGTCGAGACGACTGCGATCGACATCCCGACGCCGTTTTCGAGCTTCGAGGACTACTGGCGGCCGTTTCTAGGAGGACAGGGACCCGCTCCCGCCTATGCGATGGCGCTCGACGAGAGCGCGCGTTCGCTGCTGCGCGACCGCATTCGCGGGCACGTCCCCGCGGGGACAGACGGTTCGCTCTGGCTCAGCGCCCGGGCCTCGGCGGTCCGGGGAACGTCTGCCGGGCAGTCTTGTTGCCGATGAAGAAAAGGCGCAGCGTCCGGTTGATCCTCGGCGCTCTCCTCGCGCTTCTCGCCGGAACGATTCTCTTCGTCTACATCGACTACCGCACAGACCTCACCGCGGAGCGCACCCGCGCCGCAGCCGGGAGTGAGCTTGCCGAGACGCCCTGCGGCACCATCGAATACGCCGTGCGCGGAAAGGGCACGCCCCTGCTCGTCGTGCACGGCGCGGGCGGCGGCTTCGACCAGGGGCTTGCGATCGGCGGCGAGCTCGCCGCGCGCGGCTTCCAGGTGATCGCTGTTTCGCGGTTCGGCTATCTGCGCACGCCGCTCCCGGCGGACGCTTCCCCTGCAGCGCAGAGCGACTTGCTCGCCTGCCTCCTCGACTCCCTGAAGATCCCGAAGGCGGCGATCATGGCGGCCTCGGCGGGCGCGCATTCGGCGGTGCAGTTCTGCCTGCGCCACGCCCCGCGCTGCCCGGCGCTGGTGCTGCTCGTTCCGGCGATCTTCGATGCGCGCGTTCCGCCCGCGGTGCAGCCGTCGGCGGTCTGGCGGCCGCTGATCGACTGGATGCTCAGCTCCGACTTCGCCGTGTGGTCGATGCTCAAGCTCGCGCCGGACAGCGCGCTCGAGCGGCTTCTTGGCACGCCCGCGACCGATTTCGGGCGAGCTCCTCCCGAGGAACGGGAGCTGGCGCTCGGGATCGTACGGACGATTCTTCCGGTGAGCGAGCGCCGCGACGGGCTGCGCAACGATCTGGCGGTCCTCACCGGCTCGCCGCGCTACGAGCTCGAGCGGCTCGGCGCCCCGACGCTCGTCGTTGCCGCCGAGAACGACCGCTTCGGGATCTACGAAAGCGCCCGCGCCCTGGCGCAACGCGTGCCCGGCGCGCGCTTCCTCGGCGTTGCGAGCGGCGGACACCTGCTCGTGGGGCACCGGCGGGAGCTCATGTCCGAGATCGCGGCGTTCCTCGAGGAGCGCGCGAAGTAGCGAGCCGATGCGCGGCCGGCGTCTTCGCGCTACTCGTGCCTCCGCGTGATCCACTCGGCGATGAGGACGGGCTTGTCCTCGCCTTCGCGCTCCACCGTGACGTTCCAGGTGGTCTGCACGCCCTGCTCCAGATCCTCGACCGCCGCCAGCTTGAAGCGCGCGCGTACGCGCGAGCCCGCCGGCACGGGACCGGTGAAGCGCACCCGGTTCAATCCGTAGTTGATCCCGAGACGCGCGCCCTGGATCTCGACGGCATCACGCAGCAGGCGCGACAGCAGCGACAGCGTCAGGAACCCGTGCGCGACCGTGGTCCGGTAGGGCGACTCGCGGGCGGCGCGCTCGCGATCGACGTGGATCCACTGGTCGTCGCCGCTCGCGGCGGCGAAATGGTCGATGCGCTCCTGGCTCACGCTGAGCCAGTCGGTAACAGCGATTTCCTTTCCGACCCAGTCCTTGAGCCGGGCGATGCCGGGGATTACGATCTTGGCCACTTGGCCCATTTTATCGCGAAGGACCGCTATGACGACCGGCGCAAGGCTCTTTCTCGTGGCAGGCGGGCTCGCGGCACTCCTCGCCGTGGCGCTCGGGGCGTTTGGCGCGCACGCGCTGAAAGGCCGCCTCCCGGCCGGGATGCTCGCCGCATGGCACACCGGCGTCGAGTACCAGGTCTACCATGCGCTGGGTCTCCTTGCCGTCGGTCTGCTCGCCACGCAGGTTCCGGATTCCGCGCTGCTCAAATGGTCGGGCTGGCTGATGCTTGCCGGGATCGGGCTCTTCTCCGGGAGCTTGTACGCGCTTGCGCTCTCCGGCGCGAGCTGGCTCGGCGCGGTCACGCCCGTCGGCGGGCTGGCGTTCCTCGCCGCGTGGTCGCTTTTCGTCGCGGCGGCGATCAAGGCAGCCTGAAGTCTTCCGCGAGTACCGGCCGGGCGGCTTTGCGCTGCGCTTCGCGCGCGTAAAGCCCTACCGCGAGGACAGAAGCGCGGGAGAGGCCGATACGATAGCGACCGTGCGGGCGCTATGCGAAGTGCAGTCGCATCGGAGCGCGCCCGCGAGTTCGGCTTCGGTGCACCCCAAGGCGTGATCGGGCCGGGCGCGAGCGCCTACCCCAGCAGGCGGTCCAGCCAGCCTTTCTTCGCAGGGCGCGCCTTCTTGTCGAACTCGGAAGGCGGGCGGCTGAAGTCGGAATCGTTGCGCTTGATGCGGCTGAAATCCCTGTTGGCCAGGGGATCGTTCCAGTCGGCGTGCTGCAGCTTCGCCTGAGCCGCCTCGGCGTTGGCGAGCATCTGGTTGAAAGTCTCCCAGAAGGGCTGGCCGGTGATCCCCGAGGCGACGATGGCGCGCTTGACGACACGCAGTTCCGAAAGGAAAAGAATCTCCTCGGCCACGTCCCACGGAAGCCCCTGCCGCTTTCCGTCGCGGGAGTCCATCATCAGATGCGAAGCGAAGGAATCAAACTCCGGGTGTCCCCAGAGCAAGCAGACCCTCTTGATGATGTGCGGCAGCCTTTCCAGCGCGCAGGTATCGGGTGGATGGGTACCCGCCGCAGACGCGCTCGTCTTGCTGATATTCATAGATTTCCCGGTGTTCATAGGCTCCCCCCTCCCAGAAGGGCCTTCCCGCCACCACCCTAGTGTAACGCATGCGCGAAGCAGGCTCCATCCGGGGACGGACCATGAGGATGCATAAATTCACGGGGCAGCGCTTTCGCACCAGGCACGCCACATGCGCCGGTACGCTCCCTCGAGGTCGCGCGCAAACTGCACTTCGTCCATGAGCGGCGATTCGCGCATTCTCTGCCGCAGCGAGCGGCGAAGCTCGACAACGACCTCTTCCTTTCGTGCAAACTCGACCGCGAGCCGCACATAGTCCTCGGGCGTCGAGGCAATCCACTCGGACAGGCCCGCCGTCGAGAGTATGCTTGCCGCGCTGCGCGAAAAGGGCCTTGCTCCAGGCGCTGTTACCACCGGTACCCCCGCCCAAAGCGCGTCGCAGGTGGTCGTGCCCCCGCTGTAGGGCGTCGTGTCCAAGGCAATGTCGACCGCGTCGAACCAGCGGAAATACTCCGTCAGGGCAACCCGTCCGACCATCGTGATTCTCGAAGCGGGTATCCCCGCCGACTCAAAACTCCGCAGGAGACGCTCCCTGGCGCGCCCTTCGGTAACCCCGACGATGGTGAGGCGCGATTCCGGAAGCCGAGCGAGCAGCTCGCACCACAGCTTGTGCGTCGTTTCGGAAATCTTCACCGGGCTGTTGAAAGACCCGAACGTGACGAAGCCGTTCCTCCGCATGGGCGGCTCTTGCGCATGGCCCATCAGGACGAAGGGGCGATAGCACCACTGGCTGTGCGGCAGGCGAACCAGGGTTTCGGTATGCAGGTGCTCGGTCATTCCCGGGGGATCGGTGTAGGCGTCGCACAGGCGGTACCGAATGCGCGTCAGCCCGGTGCTGTTCAGATATCCGAGCCAGGTGACCTGAACGGGCGCGGGCTGCTGGGCGAATACGTTGAGGCACGGAATGCCGGTGTGGCCGCTCAGGTCCACCAGGACGTCGATCCTGTCGCGGTTGATCGCATCGGCCAGTTCCGTGTCGGACATCTTGGCGCAATCGCGCCACGCGTCGCTCATGGCGAGCACATGCGGAGTCACCTCGTCCTTGTCCGAGTTGGTCGAATAGCAGTGGATCTCGTATGCCGACCGGTCGTGCCGCTGCAGCACCGGAATGAGGAACAGCGTAACGGGATGAAAGCGAAAATCGCCGGACACATAACCGATGCGCAGACGCCGTTCCGGATCCGGCTCGTTGGCAAAGGGCTCGAAGCGCGGAGCGACGGCGTCTTCCAGCCGCGCGCCGAACGCCCGGTGTCTCGCGGAAAGCTCCTCTTCGGAGATCCCGTCGAAGGAGGTCAGCGTGTACAACTCCATCGGGTCGAAGGCGAAACTCTCGGGCGCAAGGGCGCGCGCGGTGGCAAAGAGCTCGAGCGCCTCCGCAATCCGGAACTGCTTGCGCAGCGTGATCCCGAGGAGCCGATGCGCCGGGACGGAAGCCGGATCGGCGGCGATCGCGCGCCGCAAGGCTGTCTCCGCGTCCTCGAGCCGCCCCAGCCTGGACAGGACATCCCCGAGCCTGAACCAGCCATCCGCGTATAGTGGATCGATCTCCACCGCGCGCCGCAGGGCACTCTCGGCTTCCTGCAGGCGCGCCGACTTTCCCAGGATGTCTCCCAGGTTGTACCAGGCTCCGGCGTATTCCGGCCGCTGTCCCAGAGCCTTCCGTATCGCGGCTTCGGCGGCGGCGAGATTCCCCTGCGAGTCGTGGACGTTGGAAAGCACGACCAGCGCCTCCGGAAACTCCGGCTTGTTTTCCAGGGCGCAGCGCAGCAGCGACTCCGCCCGGGTCAGATCACCCCGCGCGCAAAGCAGTCTGGCGAGGTTGTAGCTCGAGGGGGCGTCTCGGGAGTCGATCGATAGCGCAGCCTCATAGGCCGCGATGGCTGCGTCGGTGTCGCGGGCAGCCTCCAGCCCTATGCCGAGGTTGAGATGCGCTTTGGGGTAGCCGGGCGCCGCATGCACGGCTTCGCGATACAGCCTGCACGCCTCGGGCAACCTCCCCTCCTTTTCGGCCTCGTTGCCCTCGGCGATCAGCCGGTCGGCGGCGTCCTTTTCGGAGCCCGCAGGGACGGCGTGGCCCGTCGGTCGGTTCAGCAGTCTTCGCACTGAGTCGATTCTACCGCTCCTCCGGCGCCTTGATCTTGCGGAAAGACAGATACAGGAGCGCGTCGTAGAGGATCTTCAATCCCGCCGCCGCCATGATGGGCGCGCCGAGCGCCACAGCCTGCATGGCGCCGCCCGCGAGCACGGGCGCAACGGCGCGCGCGCACATGCGCGCGAGGTTGGTGACGCCCCCCGCGAAGGTGCGCTCGCCCGGCTGCACCACCGCCATGAGGTAGGACTGGCGCGTCGGCACGTCCATCTCCGAGAGTCCCTCGCGCAGGAGAAAGAGCACCGCCGCCACCTCGAAGCTGCCGGTGAACGGGATGGTGAAGGTGAGGACGCTCGAGGGTGTGTGCGTGAACACCATGGTGTTTACTAGACCGATCCGCGCCGCGAGCCAGGCCGCACCCAGGTGCGAAAGCGCGTTCATGACGCGCGCGCCGACGAAGAGCATGCCGATCGTCGCCTCCGAGGCGCCGAACTGCGCGTGGAAGAAGTAGGCGAAGAGCGCGCTCCCCTGGAAACCCCCGGCGAAGCTGTCGAGCGCGAAGAGAAAGGACATCTTGGTCAGAATGGAACGGCTCTGCGGGCTGACCTGCACGCGCATGGCGTCCGAGGACGCCTCGGCGTGCCCCGACAGGGCGAGATAGAGCACCGCCGTGGCAGCGTAGAGCAGCGCGTAGAGGATCACCGCTCCGCGCAGGGAATCGAGCGACGCGAGCCCCGCGAACTCGCGCAGGAAAGGCGACACCACCGCGAGCCCCGCCCCCAGCGCGTGCCCGACGTCCTGGATGACGTTATACCAGGCGAAGGCGCGCGTGCGGTCGGCGTCGCCGCCGGTGGCGGGCAGGATGGCCTGCTCGAGCGCGAGCGCGGCGGCGCGGTCCTTTCCGAGCGAGTTGAGCATGCCCAGGAACGCCGCCACACCGAGCACTACTATCTGCGAGGCAGCGGCGAACACGATCCCCCCCGCCGCGGCGAGCAGGCCGAGGGCGATCAGCCAGCGCCGCCGCCCGAAGCGATCGCCCCAGAACATGACCCCCGCAGCGCCGACTGCGGTCCCGGCGACCCCGGCGCCGAGGACTGCGCCCCAGGCGGCCGGCTCGAAGCCGAGCTCCGCGAGGTAGATGCCAGCGATGACGCCGATGAGGCCGTTGGCGATCGCGCGCAGGAAGCTCGCCGCGAAAACAATCCGGCGGTCGCCGGACATTCCGGCTGCGCGCTCGCGCACCGCCCTAACGATCAAAAAGCTTCACCGAACCGCGCCCGCGCGACTCGGCGTATTCGAGCGCCGTGACACCGTCCTTGTTGCGGATGTCGGTGCGCACGTTCTTCGAGAGGAGGTAGTGGATGAGGACGATGTCGTCGTGGGAGACCGCGGCGTGCAGCGCGGTGTTGCCCGCTCTCGCGTCCTGCACGTTGAGGTCGGCCCCCGCGTCGGCGAGGGCCTTCACCGCCAGGAACGTGCCGGTCATGGCCGCCCAGTAGAGCGGAGTCTCGCCGTCGCGGTTGGCGAGGTTCTTATCGGCGCCCGCTTCGATCAGCGAGCTCATCAGCACCGAGCTTTCGATCATCGAGGCCGCGTGCAAGACGCTCTCGCCGGTCGGCGTGAGCGCCCGCGCATCGGCACCCCTGGCGATCAGCAGCTTCGCCATCTCGACCTGGCCTTTTTCCGCGGAAAAGTAGAGCGGCGTTTCGCCGTGCCCATTCGTCGCCGACAGAGGCACGCCTGCGTCGACGAGCCGCGAGAACTCGCCGAGATCGCCGTTCTCGATGGCGCGAAACAGCGCCTGCTCCGGCGTTTGCGGAGGAGCGCAGCAGGCCATCATTTGCGCTTGCGCGCCGCACGCGGCGAGCAAGAGCACGGCGATCACAAGGCGCACAAGGGACTTCACTTCAGCCCAGTATGTAACAGAAAGAGTGGAAGATTAGCAGAACCGCCATCGCCAGAGAAAGACCTTAGAATCCGGAGGGCATCTGGGCTTGCTTCGCAGTCTAACAGCATGCGACTTCAAAACAGGGCGAAAAAATGTCAAGATCGCGGCTCCCGGAATCCATGTCACCGGCATCATGAACGCACGACTCAGGAAACAAATGGCCGCCATCGGGGCGGCGACCCAGGTCTGCTTTCGCGTGGTCTTCGCCGACGGCTCCTCGTACCAGAGCCGCGAGCGCGCGCCCGACGTGACCATCTTCATCCGCAACGCGCGGGCCGCCTGGCGCATCGCGCTCTTCGGCCATGTCGGCTTTCTCGAAGGGTATTTCGACGGAGACATCGACATCGAGGGCAACATCGCCATGGCATTCCGCGCCGCGATGGACGCCGGCTACGACGGCGAGCCGACATTCCTCGTCAAGCTGCGCAACGGGTGGCACGAGCTCGTCTACAGCAACGCCTCGATCGCGCAGGCGAAGAAGAACGCGCGTTTCCATTACGGGCCCGGCCAAGATTTCTACCGGGAGTGGCTCGACGAGGTGGGCATGGCCTACACCTGCTCGTGGTTCAACGACGGAGCCAAGACCCTCGAGGACGCGCAGGTCGCCAAGATGGACCACGTCTGCAGGAAGGTCCTCCTGAAGCCGGGCGACACCTTTGCCGACATCGGCAGCGGCTGGGGCAACCTGCTCTTCTACGCCTGGGAAAAGTACGGCGCCCGCGGCACGGGCATCAATACGACGACCGAGCAGGTGCGGGAGACCCGCGCCGAAATCAAGCGGCGCGGGCTCGAGGGCAAGGTCGAGGTGCTTGAGCGCGACTTCCGCGAGGTGCCGCGCCAGTTCGACAAGCTGCTCTCGATCGGCACCCTGGAGCACGCCGGGCGCGACCAGCTCGGCGAAGTCATCAAGGCTCATGCCGACTACCTGAAGCCCGGCGGGCTGGGGGTGATCCACTTCATCGGCCACGTCGGCGTGCGCGACACCGAGTTCTGGATACGCAAGTACATCTTCCCGGGAGGCTGGATTCCGAGCCTGGCGGAGGCGATCGACTGGTGCGAGCGCTGCGGGCTCGAGGTCGTGGACATCGAGAATCTGCGGCGCAACTACGCGCTCACGCTCGACGACTGGGCGCAACGCTTCGATCGCAACTGGGACAAGGTGCACAAGCTGGATCCGAAGCGCTTCGACGAGAAGTTCCGGCGCATCTGGCGCACCTATCTCTGGTCCTGCGCCGAGATGTTCCGCTCGCCGAGCGGCAAGACACACCTGTTCCAGATCGTGGTGAGCAAGGGCAACGTCGGCAACAACTATCCGATGAGCCGGGCTTTCCTCTACACCCGTGAGCCAGCACGAGAACAAGCTCGCACGGCTGCGCGCTGAATTGGGCGCGGGCACCGGCGGGATCGGTCTTTCGAAGAGCACCTCGAACCTCTTCCGCGATCGCAAGGCGCAGGCGCGGCCGCGCATCGATCTCTCCGGCTTCAACGAAGTCGTCCGCGTGGACGTCGCGGGCGGCCGCGTCGAGGCCGAGGGGATGACGACCTACGCCGATCTGGTTGAGGCGACTCTTGCGCACGGCACGATGCCCTGCGTCGTCCCGCAGCTCAAATCGATCACGCTGGGGGGCGCCGCGGCAGGGGTGGGCATCGAAGCCTCCTCGTTCAAGTACGGCCTGGTGCACGACACGCTGCTCGCGCTCGAGGTGCTGCTCGCCGACGGCTCGATCGTCACTTGTACGCCGGAAAACGAGCACCGCGATCTCTTCTACGGCTTTCCGAACTCTTACGGCACCCTCGGCTACGCGCTCAAGGTCACGGCGCGCACGGTTCCGGTGAAGCCCTACGTGCGCATCGAGCACATCGGGCACACCGATCCGCCGCGCTTTTTCAAGGACCTGGAAGCGCGCTGCAGGGCAAAGGACGCCGATTTCATCGACGGCACCATCTTTTCGGGCGAATCGATGTTCATCACCCTCGGCCGCTTTGCAGACAGCGCCCCGCACACGAGCGACTACACGTTCGAGCACATCTACTACCGCTCGATCCGCGAGAAGCAGACAGACTGGCTCGCGACGAAGGGTTTCATCTGGCGCTGGGACACCGACTGGTTCTGGTGCTCGAAGAACCTGTTTGTACAGAACCCCATCGTGCGCAGGATCGTCGGGCGCGAGCGCTTGAACTCGACGACCTACGCGAAGGTAATGCGCTGGAACAGCAAGTGGGGTTTCACGCGCGCCTTTTCGCGGCTGGCGGGGAAGACCCCGGAGTCCGTCATACAGGACGTGGATATCCCCATCGCCCGTGCGCCCGAGTTCCTCGCGTTTTTTCTGAAGGAGATCGGTGTCCTGCCCGTCTGGATCTGCCCCATCGGCAGCTACGACACTCAAGCGAGATTCCCGCTCTACCCGGTCGATCCCCGGACTCTGTACGTGAATTTCGGCTTTTGGGACGTGGTTCAGGACACGGTGCGCCGCGAGCCGGGCCACTACAACCGCAAGATCGAGCGCAAGGTTGCCGAGCTGGGCGGGGTGAAGTCGCTCTACTCCGATTCCTATTACCCGGAGGAGGAGTTCTGGCGGCTCTACGACAAGGCCGCCTACGACGCGCTGAAGGCGCGCTACGACCCGCGGGGAAGGTTCAAGAATCTCTACGAGAAGTGTGTGTTGCGGCACTAGCGCCCCAAGTCGAACTGACCTTCCCGCGCTACACTCTCGGCGTGAGCTGCTGCCACTACTACTCGATCTCCGAGGGCCACGAATCCGCCTTCTCGGTTGACATCTCGAGCATCATCTTCGGGCCGGGCGTGCTGAAGGAAGCCGGCGAGCACGCGCGCGCACTCGGAATGAAGCGTGCCGCGCTTTTCACCGACAAACACGTGGGAGCCCTGGAGTGTGTCGCCGAGGCGCTCGCGTCGTTGCGCGCGGCAGGCGTCGATGTCGCGATCTACGACGAGGTGAAGGTGGAACCGACCGACGCATCCTTCCGCGCGGCGAGCCTCTTCACCGCGGAAGGCCGGTTCGACGGATACCTGTCGGTGGGCGGCGGCTCGGCCATGGACACCTGCAAGGCCGCGAATCTTTACTCGAGCTGGCCGGCGGAGTTTCTCGACTACGTCAACGCTCCGATCGGCGCGGGCAAGCCCGTTCCGGGCGCATTGAAGCCGCACATCGCCTGCCCCACGACCTGCGGCACAGGCTCCGAGTGCACCGGGATCGCCATCTTCGACCTCGTATCGAAACAGGTGAAGACCGGCATCGCTTCCCGGCGCCTCAAACCGTCCCTGGCGCTCGTCGACCCGACGACGACCTACACGCTCCCGAAGAACGTCGTGGCGGCGAGCGGCTTCGACGTGCTCTCGCACGCGCTCGAATCCTACACCGCGCGGCCCTACACGATGCGAGCCAGGGCCGCCGCGCGCCCGATGAGCCAGGGCGCCAATCCCTGGAGCGACGTCGGCTGCCAGGCGGCGATGCGAAAACTGGGGGCGTATCTCGAGCGCGCCGTGAACGACGCCTCCGACCGCGAGGCACGCGACAACCTGATGTTCGCCGCGACGCTTGCCGGGATCGCCTTCGGCAACTCGGGCGTGCACGTGCCGCACGGGATGTCGTACGCCGTCGCCGGATTGGTGCGCGATTTTCGTCCCGAGGGCTATCCGAAGGGGGAACCCATGGTCCCCCACGGGATGTCGGTGATCGTGAATGCACCCTCGGTGTTTCGCTTCACCGCGGAAGCCTGCCCCGACCGGCACCTCGAGGGCGCGGGCTGGCTCGGCGCGGACACGCAAGGCGCTTCGCCAGAGGACGCGGGCGAGGTACTCGCCAAGCACCTCGTCAAGCTGATGCGAGCGACTGGAATTCCGAACGGCGTCTCGGGCGTGGGCTACGGAGAGCGCGATGTCGACGCGCTCTCGGAAGGGGCATTCGCGCAGCAGCGGCTGCTCACCAACGCGCCGCGCGAGGTCGGCCGACACGAGCTCGCCCACCTGTTCAGGGGGGCGATGCGATATTGGTGAACCCGCCAGCGCAACAAATGAGAAGAAGAATCATTTGCATTCTCTGAGTATCTAGGGCACAATTCATCCTGAAATCGGTCTTCCCGCCCCAGGCAATCAGCACCGGGCGCGGAAAGCCGGACCGATGGGCGGCGCGGGCAAATCACCGAGCCGCGCACCAGCCAGCCAAGTCCTGCCGCGATAAGGACCAGCCAGCCAGCGAAGCATTTGATTCGACTGGAGGGGGGGTCGCATGGCACGTCCTCGCGCAAGTGCTGCAAGACGAGCG
>Ga0187774_10000494_pt1 | contig 13420 bp, 12 predicted proteins | sample 0216_BV02_MP05_2_FD_133152 | JGI IMG/M metagenome (GOLD analysis project Ga0187774, IMG submission 133152) | Tropical peat soil microbial communities from peatlands in Department of Meta, Colombia - 0216_BV02_MP05_20_MG | ecosystem: Environmental > Terrestrial > Soil > Wetlands > Peat | place... | reverse complement strand
CGGCACCGCGTGCGCGCCGTCCGCCATGACGATGAAGCTCGCTTCCTCGCCTTCGAGGAAGTCTTCCAGCACCACCCGGCCGCCGGCATCGCCCATGCGACGCTCGAGCAGCATCATGTCGATCGCAGCGTGCGCCTCGGCGAGCGTCGCCGCCACCACGACGCCCTTGCCGGCGGCCAGGCCGTCGGCCTTCACCACGAGCGGCGCGCCGTGCTTGTCGGCGTACGCCTTGGCCGCGGGCGCGTGCTCGAAGGTCTCATGGCGAGCGGTCGGGATGCCGTGCCGCTGCATGAAGCGCTTGGCGAAATCCTTGGACGCCTCGAGCTGCGCGGCGGCGCGCGTCGGGCCGAAGATCTTCAGCCCGGCGGCGCGAAAGGCGTCAACCACGCCCTCGGCGAGCGGCGCCTCGGGGCCCACCACGGTCAGGTAAACGCGCTCGCGCCTGGCGAAATCGACGAGCTCGCCGGTCGAGGCCAGCGCGACATTCTTCAAGCCGGGCTCGGTCGCCGTGCCGCCGTTGCCCGGGGCGACGTAAACCCGCTGCACGCGCGGGCTTTGCGCGAGCCTCCAGGCCAGGGCGTGCTCGCGGCCGCCCGCACCGATGACGAGCAGCTTCATCTCAGTGCCGGAAGTGGCGCACTCCGGTGAATACCATGGCCACGCCGCGCTCGTCGGCGGCGGCGATCACCTCGTCGTCGCGCACGCTGCCCCCAGGCTGGATGACGGCGACGGCGCCGGCGTCGACCACCACGTCCAGCCCGTCGCGAAACGGAAAAAAGGCATCCGAGGCGACCACCGACCCGGCGAGCGCCAGGCCCGCGTTTTGCGCCTTGATCGAGGCGATGCGCGCGCTGTCCACGCGGCTCATCTGGCCCGCGCCGACGCCGAGCGTCGTGCCGTCGGCGCAGAACACGATAGCGTTGGATTTCACGAACTTCGCCACGCGCCAGGCAAACAGCAGGTCGGCGAACTGCGCCTCGCTGGGCGCCCTGCGCGTCACGACCTTGAGCCCGGCGCGCTCGATGTCGTGCGCGTCGCTCGCCTGCACGAGAAATCCGCCGCCGATGCGCTTGTAGTCGTGCGCCTGGCCGCCGCGCGCGAGCGGCACCTCGAGCACGCGCAGATTCTGCTTGCCGGCGAAGAAATCGCGCGCCTCGGGCTCGACGCGCGGCGCGACGATCACTTCGGCGAACTGCTTGCCGACGGCTTCCGCCGTCGCTCGGTCGAGCGCGCGATTGAAGGCGAGAATCCCGCCGAAAGCGGAAATGGGGTCGGTCTTGAAGGCCTTCTGGTAGGCCGCGAGCAGATTCGCTCCGAGCGCGACGCCGCAGGGGTTGGCGTGCTTGACGATGACGCAGGCGGGCTCGCCGAAGCTCTTGACGCACTCCCAGGCCGCGTCCGCGTCGGCGATGTTGTTGTACGACAGCTCCTTGCCCTGCAGCTGGCGGTAGCTGGCGATGCCGCCCTCGGCCGGCCGCTCGTCGCGATAGAGGGCCGCCGACTGGTGCGGATTTTCGCCGTAGCGCAGGTCCTGCAGCTTGCGCAGCTGCAGGTTGAGCACATTCGGATACTCGCGACGCTTGCCGCTTGCGTCGAGCGAGAACAGGTAGTTGGCGATCGCGCCGTCGTAGGCCGCCGTATGCGCGAACACCTTCTTCGCCAGCTCGAGCCGCAGGGCCTCGGAAACGCCTCCCGTGGCGCGGATGCCCTCGAGCACGCGAGCGTAATCCTGTGGGTCGACGAGCACCGCCACGCCGCCATAGTTCTTGGCCGCCGCGCGCAGCATCGTCGGGCCGCCGATGTCGATGTTCTCGATCGCGTCTTCCAGACGGCAGTCCGGATCGGCCACGGTGGCCAGGAACGGGTACAGGTTGACCACCACCAGGTCGATCGGCTCGATGCCCGCGTCGCGGATCGCCGCCATGTGCGCCGCGACGTCGCGCCGCGCGAGCAAGCCGCCATGAACCTTGGGATGCAGCGTCTTGACGCGGCCGTCGAGCATCTCGGGAAAGCCGGTGTAGGCCGACACCTCGGTCGCTTTCACGCCTTCCTTCTCGAGCAGCCTCGCGGTGCCGCCGGTGGACAGCAGCGACACGCCGAGCGCGGCGAGGGCGCGCGCGAGCTCGACGACGCCGGACTTGTCCGACACGCTGATCAGCGCCCTCTGTACCTTGTGCATGAGCCTCGCGGGGCGCGGCGCCGGGCTCAGCCCTTGATGCGCAGCTGCTGCATCTTCTTGCGCAGCGTGTTGCGATTGATCCCCAGCATCGACGCCGCGAGGCTCTGATTGCCCTCGGCGAATCCGAGAACGGTCTCGATCATCGGCTTCTCGACGTTCTTGAGCACCATCTCGTAGATCGCGGTCGGCGCCTCGCCGTCCATGTCCTTGTAGTATCGCTCGAGCGAGCGCTTCACGGCCTCGGCGAGCTCGTTGGTGCGGCTCATGCGGCGAGTGCCTCCATAGTTTGCGGCCCGGCGGCGAGCCGCGCGAAATACCCCTCGACCGCGGCGAGCTGGGCGCGCGCCGATTCGATGCCATTGGCGTAGCGCCGGAACGCCTCGCCGCCCGGCAGCTCGCGCGTCGTCCAGCCGATGTGCTTGCGCGCCACGCGCACGCCGTGTTCCTCGCCGTACAGGGCGTACAGCCCCTCGAGGTGCTCGCGCAGCACGGTCCCGATCTCGCCGGAGCCCGGAGCGGCGAGCCGCTCGCCGGTGGCGAGATAGTGGTCGATCTCGCGGAACAGCCACGGGCGACCTTGCGCCGCGCGCCCGATCATCACGCCGTCGGCCCCGGTCCCCGCGAGCACCCGGCGCGCGTCTTCGGGCGTGTGGATGTCGCCGTTTGCGATCACCGGGATCGCGAGCGCCGACTTGACCTCGGCGATGGTGTCGTATTCCGCCTGGCCCGCGAAGCCGCAGGCGCGCGAGCGGCCGTGGATCGCGAGCAACTGCACGCCGGCAGACTGCGCGATGCGTCCGATGCGCACGGCGTTGCGCGCGCCTGGATGCGTGCCGGTGCGGATCTTGAGCGTGACCGGCACCGGCACCGCGGCGACGACCGCGCCGAGGATGCGCGCGACCAGCGCCTCGTCGCCGAGAAGCGCCGAGCCGGCATACACGTTGCATACCTTCTTGGCCGGGCAGCCCATGTTGACGTCGATGATCTGCGCGCCCCGGTCGACGTTGTAGCGCGCGGCGTCGGCCATCATCTGCGGGTCGGCGCCCGCGATCTGCACCGAGATCGGCGCCGCCTCGCCGGCGTGATCGAGCCGCAGGCGGGTCTTGCGCGAGTCGCGCAGCTCGGGTCGCGAGCCGACCATTTCCGAGACCGCCAGGCCGGCGCCGAAGCGCCGCGCGAGCTGACGGAACGGCCGGTCGGTCACGCCTGCCATCGGAGCGACGAACAACGCGTTGCGCAGGACGTACGCCCCGATTTTCATGCGCTTCAGTCGTTCAGGCCGTGTGCGAAAGGGAAACGGATTCTATCCGGTTTTCCGGCGAAAAAAAAAGACGCGGCTCAAGGAATCGCCGACGAGCCGTAGATCATGCGGCGCGCAAAAAACCGGCGCGCGGGCGGAAGCACGTCGAGCGCGCTGAGCGCGAGGCCGCGCGCTGCGCCGAGAATCGGATTCGCACCGAGAAACACGCTCGCGAGCAGGTCGGTGAGGCGGATCGTCGCGCCGACGTCGAGCCTGCGGCGCGCGGCAAAGCGCTCGAGTACTGCGGGCGCGCCCGGATCTTCCGCGTCGCGCCAGATGACCGCGAGCTGCCACGCATCGCGCAGTCCGAGATTCAGGCCCTGGCCCGCCACCGGATGCAGGGTCTGGGCCGCATTGCCCACGAACACCTCGCGCGCTCCGATGCGCGAGGCGCGTACGCGTAACGCGAGGGGATGCACCGCGCGCCCTTCCACCGATACGGGGCGTCCCGCGCGCGCGCCGATCGTGTGCGCGAGCTCCTGCAGGAATTCGCGCTCGGGCGCCTGCGCGAGCGCGCGCGCGCGCTCGGGCCGCGCGCCCCAGACGAAAGCGTAGCGGCCGGCGAGCGGCAGCAGCGCGAGCGGTCCTTCGGAGGTGAAGCGCTCGAACGCGGTGTTGCCAGCGGCGGGCGAGGTCTCGAGCAGGCCGACGACGGCGTCCTGGTCGTAGCGCTTCTCGTTCGCGTCCTCGGCGTGGCCCTCGGCGTGCGCGACGCAGCGCGCGGCAGAGTGCGCGGCGCCGTTCAGCACTTCGATCCCGCTTGCCCCGATCCGGTCGCTCAGCGCGGCGCTGAGCGCGCCGTATTCGACCACGTAGCCGAGCGCGGGCACGCGCGCTTCGGCCGCGTCCATGCGCACGCGGCCGAAGCCGCCTGCCTGCGAGACGTGGATCGTCTCGATCGGCGTGGGCGAGAGCATCGGCCATACGCCTACGCGCTCGAGTATGAGGCGGCTCGCGTAGGACAGCGCGATCGGGCGCAGCGACAGGGCGCGCGCTCGCTCCGGCGCGGGCGCGCGCTCGACGAGCGCCACGCGGTGCGGCGAATCGCGCAAGGCGAGCGCGAGCGTGCAGCCGACCGGGCCGCCGCCGGATATCAGGATGTCAAGCGGCGCGGCGGCCATCGCGCATCAGCGCTTCGACGTCGTCGATCTGCTTGGGCGCCTCGTGCGTCAGCACCTCGTGGCCGGTCGCGGTAACCAGCACATCGTCCTCGATGCGTACGCCGATGTCGCGCAACGGCGCGGGCACGTCGTCCGCGGCGCGCACATACAGGCCGGGCTCGACGGTGAGCGTCATGCCGGGCTCGAGCGGACGCCAGCGCCCGTCGCGCTTGTACTCGCCGGCGTCGTGCACGTCGAGCCCCAGCCAGTGGCCGGTGCGGTGCATGTAGAAGCGCTTGTAGGTCTCTTTCTGCAGCACTTCTTCCAGGCTGCCCGAGAGCAGCTTGAGATCCAGCATGCCCTGGGCGAGCACCCTGACCGCAGCGTCGTGCGGCTCGTTCCAGGCCTTTCCCGGGCTAATCTCGCGCAGCGCAGCGCCTTGCGCGGCGATCACCAGCTGATAGACGTCGCGTTGCGCGCCACTGAAGCGGCCGCCGACCGGAAAGGTGCGCGTGATGTCCGACGCGTAGCCGCCGAGTTCGCAGCCCGCGTCGATCAGCAGCAAGTCGCCGTCGCGCAGCCGCGCGTCGTTGGACACGTAGTGCAGCACGCAGGCGTTGGCACCCGAGGCGACGATCGGCCAGTAAGCGGGAAACTGCGCGCCGCCGTAGCGGAACTCGTGCAGCAGCTCGGCCTCGACCTGGTACTCGAACTGTCCGGCGCGTGCGCTGCGCATGGCGCGGCGATGCGCGGCGGCGGAGATCGACGCGGCGCGGCGCATGAGCGAGAGCTCGCGCGCATCCTTCACCAGCCGCATTTCATCAAGCAGCGTGCGCACGTCGTGCACGCGCTCCGGGGCGCTCACTCCTGTTCGCGCCTTGGCGCGCACCGCGTTCAGCCAGCGTACGGCGCGCGCGTCCCAGTCCGCGTCGGCACCGAGCGGGTAGTAGAGCGCGGGCTGGTTCTCGAGCAGCTGCGCCAGCTTCTCGTCGAGCTCGCCGATCGGGTGCGCTTCGTCGAAGCCGAAATGCTCGCGCGCAGCCTGCGGGCCGTAGCGAAAGCCGTCCCAGGTCTCGCGCTCGGTATTGCGCTCACGGCAAAACAGCAGCGCGCGCGGCTCCTGGCCGGCGACGAGCACCAGCGCGGCCTCGGGCTCGGGAAACCCGGTGAGATGGTAGAAGTAGCTGTCAAAGCGGTACGGAAAGTGCGTGTCGCGGTTGCGGATGCGCTCCGGGGCGGTGGGCACCACGGCAATGCCGCTGCCCATCGCCTGGGCGAGGCGGCGCCGCCGATCGGCGCAGATGCCGCGCTCGAGGGAAAGGTCGCTCAGCTGCATGTCCGGTTCACTCCTCTGATTGCGGTGCGAGCTGGGAGTCCAGCATGCCCGCCCAGCGCGTCGCGTAGTCGTCCAGCTGCTCGTCGATCCCCGCCGCCAGCGCGGCGAGCGCCGCCACCAGCGCGTCGCGCGGCGCCCCGGCCTCCAGCTCCGCGAGGGCCTGCGTGCACTGCGCGAGCAGCTCGCGCACGGCGAGCGCAGCGGCGAGCGCGCTCTTCAGGCGCTCGCGCGGGTGCGCGATCCATTCGGGCGGCGCGGCGAGCGCCGCCAGCCTTTCGCCCAGCTCGAGAATTCGCTTGCGCAGGCGCGGCAAGGCCCCCAGCCGGCCGGATTGCACGCCGCCCCACGTCGCGGCTTCGACCACGGCGAGCCAGTCGCGCCGCAGCGCGCGCAGCCAGCCCGCGTCGCAGGCGAGCGCCCGATCCACCGATTCAGCGTCGAGCTGCATCGTTCACCACCATCTTCGTCTCGAGGTCGGCGAGCCGCTCGACCGTGCCGACGTCCGTCCACAACCCCTCGTACAGCTCGCCGCTCAGCCGCCCGCGGTCGGCCGCCGCGCGCAGCAGCGGCGCGAGCGGAACTCTGGCGCCCGCTTCCACATCGGCAACGAGCGCCGGCGACACGACGGCGATGCCCGCGTAAGTGTAGCGCGCGGCGCCTCCGTTGCCGATGAGACCACCGTCGAGCGAAAAATCGCCCGCCGCCCGGTGCGCGGGGTTCGGTACCAGCACCAGGTGCGCCAGGGCCGCGCCGAGCGCGCGGCCGCGCAGCCGTGCGAAATCGAAGTCGCAGAATATGTCCGCGTTCACCAGCAGGAACGGCGCGGCGCCGAGCAGCGCGCGGGCGCGCGCCAGGCCGCCAGCGGTCTCGAGCGGAACCTCCTCGCGCGAGTAGCGGATCGCAAGCCCGAAGGCGGAGCCGTCGCCCAGGCGCGCCATGATCTTTTCGGCCAGATGGGAGACGTTGATCACCACCTCGCGGTACCCGGCGGCGGCCAGGCGCTCCAGGTGCCGCTCCGCGAGCGGCTTGCCGCAGACTTCGACGAGCGCCTTGGGCAGCGTGTCGGTGAGGGGGCGCAGCCGTTCGCCGCGCCCGGCCGCGAGCAGCATCGCCTTCACGCGGCTTGCGCCTCGATGTGCTCGAACAGCCGCGCGAGCGGCGCGAGCTCGGCATAGCGGCGCGCCACCGCGCGCGCGTAGCCGACGAAGCGCGGCGTATCCTCGAGGTATTTCGACTTGCGGTCGCGGTAGTTGAGCCGCGCGAAAATGCCGAGCACCTTGAGATGGCGCTGCAAACCCATCCATTCGAAGCTGCGCCAGAAGAGGGCGAAATCCGGATCGACCGGAAGCGCGGCGCGGCGCGCGGCTTCCCAATAGCGCACGCACCAGTCGAGCACGCGCTCCTCGTCCCAGCTGATGAATGCGTCGCGCAGCAGCGAGACGATGTCGTAGCTGATCGGCCCGAGCACCGCATCCTGGAAATCGAGCACGCCGGGGTTGGGCTCGCACACCATCAAGTTGCGCGGCATGTAGTCGCGGTGCACGAATACCGCGGGCTGCGCCAGCGCGCTCGCCGCGAGCCGGCCGAACACGGCATCGAGCTCGGCGCGCTGCGCCTGCGAGAGGCGCAGGCCAAGGTGGCGGCCGAGGTACCACTCGGGGAACAGCTCCATCTCGCGCCGGAGGAGCGCCTCGTCGTAGGGCGGCAGCGCGCCGGCGCGCGTCGCGAGCTGCCAGCGCACGAGGGCTGCGGTCGCGTCGCGCATGAGCGGTGCCGCGCTCTGCCCGTCGAGCGCCTGCAAATAGCTGCGCGTGCCGAGATCGGTGAGCAGCAGGAACCCTTGCGCCTCGTCCTGCGCGTGCACTTCGGGGGCGTTGACGCCTGCCGCGCGCAGGAGGCGGGCGACGCGTACGAACGGCCGGCAATCCTCCTTGTCCGGCGGCGCGTCCATCGCCACGTAGCTGCGCCCGTCGGCCAGGCGGGCGCGAAAATAGCGCCGGAAGCTCGCGTCCTCGGACGCGGGTGCAAGGCTGAATTCCGAATGACCGAGCTGCGCTGCGAGCCAGCGCCTGAGCGCCTCGAGGCGTGAATCCATGCGACCTGTTGGCGCGTTGCGCATTCGGCGGAATTGTGCGATTTTAGCACTCAAAGAATCGTCTCCTCGCCTTCCGCCTATGCAGCTCCGCCACGCGCGGAAGCAGGCCGTTCCTGGCGCCCGCTTCGCGACGCTGGTCGTCTTGCTCTGCAACTGCCTGGGCGCCGCGGCGGATCCGGGCGGCGGGGGAACGACCACGATCGACGCTGAACGCATCGAAGGCGTCACCGACCTGGAGATCACGGCGCGCGGCAAGGTCGAGATGCGCACCGACGACACCAGCATATTCAGCGATTACCTCAAGTACAACCAGGAGTTCGGACGCGTGGACGCGGAAGGCGGCGTGAGGATGGAGAAGGGGCCGGACCGGTTCTTCGGCCCGCGCATGGTGTACGACGTGCTGAATCAGTCGGGCACCTTCGAGCAGCCGACCTACGAGATCAACCTGACGCAAAGCGCGCGCGGGACCGCCTCCCAGCTGGACTTCACCGGCCTGGACCAGCTGCACATGCGCAACGCTACCTACACCACCTGCTCGCCCGGCAAGGAGGACTGGCGCCTCGATGTCGGCGAGCTCGATCTCGACTACGACAAGCGCGAGGGCCGCGCCAAGAACGTGAAACTGCACTTCCTGGATACGACCATAGGCTATCTGCCGTACGCGTCGTTTCCGCTGGAAAACAGCCGCAAGACGGGCTTTCTGACCCCGTCCTACGGCTCGAACTCCCAGCGAGGCTTCCAGTTCGAGGCGCCGTTCTACCTGAACCTCGCGCCCGAGCAGGACGCGACGATCACGCCCGTGCTGATGACCCGCCGCGGCGTGCAGGTGAAGACCGATTACCGCTACCTGGGCCGCAGCTATACGGGCGAGCTGCGCTACGAAGTGCTGCCGAACGACCAGGTGCTGGGCATCACGCGCGAAGGCTACTCGCTGCATCACGAGCAGCACATCACGCCCAACCTGTTCGCCTGGCTCGACATGACGAAGGTGTCCGACGACCGCTATTTCGTCGATCTCTCGTCCAAGATCCAGCAGACTTCTACGCGTACGCTGCCGCGCGACGGCTACCTCCAGTACAACGGCTCCGTGGCGGGCACCGGCTATTCGTTGCAGGCGCGCGTCCAGCGCTTCCAGACCCTGCAGGACCCGCTCGCCCCCCTGGTGCCGCCGTACGACAGGATTCCGGCGATCAATTTCTCGACCGGCCGTAGCGATCTGTGGGGACTCGCGGATCTGAGCGTGCCGGCCGAGTATGTGGATTTCTCCCATCCGACGCTGGTCGAGGGTTCGCGCGCCACGCTCGCGCCCGTGATGGCCGTGCCCTTTCTTGCGCCCGGCGGGTTCCTGACGCCCAAGCTCGGCCTGCGCTACGTCGGCTACGACCTGTCGCGTAACGCGCCGACGCAGCCCGGCCGGCAGACCGTGTCGATACCCTGGCTGAGCGTCGACAGCGGGCTGGTCTTCGACCGGCCGGTGAACTGGTTCGGTCAGGCGCTCACGCAGACGCTCGAGCCGCGCCTCTACTACGTGTGGGTGCCGTACCGCGACCAGGACCAGATTCCGCTGTTCGATACCACGCTCGCGGATTTCAACTACGCGCAGATCTTCACCGAGAACCGCTTCGTCGGCGGCGACCGTTTCGGGGATGCGAACGAGCTGACGCTGGCGCTCACCTCGCGCATGCTGACGCCGAGCGGGGACGAGGCGCTGCGCGCCACCGTCGGCCAGCGCCTGTATTTCACCGACGAGCGCGTCGGACTGACTCCGGCGACACCGCCGATCGGCGCCGGAAAGTCGGATCTGCTCGCCTCGCTCGGCGGCCGCGTGGCGCACGACTGGAATTTCGACGCGAGCGCGCAGTACAGCACCCAGGACAGCTCGATCCAGCGCTACGGCCTGGCGCTACGCTACTCGCCGGCTATCGCCAAGCTCGTCAATGTCAGCTACCGCTTCAACCGGGATCCGGCCAACCCGATCAGGCAGCTGGATCTTTCCGGGCAGTGGCCGGTCAAAACGGGCTGGTATGTCGTCGGGCGGTACAACTACTCCTACCTCGATTCCAGGCTGCTGGAAGGCCTGGTGGGGCTCGAGTACAACGCGGGCTGCTGGGCGGCGCGCGGCGTCGTGCAGCGCCTTCAGGCGGCGTCGCAGATCACGTCCACCGGAATTTTCTTTCAGCTCGAGCTGAACGGTTTGAGCAGCATCGGCACCGACGAGACGACCAACGTGCTCAAGCGCAGCGTTCCCGGGTACGTCGTGACCAATCCCGCGGACAGGACGCTGGTAACGCCCGGCCCGAGCCCGCAACTGCCCTTCCAACAGGTCTACTAGAACATGCTCACGCGCAAGCTGATCGCCGCCTTCGCATTCGCCACCCTGCTGCCGCAAGGCGCTCTCGCGCAGGCTCCGATGCCGGTCGACCGCATCGTGGCGGTGGTGAACAAGGAAGTGATCACTGCCTCGGAGCTGGCCGACCAGGTGGATGCGGCGCAGCGCCAGCTGCGCAGGCAGGGCACGCCGCTGCCGGATCACGCGGCCCTCGAGCGCCAGGTCCTGGAGCGCCTCATCCTCGTCAAGGCGCAGCTTCAGCTCGCGCGCGAGTCCGGCATCCGGGTCGACGATACGCAGCTCGACAAGGCGCTTGAGCGCATCGCCGAAGGCAACCACATGACGGTCGGCGAGTTTCGCCAGACGCTCGCGCGCGACGGGGTGGATTTCGACAAGTTCCGCCACGATGTGCGCGACCAGATCATCCTGACCCGGCTGCGCGAGCGCGAGGTCGACGACAAGATCCAGGTGAGCGACAGCGAAATCGACCTGTTCCTCGAACAACAGAAGGAGAACGCCGGCGCGACGAAGGAGGAATACAACGTGGCCCACATCCTGTTCCGGCTACCCGACCAGGCAAGCCCGGAACAGATCGCTGCGGCGCAGGCGCGCGCGGAGAAAGCGCGCGCCGAAGCGCTCGCCGGCGGCGACTTCGCGAAGCTCGCCGCCACCTACTCCGATGGCCCGGACGCGCTGCAGGGCGGCGCACTGGGCTGGCGCGGCGCGGACCGGCTGCCCGAGCTGTTTGCCAACGCGCTCAAGACCATGAAGCCTGGCGACGTGAGCGCGGTGCTGCGCAGCCCGGCGGGCTTTCATCTGCTCAAGCTGCTCGGCACGCGGGAATCGGGCGGAGCCGACGGGCCGCCGGTCGAGCAGACGCATGTGCGCCAGATCCTGATCAAGACCAGCGAGGCGGTCTCCGAGGACGACGCGCGGCGTCGCCTGGAGGACCTGCGCGAGCGGATCGTGCGCGGCGGCGCGAGCTTCGCCGAGATGGCGCGCCTGTACTCGCAGGACGGCACCGCGGCGCGCGGCGGCGACCTGGGCTGGGTGTACCCCGGGGACACGGTGCCCGATTTCGAGCGCGCCATGAACGAGCTCAAGCCCGGCGAGATCAGCCAGCCGGTCAAGACGCCGTTCGGCTGGCACCTCATCCAGGTGCTCGAGCGCCGCACTGCAGGCATGAGCGCCGACCGCCGCCGGCTGATGGCGCGCCAGGCGCTGCGTGAGCGCAAATCCGACGAGGCCTACCAGGAGTGGCTGCGCCAGCTGCGCGATCAGACCTACGTCGAGCTGCACCTCGACGACCGCTAGGCGCGCGACGTGGGCTTGCAGCCGCCGGTCATTGCGCTTACCACCGGGGAGCCCGCCGGCATCGGGCCCGAGCTGTGCGCCCGGCTCGCGCGCGAGAGCCTGGCGGCGCGCGTGGTGCTGATCGGTGACGAGACGCTGCTCGCCGCGCGCGGCCTGCGTCCCGGCACCGCGGCGGTCGAGCACGTCCCGCTTGCCGCGCCGGCGAGGCCGGGCAGGCTCGATCCCGCAAACGCCCGCTACGTGCTTGCGCTGCTCGATCGCGCGGCCGAGGGCTGCATGAAGGGCGAATTCGGCGCCATAGTGACTGCCCCGGTTCACAAGGGCGTCATAAACGACGCGGGCATTGCCTTCACGGGGCACACCGAGTACCTGGCCGAGCGCGCCGGCGGCGCGCACCCGGTGATGATGCTGGTCGGTGGCGGCCTGCGCGTCGCGCTCGCCACCACGCACCTTCCGCTGGCCGAAGTCCCGCGCGCGATCTCGCGCGAGAGCCTGGGCGCGACGCTGCGCGTCATCGACCACGACCTGCGAAAGCGCTTCGGCATCGCGCGCCCGCGTATCCTGGTGGCCGGGCTCAACCCGCACGCGGGCGAGGGCGGCCATCTCGGGCGCGAAGAGATCGACACGATCGCGCCGGCGATCGAGGCCGCGCGCGCCGACGGCATCGCGGCCGAAGGCCCGGTGCCGGCCGACACCCTGTTCGTGCCCGAGCGGCTGCGAGGCGCGGACTGCGTGCTCGCGATGTACCACGACCAGGGCCTGCCCGTGCTCAAGTACGCGAGCTTCGGTCGCGGAGTAAACGTGACGCTCGGCCTTCCCTACGTGCGCACCTCGGTCGACCATGGCACCGCGCTCGAGCTGGCCGGGACTGGCCGGGCCGATCCGGGCAGCCTCACCGAGGCGGTTCAGCTTGCCATCCGGCTCGCACAGGCCGCGTAAGCGCTTCGGGCAGCATTTTCTGCACGACCGGCGCATCCTCGAGCGCATCGTCGAGGCGATCGGACCGCAGCGCACGGACGCGATCGTCGAGATCGGGCCGGGCGAGGGGGCGCTCACCCGGCTACTGCTCGAGCGGGTCGAGCGGCTCGAGGCGATCGAGATCGACCGCGATCTGGCGGCGCGGTTGCGAGCGGAGTTTCCGCCCGAGCGGCTCGCGGTGCATTGTGCGGACGCCCTGCGCTTCGATTTCTCGGCGTGCCCGGCAGGCGCGCGGCTGGTGGGCAACCTGCCCTACAACATCTCCACGCCGCTCCTGTTTCATCTCGCCGGCTACGCGGAGCGCATGCGCGACATGCACTTCATGCTGCAGCTTGAGGTCGTCGAGCGCATGGTGGCCGAGCCGTCGAAGCCCGCCTACGGGCGCCTGTCGGTGATGCTGCAGACGCGCTTTCGCATGCACAAGCTGTTCCGCGTGCCCGCGGGCGCATTTCGCCCGCCGCCCAAGGTGGAATCGGCGCTGGTGCGGTTGGTACCGCTCGCTGGGCGTCCGAAGATGGATGAAACAGTGTTTGCCAAGGTGGTCGCCGCAGCTTTCTCGGCGCGCAGGAAGACGCTGCGCAACGCGCTGCCGCTCGCGTCCGCCGACTTCGAGGCGCTGGCGATCGACCCGGGGCTGCGTCCGGAGAACCTGGCGCCCGCGGACTACGTGCGCATCGCGCAGCGCATCGCGCGCTAGGCGGCTTTCTTTCTCTCGATGAACTCGATCTTGTAGCCGTCCGGGTCCTCGACGAACGCGATCACCGTCGTGCCGCCCTTCACCGGGCCCGG
>Ga0187774_10000493_pt1 | contig 13424 bp, 13 predicted proteins | sample 0216_BV02_MP05_2_FD_133152 | JGI IMG/M metagenome (GOLD analysis project Ga0187774, IMG submission 133152) | Tropical peat soil microbial communities from peatlands in Department of Meta, Colombia - 0216_BV02_MP05_20_MG | ecosystem: Environmental > Terrestrial > Soil > Wetlands > Peat | place... | reverse complement strand
GGTGTTGATGCGGATTCCGTCCGCGCCCCACTCGAGCGCGGCGATGCGCGCGAGCTGGTTGAGCGCGGCCTTCGACGCCGAGTAGGCCGAGGCGCCGGGACCGGGCGCTGGCACGTTCTTCGATCCGATCACGACCACGCGCCCGCCGCGCGGCGCGAGCTTGAGCAGAGGATGGCAGGCGCGCATCAACAGCAGGTTGGCGTCGAGGTTGACGGTCATCGACCGGCGCCACTCCTCTTGCGGGAGATCGGCGATCCTGCGGCTCGCCGGAAAGATGCCGGCGTTCAGCACCAGCATGTCCAGGCCGCCGAAAGCGGCCACGGCACGGCCGACCGCGCCCCCGACCTGCTTGTCGTCGGTAACATCGCAGCGGAGTCCGAGAAAATCGGGGCGGGAGTGGAGAGAGTCGACCTGAGCGTCGAGGTCGAGCCCGACGACGGCGGCCCCGCGGGCGAGGAATGCCGCGACCGCCGCCTTGCCGATACCCGAGGCCGCACCGGTGACGAGCGCAACCTCGCCAGCGAACACCGGGGGCTTTCCGCCTTTCTTGAGCTTCGCCTGCTCGAGGTCCCAATATTCGACGTCGAAGATATCCTTGGCAGGAAGTGCCTCGAAGCCGCCGAGCGCTTCGGAACGCAGGATCACATCGATGGTGTGGTCGTAGATCTCCTCCACTATCGCGGCGTCCTTTGCCGTACGGCCTGCGGCCGCGAGCCCGAAACCGGGATCGAGCACCACCCGCGGAGCGGGGTCGAGCATGGTCTTGGGCTCTTTCGCCTTCGGCGCGTGCTCGCCGAAGTAGCGCCTGTACTGCTCCGCGTACCGGCCCAGATCGGTTCCGAGCATGGGAGTCCGCTTCGTGCGGATTACGTGATCAGGCGTGGCAGGCCCCTGTTGGGAAATGCGCGTGACATCGGCGCGCTGCGCGAAGGCGAGGGCGCGCTCGCTCGGCACTGTCTTCAAGATGAGGGGGATGCCGGCCGAATCCGAAAGCTTGCGCCGAAGGCTCGCCTGGTCGAGCGCCTCCACGCGTCCGGGGGCGACCTGGTTCAGACCCACCGCCCAGGCGTGCTTGGAGTCGAGGTACTCCTCCGCGAGCGTCACCAGCTCGATCATGCGCTCATAGGACTCGCGCGCGGTTTCGCCGAAGGAGAAGATGCCGTGGTTGAGGAGCACCATGCCGATTGTTTCCGGCGTTCCCTGCCGCTTGAACTCTCTCGCGCAGAACTGCGCGAGGTCGAATCCCGGCATCAGGTAGGGGATCATCACGCAGCGCTTGCCGTAGATTTCGCGGACGCGCCTCTCGCCGTCCCTGGTGTTGGTCACCGAGAGGACCGCGTCAGCGTGCGTGTGGTCGACAAATTTCTGGGGCATGAGCCCGTGCAGGATGGTCTCGATCGAGGGCGTCGGCGCGGAGGCCTTCAGCATGTGGGTTACGAGCTGGTTGACCATCTCCGGGTCGGAGAGCGCCGGCAGCTGCGAGAGGCGCAGCACGTGCGCCAGGCGCACCGGCGAGAAGCCCTGCGGCTCGATCGTCTCGAGGTCCCATCCGCTCCCCTTCACGTAGAGGATGGTCTCCTCCTCCCCGAAGAGGTTCTTTTCCTTGATCTTGACCGAGGTGTTGCCGCCGCCGTGAAGCACCAGCGACTTGTCGCGACCGAGCAGGCGCGAGGTGTAGACGCGCAAAGCCAGGTCGCCCTGAAACTCCCTGGCTTCGTCGTCCTTCCACAGGCTCTGCATCCGTAGGATTATAAGGGGCCCATGCCCGCGAAGTTCACCGTCCGCATCATGGCCTGGCGCGAAGCGCTGCCGCTCGCGCGACCGGTGCGCGAGAAGGTCTTCGTCGAGGAGCAGAAGGTGCCCCTCGAGCTCGAATGGGACGAATGGGACGAGCTGAGCGACCACGCGCTCGCATTCGATCCGGGGGGAAGCCCCATCGGCACCGCGCGGCTCCTCCCCGACGGAAGGATCGGCCGCATGGCGGTGCTGAAGGAGTGGCGGCTGAAGGGGGTGGGCGGCGCGCTGCTCGCCGCGGTCCTCGACCGCGCGCGCAGCCGCCGGTTCGAGCGCTCCGTGCTCCACGCCCAGACTCACGCCGCCGCGTTCTACCGGCGCTTCGGTTTCACCGAACGGGGCGGGCAGTTTCTCGAGGCCGGGATTCCGCACGTCGAGATGACCCTCGACCTTTCCCGGAAAGGACCAGGCGGTAGCTGACGGAGCCGCCTACGGCGCCGTCTTCGCGGTAGCTGCGCTCGTGGAACTCGATGCGCTCGTCGTTCGAGAAGCACAGCACGGTCGAGCACCGCGTGCCGTATCCCCCCGACGCGAGGATGCGTATGGCCGAGAGCCGCTCTTCGAGCTCCAGGCTCACGCCCGTGCTGGGAAGCTCCGCGCTCGGCGCCCGCTGGGTATCGCCGAGGAGCCCGAAAGCGGCGCTCGCATCGAAGGGAGCCTTCAGCAGCGCGGCCAGCTTGCCCTTGGCCCGATCGACCTTGGGCCACGGGGTGTCCAGCAGATGGTTCGAAAGCCCGTGGATGCCGGGCTTGACGCGCGACGCCCGGCCGCCGCGGTTGGAGACGAACCACAGCGAATCGCCATCTCCGACCAGCAGGCTGAAGCCGTTGTAGGCGCCCGCTTGCAGCTCGACCTGCCTGGCGTAATCGGCGGGGCCTGCCTTTCCGGCAAGAAAACCGGACACCAGGGCGCCGCGTGAGGGCGCCCCGCTTCTCTGGTCCGCCGGATTGCGGTAGTTCGTGAGCGCGGCGAACCGCCCTTCCAGCGTGATGCCGAGCCACGTGCCTCCGGCCTGGAGGTCGCGCCCTGCAAGCAAGCCTCGATGATCGTCCCAGAAGCCCGCGGGCGCCGAGGGCCGGCCGAAGTACTCGTCGCGGTTCGCGGCGACGATCAGTCGGCACGCCGGATGCGTGCGCCAGGCCAGGGCGATCAGACACATGACGTCAGAACGTGCGGAAGACTTCCTGCTTGCGCGCGGACCCGGAAGCGAGCAGGGCTGGAAGCCCGTGGCGCGCCACGAGCTCGACCAGCTTCGCTTCGAAGGCCAGGCCGTCCGTCACGCCCTCGTAGATTTCCATCCAGGTGGTCTCGTCGTCGCGGCGGCGCAGCAGCCGGCCCGCGATCCCCGTCGCCGCGGCTAGTTCGCGCTGCAGCGCTCCCACCGCGGACCTTGCGCGCTCCGCGTTCCCCGCGGGCACGCGGTAGTAGACGTAATAGTTCGTGGTCACGCGACCGCGTAGGGCAGGGGAAGAAAGCGCAGCGTCGGACCGCTGGGCGAGCCGTGGTGAAAGGTGGAGCGCTCCCGGCTCGCGGCCTGAACGACGGCGAGCAGGTCATAGCCGCCGTCAGGCGAGGCCTCGGCGTTGAGGACGGTTCCTCCGGTCTGATCGCCGAGATCTTCGCTGTACAGGGGGTCTCCCGCGCGCGCAGGCGCGGATACGTTCGCGAGGAACATGCGGCGCTTCACCTTCCCCAGGTGCTGGGCGCGCGCGACGATCTCCTGCCCCGTGTAGCAGCCTTTTTCAAAGCTCACTCCGCCGAGCAGCTCGAGGTTTGCCATCTGGGGAACGAACTGGTCCTGCGTGGCCGCGGTGACGAGAGGCAGGCCCCGGCGGATGTCCAGCCAGCGCCACAGCGATGCTTCGGCGACCTGCATCCCGCGCAGCGCGTCGGGCACGTCACCCGCGGGCAGCGCGCACAGGAGCCGTCCGTCCTTCAGCCTTACAGAAACTCCGCGCAGCTTCCGCTCGGCCTCGGCGCCCGCGGCGCCGACAAGCGCGATCGCCTCGCTCTCGTCGGCGACTTTGACTTTGGACCGCAGCACAAATTTCAAGATGTGCTTGTGCACGGAGCCAGCGAGGTCGCGCGACAGGATCATGGCGAAACCGTCCTCCCGGCGCCACAGCAGAAAATTCGCGAGCATCCTGCCCTTGGGACTGCAGTAGGCCCCGTCGCCGATCGAACCCGGTCCGATCCGGCCGACGTCGCAGCTGAGCTGTCCCTGCAGAAAGGCCTCTGCGTCCAGCCCGGTGAAGCGCAGGATTCCGAGGTGACTCAGAATCGCGACGAAATTCTGCGAGCCCATCTATCGTGCTCCGGTAAGCGTTTATTATACGAGCCTGGTCAAGCGAACCTCGATGCGCTCCACGCTGAAAATCCTTCTTTTCGCCGTCGCCGCCGCCATGGTCGGCTTCGGCGGCTGGCTTTTCTGGATGGCGCTGTCGCCGATCAATCTCCCCTCGGAGACTGTGGACTTTTCCATCCGGCCCGGCAGCTCGCTGCGAAGCGCGACGCGCCAGCTCATCGGCGCTGGCCTGCCGCTGACGGAGTGGCAGTTCGTGCTGCTCGCGCGCGTCGGCGGGGCGAGCGGCCAGGTCAAGGCGGGCAGCTATGAGGTCCACGAAGGAATTACGCCGCTGCTTCTCATGCGCAAGATCGTGCGCGGGGAATACGCTCAGGCCGAGATCGTATTTCCGGAAGGCTGGACCTTCCGCCAGATGCGGGAATTGATGCAGGCGTACCAGGATCTCAGGCACGACACGGCGGGGCTCAGCGACGCCGAAATCATGCAGAGGCTGGGGGAGCCCGGCGCGATCGCCGAAGGGCTGTTCTTTCCCGACACGTATATCTTCGCGAAGGGGTCGAGCGACCTTGCGGTGCTGGCGCGCGCGCGCCGCGCGATGAAGGCCCAGCTCGACGCCGCATGGGCCAATCGCGATGCCGGATTGCCGGTCGTGGATCCCTACGAGGCGCTTATCCTCGCCTCGATCGTGGAGAAGGAAACGGGCAAACAGGGCGACCGTGGCATGGTGGCCGCAGTGTTTGCCAACCGCCTGCGCCTCAAGATGAAGCTCCAGACCGATCCTAGCGTCATCTACGGCATGGGGGAAGAGTTCGACGGCAATCTGCGCAAGCGGGACCTCGTGCGGGATACACCCTTCAACACGTACACGCGCGTCGGGCTGCCGCCGCACCCGATTGCCATGCCCGGGCTGGCGTCCATCGAAGCCGTGATGCACCCGGCCAAGAGCGACGCCCTGTACTTCGTTTCGCGCGGCGACGGGACCAGCGAGTTCTCCAGAACGCTCATCGAGCACAACCGCGCGGTGGCGAAGTACCAGATACCGGGCGTGCGCCGGCGCGCAAAGCAATGAGCGCCGGCAAGTTCGTCACCCTGGAGGGAATCGACGGGGCCGGCAAGAGCACCCACGTCCAGAGAATCGCCGATTTCCTGAGAGCGAAAGGGAAATCCGTCGTGGTGACGCGCGAGCCGGGCGGCACGCCGCTGGGCGAGAAGCTTCGCGCGGTGCTCCTCTCTCAGGCCATGGATATCGAGACCGAGACCCTGCTCATGTTCGCGGCGCGCCGCGAGCACATCGCCCGGGTGATCGCGCCGGCCCTCGCCGAGGGGCGCTGGGTGGTTTCCGATCGCTTTACCGACGCCACCTACGCCTACCAGGGCTCGGGAGGAGGGCTGTCCGGGGACCGGATCGCCGCATTGGAGCGCTGGGCCCAGGGGAGCCTCAAGCCTGACCTCACGCTGCTTTTCGATGCGCCCGTCGACGTCGCTCTCGCGCGGCTCCCGAGGGACCGGGCAGATCGCTTCGAATCGGAGAGCCGGAGCTATTTCGAACGGGTGCGCGCCGGATACCTGGAGCGCGCCGCTGCGGACCCTGATCGGATGCGTGTCATCGACTCGAGAATGCCCCTGCCAGAAGTTAATAAAGTGGTTGAGGAAATAGTCTCAACTATTTGTTGAACCTACATGTTTATCTGGCAAAGATCTGCGTGGACCGCCTGGAGCAAGCTGCGCGAGCGGCTTCCTCACGCGGTCCTGCTGCAAGGCGGGGAAGGCTGGGGAGAATTCGAATTCGCCCGGACCGCCGCCCAGTCGTTGCTGTGCGAGAAGCCGAAAGCGGACGCGGCGCCTTGCGGGGAATGCCAAGCCTGCGCTTGGTTCGCTCTGGGGAATCATCCGGATTTCCGCCTCGTTGTCCCTGAGAGCCTTGCGGCCGAACCGGAAGAGGGCGCAGAACCCGGGAAGAAACGCAGCGACCAGATCCGCATCGAGCAGGTGCGCGACCTGGCGGATTTCCTCTCGGTAGGCACGCATCGGGGAGGCCTGCGGGTGATCCTGATCTACCCGGCGGAGGCCATGAACGCGAATACGCAGAACGCCCTGCTCAAGAGCCTGGAGGAACCGGCACCGGCGACGGTGTTCCTGCTCGTATCGACGCAGCCTGATCGGCTCTTGCCGACTGTGCGAAGCCGTTGCCTCAAGTTCACGCTGCCCATCCCCGACGCGCAGCAGGTGCTCGCCTGGCTGAAGGAAGAGGGCGTCGCGCATCCCGAATCGGCGCTCGCCGCCTCGGGAGGCGCACCGCTTGCCGCGCTCAAGGCGGCCGGCACCGATGCCGATCGGCTCGCGTTCATCGAGGGAATCGGGCGGTCCGGTTTCGACCCCGTCGCGCTCGCCGAGACCGTCCAGGGTGTGCCCTTGTGGGATCTCGTCGGATGGCTGCAGCGCTGGAGCTTCGACCTGCTGCTCGCGCGCGCGACCGGCCGCGTGCGGTACCACCTGGGCCAGGAAAAACGGGTCACCGAGATCGCCCTGCGATGCCCGGCCGCCGCAATCGCGTCCTACCTCCGGCGGCTGGCGCAGGCGCGCTCGCTCGCCCGGCATCCGCTCAACCCGAAGCTGTTCGTCGAAGACCTGCTGCTGCAATATCAGCGCATGCTGGGGCGGCCGTGACGCCGACGACTTTTCCCCGGCTCGTGGATTCGCATTGCCATCTGGACTTTCCCGAATTCGAGGGGAAGCTGCCGGAGATACGCGAGGAGATGCGAGCGAACGGCGTCACTCATGCGTTGTGCATCAGCGTCGAGCTGCCGAAGTTCCCCAAGGTCCTCGCATTGGCCGAGGCTCACGACAACTTCTATGCGAGCGTGGGCGTGCACCCCGATCACGAAGCGGAAGCCGTCGAGACGAGACGCCTGGTCGAGCTCGCCAGGCACCCAAGGGTCGTGGCCATTGGAGAGACCGGGCTGGACTATCACCGCCTCTCCGGGGACCTCGAGTGGCAGCGGGAGCGGTTTCGCGCCCATATCCGGGCCGCACGCAAATGCGGCAAGCCCCTGGTCATCCACACGCGCGACGCGGCGGAGGACACGATCCGGATCATGCGGGAGGAGGGGGCGGGCGAAGTAGGGGGAGTCATGCACTGCTTTACCGAGACAGCCGACGTCGCAGCGTCCGCCCTCGCCCTGGGCTTCCATATCTCGTTCTCGGGGATTGTCACGTTTAAGAACGCCGGGCAGCTTAGAGAGGTGGCCAAGGCAGTCCCGCTGGACCGCCTGCTGGTCGAAACCGATTCGCCCTACCTTGCCCCGGTTCCCCATCGGGGAAAAACCAACCGTCCCGGCTTCGTGCGGCACGTCGCTGAAGAACTGGCCCGCCTGCGCGGGCTGCCGGTGGACACGGTGGCGGAGGCGACGAGCCGAAATTTCTTTCGGCTGTTTAAGGTACTACCTTAGGTACGTATGTTAATTTATTGAGGTGGAAGGGGATGCGCCTTGTTCGAACAGCAGACATGATTTAACATAATACACATATGCGACAATTCGGCTCAGCGCCCAATCCGCTTTCTCAGTTCGGTCGCTAACCCTGGATCGAGATTCTGAAGCGTGTCCAGCGCGGCCTTCGCCTCGCCGCGGTCTCCCGTCCGGGCGCTGGCGGCTCCCAGCTCGAACCAGGCCTGGGCGAACTCCGGCGCAAGCCGGGTCGCCTCCCGGTATGCGGAAATCGCGCGGTCGAGCCGCTGGCTATCCCGGTAGGCCTCGCCGAGGAAGAAGAACGTGACGAACGAGGTCCGACCAACGATGCTCGCCCGCTCCAGGGTGCGAACGGCCTGCCCCGGCTGCCCCGCCTTGCGCTGGGACTCCCCAAGCAGATCCCACGCTCCTATGTCCTCGGGATTTCTCTGGACGACCGGACTCAGGAGGGCGATCGCCTTCGGGTATTCGCCTTTGCGGAACAGAGCATAGGCAGCGACGACCGTCCCGTCCGAGCCTCCCGGATCCTGGCGCTGCAGCGCCTGTGCATAGCGCAGCAGCCCATCCCAGTCCTTCTTCTTGTTCAGTTGGGCGATCAGTTCCCGATCATCGTAGTCGTCCCCCCGCTCCGAGAGCGCGGAGGCCGGGAGCGAGTCGACCGTCGGAGGACCTTCCAGCTCTTCCGGCTTCTTCATCGAAAAGGCCTGACAGCCGGCCAGCGCAACACACAGGGCGAGGGCCGTGGCGACCCCCCCGAGGCCGGAGTCAGACCTTGTTTTGATAGACGTAGGCCTGCTGCTTGACGCTCGACTCCCGGTCGCGTTTCTGTTCCTCGGGATCGAGCTTCCTGTCCCACCACAGCGCTCGACCCTTTTTCTGCTCCTGGACGATGTGCGGCTTGGCCTGGAGCAGCTCGCGGATCATGCGGGTGAGGTCGGATTCGTAGGGCTTGGCCATGGTTTTATGCGCGAAATTATACGCCCCTTGCCAAGCGGTCAAAGACTGTATATAAATACAGATATGGAGGCATTGCCATGACCGAAGATCTCACGCCCAAACAGCAGAAGATCCTCAACTTCGTCCGCAAGTCCATCGAAAAGACCGGCTTCCCGCCGACGCGGGTCGAGATCTCCAAGGCGTTCAACTACAGCTCGGCCAACGCCGCCGAAGAGCATCTGCGCATGCTGGAGAGGAAGGGCGCGATCGAGCTCACCCCGGGCGCCTCGCGCGGCATTCGTCTCACCGAGAGCCTGGGCCTGCCGCTGGTCGGCCGCGTCGCCGCCGGCAGCCCCATCCTCGCCGAAGAGCACATCGAGCGGCGCTGCCAGGTCGACCCTGCACTGTTCCAGCCTCGCGCCGACTACCTGCTGAAAGTGCGCGGCATGAGCATGCGCGACGCCGGCATACTCGACGGCGATCTGCTCGCCGTGCATCGCACGCGCGAGGCGCGCACCGGCCAGATCGTGGTGGCGCGCCTGCACGACGAGGTCACGGTGAAGCGCCTGCGCCGCCGCGGCAGCATCGCAGAGCTGCTCTCCGAAAATCCCGAGTTCAAGCCGATCGTGCTCGACCTGCACCGCGACGAGCTTGTCATCGAAGGCATCGGTGTCGGCGTAATCCGCCGTCCCCTGTAGAAATCTTTCGCGGGATGTTCTTTGCTCCGTGGGTAACGGAATGCCGCCTTTTACCGCGCTGCTTGATCACCCTGGCATCTGGCGCGGCGACAGTCTGGGCCGGGTCGAAACGCCCGGTCTCCCGAGTGGATTCCACGCGCTCGATGCCGAGCTGCCAGGTGGCGGCTGGCCTGCAGGCAGCCTGACCGAGATCCTGCCGGCGCACGAGGGCATCGGCGAGCTGCGCTTGCTGGGACCCGCCCTCGCGACCCTGTCGAAACGGAAATTGTGGCTCGCGTGGATCGCCCCGCCTCACCTCCCCTACGCTCCGGCACTTGCCGCGGCGGAGATCGACATGGCTCGCGTCGTCATCGTCCGTGCCGCTTCGCTGAAGGAAACCTTGTGGGCGACCGAGCAGGCATTGCGTTCGAATGCATGCGGTGCAGTGCTCACCTGGCTGCGAGCGGTGAAATACGCGGAATTGAGGCGACTGCAGCTGGCCATCGAGGGGACACGCGCGGCGGCCTTCCTGTTCCGGCCCGCCGAAGTCGCAGGCGAATCCTCCCCCGCCGCGCTGCGAATCGCCCTCGGTACCGCGAACGGCGGCCTTGCGGTACGTCTGCTCAAGCGCCGCGGCGCGCTGCTCGCCCGGCCGATCCTGCTACCGGCGATGCCGCCCGTCGTACGCAGCAGAAACGCTGTTTGCCATGTGGATCGCCATCCGGCTGTCGCAGCTGCCGCTGGAAATTTTCCTGCGCGGCGGATCCACGCCTGAGCCTTTCGCAGTCGAGGAGCGGCGCTGCATCGCCGCCTGCGACCGCAAGGCGGCAAGGCGCGGCGTGCGTCCGGGTATGCCGGTGGCGACGGCGCTTGCGCTTGTGCCACGGCTGCGCATTGCGCCGCGAGATCCCGCGGCGGAAACCGAGGCGCTGCTCGGCCTCGCCTCCTGGACCGGACAATTCACGCCGACCGTCGCGATCGAGTTCCACGACACGGTACTGCTCGACGTATCGGGCAGCCTGAAGCTGTTCGACGGGCTCGAATCGCTCGTCGGGCACCTGCGCCAGGGGCTGGCGGACATGGGCTGGAGCGCGGCGCTGGCCGGCGCACCCACCTCGCGCGCCGCCTGCTGGCTCGCCCGCGCCGAGGAGGGAAGGCTCGTCTCTTCGGGCGAGCTCGAGCAGGCGCTGTCGGATATGCCCGTGGAGGTCATGCGCTGCGAAAACGGGGTTCCGGAAGCGCTGCACGCGGTCGGCGTCCGCACCCTGGGGAGCTTGAGCGCGCTGCCGCGCGACGGCGTGGCGCGGCGCTTCGGGCAGCGGCTCGTGGACGACCTCGACCGCGCGCTCGGACGCCTTCCCGACCCGCGGAATCTTTTCGTCTCCCCCGCGACATTCCGAGCGGACATCGAGCTTCCCGCGGAAGTCACTCAGACCGAAGCGCTGCTCTTCGCCGCGAGACGGCTGATCGTGCAGCTTGCCGGATTCCTCGCGGCACGCCTGGGCGGAGTGCAACGCTTCGTCCTCAGGCTCGGGCACCGCGACAAGGCTCCGACCGAGATCGCGATCGGCCTCCTCGCCCCTTCCCGCGACGCCGAGCACTTCGTCCTGCTCTTGCGCGAGCGCCTCTCTAATCTGGTGCTGCGGGAGCCGGTCCGCTCGATCGCGTTGCGGGCCGAGGACGTGGTGCCGCTCGCGGGCCGTGACGCCGGGCTGCTGCTGGAAGAAGGCAGGCCGCCGGGCGATTGGAAGCACTTGATCGAGCGCTTGCGCTCGCGGCTTGGGGCCGGCGCCGTCCACGGGCTCGCTTCGCGCGCTGAGCACCGTCCCGAGCGCGTGCTGGTGCGAGATGCCGTCGTCCCCGGCCAGCCGCAGCGCATCCCGGCTGACGCCGCTGAATTCCCGCTACGCCCTTTCTGGCTGCTGGACCCTCCGAAGCCGCTCCGGGAAATCGGCGCGGCTCCCTACTGCGAAGGGCCGCTCGAGCTGCTCGCCGGCCCCGAGCGCATCGAATCCGGCTGGTGGGACGGAGAAGACGTCGCCCGCGACTACTTTGTCGCACGCATGCAGAACGAAGCGCTCGTATGGATTTACCGCGAACGCCGCGGCGAAGGCGCGTGGTACCTGCACGGCGTGTTCGCCTGATCGCACCGAGCGGTGCCCCGCAAAGATGTTTTCTGCCCTCCCCGCCTACGCCGAGCTCCATTGCCTCAGCAACTTCACATTTCTTCGAGGCGCTTCGCATCCCGAAGAGCTGGTGAAGCGCGCGGCCGATCTCGGCTATTCGGCGCTTGCCATCACCGACGAATGCTCGCTCGCGGGCGCGGTGCGCGCCCATGTCGCGTCGAAGGATGTCGGCCTGCCGCTGATCGTCGGCTCGGAAATCCAATTGAAGGACGGTCCGAAGCTGGTGCTGCTCGCCACCGACCGCGAAAGCTACGGAAACCTCTCCCGGCTGATCACCCGCGGCCGGCGCAGGAGCAGGAAAGGCGGCTATTCCCTCGACAGGTCCGACTTCGACGACGCGCTGCCCGGGTGTCTCGTGTTGCTCGTCCCTGACGGGCTGCACGACGCCGAGCACGCGCGATTCGTCGCCGAGCGCTTCGCCAGCCGCGGTTGGATCGCGGCCGAGCTGCTGTGCGGGCCGGACGACCGCGCGCGCCTGGCCGAGCTGCGCGAGCTGAGCCTGATCTCTCGCTTGCCGCTCGTCGCCGCCGGCGACGTGCACATGCATGTGCGCTCGCGCAGAGCCCTGCAGGATACGCTCACCGCGATCCGCCTGCGCACGCAAGTAGCGGACTGCGGCCGCACGCTCCATCCGAACGCCGAACGGCACCTGCGGTTGCGCGTGCGCCTTGCGCAAATCTATCCGCCCGAGCTGCTCGCGGAGGCGCTGCGCATCGCGGAGCGCTGCAAATTTTCGCTCGACGAGCTGCGCTACGAGTATCCCGAGGAGATCGTTCCTCCGGGCGAAACGCCCGCGAGCTACTTGCGCAAGCTCACCGAAGGGGGAATGGCGCGGCGCTTTCCCGACGGCGTCCCAGAGGACCTCCGCAAGCTCGTCGAGCGCGAACTCACGTTGATCGCCGAGCTGCGCTACGAGCCTTATTTCCTCACCGTATACGACGTGGTCGAGTTCGCGCGCACAAGAAAGATTCTCTGCCAGGGCCGCGGCTCGGCGGCGAATTCTGCCGTCTGCTACGTGCTCGGCATCACCGAGATCGATCCCGCGCGCATGAAAGGGCTGTTCGAGCGCTTCGTCTCGAAGGAACGCCACGAGCCACCCGACATCGACGTCGATTTCGAGCACCAGAGACGCGAAGAAGTCATCCAGTACATCTACGGGAAATACGGCCGCGATCGCGCGGCGCTCGCGGCGACCGTCATCCGCTACCAGCCGAAGAGCGCATTGCGGGGCGTCGGCAAGGCTCTCGGGCTGGCGCAGGATCAGGTCGATCGGTTGTCGAAGAACCTCGCGTGGTGGGACAACCGCAGCGCCCTTCCCCGCCGGCTGCAAGAAATCGGTTTCGATCTCGAGAGCCGTATCGTGCAGCAGATCACCGAGCTCGCCGGCACGCTCGTCGGTTTTCCGCGTCATCTGTCGCAGCACGTCGGCGGCTTCGTCATCTCCCGCGGCTCTCTCGAGCGCCTCGTGCCGATCGAGAACGCGGCAATGCAGGACCGCAACGTAATTCAGTGGGACAAGGACGATCTCGACGCGCTCGGGCTGCTGAAGGTCGACGTGCTCGCGCTCGGCATGCTTTCGGCCGTGCGGCGCGCGCTCGAGATGATCGGCGCCTCGCGCGGGAAACCTTTCGCTCTCTCCGACATCCCCGCGGAGGATCCCGCGGTCTACGAGATGATCCGGCACGGCGACACCGTCGGCGTGTTCCAGATCGAGTCGCGTGCGCAGATGAGCATGCTGCCGCGACTGAAGCCCGAGAAATTCTACGATCTCGTGATCGAGATCGCGATCGTGCGTCCCGGGCCGATCCAGGGCGACATGGTGCATCCCTACCTGCGCCGGCGGCAAGGGCTCGAGCCGGTCGATTATCCGAGCGAGGCAGTGAAAGCGGTGCTCGAGCGCACCCTCGGCGTGCCGATCTTCCAGGAGCAGGTGATGCAGCTCGCGATGGTCGCCGCCGGGTTCACGCCCGGCGAAGCCGACCAGTTGCGGCGCGCCATGGCCGCGTGGCGGCGCAAAGGCGGCCTCGAGCCTTTCCGCGAGCGGCTCATGCGCGGCATG
>Ga0187774_10000492_pt1 | contig 13444 bp, 15 predicted proteins | sample 0216_BV02_MP05_2_FD_133152 | JGI IMG/M metagenome (GOLD analysis project Ga0187774, IMG submission 133152) | Tropical peat soil microbial communities from peatlands in Department of Meta, Colombia - 0216_BV02_MP05_20_MG | ecosystem: Environmental > Terrestrial > Soil > Wetlands > Peat | place... | reverse complement strand
GCGCGAGCCTGGGCAGCAGCATGTCCTGCTGCGTTCGCTGCTCGGCGAATACGGAGGCGTGCTCGCCGGCGTACGCAACGCGCTCGGGCCTCGATCGCAGATCGTCTACCGCCCGCTCGAGGCACACGTGCTGCGCGGCGGCTGGTCAAGGGGCTGTGCCGTCCTCATCGGCGACGCCGCGCATGCGAGCACGCCGCAGCTCGCCTCGGGCGCCGGCATGGCGGCCGAGGACGGTATCGTGCTCGCAGAGGAGCTGGCGCGCGCGGACAGCGTGCCGGCGGCGCTCGAGGCCTTCGTGTGCCGGCGCTTCGAGCGCTGCCGCATGGTGGTGGAGAACTCGCTGGAGATCGGCCGCCTCGAGATGAGCGGCGCTCCGCCCGCGGATCAGACCGCCGTCGTCGCGAGGTCGCTGGCGGCGCTCGCCGCGCCGATTTAGGGTACGCTGCCGCCATGGACCTGAAGGACATCCGTCTCTACGTCGACGATCGTCCTGCGGAGGGCGTGTTCCGCGTGCACCGCGACGTCTACTCCGACCCTGAGCTCTTCGAGCTCGAGCAGAAGTTCATCTTCGAGCGCACCTGGAATTTCCTCGCGCTCGAGTCGCAGATCGGCAAGCCCCACGACTTCATCACGGGCCATATCGGGCGCACACCGGTGCTCGTCACGCGCGACGCAAAGGGACGCCTGGCTGCCTTCGTCAACGTGTGCCGCCACAAGGGCGCGCTGCTGTGCGCGGCCGAGGAAGGCAACGCGAAATATCACGTCTGCCCCTACCACGGCTGGGCGTACGACTCCTCCGGGAAGAACGTCGACGTCAAGGACCGCAAGACGGGAAGCTATCCCGCCTCCTTCGACGCCGAGGACCACAACCTAGTGCCGCTCGCGAAGGTCGCGGCGTACAGGGGGTTCGTCTTCGGCAGCCTGTCGAGCGAAGTTCCGCCGCTCGAGGACTTCCTCGGCGACATGCGCTTCTTCATCGACGTCGTCGCCGACCAGGGCCCGAACGGCGTGGAGTTCGTCCCGGGCAGGTCGGTGTACACCTACCGCGGCAACTGGAAGCTGCAGCTCGACAACGGGCTCGATCCCTATCACCTGACCACTACGCATCTCTCGTACATGGACCTGCAGGCGCGAAGGCGCGGCGGGGCCGGGCACCTCGAAGCGCGCCAGTACGACTGGGCGAAGCGCAACTCGGCCGACGGCGGAACGTTCGCGCTCGCCCACGGGCACGCCGCGACCTGGCTCGAGCAGCCCGAGCCCGAGAAGCGCCCGATCTGGCCCGCGCTCGCCGAGATCCGCGCGCGAGTAGGCGAGCTGCGCGCGGCGTGGATGCTCAAGGCGCGCAACGTGCACGTCTTTCCCAACATGCAGATCGCCGACGCGATCACGCTGATGCTGCGCACGTTCCGGCCGCTCGAGCCGGACCGGACCGAGATGAAGAGCTGGTGCCTCGCGCCGGTCGGCGAGGCGCCCGAGCAGCGCGCCTGGCGGCTGCGCCAGTTCGAGGATTTCTTCAACCCCGGAGGCCTCGCGACGCCGGACGACACGGTGACCTACGAGGGCTGCCAGAGCGGCTTCGGCGCCCAGCCGATCGCCTTCCTGCAGGGCTACGCGCGCGGCATGGCGGCGATCACGCCCGGCGCGGACGAGGCGGCGCGGTCGATCGGCATCAAGCCGCAGGCGAGCGTGCGCGGGCGCTTCGAGATGTTCAGCGAGGTGGGCTTCCACGCGCCCTACCGCGAGTGGGCGCGCCTCATCCAGGCGGGCGTCGCCGGGAAGAAGGCCTACGCGTGAACGCGCGCGTCCAGGGCGATTCGCTCGCGGCGGGCATCGAGATGGTGCACCGCGAAGCGAGGCTGCTCGACGAGCAGCGCTGGGACGAGTGGCTCGCGCTCTATCTCGAGGACTGCGAGTACTGGATGCCGGCGTGGAAGGCGGACGGCACGCCGACGGTGAATCCGCGCGCCGAGCTCTCGCACATCTACTACGCGAGCCGCGCGGGGCTCGAGGACCGCGTGGTGCGCATCCGCTCCGGGAAATCACCGGCGTCGACGCCGATGCCGCGCACCGCGCACGTGCTGGGCAGCGTGCTCGCCCTCGATTCGCCTGCGGAACGGCTGCGGCTCGGCTCCACCTGGGTGACCCATGTGTATTTCCCGCGCTCGCGCGAGAGCCACGCCTTCTTCGGGCGCAGCGAGCACGAGCTGGCGCTCCGGGGCGGGGAATGGCGCATCGCGAAGAAGAAGATCCTGCTGCAGAACGACTACATCCCGACGATGCTGGACGTGTACTGCGTCTGAGGGTCCGCTGTCATCCCGAGCGAGACCCATGTCATCCCGAGCGCAGCGAGGGATCTCCGCCGCGGTAGAGGCGACCCGGCTGCTGGGGAAGTGGACGAAGCTCGCTCAAGGGCACGTGATGTTCGGGCCGGGCTGCTCGTGCGGACTGGGGTTCGCCAACGTGCGCCTGGCGGACTTCGAGCCGCAGATCATCGACTACCTGAAGACGAAGCACGGCCTCGGCGGGTTCGCGGCCATTCCCGACTTGCTGCGATCGATCGTTACGCGCACGCGGGAGGAGAAGGGCGATCTCGCGCTGCTCACCGACCTCGAGCGCAGCATGGATTCGTTCGACGAGCTACACCGCGGACGGTGACCCGGGCGACTGCGCGAGGCCGAGTTTCTCCTGCAGCTCAGCAAGGAATCCCATCTGTCCGGGAGCCAGTTTCTTCTTCGCCTCGGCGATGGCAAACCATCCGCCTCGATCGACCTCGGGAAACTCCTGCTGCTTTCCGGAACGAGGCGGCCACTCCATTGCGAAGGTATTGCTCTTGATGGCTGAGGGATCGATGTCGCCCTCGATGGCCCAAGCGTGGACGGTTTTCCCGCTCGGCTGCCTGAGCGGGGTCAACGCCAAGAACTCTCCCGTAACGAGCTTGCCCGTTTCTTCATGAAACTCGCGCTTGGCGGCTTCCAGCAGGTCGGAGTCCTGATCGGGCTCTCCTTTCGGGATAGACCATGCACCGGCATCCTTCCCCGCCCAGAACGGCCCACCGGGGTGCACGATGAAGACCTGAAGTTCGGTTGAGCGGATGCGGTAGAGAAGAATGCCAGCGCTGGTTTTGCTTGCCATGCCTGGACGGCAGCCTGCGTCAGAGGCTCAGGATATCGATGCGGCCGCGGCGGCAGGTGATGGCGCCGCGACGTTCCATGCGTTTGAGGGCGCGAGATACGTTCTCGCGAGTCGCGCCCACCTGCTGCGCGAGCTCGTCATGCGTGATGCGCAGCTCGCGTAGAGCGCGGGCGCGACGGCGGATGAGGCGTAGAAGTCGCTCGTCGAGCTGAAGGAAGCGGAACTCCTCCAACTCGTCGGAAAGATCAGCGATGGTGCCACCCAGTTGCGCGAGCGCGCGCAGTGCGACGGTTGGATCACGACGGACAGTTTCGCGAAGCGCCCGTCCGGGGATGACGAGGACCGCGGAGCTCTCGCCAGCGACAAGATCGGCGGAGTGCGCGAGGCCAGAGAGCGTGGAGAGCCCGACGGATTCTCGCGGGCCGAGCGAGCGAAGCAGCATGCGTCTGCCGCTGGCCGTGTGGCGGACCACGTCGATGCGGCCACGCACGATCACCGCCACCGCGTCGGTGCGTTCGCCGCGCCTCCAGAGCACCTGGCCGCGCGTGAGCGCAACACGGCGCGACGCGCGTATGAGTGCGGCGAGTGACTCGGAACCCAGCGGCGCAAGCCAGGGCACGGCCGTGAGCGTTGCGCTGTCATTCGTGATCCCCATCTCCAAAGTCTAACGAGTTTGTGTGTTGCGCAACACAGTTGCGCACCGAACGTCCGGGCACGATGGACGCGTCGAAGGAGAGCCCATCATGTCCGTGTCGATCATCTTTGCCACCATCCTAATCGAGGCAACGCTTGCCTGGTTCGCTTGGGTGAGCAACTAACACTACGCCGGGAGACGCGCATGTCCATTCTCGAATGGATCTTCGTTGCTTGGTTATGCATCATGCCCCTCTACCTGCTCGCCTCGCGGTCCGGAAAAGGTCGAGGAGAGGCCCTGCTTGACCAGGCCATTTCGCTGGAAGAAGCGTGCAACTACGAAGAAGCCTGCTTTCGATATGCGATTGCCGCAAGGTCTGGATATCTGGAACTGTGTCGAATCAAGGTAAGAGACTTGTGGAAGGAACACGGCCCATTCGATTTCTCAGCTCAATTGAAGACGTTGAGAGCTGACTATTGTCGTTGTTGCACGAGTTGCGGAGAAGGCTTCTATCACTTGGTCGTTTCAGATATCCATGAGTGGATCGGAGAATAGCGCGAACCCGGCTTGAGGAACGCCCACGCGGCGGCTGGAAGGAGCGAAGCGAGCACGACGATCGCGTTCTTCAGCACTACGACTTCGGGGGGACCGGCAGGTACTTCTCCTGCTTTGGCGAACCCGGGATGTGCGCGAGCTCGGCCAGCCAGGGCATGGAAGACCGCTGCCAGACCTGCACCGCCGGCTTGAGCTCGGCGCGCTGCTTGACGCACCCGAGGCGAATGATCACCGAGGTCGCATTCTCGGGCGCCATCGCGAACAGCGGCGTCGCGCACTCGGGGCAGAAGAGCTGCGCCCGCCGGTTGCCGCTCTCGGCGACCTTGATGTAGGACTTGGGCCGGCCGTGGAGCACGAACGTATCCATGGGTGCCGCCACGGATACCCGGAACGGAGAGCCCGACAGCGTCTGGCAGTCGGTGCAGTGGCATGCCATGACTCGCTTCGGGTCGATTTCGGCCGTGAAGGAGATCAAGCCGCAGTGGCAGGCGCCGTCGATTTTCATGATGAGCGTTCCTTAGGGGGAGAGGACGCGCTCGCGGCCGTCTTCGTTTCTCAGCTTGAGGGAGCTGAGCTCAGCCGGCGTCGCGCGCAAGGCGCAGGCCGGAGAACTGCCAGCGGGCGTCCGGGGGAAAGAAGTTCCGGTAGGTCGCGCGGATATGGCTCGCGGGCGTGGCGCACGATCCGCCGCGCAGGACGTACTGGCCGCTCATGAACTTGCCGTTGTACTCGCCGATCGCGCCGGCGGGGAGCCGGAATCCCGGGTACGGCCCGTAGTCGCTTCGCGTCCACTCCCAGACATCGCCGAACGCCTGCGCTAGCGTGCCGTCTTCCGGGGCCTCGCGCAGCGCGAGCGGGTGAAGCGCCCCGCTCTCCAGGAAGTTGCCTTCCAGAGCCCCGCCGCGCGCGGCCACTTCCCATTCGGCTTCGGTCGGCAGCCGCTCGTTCGCCCACCGCGCGAACGCCTCGGCTTCGTAGAAGCTCACGTGGCAGATCGGCGTATGCGGGTCGACGGGGACTTCGCCGTGCAGCGTGAACGAGTGCCAGCGACCCTCGCTTCGCTCCCAGTATTGGGGCGCCTGCCAGCCGCGCCCCGTCACCATGTCCCAGCCCGCCGAGAGCCACAGCTCCGGCCGCCGGTAGCCGCCGTCTTCGATGAACTCGATGAAGTCGCCGTGGGTCACCGGGTGCGTGGCGATCTGGAACGGGTCGAGCCAGACGCGGTGTCGCGGCGTCTCGTTGTCGAAGCAGAAGCCCGCACCCGCGTGCCCGATCTCGCGGATTCCGGCCTCGAATGAAATCCATCCGCGCTTGCGCGCCTGTATCGGGGTGAGCGGCCATTGCCTGCGGTACGCGGGCTTCAGGGGGTTGCGCGACAGCAGGTGCTTCACGTCGGTGAGGATGAGCTCCTGGTGTTGCTGCTCGTGGTTCAGCCCGAGCTCGACCAGCGCGCCGAGCCGGGCGAGCGCGCCCTCGTCGACCATCATCTCGAGCATCGCCGCGTCCACGTGGTCGCGGTAGGAAAGCACTTCCTCCAGCGCCGGGCGCGAGAGCAGCCCCCGCTCGGGGCGCGGGTGTCGGTCCCCGACCGCGTTGTAGTACGAATTGAAGAGCGCGCGGTACGCGGGGTCGAAGAGCCGGTAGCCCTCTCGATGCGGCGCGAGGATGAACGTCTCGAAGAACCAGGTCGTATGCGCCAGATGCCATTTCACCGGACTCGCGTCCGGCATCGCCTGGATGGCGCAGTCCTCGGCCGAGAGAGGCGCGGCGAGCGCGCGCGTCGCTTCACGGACCGAGACGAACCGCTCTGCCCGGCTGCAGCTCGGGGCGGGAAAACCGGACGACGTCGGCGAATCCGGAGTCGGTTCCAAGGGATCCTCCCTTCGCGTGCAAGCGCTTCGCCCGGCCTGGCTTCGCTCTCGGCCGGATCTTGGATGGTCGAGCGAGCAGGACGTAGCTTACGCCTCTGAGCCGGATGGTGTCCCTATCCGGGCCCCTGCCCGCGCCGGTGAGGGGCGACGAGGCGTACCAGCGTCAGTTCCGGCTCTGACCCGAAGCGCACGGGCGGGCCCCACGTTCCGGTTCCGGCGCTGACATAGACCCAGGTGCGCCCGATGCGCGAGAGTCCGGCCACGAACGGCGCGTGCACGAGGCGCACGGCGAGCGTCCAGGGGAAGAACTGGCCGGCGTGCGTGTGCCCCGAGAGCTGCAGATCGAAGCCGGCGGCTTCCGCCCGCGGCGCGAGCTTGGGATTGTGCGCGAGCAGCAGGCGGAACGCTCGTCCTTCGTCGCCGCCCGCCGCCAGGTCGGGACGAGGCCCGTTCTCGCGCCCCGCGGCGGGATCGGTGACTCCGCCCACGACGATGCGCGCGCCGCGGATCGAGGTCACGGCGTACTCGTTCAGGAGCACCCGGAAGCCCATGGACCGGAAGTGCGCGAGCCACGGGTCCGCGCCCGAGTAGTACTCGTGGTTGCCGGGGACGAAGAACACGCGGCCCGCCGGAGCCAGCTCGGCGAGCGGGGCGACATGGCTTGCCAGGCGCGCGACCGAACCGTCCACCATGTCTCCGGTGAGCGCGACGAGGTCCGGCGCGAGGTCGTTCGCCATGCGGACGACGCGGCGCACGTATCCACCGCGGATCGTCGAACCGACATGCAGGTCGGTGATCTGGACGATCCGCAGGCCGTCCAGCTTGTCGTCGAGCCCGTCGACCCTGATGTCGACGTGCCTGACTTTCGGTCCCCTGAACGCCACGACGATTCCGCTCGCGAGGCTGAGGAACGAGCCGAGCATGACGAGCGCAGCGCCCGAATTCGCGAGATAGGCATGAACACCCGCCGCAGGCGGGGCCCACGCCGTTGCCAGCAGCAGCCCGTCGCGCGCAAGGCTGAACACGAGCGCGAAACTGAGCCAGCCCATGCAGAGGTAGCTCGCGAAGTGCAGGAGCTCGTCCGCCGCGCCCTGGCGTTCGCGGTCTCCCGCCCAGTAGATCGCCGGCACGAGCCAGATCAGCACGCAGGGGACCGCAAGCGCCATCCTCAGCGGCGCGTCCGGGGCGAGCCGCCACGCCAGGTAAGCGTAGGCGGAGGCGAGGATCGCCGTGAGGATCAGGATGAACGGATTGAAGAACCGTCTCATCGATTCGACCCGCGGGTCGCCGGTCGTCTTCTCAGCGAATCCTGAACACCAGCTTGCCGCGCAGGTGGCGGCCTTCGCTCACCCGGTGGGCTTCGGCGGCCTCCGAAAGGGGATAGATCCTGATCTCCGGCACGCGCACCGCGTGCTGCGTGACGAGCGCGGCGATCCGCTCGAGGTGAGCGCGATCGCGCCCGACCTTGGGGCGCAGCGAAACCACGTCCTTGCGCGGCGAATCCGGAGCCGCAGGGCCCGATCCGATGAATGCCGCCCGGCCGCCCGGCCGCAGCACCGCGAACGAGCGGTTGGCCACATCGCCCCCCACGGTGTCGAACACGGCGTCGCAGCCGGAGGCGGCCTTTGCGAAATCCTCCTTCGTGTAGTCGATGATCTGGTCCGCGCCGAGCTTGCGCAGGTAGTCGTGGTTGGCCGGGCTCGCGGTCGTGATGACGCGCGCGCCGATATGCTTCGCGAGCTGCACGGCGAAGCCCGCCACGCCACCCGCGCCCCCCTGGATGAGTATGGTCTCGCCGCGCTTCAGTTTCAGCGTGTCCTCGATCGACACGAGCGCGGTCAGGCCGATCAGCGCCAGCGCGGCGGCGTCCACGTGGCTCAAGGCTTCGGGCTTGCGAGCCACGAAGGCCGAGCGGATCGCGACGCGCTCGGCATAGCAGCCGTCCGCGACCTGCTCCACCACGCCGAACACCGGCTCGCCCGCCCGGAGGTCGTCGACTCCCGGACCCAGGGCGGCGACCACGCCGGAGAAATCCCGTCCCGGTACGTAGGGGAACCTGCTGATCGGTGCGTAGCTGCCGGCGCGCACTTTCCAGTCGGCGCCGTTCACGCTGGCCGCGTGAACGTCGACCAGCACCTGGCCCGGTCCTGCGACCGGGTCCGCGACCTCGCCGTACTGCAGCACTTCGGGCCCGCCGTTCTTCATGAAGAAGGCAGCTTTCATCTTCCGAGTGTCCCCTTCAGCCGGGATTCTTCGCGGTGATGAACCAGGTGGAAGACGGCGCCCACACGCCGTTGCCGCGAACGAACGGGGCGAGCGCTTCCTTGAGCGCCTCGATCACCCGGGGCTTGCGCTTCTCGCCCTCCTCGCCCGCCAAGCGGATCGCCTCGCCGGCGGGGCCGAGCGCCATGGCGAACGCGATGGCGTCGTCCAGGTCGCGGCCGATGCAGATGTCGCAGTCGTAGCGCTCGAAGGCGATGCGCTCGAAGCCCGCGACGCGCAGCATGGTGCTCACCATGTCGGGTCCCGCCATGGAGAAGGGGCCCGGGCCGCAGTGCACCTGATCGGTCTCCTCGTGGGAAACGGCGGGGACGATCTCCTTCACGCGCAGCTCGGCCTCGTGCAGCCAGGGATTCTCCTCGCGGCGGCGCCACACGATCTGCATGAACGTGCCGCCGGGCCTGAGCGCCCTGCGGACGTTCCGCATCGCCGCGCCCGGCATCTCGAAGAACATGGTGCCGAAGCGGCCGAACGCCTGGTCGTAGGGACCACGCAGGTCGTCGGCCTGAACATCGGCCACGAAGAAGCTCGCGTTGGCGACGCCTTCCTTGCGCGCTTCAGTCTCGGCCATGCGGACGAAATTCTCGGCGCAGTCGACGCCGACGGCCTTGCCGAAGTTGCCGACGCGCCTGGCGAGGCGCAGCGTGGTATCGCCGAAGCCGCAACCGACGTCGAGCACGCGCTCGCCCTCGGCGAGCCCGCAGCATTCGAGCGCTGCGTCGCTGTGCTGCGACAGGCCTTCAACGAGGAGGTGCTTGAAGCGGCAGAACTTCTCGAACAGGATGGTGTTCCAGGCCTCGACGACGACGCGGTTGCTTGCGTCCATGTGCGCTCGTCGAGGCCGGTGGTGAAGCGCTACTCCGCCAGGGTGAGGCCCGACCCGCCCATCTCGGCGGGGTAGTCCTTCATCTTCGGCAGCCCGTCCTTCATGGGCAGCACCGTCTCCTGGTAATTCACGTGGATACCCGCATGGTACGGGAAATCCGGGATGGTCGCCGCATAGACGTCGACCACCCCCCACAGCGGGTGATCGGTGAAGAGGTGGCCGCCGCACACCTTGCACCACTTGCGATGGCTCCTCGGCGTCTTGCTGAAGCTGGCGACGTTTTCCGCGCCTTTCGTGACCTTCACCGCTTCGGGCTTCCACAGCGTGAAGGCGTTGACGGGGGCCTTGGCCCAGCTGCGGCAGGAGTCGCAGTGGCAATAGCCCATTGCAGCGGGCTCGCCGCTCACTTCGACCTCGACCGCGCCGCAGAAGCAGCTGCCGTGGTAGGTCTTTCCGTGGTGGAAGCGGTGATGAGAATGGAGATGATCGGGGGCGCCCATGTGCTGTCCTTTCGCTCTGATGGAGCGAGGGAGTATCCGCGTGCGCCGTCCCCGCGTCTTTTCCGGGGCCCCGCGGTTCTTGCCCGAGGCTCCGTGTTCCTTGTATAGTCGATCGAAGCTCCGAGAACAGTTGCTCCGGAATGTCCAAGCGGGTTCCGTCGTTCATCACGGGTATCGATGCTGCGGTTTTCGGCGTGGCCGATCTGCGCGCGGCGACGCGGTTCCTCGCCGACTGGGGATTGAGCAGGCTGGGCTCGGGACGGTGGGGAGCGGACTTCGCATGCGTGGACCGGTCCGAAGTCCTGGTGAGGCCCATCGATTCGCGCGAGCTTCCGAAGGCGGTCGAGCCAGGCTCGACGCTGCGCGAGCTCGTCTGGAGCGTCGCGAGCAAACGTGCGCTCGACGCCATCGGCGCGAATCTCGCGCGGGATCGAAGCGTCAGCGAGGATTCGGAGGGCGCGCTGCACAGCGCGGACGACCTGGGGCTCCGCCTCGCCTTCCGCGTGACGCGCCGCAAGGTCCTGAAGGCCCGGCCGGGCGCGTTCAACGCGCCCGGTTGCGTTCAGCGCCTGGACCGGCCCGCGCCGTTCTACGGGCGCGCGCTGCCGCAGGAGATCAGCCACGTCGTCCTCGGCGTCCCGGACATCCGCGCGGTCGAGCGCTTCTATTGCGGGCGGCTGGGGTTCCGCGTGTCCGACCGCTACGTCGGCCGCGCGGTGTTCCTGCGCGCCTCTCCCGCGGGAAACCACCACCACCTGTTCGTCCTCAACAGCGGTGACCGCAAGCTCCGCTTCGACCACATCGCGTTCAAGGTGCGCGACGTCCACGAGGTGATCGGCGGCGGCCAGGCGCTCGCCGCCCGCGGCTGGACGACCCACGCGGGCCCGGGGCGGCACTACCCGTCCTCGGCCTGCTTCTGGTACTTCAAGAGCCCGCTCGGCGGGGCGGCCGAATACGCCGCCGACGAGGACATGGTCACCGCGAAATGGCGGCCGCGGCGCTTCGTCATGGCCCCCGAGAATTTCTCGGAGTGGCGCTTCAACGCTCCGTCGGGCGGAGGCCTAGCCGGCGCCGCCATCGCGGGCAGCCGCAGCGCCTAGCGCGCGTCCGCCAGTGCGCGAGAGCCCGGCCGCCGTACTCTCGTTGGAAAAGGTGCGCGTCGCCTTCGGCGGCCGCCCGGTGCTTTCGGACATCTCCTTCGAAGTCGCCGCCGGCGAGTTCCTCTGCGTCGTCGGCCCCTCGGGCTGCGGCAAGACGACGCTGATACGCATGCTCGCCGGGCTGCTCGCGCCCACGGCGGGCAGCATCGTCTTCGGAGGGCGGCCGCTTGCGGGCACCTCGCGCGACCGCGCGATCATCTTCCAGGACTACACGAAGGCGCTGCTGCCATGGCGCACCGTCGCCGGCAACATCGCGCTCAGCTTGGAGGCCGGCGGCATCGCCGAGCCCGAAAGAGGCAGGCGCGTCGAGGCGCTGCTCGCAAAGATGCAGCTCGCGCACGCCGCAGTCCAGTATCCGGGGCAGCTCTCTGGCGGCATGCAGCAGAGGGTGCAGATCGCGCGCTGCCTGGCGCAGCAGCCCAAGCTCCTCCTCATGGACGAACCCTTCGGCGCGCTAGACGCGATCACGCGCCAGACGCTGCAGGACGAGATCGCGCGTCTCGTCGCCGAGGAGCGCACCACTGTAGTCTTCATCACCCACGACCTCGAGGAGGCGATCTACCTGGGAGACCGCGTGATCGTGCTGCAGTCCAACCCGGGGCGCATCGCCGAGATGATCGCCGTGAAGATTCCGCGGCCGCGCAGCCAGCTCGAGACACGCGAGGACCGGCGCTTCCTCGAGCACCGCCACCGCCTATTCGGGCTGCTGCAGGACGCCGAAGGATGAAGCGGATCCTGCGCGGCGCCGTGCTCCCGGTCCTCGTCTTCGCGCTCTGGGAAGCGGGAAGCCGCGCGGGGTTGCTGCCGATGGACACCTTCTCGAGGCCCTCCGACATCGTGCTGGCGTTCGCCGCGGGCGTCTCCGACGGCTCGATCCCGCTCGCGACCTGGCTGACGGCGCAGGCGGCGCTGGTCGGGTTCGCGATCGCCGCGGTGGCGGGCATCCTGGTCGGCGTGATCCTCGGGCTCTCGCCCTTCCTCGAGCGCACCGTCGGCCCGTCGATCGAGGCGCTCCGCCCGGTTCCCGCGATCGCGCTCACGCCGCTCACGCTGCTCCTTTTCGGTTTCGGACTGCGCATGGAGGCCGCTGTGGTCGCGTTCGCCTGCGTCTGGCCGGTGCTGATCGTCACCGTTGCCGCGGTGCGCGGGATCGAACCGCGTCTGCTCGAGGTGGCGCAGGCGCTCGAGCTCGCGTTCCCTGCGCGCCTGCGCAAGATTATCCTGCCGGCCGCGCTAGGGAGAATCGTCGTGGGCCTGCGCGTGGCCGTCAGCATCTCGCTCATCGTCGCGGTCACGGTCGAGATCGTCATGAACCCGCGCGGGCTGGGCTACGGAATGATCATAGCCCAGCAGTCCCTCCAGCCTGCGCTCATGTACGCGCAGCTGCTGTGGCTGGGGCTGCTCGGCTGGGGGCTGAACGCTCTGCTCACACGCGCGTTCGGCCAGTGGCACGGCGCCTTCGGTCCCGGGGTAAGCCCGTGAAGCGCCTGCCGTGGCTTGGCGCGGCGCTCTTCGCGGCGGGGCTGCTCGTGCTGTGGCAGGTGCTCGCCGATCGGCAGTTCATCTCGCAGGTGTTTTTTCCCTCGCCGTCGCGCACTCTCTCGGAGCTCTACCGCCAGCTCGCGTCCGGGCAGCTGTGGAAGCCGCTCGAGGCGACCGCGTTCAGGATGTTCTACGGCTGGGCCCTGGCGTCGCTCGCCGGCGTGGTGCTCGGGGCGGCGATCGGCTTCTCGCGCACGGCGCGGGACTACCTGGAGCCGACCCTCGAATTCATGCGGCCGTTGCCGGCCTCGGCCGTGATCCCCGCGGCGATCCTGTTCTTCGGCCTGAGCAACTCAATGACGGTGGCGGTCATCGCGTTCGGCGCGGTATGGCCGGTGCTGCTCGCGAGCGTGCACGGGTTCGCCTCGGTCGAGCGGCAGCTCATGGAAGTTGCCGCCGCGCTGCGCCTGTCGCGGGCGCAGCTGTTCCTGAAGATCGCGGCGCCGAGCGCGCTGCCCGACATCCTGGCCGGCGCCCGGGTGAGCCTGGCGATCGCGCTCATCCTCGCCGTGGTCACCGAGATGCAGGCCTCGCAGACGGGGCTCGGCCAGAATATACTGCTCGCCCAGCGCTCCTTCCGGAGCCCGGAGCTGTACGCCGGGGTGGTGACGCTCGGCATCATGGGCTTCGCGATAAATCAAGCGATCGTCGTTCTGGAGCGGCGCCTGCTGCGCTGGCGCGGGTCGCACGAATAGCAGGACAACCGAGGAGGAATTCCAATGAACCGCATCGCTTCCATCGTGCTCCTTGCAGCCGCGGCCGCCTTCCCCGCTGCGGCCCAGCAGCCCAAGGCGAACATCGGCTATATCGGCGCGGCCGATTTCACGCCGCTGTTCGTCGCGAAGGACAAGGGCTTCTTCGAGAAGCGCGGCCTGGACGCCACGCTGACCCGCATCCAGATCGCGCCGAACGTCGGCCCGGCGATCATCTCGGGGGACCTGCAG
>Ga0187774_10000491_pt1 | contig 13450 bp, 13 predicted proteins | sample 0216_BV02_MP05_2_FD_133152 | JGI IMG/M metagenome (GOLD analysis project Ga0187774, IMG submission 133152) | Tropical peat soil microbial communities from peatlands in Department of Meta, Colombia - 0216_BV02_MP05_20_MG | ecosystem: Environmental > Terrestrial > Soil > Wetlands > Peat | place... | reverse complement strand
CGCGCCGCGTTGAGCAGCAGCGCAAGGTGCTCGCCCTCCTCGCGCACCTGATCCTCGGGCCCGCGCATGAGCTGCACGCCGAGCAGCCCGACCACAACGACGATGATGAGCACCACCACCACAACCTCGATCAGCGTGAAGCCTGCGGGGCGGCGAGCGGGCCCGGCCTGGGTGTCTACTGCCATGAGCCGATGTCGGCGTCGAAGCCTTCGCCCCCGGGAGCACGATCCCTTCCGAAGGAGAACACGTCCACTTCGCCGCGAATCCCCGGATTGAGGTACTGGTAGTCGCTGTCCCAGGGATCCTTGGGAAGCCTCTCCAGATAGCCGCCCGACTTCCAGTTGCGCGGGATTTCCCCGCGCTCGGGCTTCTTCACCAGCGCTGACAGGCCCTGGTCGGCGCTCGGGTAGGTACCGTTGTCGAGGCGGTAGAGCTTGAGCGCGTTCATGATCGCGGCGACGTCGGCCCTCGCTGCCGTCACCCGCGCCTGGTCCGGACGGTCCATCACGCGCGGCACGATGAGCGCGGCAAGAATGCCGAGAATCACGATGACCACCAGCACTTCGATCAAAGTGAAACCGCGTGCGCGGCGGAACGGACTGGGATGGTCTGGCATGATGGCTCCGGGTGTATGCCTATATTGTGCGCGATAACGCCGAATGCGGGAATCCCGACCTTTGCCCTAGCGGATCAGCTGGTTCATCTCGAAAATCGGCAGGAGAATCGCGACCACGACGAACAGCACGATCGCGCCCATGGCGAGTATCAAGAGCGGCTCGAGAAGCGCGGTCAGGCCGCGAACCCAGCTCTCGAGTTCGCGCGACTGCGCTTCCGCCGCGCGCGCCAGCATCGCGTCCAGGCGTCCGGTCGCCTCGCCGCTCGCAATAAGATGGATGACGAGCGGGGGGAAGAGCTTCGCGGCCCCGAGCGCCGGCGCGAGTGCCCTGCCTTCGCGCACTCGACGCACCGCGTCCTCGACGGCGGCGCGCATCGGCAGGTTGGTCACCACAGCGGCCGCCGATTGCAGGGACGGGAGCAGCGGGACCCCGCTTGCTGTGAGGATTCCCAGCGTGTCGGCGAAGCGCGCGGCGTTCACCCCGCGGATAAGGCGTCCCGCGAGCGGCAGGCGCAGCATCCACGCGTGCCAGCGGTACCGCCACGCTTCCCTGCGCAGCAGCAGCCTCGCCGCGACGATCGCGCCGACCAGCGCGGCGAGCGACACCGCCCCGCTTGCCCGCACGAAATTGCTGATGCCGATCAGGATGCGCGTCGCAAGGGGCAGCGCCTGACCGAGATTGGCGAAAACCCGCGTCACCTGCGGCACGACGTAGACGAGCAGCAGGGCGACCACGGCCAGCGCCACCACCGTGACGAGCGCCGGATAGATGAAGGCGAGCACGACCTTGTCGCGAAGATTTTCGCGGCTCTCGGTGAAATCGGCGAGGCGCTCGAGCACGTCGGAGAGGCGTCCCGATTGCTCGCCCGCGCCGACCATGGCGCGGTAGATCTGCGGGAAGGCGTTCGGATACGCGTCGAGTGCTTGGGAGACCGACTGGCCCTCGAGAACCTTGCCACGCACGCCAGCGAGCAGGCTCCTCGCTCGGGCCGACTCGCTCTGCTCGATGACTACGTTGAAGCATTCCTCGATGGTGAGCCCGGCGCGCACGAGCGTGGAGAACTGGCGCGTCACCAGCGCGAGCTCACGCCGCGACAGGCCTGCCCGCGCGATACGCTCGCCCGAGCCAGGCCGGGCGACGGTGCGGATGGCCTCGACCTCGAGCGGCGCGAATCCCCGCTCGCGAAGCAACGACCTCGCGTGGCGCTCGGTGTCTGCCTCGATCACGCCGCGGGTTTCGCGGCCGCCGGCGTCAAGCGCGCTGTACTCGAATCCCGACATGAATCCGGGTTGCCCGCTCGCGCCCTGTTCGCATGTTATTCGCGCGAGACGCGCAGAACTTCTTCCAGGCTGGTTTCGCCCGAGCGCACCCAGCGCAGGCCGTCCTCGCGCAGGTTGCGCATGCCGGTCTTCTTGGCATGGGCGTTCAACTCGGCTTCCGAGGCGCGGTCGTGAACGAGGCGCCGGGCATCGTCGTCGACGAGAAACAGCTCGAAGATCCCGGTGCGGCCCTGATACCCCGTTTGCGCGCACGCTTCGCAGCCTTGGGCGGTATACAACAGGGGCGCCGCGGCGCCGCCGTTGCCGTTGCGCAGCAGGCGCAGCTCGGCGGCGTCCGGAGGATGCCCCCTGCGGCACGCCGGGCACAGGCGGCGCACCAGGCGCTGGGCGAGCACGCCGCGCAGGCTGGATGCGACCAGAAACGGCTCTACCCCCATGTCCACCAGGCGCGTCACCGCGCCGACTGCGTCGTTGGTATGCAGCGTGGCGAGAACGAGGTGGCCGGTCAGGCTCGCCTGCACGGCGATTTGTGCGGTTTCCAGGTCGCGTATCTCTCCGATCATTACCACGTCGGGGTCCTGGCGGAGGATCGCCCGGAGAGCACGCGCGAAGCTCAGGTCGATTCGCGGATTGACCTGGGTCTGTCCTATGCCGTCGAGATCATATTCGATGGGGTCCTCGACTGTGACGATGTTCGTGTGCTTTGCATCGAGCTGCCCGAGCGCCGCATAGAGCGTGGTCGTCTTGCCCGAGCCGGTCGGACCGGTCACGAGGATGATGCCGTGCGGCTGGCGGACCAGCTCGCGCAGGCTGAGGAGGGTCGGTTCGGGCATCCCGAGGCCGGCAAGATCGAGGCGCCCGGCCTGCTTGTCGAGCAGCCGCAGCACGACGCGCTCGCCATGCGCGGTCGGCAGGATGGACACGCGCACATCGACCGGCCGGCCCGCCAGGCGCAGCGCAATGCGGCCGTCCTGCGGCTGGCGCTTCTCGGCGATGTCGAGGCTCGCCATGATCTTGATGCGCGAAACGAGCGCCGCGTGGGCAGCCTGCGGCGGCTCGAGCACGTCGCGCAGCATGCCGTCCCTGCGGAAACGCACCACCGAGCGCTGGTCGAAGGCTTCGACGTGAATGTCGGACGCGTTGTCGCGCACCGCCTGGGAGAATAGGGCGTTGATGAGCCGCACGATCGGCGCGTCGTCCTCGCTCTCGAGGAGGTCGGCGACCTTGGGAAGGCTCTGGGCAAGCGCCGCCAGGTCCAGGCTCGCGTCGAGGTCGGTCACGATCTGAGCCGCCTGCGAGGTGCCGCGTTCGTAGGCGCGCGCCAGCGCCGAGTCGAATGCCGATCCGGCGAGCTCCCTGACCGAGACGGGGCCGCCGAGAGCGCGCTGCACCTCGGCGAGCACGCTCGCGCGCACCCCGGGCCGCGCCCAAAGCTCGAATCCTCGATCGAGCTGGCGCGCGCTGATCACGCCGTGCCGCTTGGCAAACGCGTACGGCAGGCGTTCGACCGCGCGCGCGTCCGGCAACAGGGAATCCGATGACATGTCCACGCGGCTAGGGCTTCGAGGGCGAGGGACCCGCGGGCGAATCGGGCGGCCTCGCAGGCGCCGCCGGGGAGTCGGGTACGGGGCGGGGCGCCGGCGCGGGAGACGGACTCGGCGGCAACGGCTGCATCCGGTCGTATATCCCCTCGCGCTCGGGACCTTCGCCGCGCACGTAGCCGCGCAGATAGTCGTAGCGGTCCACGGTCACTCGATAGCTGTCCTCGGGCGAACGGATAATCACGGGCCGCAGGAAGATCATCAGGTTGGTGCGTTTGACCTCCTCGCTCTTGAAGCGGAACAGCGCGCCCAGAAACGGGATGTCGCCAAGGAGCGGAACGGCCTGGGAAGTCACGCTCAGGGTGTTCTGAATCAGTCCGCCGAGCACGACAGTGCTGCCGTCGTCCACCACCACCTTGGTCTCGACCGAACGCTTGTTCGTGATCAGGTCGGCCGCTCCGGTGCGCGTGGTCGGCGCCACATCCGAGACCTCCTGATAGATCTCCAGGCGCACGGTCGAGCCCTCCGAAATCTGCGGCTTGATCCGCAAGGTGATGCCCACGTCCTTGCGCTCGATGGTCTGGAAAGGGTTCACCGCTCCGGTCCCCGGAGCCGCGACCGTCGCAGTCGTGGTGAAGCTGCCGGTCAGGAACGGAACGTTCTGCCCGACCACGATTTTCGCCTGGTAGTTGTCGAGCGTGAGCAGATTGGGGGTGGAAAGAATGTTGCCGAGGTTCTTCGCCGTAAGCGCCCGCGCCAGCGCGCCGAGACCCCTGACCTGGGTTCCGTCGGGAAGCGTGATCGTGCTGCCGAGCACAGCGACGGTCAGCCCGGACGAAAGAGCAGCCGCGGCGGCCGGGCCGGTGACGGCCGCGGCAATGCTGGGGTTGGCCCCGGGAAAATTGGTGAAGGCGCCGACCGTGTTCGCCCCGGCCCCGTTCGCCGCCGCCCACTGGAATCCCAGCTCGTCGGTGCGATCGGCGTTCATTTCCGCAATCAGCGCCTCCACGTAGACCTGCGCTCGGCGGATGTCGAGCTGCTCTATCACCGCGCGCAGATTGTTGTACACGGTGTCGGAGGCGTTGATGATGATCGAGTTGGTCGCTTCGTCGGCCTGGATGAGAGACGGCGGCGCACCGCCGGGGCGCCCGCCGACGGCGGCGACCTGCTGGGGAGCTGCCTGCGCTGAGGCGGCCAGCAGACCCCGCAGCACCTCGACCAGCTTGGTCGCTTCAGCATGCCGCAGATAGATAACCCGCGTGCTGCCCATGGCCCGTGCCGGTACGTCGAGTTTCTCGATGAGCGAGCGCAACTGCGCGATGCGACCCGGATTGTCCGAGCGGAGCAGCAGGCTGTTGGTGCGGGTGTCCGGCACCACGGAAAACCGGTCTCCGCCGGCCGCGAGCTGTGCTTGCGGCGCACCCGGCACGACTCCGGGCGCGGTCACGCCGGAAGTCGAGAGACGCACGACCATTTCCGCGAGGTCGAGCGCCGAGGCATTCTGCAGCGGCACCACCGTGACCTCGGTCGTGGCCGGCTGGTCGATTCTTTCGATGATGCGCAGCAGGCGCCGCACGTTGTCGGCATAGTCGGTGATGACCAATGCGTTGGCGGGGTCGTACACAGAGAGCTGGCTCGTGGGCGACATCAGCGGGCGCAGCACGTTTTGCAGCTGCGCGACCGCGACGTGCTGCCCGACCACGACCTGCGTGATGATCTGCTCGCCTCCGCGCGGCACCTCCTGCTCGCTGACCGGCGCGGAAGCCTTGGCTTCCGCCACGGGGATGATGCGCACCACGTCCCCCGGTCCCTCGACCGCAGTGAAACCTTGGGCTTTGAGTGCCGAAAGAAATACCTGGTAGGCAGCCGCCACCGGCATGGGCCTCGCCGAAACGATGGTGAACTGCCCTCTGACGCGCGGATCGATCAGCAGGTTGCGCCCGGTCATTTGCGAGATCGCCTTCACGACCGCCTGCAGATCAGCGGCCTGGAAGTTCAGCAACACTTCTCCGCTGCGCGGGGAAGGCGCGGGTGCGGCGAGCGGTCTGGGTCCGGGCGGCGGGGCGGGCATCGTCGGCGCCGCAGGAACGGTCGGCGCCGCGGGAACGGCGGGTGCCGCGGGTGTCGGCGGCGCGGCGGGAACGGTCGGCGCCGCGGGCGCGAACGGCACCTGGACTTGGGGCGTGGGCGGCACCGCAGTTCCAGCGGGCTGCGCGAGGCCGTCTTTCGCCACCAGGACCCCGAGCGGCAGCGCGGCCACCAGGCAGACAAGACCCGAGCGATGGAGCTTTTTCATCGGACGCCGTCAGCGCATGTCGTAATAGAGGGTCTCCGAGCGGCCCTGGCGCTGCACGTCCACGGTCACGCGCTCGGCAGTCCCGAATTGCTGGTACAGGCGCATCACGTCGTCCATGCTGGTCAGCGCCTGACCGTTCACCGTGCGGATGACGTCGCCCGGCTTCAGGCCGAGTTTCTCGTACAGGCTGCCGCTCTGAATTTCGCGCACCAGGAATCCGCCGCCCGGGTTGGGAACGATCAGCGCCTGGCTCAGGAATTCCGGGCGGCCGATCTGGCGCTGCAGCTGGCGCCGGTCAACCACCTGCCGGTCAGCGCCCAGGGATTGAACCATGGGCGTCTGGATCGCGGCGACCGCACCCGGCGTGCCTTCGGCATCCTTCATCAGCACCGACTCGCGGACTCCGTTGCGCAGGACCACGATGCGGTCGGCCTGCACGCTTTCCAGCCGGACGCCCGGAGAGATCTCCTCGCCCGCGCAGTAAGCGGATTCCGGCTGGCCCTGCACGACAAGGAGCGCGCAACCGCCGATTTTTCGCGCGGCGACTCCGGTCAGTGAAATATTGAGGTTGCTCCGCGCGACGCGGGTATCGTCGCTGACCGTCGGCAGCAGCACGCTGCCAAACGGGCGAGCGGACAGCAGGGTCTTCAGATCGACGGCCGTCCCGGCGCTTGCCCAGCGATCCACCGCGGGCGGTGCCGGCTGCCACAGCTTCCAGGTCCCCTGCGCCAGAGCCCAGCACAGCAGCAGCAAGGCGCCCACGGTTGCGGCCCGCTGCACGCCGCGATGCTCGAGTGCTTTGACTGCTGCGCCTGCGGGATTCATTCCCCTTAAGGACGGTGCGCTGAGCTGCATGAATTCGGTATGCCCGGAGAGCGGGCCATCGCTCCTATGGGAAAACCATTCATGGTACACGAGAGAGGGACTCCTGCGAAACCGATCCTGAAAGCAGCTCGTGTCTCAATTCATGGTCCCGCGGGCCCGGCGCGGTCGGCGCGAGGCGCAAGAAATCATGCCAGCGGCATGTGTACATTTCGTTTCATGCCGTGGAAGGCAAGACGAGCGGCCGCGGACCGATTACACTTCCGACTCGTCGGAGGCCTGACCATGATCACCGCGAAAACCGCGCGCATGCTGACGCGCTACAACCACTGGGCGAACGAACTCATCTTCGCGGCCGTCGCCGCGCTCCCAGCAGGCGAAGCGAGCAAGGATCGGCGCAGTCTCTTCAAGAACATGGTGCACACGCTCAACCACAACTACGTGATCGACCTCATCTGGCAGGCGCACCTCGAGGGCCGCGAGCACGGGTTTAGCGCGCGGAACACGCCCGGGCATCCGCCGCTCGAGGAGTTGTGGCAGCTGCAGCGGGCCGTCGACGACTGGTTCATCGCCTGGAGCGACCGCCTGCCGGACGCCGCGTACGACGAGAGGGTGACTTTCACGCTGATCGGCGGGAACCAGGGCGCGATGTCGCGCGGCGAGATCCTGCTCCACATCGTGAACCACACCTCTTACCACCGCGGCTTCGTCGCCGACCTCTTTTACCAGGTGCCGGGCGACTTCCGGCCGCCGACCACCGACCTGCCAGTGTATCTCAGGGAACGCGCGGCGGTTCCCGCCTGATTCAGGTCGCGATCGAGATCTGCGGCGGCTTGGTGAGCGTCTGGTACACGACGCAGTAGCGCTCGGTGAGCTTCATGAGCGAGGCCCGCTGTTCGGGTGAGGCGTCGGTATCCAGATCGAACTTGAGGCGGATTGCCTGAAAGCCCACGGGGGCGCTCCTCTCCACTGCGAGCGTGCCGCGGAAGTCCAGATCCCCTTCGGCGCTGACCGTGGCGTCACGCAATTCGATGCCGAGCGCGGTCGCAACCGCGCGCAGCGTGACGCCCGCGCAGGCGACGAGCGCCTCGAGCAGCATGTCTCCCGAGCAGGCCGAAAGCCCGTCGCCTCCGGTCGCCGGGTGCAGCCCCGCTTCGACCAGCGCCCTGCCCGTCTCGAGCTTGCAGCTGATACCCTCGCCGATTCTCGAGCGTGCCTTCAGCGTGACGAGCGCCGCCTGCGGCCGTTTCTTGTACTTCTGCTTCAGCGGCGCCTGCAGCGCCTTCAACTGTTCTGCGTTCATCGGCGTCCTTTCTCTCAAGCCCGGGCCGTGGCAAAGCGCCCGCAGAAGCCGCGCTCGAGCGTCTGCCGCGCGCTCGCTTCCGCCATCAATTTGTCCGCGCGCCGCACCTGTGGGCACCGCTCATCTTCGATTCCTCCGTTGTCGCGTGTCTATCGTCCCGACCGCTTCCATCCGAATGCCCACGCTGGCGCGAACAAGGTCGCGAGTAGGACGAGAATCCACACTCGGCCGAGCAGCAGATTGTAGTCCCCTAGGAGCTTCTCCCAGGAGTTGCCAAAGAGGTAATGCCCGGCCAGGAACTCGAAGGCGAGCGTCAGTCCGAGCCAGGTCGCCCCGATCAGAAGGGCGCCACGGCGTCCGCGCGGACCCAACCACCGGATTGCAAGAAGCGCCACCAGAAAAATCGCGGTGCAAAGGACGAGCGTGCTGACGACGTGCCCGGTCTGCCCTCCGAGGCGGGGACTGAGGAGATATTCGCGGGCCGCGCCGTTGGCGATCGCGAAGACGAGGATGACGACCCAGACGGCAAAGGCCCTGAGGAGGATCACTCTCTGCTCTTCATTTCCCGGACTTCCGCATGGCGCGCTGCTCGGGCGAAGGCACCGCATCGGGAGAGTCGTAGCCTGACCACACGTGCTGCTTCATGGTCTCGGCGTCGGCCACGTTCGCGAGCGATCGCCTGTGCCGCCAGTTCTGCCACGCTTTGCCGATCTTGGCCGATACCCACCACGCGAGAATCGCGGCAAGAACCGCCGCGGCGCCGATCACCCACCATTCGAAATCCCGGCAGAACGGCTTGTCGATGTTCTTGCCCGCGCAGTAGCGAGCATAGAACGAAAACCAGTCCAGCTCCTTCCCGAACTGGGCAACCAGCCTGTCGAGATCCACGATCGAAGCTTCGCTCGCCGGCGCGCGACGAGCTCAGGCCCGGGCCGCCGGCGCGACCGATACGCCGCGAACCCCGTGCCTGGCGATCGCCTGCGCGACCAGACCGGAGGCCTTCGCCTCCTCGACGAACTCGCGCAGGTACCCGGCGCCGGCCGCGCGGCGCTTCGCCGTGCCGATCGCCTGCTGGATGGCGGTGAACTGGCCCTCGAGGACGCGCGAGCCGGGCAGCTTTGCCGCATCCGCGACGAGCCGGGGCTTCAAGCCCGAGAGCACTTCGAGCTTCTGCGCGACGAAGAGCTCGTACGAGGCGTCGATACCCTCGGCGCGCACGAGCCTGGCGTGCTTGAGGCTGCGGCTCAAGTAGAGGTCGTAGGCGCTCTTCGACGCCACGGCGATCCTCACGCCGTCACGGTCCACTTCCGCGATCGAGACGATCGGCGAGCCGGCCGGAACGAGATACGTGGCCGGGATCTCCAGATACGCCGCGGTGAAGGCGATCTCGCCGGCGCGCTGCGGCTCGGCGCCGAGGAAGGCGACGTCCCAGGCATCATCCCTTGCCGCATCGGCGAGTTTTCCAGCAGTGGGAAAGCTCACCAGCTCGACGGGCACACCCAGGCGTCGACCGAGCTCCCTCCCCAGGTCCACGGCGATGCCGCTCGCGCGATCCGTGTTCACGAGCAGGAAGTTTCCGTAGTTGATTCCGACGCGAAGCGTCCCGCTCGGGGCGAGCTCCTCTCGCACTGCGGGGGAGGCGGCGACTTGCATGCATCCCTATGATAATTCGGCTTCCCGCTGCGCGCTTGGGATCACATGCCGTCGCGCGTGTAGCGCTCGTGCAGCTCCACAGGAACCGCGGCGCGTTTCTTCCTCACGCGCAGATTGAGCGCCTCGACTGCGACCGAAAAAGCCATCGCGAAGTACACGTAGCCCTTCGGGATATGGTGGTCGAAACCGTCGGCGATGAGCACGACTCCGACCATGAAGAGAAACGCGAGCGCGAGCATCTTCACGGTCGGGTGCGCCGAGACAAAGCGCCCCACTGCGCCGGCAAACGCCATCATCAGCAGCACCGACACCACGACCGCGGCGACCATGACCGACACCTGGTCGACCATTCCGACCGCGGTGACGATCGAATCCAGCGAGAACACCATGTCGATGATCACGATCTGGACGATCACCGACGAGAACGTGGCGCTGAGCGCAGCCGAGGCAGAGCCCTTTTCCCCTTCGAGCAGCTGGTGGATCTCCCGGGTGCTCTTCCAGAGCAGGAACAGGCCGCCCGCGATCAGCACCAGGTCTCGGCCGGATAGGTCCTGCCCGAAAGCGGTGAAAAGGGGCTCGATCAGACTGCTGATCCAGGCGAGCAGGAACAGAAGCCCGACGCGCATGAACATGGCGAGAAAGAGGCCCAGTTTCCGGGCAAATTCGCGCTGCGCCCGCGGCAGCTTGTCGACCAGAATCGAAATGAAAATGATGTTGTCGATCCCGAGCACGAGCTCGAGCGCGGTCAGCGTGAAGAACGCTATCCAGGCCTGCGGATCGGCGAGGATCTGCATCATGCGGCGGCCGACGCCACGTCAGCTCACCCGACCTCGGCCGTGCGGGTGATCTCGCCCATGCGGCCGCTTTGGTAGTCGCGCACGGCCTCGACAAGCTCCTGCTGGGTATTCATCACGAAGGGACCGTAGCGTGCGACGGGCTCCCCGATCGGTGCCCCGGCGAGAAGGAGCAGCCGGCCGCCGCCCGCGGCGCCGCGAAAACGCACGGCGTCCCCTGCCCCCAGCAGCGCGAGCTGGCCGTCGCGAACCTCGCGGCCTTCGCTTCCCACGATGACCGAGCCCTGGAACAGGTACGCCATCGCCTGCTCCTCACGCGCGAGCGGCACGGTCACGTCGGCTCCGCTGTCGATCGTCCAGTCCTGATAGACGATAGGAATGTGCGTGTCGATCACGGCGCGAACCCCGAGCGCTTCCCCCGCGATCACGCGTACGCGCGCGCGGCCGTCCGCGCTCTTCCCTTCGGGAATCCTGCTCGCGGAAACCTCCTGGTAGCGCGGCCGCGTCATCTTCAGCCTGGCGGGAAGGTTCACCCAGATCTGGAAACCATGCACGCGTCCGCCCTTCTCGCGGATCGCGCGCGAGGGCATCTCGGAGTGAACGATGCCGCCGCCCGCCGTCATCCACTGCACGTCGCCGGGCTTGAGCACGCCGCGGTGGCCGGCCGAGTCCTCGTGCTCGAACTCGCCCTCGAGCATGTAGGTGATCGTCTCGAAGCCGCGGTGCGGGTGGTCGGGCGCGCCGACCGCCTCGCCGGGTCCGTAGTCGACGGGGCCCATCTCGTCGAGCAGCAGAAACGGATCGATCGCGTCAAGGCCCTGCGTGGGGACCGGCCGGCGCACGACGAAGCCCGCGCCCTCGCGCTGGCGGTGGGCGGTGACGATTCGGGTGGGTTCGCGGACGGTTCTGTCTGTCATGGTTATCGGCTCCTGATGCCTCCATATTGGGCTCGTGCCACAGGCGTGCAAGCCCGCGGCAGGCGCGCGCGTCGATCAGCCTGTCGCCTCGGACGACTCCTCCGCAAAACGCTGCATTATGCCGACGATCTCGTCGTTCCGCGAGAGCAGCGCCTCCACGCAGCGCGCATCGAACTCGATCCCGGCGCGTTCCCGCAGGAACGCAGCGGCCTTCTCCGGCGGCCACGCGGGCTTGTAGCAGCGCCGCGAGGTCAGGGCGTCGAACACGTCGGCAACCTTGACGATGCGCGCCTCGGGTGGAATGTGCTCGCCGCTCAGGCCGTCGGGGTAGCCCTTGCCGTCCCAGCGTTCGTGATGATGCCTTGCTATATTCAGCAGGCTATCGATGTGCGGGACTTGTTCCAGCGAAAGACTTTGAATCAAGGCGATGAGAATCGCCGCGCCTTTCGCCGCGTGCTGCCGCATCACTCCGGACTCGACCTCGGTCAGCTTGTCCGGCTTGAACAGGATCGTGTCCGGGGTCGCGATCTTGCCGATGTCGTGCAGAGGCGCAAATAGGCGCAGGTGCTCGACCCAGTCGTCGTCGCGCCCGATATTGGCGGCAATGCGCCGTGCGATCAGCTCAGAGTAATACGACATCCGGCTGAGGTGACTGCTGGTTTCGTCGTCGCGAAAACGGGAGATCTCGCGCAGCAGGTGCAGACCGCCGACCAGGATATTCACGGAACGCAGCGCACTCTCGATCATCAGGGAGATGATCCTGACGAAGAGGTCGAGCTGTCGCGTAATGCGCTCGGTGAACACATGGCTTTCGTCGGTGTTGAAGAAGACAAATCCCAGGAAGCTGCTTTCGTCGAAGACCGGGACGGTATAGCTCGCCTTGTAGCCCGCGGCGCCGATTCGCAGCGAGTGCGGCTGATCGCCGAGGACCGAAGACTCCAGCGCGTCGATCACTCGCGAGCGGCGGGACCGGCGCAGCTCGTCGAGCCACCCGGCGCCAGCGAGCTTGGTGCTGTAGTGCGTGAGGGGCGAGCCCTGGCTCGGACTATGGAGGAAGGTCTTGATGTCGTCGGTCTTCGGGTCGTAGAGAGCGACCGCAATCCGCACGACAAACGGAAAATACTCGCGCACCTGGTCGTGCACGCTGCCCAAGCGATGATTCAGCGCCTCGACGCCGTTGTTCATGGTCTCTACGCCTCCGGGCTCTTTCGCTGCCCCAAGAGACGAAACCCGGCAGGCTTCAGCTTTATTCCTGTCCTGGTCGGATTCCCGCAACAAACTTCCTTCACCGCGACCCTCCGCAATCATCGGTTTATGCCATTGTCCTCCCGAATCAAAGCCTTGATCATCGGGCCTGGGCGTGAAATGCCCGGGTCGTCAGCCGGCGCCCGATTGGCGGGGCGGGGGCCCACTGAGGCACAAGATCTTGTGGTTGATCCATTATCAATATCAACAGCTTGTAAATTGTCGTTAATCCGGATTGCCAGCTTGCGGCGAAAAGCGTAGCCTATAAAAGAATCCTCTCCGGAACAGTCCCATGTCTACAGAAAAAACGCTCGAACAAGGACGCGCCGTCGCTCCCCTGCCCGATCAGGAGATCTGTCGCGAGGCGCTCCTTGAGAAATACGCCAAGGGCAAGGAACAGAGCATCGAGGACGTGCGCCGGCGCGTTGCACGCGCGCTCGCCTCGGTCGAACACGAGGACAAGCGCGCATTGTGGGAGCGCCGTTTCTACGAAGCAATGGAAGCCGGCTTCATTCCGGCCGGCCGCATCAATTCCGCGGCCGGCATCCAGATGCAGGCGACGCTCATCAATTGCTTCGTGCAGCCCGTGGGCGACTCGATCTCCGAGGTCGTGGACGGCAAGCCGGGCATTTACACCGCGCTCCAGGAAGCCGCCGAAACGATGCGGCGCGGCGGCGGCGTCGGCTACGATTTCTCGTCCATCCGGCCCAAGGGCGCGAACGTCAGGGGCACGCACTCGCGTGCGAGCGGGCCGGTCTCGTACATGCGCGTGTTCGACCGCTCCTGCGAGACGGTCGAGTCGGCCGGCGCGCGCCGCGGCGCGCAGATGGGCGTGCTGCGCTGCGACCATCCCGACGTCGAGGAATTCATCCACGCGAAGGACAAGGGCGACCTCGCCAACTTCAACATCTCGGTGGGCGTCACCGACGCCTTCATGCAGGCGGTGGAGCAGGATCTGGAAGTGGAGCTGGTGCACAAGGCG
>Ga0187774_10000490_pt1 | contig 13465 bp, 13 predicted proteins | sample 0216_BV02_MP05_2_FD_133152 | JGI IMG/M metagenome (GOLD analysis project Ga0187774, IMG submission 133152) | Tropical peat soil microbial communities from peatlands in Department of Meta, Colombia - 0216_BV02_MP05_20_MG | ecosystem: Environmental > Terrestrial > Soil > Wetlands > Peat | place... | reverse complement strand
GTGGACCGAGGCCCACATGTCGCTCCGCCAGCAGGACCGACGCAACGATCCGTTCCACATTTACCTCGCCCGGCAGGCAATCAACGAGGTCTATCAGCGGTACACCGAGCAGGCCGATCATGTAAAGGAAGCCCTGGGGAGGGGTTACCGAATCTTCCAGGGAGAAAGTCTGGAACCTCTTGCCGGCGACCACCCAATTTACACCGAGATTCGCAAGGATCTCGATCTGGAGGATTGAGTGATCAACCCTTTTGAGGACTTCAAGGATTTCCGGTCGGAGGCGAGGCCCCTTCCCCTCGATCGACTCGTGCCCGCCCACGATGAAGCCATGGCGGCACTCACCTCGGGCTACACCAAGCTGGTGGAGCAGGAGGTGAAGAGTCTCGTTTGGTTCGTGGAGCACAACCGGGTGATTGAGGCGTATACCGTCGCTTGCGAGGTGATCCGCAGCCTGGACTACGACGGCCAGAACATTGAGGAGTTCTGCTACCAGCTCGATAGCGGCGCCTCCATGCCCTACCTCATCTCCGGCCCGGCAGGGATCTACATCTCCGCCCTGTGCAATCACGTCGCGGAAGACGACCTCGTGCTCCGCCTGAGGCACATGCAGCGCCAGATGCACTTTCTCGGCTATCGGCTCCCCCATGGGAAGACGCTCCGCATCGAGGGGGACACGGGCAATTTCACCGGCGCCGCCCTCAACGGCGGCCAGCTCATTGTTGCCGGCTCCTCGGGCGACTGGATCGGCGCGGGGATGACCGAGGGTAAGATTACCATCGTCAAGAATTGCGGCCGGAACACCGGCGAATGGATGCAGGGAGGCGAGATCTGGGTGGGTGGCCGTATCCACGGCCTCGGCCGATCGGTTTCGGGGCGAATCTACCAGGCCGGGGAACCGGTCGTCGGGAGAGAGCGGTGAGCACGGAGGACCCGGAAGACGGGTGGGTACCCCTCGATCGCGACAGAGTCGGGACCGTCCTGAGGCGCGCCTTAAATCGGCTCTGGCCCATGGTACGCCGCCGTCACCTTTTCCCCGAGCTTCCCAGCCCCCGCCTCGAAAGCTCGCCCTCCCGCGTCGCCATGGAGATTCGGGAAAAGCAGATAATCCTCAACCTGGACTACGTCGCCGAGATGTCCAGGGTGCTCCCGGTCGAGACCGTCCTCACCGCCCTCCTTGATCATGCGGTGAGCCATTACACCTGCTGTCCCTGGGACCTCACCACCCACCTCCGGCTCTACTCCCGGGCCAAGGAAATCCTTGGTGACGTTGATCTGGCCCGACGGGCCACCGACCTCTTCATGGATGTGGTGGCGGACACGCATGCCGTGAAGGAACGACAAAGCCCCCTCCCCTCCCTCTACCGCCACGCGCCCCGCGACACTGCCGATGAGCTCCTCTGCTCCCTCTTTGAGAACATCTGGGGCGTGGACCTGGGTGCGAAAGACCACCGGGAGGAGGTGCGGCGTCTATCCAGCATTCCCTACCTGGACAAGCGCAGGTGGCTCGCCAGCCTCAGCCGCTTCATTCGCGCTATTCGGCCCTTTCTCGAGGGGGCCCAGACCGAGATGGCTCGAGAGCAGATGCGAATGGGTGACCATGGGTTTCGCCAGTACCGACCCGAGGAGATCGAGACGGCCCTGCGGGAGTTTGCCAAAGAGGTGGACTCACCCCAGCAATTCGTGGAGATCTTCGAGGACATCCAGAACGACCTGCAGGCCTCCGGAGCGTGCGACCTGGAGGGCATGGGCTTCGGGAAGGGCTGCCCGGTGGACGCCAACTGGCTTTACTATATGAAGCTCGCGGAGAACTACGCCCTGCCGGTGAAGAAGATCCCCATGCGCGGCTCGGGCAATCTGCACCCCCACTCCCACCGCCCATGGGAGATCGGGCAGCCGGTCCGGGAGGTGGACCCATGGTCGAGCTTCGGCAAATACCTCCCCGGTATCACCCAGATCTGGGAAAGGCGACAGGGGGAGATCTTCGGCACGAAGGAGAAGACGCCCGATTGTCTCATCATTATTGATTCGTCGGGAAGTATGGTGGACCCCCGCGCCCGTCTCTCCCACGCTGTGCTGGGGGCTGGCTGTGCCGCCGACGCCTATCTTCGCAACGAGGCCCACGTGGCCGTATATAACTTCAGCGATGCCCTTGCCGGGGGGAAGGAGCACCTGCCCTTCACCAAGAGCCGAGCCCTCGTTTATCGGGTCCTCTGCCGATACTTCGGGGGCGGAACTGCCCTGGACCTCCCGGAAATCACGAGCCTGGTGCGGGAGATCGAGGCTGACATCTTCCTCATCACCGACATGCAAATCACCAATCTCGACCAGACCATCGCCCGCCTCTCAGCCCTCAATAACCGGGTTACTGCTGTCCACGTGGGGAAGAAGCCCGGTGCCCTGCGATTCATCAAGGCTGCCAAGCGAACGGCAAATATCTCGGTCTTTGGAGTGGAGCAGCCCGCCGACATCCCTCGCATCGTCCTCGGAAGCGTGCGCTCCTATCTTGCTGACCGGAAGCGCAAGCACCAGGTTACTGAAGAACCCGTGTATTGGTCCTGGACGAAACACCCACCCAAGATAGGGTGAACGGCCCGGAAATGTCTCGCCCCAGATAAGCCCTCGCATCAGGGGCGCTGCGTCGCCTAACTGACGACGGGCAGCCCATGAAAATTGCCGTTATCGCCGATATCCACTCAAACCTGGAAGCCTTTCGGGCAGTCCTCCACGACCTTGCCAAGGAGTCGGTCTCCGCCATGGTGAATCTGGGAGATCTCGTGGGGTACAATGCGAGCCCGGGAGAATGCGTAAACCTGGCGAGGGAGCATCGGATTATCAGCATCCAGGGGAACCACGACCGGGCCGCCGTCCAACCGAGGTTCGCCGAAGGCTTCAACATCCTGGCTCATCAGGCGGTGCTCTGGTCCGCGAGTGCCCTGAATCCCGAGCAGAAGAGTTTTCTGGACAGCCTCCCCCACACCCTGCTCCTGTGGGATCACTACCTCCTCTTCCACGGTGCGCCCGATAATTCCGAAGCATACATCTTCTACCTCTTCCAGGCCAAGAAGGCTTTCGACTACATGCGGAAGAAGATGCCCGGGGTGAAGATCGCCTTTTTTGGACACACGCACCATCGCGCCCTCTGGCGGCGGGACGTGAGGGGCAAGGTTCAAAGTCTTACCGTCACCCAAGGGATCATGGCAGTTGACCCTGAAGAGATGTGTCTCATCAACCCCGGGAGTGTGGGGCAGCCGCGGGAGCGTCAGTGGGAGGCGTCGTATCTCATCTTCACCACCGACCCACCGGCGCTCGAGTTTAGGTCCGTCCCGTACGATCTGCGTGGGGCTCAGACAAAGATCCGCGAGGCCTGCCTTCCGGACTACCTGGCAGAGCGGCTGGCGAAAGGGGTGTAGCCGCACGGCAACGTTAGGGGGAAATCATGGTGCACCCATACGAGAAAGAGGCGAAACTGAAGGACGGCAGTCGGGTGTTGCTCCGACCCATGGTGGCTGAAGACCGGGAGAAACTGATGGCCTTCTTCCAGGCAATTCCTCAGGAGGAGCGGATCTACCTGCGGCACGACGTGACTGATCCGGAGATCATTAAGTCCTGGACAGAACGCATCGATTACACCAGGGTCTTCCCGCTCCTGGCCCTGGCCGGAGACCGGGTTGTCGGAGACGCCACCCTCCACCGGATTCCCTACGGCTGGAAACGCCATATCGGCACCGTCCGGGTGGTGGTGGCGGCGGACTACCACGACAGGGGGTTAGGAACCTTGCTCGTCCATGAGATCGTCGAGCTGGCAACCGAGTTCAGCCTGGAAAAACTCTGGGCGGAGTTGCCGCTCACCGCGCCGGGGGCTCTTGCCCTTTTCAGAAAGGCCGGGTTTTCCAGCAAGGCAGTGATCGAGGGACTGGTGAAGGATCTCCACGGTCGGAATACCGACGTGGTCATCATGGTGTGCGATGTGGGCGCTCAGTATGGGTAGGAGCACGGAGGTTGCCCGTGAGCCGGCTCTTCATCCCCTGTGACCGTAGCCGGGAAACCGATCCAGGAGGGCCTCCCTGAGAGCGTCGGCGTCGGGGTAGCGGTCTCGAGGATCCTTCTTTAGACACCTCAAGATAATCTGCTCCAGGGCGGTCGACATGCCCGGCTCGAGGTTCCGCGGTGGCTCTGGTTCCAGGGTGAGGATCATATCCAGGAGCACCTTGTCGTGCTCATGGTAGAAGGGGAGGTACTCGGTATACACCGCATACATGGTCACCCCGAGGGCCCAGACGTCACTGGCGATCTGGCTCTCCCCCATGATCTGCTCCGGCGCCATGAAGGGCCGTGATCCCACCATCGTGCTGCTCACGTCCCGATCTTTCAACTCCTTGGCGACACCGTAGTCCAGAAGCTTCACCACCCCGTCCCGCCGAACGATGATATTCTCTGGTTTGATGTCCCGGTGGACGATGCGATGCCGATGGGCATGGGCCACGACGTCAACCACCTGCATTACGATGCTCTCCCGTTCCGCCTCCCAGAGGGGCCGCTCCAGCATCTCCCTGAGCGTCGGCCCTTCTATGAATTCCTGGATCAAGACCAGGCGACCCCGATCCTCCACTAAGGCGAGGATAGCAACTGCGTTGGGATGCCCCTTGAGGCGCTCACAGATTGCTGCCTCGCGCTGAAAATGGTGATTGAGCTTGTTGCTCTTCGGGATCTTGGCGACGTAGACCGGGGCGTCCTCGTCCTGGAGTAGATCGCGCACCTTCCAGATCTCGCCGTAGCTTCCTATTCCCAAACGCTCGACCTTCTCGAAGCGTCCCGCAAGCAGCTCCTGCCCCGTCTTGAGGCGAGACTGCTGCTCACGCCATTGAGGGAAGATCCTGGGGAGCATTCTCTGAAGAAAACCTCCTCGATTCGCTTTCGCCGCAACAAAGGCATTCGCCCCGCCCTCTTGCCAGGTTCTCGCCTCCGGTGGTCTCCTCCGTTGAGTTGGCTCCACGGGCGCCTCTTCTCGATCTGGATCCATAAGCCGGTAAGGCCCCCGCTGCTCGACTCTCGTCGCCTCGTAACCGACCCACCCACCAGTCCCGTCCCGAATCGCCCGGCCGTCGACGAACACGGTGATCTTCCGGCCATCCTTGCATCTGAATTGGACGGGGAAGTTCTCGACCGCCCCTTGCCGTTCGAGAACATCCTGGAGGAGCTGGTTGTCCCGTGGGTTCCAGTAGACCTCTCGTTCAGCGTCGATTCCCACGAGATCTTCCTTGCGTTCGTATCCGAGCAACCGGACGAGGGCGTCGTTCACCTTTACCAAACGGCCTTCTCGAGTGCTGATGAACATGCCAAGGGCTACGTGATCGGGCAAATCCTCATGCTTGGCGAGCACCTCCCATCGCTTTCTCGCCTCCTGGCGCATCCGGGCCAGAACCCCGACCCGGCGAACCAAGCGTTCCGGGTCGAAAGGCATGCCGAGATAGTCCGCCGCGCCCTCCTCCAGGGCACGGGCCACACTCTCTTCGTCAAACCTGTCGAGGAGGAGGATGACACCCACCTGCTTGGTGATTCCCCGCCTGCCCAGACGGTGGAGAATCTGGAGGCCGCTGGAGTCCGCGCTGTGCATGTGGACGACGATGACCTCGGGGTGCTGCTCTTCAGCCTGGATCAGCGCTTGGTCGCCGTGAGGGGCAACGAGAACCTCGTAGCCGCTTTCTTGGAGAGTCTCCCGCACTCCCTCGACGATCTCAACCTGGCTCGCAATGAGCAACACCAATCTCACCGCCATCACCTCAACAGTCAGAACCCGGTGCGCTTGCCTTGTCGGCGGCAAGGTCTTCCTCCCTGCATTCTCATTCTATACTATACGAAGTGCGGCTCAGTCGGAATCTGCAACCATTTCTATGGCTTGATGAGGAGGGCAAAAAGACGCTGCACGTGAGGACCCAGTCGGCCACTAATGATCCCGCCGTCGATAATCCGATCGAGCAAGAACACGGCGAGAAGAAGGTAGGGACCTGCCTGCTCGTAGAGCCCGCGAAACCGTTCGCTCTTCTCCGGCAGGAGAGCGGAAATCAGACTGCCCCCCGCAAGGGGAGGGAGGGGCAAGAGGTTATAGAGGGCGACCGTCAGGTTGACGGCGAGAACCATCATAAACACCCTGGCATCCATGGAGAAAGCCCCAAGAAGCCAGACGATGCTCGCTGCGATGTTCGCCATGAGGAAGTTGGCAAACGGCCCGGCGCATCGGCTCAGAATAAGATACCCCGTTGGATGCCGAAACCTGGCAGGATCCACATGCACTTGTTTCGGCCACCCCACGCCCCCTACCAGGAAAGACAGGCCCCCCAGGAGATCGAGATGCAGAAAGGCATTGAAGTGGAGCCGGTCTTTGGCGCCTGGTCGACTGTCTCCCAGGAGGGTCGCTACGTAAGCCTGGGCCTCAGCGTTAACGAGGACCGCAATAAGCGCGGCAACGCAGAACGACACCGCGTCGTCGAACGCGTAGGTCCGGGGATCGATGAGGTACGGAATCGGGAACAGATCACGAAGTGGCATGACAACTTTACCGCCTCTTCGGGGAAAGGAGAAGGCAGGAAGCAAGCTCCCTGCCTTCTCCTATCTTACTCGATAACCGGTAAGCCCAAAGCACATCAAGCCTTGGCCGGCGCAGCGACAGGTTTCTCACCTGGCGCCGATGGCCTCTTGTTTATTCTGCAAACTATGACCGCGAGGATCAACACCAGGCCGGAGAGGTAAAATGCCCAGTTGAGACTTCCGGTGATGTCCTTGATGGTTCCGCCCAACCGGGCCATGAAGAACCCCAGACCCCAGCCGATGAACACCAGACCGTAGTTGAACCCGAGGTTCTTGGGACCAAAGAAGTCGCCGGTGAAGGCCGGCATGAGGGCCAGTCCGCCGCCGTATTGCCAATAAGCGATACCGACCACGATGAACAGGAAGAAAAGGCTCCTCGCCCCCATGACGCTGGGGAGCGCAAAGAGGCAGAGAGCGGAAACGAGGCAGTTGACAGTGTAGGCGTTGCCGCGACCGATCTTGTCAGAGTAAAGGCCGGTCCCAACTCGTCCCACTGCGTTTATCAAGCCACCGTACGAGGCCAGGATCCAGGCATTGGCGTCGAAGAACGGAATGCCCTTGGCGGTGGCAGCGAGCATCCCGGCCGCGTTGGCAATGATCAGGAGCCCAGACTGGGTCGTACCGATAAACATGAAGACCAATGCAAAGAACTGCCAGGTCTTTATCATGTCGCCGGCAGCCCAGTCCACCTTGGTTAGGATTGGGGCCGCAGCCGCGCCGGGTTTCACCGCAGCAGCCGGGGGCACGTAGCCGGCGGGAGGCCATGACAGGAGCTGGCCGGCGACGATCGTCACCGCGGCAAACAAGATCCCCAGAAAGTAGAAGCTGTAGGAGAGCCCGCCGCTGCTGATGAGGTAAGCGGCCAGCGGGGAGATGTAGAGGGCTGCGCCCCCGTACCCGCCGACCACGAGACCGGCAACCAGACCGCGCTTATGCGGCCCAAACCATTTCAAGGCCGCAGGCGTCGGTGCGGCGTAGCCGATCCCCATCCCGATTCCACCAAGGATGCCGATACCAAAAACCAGGCCCGCATAGCTTCTCATCAGTCCCGCAACAATACAGCCCAGCGCCAGGAAAAGTCCGCCCGTAGTAGCACCAACCTTTGGACCAAACCTGTCCTGGATACGACCTCCGGGGATCATGAGCAGGGCAAACATGATGACGCATAGTGAAAATGGCGTGGCAGCCTGGGCATTGGTCAGGAAGGGCCAGCCTTCATTGATCCCGGTCATCAACTGGCCTGCCATGTCTTCTTTGATCAGGACTTTGGCCCAGACGCTCCATGCATACAAGATACCCAAACACAGATTGATGGCGGTTCCAGCAAAGGTAACCACCCACGCTCTTCCAGGAACTTTATCCGCCATTAGATTCCCTCCTTGTTTTTCTAGTGTGTTGCGTCTACCGATACCTTCCTGCTGGTGGCGTGCTCTGGTCCCACCCCCGTCCTGTCTGGAAAGCTGACCCCCCTCGAATAGAAAAGCCCGCTGGGCCGGGCCCGATAAATCCTTTCGGTAGCAACGGATACCCTGGAAGAATGGGGGTCGCCCGTTACCACATCCAGTGGCAGGTTTGCCCACAGCGGGGCCCCTGAGGGGTTTTTCCAGCATCACGCCCGACCTCCACGAGATCAGGCGACCCTGGGTAAAGAATAAATGACTGCTCTCGAACCAGACCCGGCCGTGAGACCAGCACCCGTGAGCTCGACAAGAAATGAGTCACCGACAAAGCAAAGTCGGTACCGGTTGTGCGACAGCCCTCGGCGCGGCTTCCGTTTGGGGCTGCCCTGTCTGCCTGAGCCCTTCTGTCACCCCCTTTCAGCCGGATGGAGGAGTGGAGCAGCCGCAATATCGAACCGTCAGGCACGTGGAGAGGAGTGGAGGAGAAGGAGCAGCAGGGGGATGAGCGAATTCCACACGGCAGACTTAGCCAGACCAAACAACCGGTGCACGGAACTCGAAGAAGAGACGGAGCATGAATCTCCCACATGACTAATCTTATTATCTCTTATACGCAGTTGTTCCCTGCCAGGTCAAGGCGAAAAGGTCTATTCTTTTCAGCTTGTTAACTTTTTTACAAGAGACGATCAAAACCTCGGAAGGCTTAACTGACGTCAGCAAGGCAATGTCCTCGGCTCTCAGTGTCCTACAAGGCCTGGACGGCGTTCAATCTTCGCGGGATGGCTGAGGGGTCCGCAGATCAGGATTTGCAAAACAGAGCGACAGGGCGTAGACGATCAGGGATCATCCAGAGAGCCGAGGAGGGTGCATACCAGAAAAGCAGAAGGCGAAAAGGAATCCCCTTCTCGCCTTCGTTGTAAGACTGTTCTCGTCCTTTACGGCCCACTGAATCCCTCTGGAAGGGTCCAGAAGTGTGTGGAACCCTTCTCTACCTCATCCTTTGGGATGAAGAAACAAAGCTCCTCGCAGTAGGTCAACCTATTTTCTGCTTCGCAACATGCTCTCGCGTTCATGGCTTTCACCTCCCCCCCCACCCGGTTCGAAAATAACCATCCTCCGGAGGACAATCAAGCACCAGCACCGCTTTCTTGAAAGCCATTCGGGCGAACGAGGCCGCCGCCCCCCCCGTCGCGCTCTGCTGGCCGAAAGAGTGGAAGAAGCGCAAACTAGGGGGGGAAAGTGAGCCGAGGAGTGCAAGGGTGACAATCCAGCCGTTGCTTCTGCCTGCGCGCTCTAATCGGCGGACAGCATGGAAGGGTGGATCAAACCCGAGGGGGGCGGCAAGGATTTCATCGGATGTTGGGCTCGTTGCTCACTTCCGAAACGAGGTTGCCCAATCTCTCATAGTAGGCCTTGCACTTAGGACATGCGCCGCTTTCATTTACCCATTCAGGATGGTCTCTCCTGATGAGCTCAAGAGTGCACACCTTGGCTAAGTCATGGAGCGAATCGCATTCATCATTGCACAGCTTGCAGATCGGCATCTGGTATATCTCCTTATCAGACCTTCATCAACTTCTTATCACTCGGCTGTTACCGCGCAAGGGCGAAGTGCCATGGAGTATAACATTACCTTACTGGGCGATGGAGAGACGGGCAAGCGAATCCCCGGAGCTAGGGACGACAGCCTGCGGAGGCACAACCCTGGCGCCCTGCCCGTCAGTAAGCAACCGAGAGGAAGTGACGGACTTCTATGGCAGTCTTTCGATAGGACAAGGGCAGCTACTTACTCCACTCCAGATGAAGGTGTTGGATGCCCGGCTTGAGGAAGAAGGTGCTCTCTTTGACTTTATTGCTCAGAGGAGAGAAGGTGATCATCCACTTCCTCTCCACCTCCAGCGCCTCAAGGCTTTTGATCGCCTTGAGTTCCACCGTCGGGCGAACCGCGAAGGCGAAGATCACCGCCCCCGAAGGATTGACACCGATGAGGTCGAGAAGTCCGTCGGTGAGCCGAGGCGGCCTGAAGTCTGGGACCGGCCACAAATCGGCTTCCTTGAGGATCGTATAGAGGAAGCACTTGATGGTCTGCCGCACCGCCTCGTCGTGCCGAAAGGGTTTCGGGATACGGGCTATCTCCGCCTCCAGCGCTTTCTTGAGATCGATCTCCAGGGTCGTCATCCACCCTCCTCCTTATAGGCCTTCCGGCACATCTCCTTCTCGTCGGTCTCGAGGCCGAGCCAGCAGGCAGCCGCACGACCCTTGATCCACGCCTGGTCCTCGATGCTCAGACCAGCCCCATCCATATCGGCGAAACAGCGCTCCGGCGAAATAAGGGGGTAGTCGCTCCCAAAGAGGATTCGCCGGGCACCCACTATGCGCAGCGCGACGGCGTAGACCGCTGGGTCGTAGAGAAACGGAGAAGCGGCGGTGTCATAGGCGACCCGAGACAGCACCTCCCGTGCCTCCTTCTTTAGAAGCTCGTACACGAAGAGCCCGCCGCCCCAGTGGGCCAGTATGAAGCGATTCTCCGGGAAGGATCGCACGATCTCGTAGAGGTTCCCCAGGGGTACCTCCGTCTTGCCGGGGTAGTCATGTCCCACCGGCTCGTTGGCGTGGAGCATAAGAGGCGCTTTATGGACGCGGCAACTTGAAGCGATCGGGGCAAGGGCCTCGATCACCCACACATCAAGCGGATCCGCATAAAAGGCCAACTCGCCCACCCCGCACATGCCCGCCTTCAGACAGCTCTCCACCTCGTCGGCGGCTGAGGGAGTCCTGGGATCAACACAGACAAAGGGGATAAGCCTCCCGCCCGAGCGACCGGCCGCCTCCCCGACGTAGTCATTGTGACGGCGGACCAGCGCGGGATCGCCCCAGGGAAAGCCCATGACTACGGCCCGATCCACGCCGCAACGGTCCATCTCCTTGAGTAGGGCCTTAGCTTCAACCAGGTTCGCGCGGGGGGAGCTGTAGAGAATGCGGAAGGCAGCATCCAGCGTGAGGTAAGGTCCTCGATCCTCGCAGATAAATGAGGGGAAGATATGAGTATGGCAGTCGATTACCATACGACCGTATCGGCCCGCAGCCGACCGCTCCACAACCCCTCGAGAGCATCGGGGTGCCCTGCGGCGGCCGCTCGCGTCGGCCCGGAATCACCAGGCCTCGACGTGCCAAAAGAGGTAGTCCCGCCACGTATCCGGGGTCCTGGGGATGGTCATGGTGATCATCAACATGGGATGCCAGGTGGGTTTTCTCGGCTTTCGGACCAGGTGCATCCGCGCCTGCTGCGGAGTTTTTCCCCCTTTTCGTTTGTTACAGGGAAGGCAGCAGGTCACGATATTCTCCCAGGCCGTGCACCCACCCATCGATTTCGGCACCACATGGTCGTAAGTGAGGTTGTCCGCGGTCAAGACCTTGCCGCAGTACTGGCACTGAGAGCGATCACGGAGGTAGATGTTCTGGCGCGAGAAACGAACAGTCCGCTCACGGAAACGGACGAGGCTAAGAAGCCTGACCACGGAAGGGAGGCGCACAGCCAGCGTCACCGACCTTACCGTCCGATTGTACGATTCGAGCACCTCCACCTTGCCGAGCGTGAGGAGCGTAACGGCTCTCTGCCAGGAGATCACGCGCAAGGGTTCATAAGTGGCATTCAGCAGAAGCACCCTCTCCATGGTCTATTCCACTCAGACGGCGGCGCATCGTCTATGTTTGGTACCGACGTCTGGCGAGCCTTCCGGAGCTCCGCGGGAGCTCGATCTGTTGAATCGGCCTTGTCGCCTCAGGAACCGTGAGCCCGCGAAGCCTTGGGGCCTCACTTTCAGGACTGGTCGGCGGGGCAAGATGACTGCTCCTGGACTTGGGGCGTCCCCTTGATTCCACGGTACCGACGGAGAATTCGGCATCCCTGCCATGGTTCCGCCTGATACCACAGAGAGCACGGCAAATCAAGAAAAAGTTCTCTTGTGCCGCAGGATCCTGCCCGCCGACCACTCCTCTCACGCCGATCGTCCCGGCGGCGCCGCGCCTTCTCCAGTGTATGATTCATCCAGGCCGTCGATTACGTGCCGGAGGAGTTGGCCTGCTTCCCAGAGCGACTGAAGATGGATCAAGCCCGGATGATCCCGGCGGCTGTGGATGTGCCGAAGCCCCCAGCCCGCACCCGCCAAGCTCACCGAAGGGAATCCTGCCTTGGCCAGGACCTCGTGATCCATCATCACGGTGGAGGGCAGAAGACCCCACCTGAGGCGCAAGCCCGTCTGCCGGCCCGCCTGGAGAAACGCCCTGGTGAGGGGGCTGGCCCTTGACCCGAAGACCCGGAGATCTCCGCCGCAGCCCACCCCGTCCACATTGATGAAGAGGTGTGTCCCGCGGCTAAGCTCCTCCCGGTGCGCCTCTCTGAGAGCGAATGCGCCGACCAGGCCCATCTCTTCGGCGCCGGTAAATGCCACCCGGAGACCGAAGGCGCGCGGCGGCTGCCGCTGGTAATGGCCGGCGAGAGCGAGGATGAGACCGACTGCGGCGCTGTTGTCCAACGCCCCGGGCGATTCATTGCCGCTCCGCTGGCTGAGGAGAAGGGCGGCAGCGACGGCGGCACCGAGGCACCAGCCGTAGGCGCTCGTCGTCCAGGTCGCGAAGGCGGCTCCGGCCATGATGAGACCTGCAAGCGGGAAAACCGTGGCCGCCGTGATCCGAAGAAGTGCCGGGAGGGGGTAACTTTTCGTGTCGTAGTGGGCGAGCAGCCAGACAACCCGAGGCTTTTCTCCCGGTTCCCGGCCCCTCACCTCCCCGAGGACGTTAGCCGTGGCCGCAGATCCTGGCTGCTGCTTTGGCGGGAACCCGAGACCCAGCTTGAGCCACACCCATCGTCTTATGAGCGCGGCGAGGAGAGGTGTAAAAGCTACGATCCCGGCTGTCTTCGGCCAGGTGTTGCACATGGACCACGCGAGCAAGAGAGCCGCGGTCGACAGCCAGACGCTCCATCGCGACAGGACCTCCCCGCGGCTGCTGACGGCAAGCGGCTCGGTCCAGGGAGACAAACCCTGCTCTCTGAGGCGCCGGAGGAGATGGCTGCGGGCCAGGATCTCTCCGCTACTCCCGACCTTGCGCGGGAGCGAGAGGGCCACGGCGTCTCCTAAGGCACGAAGGCAGTCACGGGGATGCATGGAAATGGGGTCAAAGGAAGGGCAGGGCATGAGCGCTCAGTCCTCCGGCTGGCACGGCACGGGGACCTTCACGAAGGAAACACCCTCTGTTCTGAGGAGTTCCTCCTCCGCTTCGGTAGCGACCCCTCTGATCTCGCGCTCCTCCGCCAGGCCGTAATGAATCTTCAGCGCCTCCTTGGCAAAGTTATGCCCCACGTCTTCGAAATTCTCCTAGGAGTCTGTCGGAGTACTCCCTGATTATTGGGTAAATGTGGTAGACTCCGAAACATGAAAACACAAGCGACCTTCCGCCGTTACAGTCCTGGTCAGTTGCTG
>Ga0187774_10000489_pt1 | contig 13486 bp, 14 predicted proteins | sample 0216_BV02_MP05_2_FD_133152 | JGI IMG/M metagenome (GOLD analysis project Ga0187774, IMG submission 133152) | Tropical peat soil microbial communities from peatlands in Department of Meta, Colombia - 0216_BV02_MP05_20_MG | ecosystem: Environmental > Terrestrial > Soil > Wetlands > Peat | place... | reverse complement strand
TGATTTTTAAGCGCGCCCAGGAGGATTTGAACCCCCGACCTGCGGATTCGTAGTCCGACGCTCTATCCAGCTGAGCTATGGGCGCGTCCTTTATTTTCGCCGCTCTTCAAATCCTGCCAAATTTCGTATTAGTGAGTTTTATTAGGGACTCACTCTTTTCTGACAACCTATTATAACCAAAATAGAAAGGAAGGTGTTTAATGACTTCTATGGAGACGTTGCATGCAGTAGATACTTTGGGAGCATTGAAAATTGTTGGTATTAATGGAGGATAACAACGCTCCCAAGAGAAAAACATGTAACATACACACAATATAAGGGTATATGTCAGTTTATTTTTCAGGGTGATATAGATTACATAATATTTTAACTAATCTCTTTATTATACTTGCATATAAAAATGCCTTAATAAATCTAATTACTAAAATAAATACACTGGGGATAAAATGAAAACTCTCAAATTCTGGAGAATGGAAGTACAACAGTTATCGTTTACAGAAAGAATGTTTTTAATAAATGCTATTAAGATGCTGTTAACTTGGGAGGTATTAAAAGAAGAATACTTAGAACTTGATTTAATCAAGAGGTTATTAGAGACAGAGATTCAAATTAATACTTCAAAAGCCAATGGTGATAAAAAGAAATGGTGGGATGCAGACTGAAAAATTACGAAGATAAATCAGACTTTGTGAAGACTTCCGAAAAACTCATCTCGCCTTTTTTTAAGAGTATCGAGAAAGATGTTCAGCTTTGCTATTAATCTCTGCTTATTAAAGTAATCTTTTCTCCTATTATCATCTTTCAGCAGTGAATATGCCTTTGTTATTGCTTCCAGGATTGCAATAACTTTATCTTTTATTGATGGGTCAGGAAAAGTTAGATACCTGTCAGGATGAAATTCCTTCACGAGTTTATAATAATTGTTTTTTACAGTTTCTATATCTGATTTTTCATCAATCTCGAGAAGTTCGCTCATACTAAGTCTGTTGACGCTCGAATACACTCCGTCGACCTTCTTAAAAAGATCCTCTTCCTCCTCATGAAAGGTTTTTAACATATCTACAAGCGAGACAGATTCTTCTGCCATTTCTGTAACGTTGTCTTTTTCCTCGAGTATCCCTGTAGACCACAAGACATAAAGGGTTTTCATGGCCTGAAAGGAGTAAGAGGATAAGCTATCTATAAAGTCTTTAACAGTTTTTTTCCCATCAATCATGAAAAGCATCTTTTTATCGAGAGAACTGAGTACTATGTCTTGGAAGAGGCTTACAGGGTCGGTGCTGAGCGTTAGAACAGCGTTCATATCCGGCATCTCTTTTCGTATTCTGTTTAAGTTATTTATCCTCTTTACCCCTTCATATATGAGGTTGCCCATGCTCATCTTCAGAGTTATTACCTCATTTGAGGGTATTTCTCCCTCCCTGAATTCGTATTCAGCATCTGTAAGCTGGAATAAACTATAGATTATATCCTTTACCTGGTATTTCACGCTCCATATGATTTCTTGTGGTGTCATATATCCGAGCTCAACAAGGATCTCACCTTGTCTTTTCCCTGTCTCTTTGAGGAGTTTCACTGATCTATCGTACTGTTCTATGCTAATCTTTCCCATTTTGATGAGCGTCTCGCCTAATCTGTCATCCTCATCTGTTGATGAAGCAAAGATAGCATCTCCCTTGTCGAGGTATACCTTCTTTGTGAAGGCAGAAGTCTTTACCGTTAAAATTCCTGTCTTCCTTTTCCTGTTTAAATAGACAAGAATCTTAGGAATACTAAAGTTTCCAATATTAGCACTTAATGGTATTTCCATAATATTTATTTTTTAACCTTAATATGTAAATTTCTCCTTTACTGGTTATATACATTCTGTTACTAAACAATAGAAGTTGATGTGATATAAGTCACCATGGTATATAGAAGAAATGCAGGTTTAGTAGAGAAGGTTTATAGATAGGAAGTTAAAACAAAAAGGCTACAGTTTACATGTATACCAAAAAAATTTAGGGGAATGGGGAATTACCCCGTTCCCCTAATGGCCAAAACTGTAAGAGAGTAGGGCAGCTCCAGAGATAATTTGTCGTCCGACTCTCTATCCAGATGAACTATGGCGTATAGTTTATTATCCTTTCTTTGGAACCCCTTCTTTGAGTAGGATATTATACTTCGGGTGCATGAGTGGATGTACCGAAGGCATCTTCGAGAATAACCATCCCCACTTTTTTCCAGGTGATGGAAATATTTGTTTATCTGCTTCCAGTACTCTGACTGCAACTGCCGGGTTTTTAGGCTCGTTAGAAGCCGAAGTTAAGGTGAGGCCCTCCATCTTAAAATCAGGAAGAAAATCCCCGACATGGATTTTCAGATTGGAATTCGGAACTTTAAAATCATTATTCAGATTTACTGTATACTCCTTAGATTCTTTCGTTGTCTTATCTTCAACAATAAGTTTTACTGCACTCCATTTACCCTTTACACTGTCAGGTACAACCACCTTTGTCTGGCCCATGGGCATAGCTCTCTGCATGGGCATTTGAGGGGCAGGTTGCATGGGCATCTGAGGAGCAGACTGCATAGGCATCTGTGGAGTTGGCTGCATTGGTGCCTGAGGAATGGGTTGCATGGGCATCTGAGGTACTGGTTTCTCAGGCTCTTTCTTCTTGCACGCACCCAATGAAACAGCTAACAGTAGACACAATAAAACAGCTAAGACCTTTCTCTTCATTTCATCCTCCTTATCATTCTTTTTAGAGTCCATCAAAAATTTTAGTTGATCAGTAATTACCACCTCTCAATGGCGGAGAGGCAGGGATTCGAACCCTGGGTGAGGTTTTATCCCCACAACCGCTTAGCAGGCGGCTGCCTTAGACCAGCTCGGCCACCTCTCCTTAAGCGGTATTATAGTAACAGCTTAAATTGGACTTTGTAAAGAAGAGGCACGGTGGCAATATCTTGATCTACAATGTTTTAACCTATATCTCGGTGCACAATATTCAAATCAACAGGATATTTCTTGAGATAGCTTCGTAGCTTTTCTACAATAGCCGTAGAGCGGTGATTGCCACCTGTACAGCCTATGCCAATAGTAAGATAGTACTTACCTTCTCTTATATACATGGGAATGAGGAAATTGATTAAGTCTTTTATCTTGGCCATAAATTCCCTTGCCTCTTGCTTTTTAAATATATAGTCAGAGACCCTTTTATCAGTACCTTTCAATGGCTTTAATTCAGGAACAAAATTTGGATTTGGTAAAAACCTCACGTCGAAAAGCAGGTCCAGGTTCTGCGGCGTTCCATATTTGAAACCAAAGGAAATGAGTACCAATGTCATCATATTTTTTCTTTTTTGTATTTTATAGAGAGATGTTACAAACTGTCTTAATTGATGAGGTGAGAAAGAAGATGTATCAATGATTCTATCAGCATTTTCCCTCAGGACATAGAGTCTTTTCTTTTCGATCGAGAAGGCCTTTTCAACATTTCCACCAAGAGGATGGGGTCTGCGGGTCTCTTTATATCTTCTCAGGAGTACATCTTTTTCTGCTTCGAGGAAAAGAATTTCCACATGGTATTTTTCTTTAATGTTTTTCAGAACATTGTTTATTTCTGATAGAAACCCTTTTTCTCGAATATCAATACTGATTCCTATCTTTTTAATATCTCTGTTTTGCGAGATTACAGAAAGGAAAGAGTCGATAAGTGTGATGGGCAGGTTGTCCACGCAAAAAAAACCAGAATCTTCCAGTGCCCTCAAAGCAACGGTCTTGCCCGAGCCTGAGATCCCTGAAACAATGACTACTGTAAGTAATCTGTGATACTGAGAGGTTGCTATATCTCTTTTCTTAGGACCTAACATTAAGGCATGGGGAAGTTTTTCTTTTATTTTACCCATGCATTTTGAGATCAAGTCGCAAGAACATATCTCATGCCTATGTTGTTTATACCATCGGTTCGATTAAGCCGAAATTGCCGTCATTCCTTCTATATATGACATTTATGTTTCCACTGCTGTCATTGGTAAAAACAAAGAAGTTTTTATCAAGGAGTTCCATCTGCATGGCAGCCTCATCCGGACTCATAGGCTTCAGTTCAAACTTTTTATTTTTAATAATTCTGCCTGTTTCTTCTACAGCTGTTGCCTTCATCTCTGTGCCACTTGCTTTTCCTTCACCCTTTCTATGGGAGACAAGTTTCTCTTTATATTTCTTTACCTGTCTTTCAAGTTTCTCTACCACCTCATCGATTGAAGAGTATATCTCGCCGGTAATTCCCTCAGCCTGTATGAGTACCCCGTTGACCTTAAGCAGAACCTCTACCTTATGCCTGTACTTTTCTACACTTAACGTAACGATAGCCTCGGATATGTTTGACATGTAACGGTTGAATTTTTTTATTTTTTCTTCAGCATATTTTTTCAGAGCGGGTGTGACTTCAAGATGTCTTCCTGTCACGATGATATTCATGACTCCTCCTTTCCAATTTAGCTAATCTTTTTCCGCTGAGCCTGTGATGTAATTCCGAGTTCTTCTCTATATTTTGCTACAGTTCTTCTGGCAACCATGACGCCTCTGTTTTTTAATATCCCTACTATGCGCTGATCACTCAAAGGCTTACTTGTATCTTCTTCCGACACAATCTTCTTTATCGTATTCTTTACAAATGTAGATGAAACGTCTCCTGTGTTACCATGGAGGGCATTGCTAAAGAAGAACCTGAAGCTGAAAATACCGTGAGGGCACGACAGATATTTGTTTGATGTGACTCTGCTGACGGTGCTTTCATGCAAATTCAGTATAGAAGCTACATCTTTAAGGGTTAAAGGTTTGATGTGTTCTATGCCCACATCAAAAAACTCCCTTTGGAGATCCAAGATACTTTCCGTTACCCTATATATAGTCCTGTTTCTCTGATCCAGGCTTTTCAGGAGTCCAACTGCAGAACGGAGTTTTTCTATTAAAAATTGCCTCGTCTCTTTCGGGAAGGCATCTTTCTGACGGATAAGTTTTCTGTAAAAACTGCTGATCCTTAACCTTGGTATCCCCTCATCATTTAAAACAATTAGATATCCATCGGGACCCTTTGTCACATATACATCAGGGGCAACATAGTTTGTGCTGGAACTGGTAAAATTTCTGCCTGGCTTGGGTTCAAGCCCTTCGATAATTTTTACAGCAACCATGATGTCCTCGAAAGAGAGGTTGTACTGCTGTGCAATTCGCTTGTATTTTTTCTTCTCGAGTTCTTCCATATTGTTGATAATTATCTTTTCTGCAAGAGTTCCCCTGAGGTTCAGGGCACCAAGCTGTATAAGCAAGCACTCTTTGATATTTCTTGCACCTACTCCTGGGGGGTCAAAACTCTGTACCAAAGCGAGTGCCTTCTCTGCTGTTGTCATATCAATCTTTGATTCTTCCACAATTTCTTCGAGAGATACTCTCAGATATCCGTTTTCATCCAAATTACCTATAATAGTTTCTCCGACTCTTCTTATGTCTTCAGAATCATTCGAGAGTCTCAATTGCCATAAGAGATGCCCGTAGAGATCTTGCTCCCTGGTAAAGAGTTGTTCATATGGCGGAGGAGTTACAGTGCCAGGGTTGAAATAACCAAGGTCTCTTCCATCGCTCCCCCTCTCCTCAAAGTATTCGTCTACCTGAAAACTCATCAACTTTTCGAGAGATGCCTCTGTGTCTTCCGGTGTATCTTCATGTTCTATAGATTCTCTCTCCTCATGAGTCATCTCCTCTATATTGAGTTCTTCGACAGATTCCTCAAGGAAGGGATTCTCTACGAGTTCCAGGCTGAGTGCCTGGGAGAGCTCGAGTTGGGGCATCTGCAACAGTTTCATTGCCAGCTGCAGCTGAGGTGTGAGAATTAGTTTCTGCGCTAATCTCAGTTCAAGCCTATGTTCAAGGGCCATTACAGTACAAACTCCTCTCCGAGGAAAACATCCTTGACTCTCGGATTTGCTACGATTTTATCCGGTATGCCTTCTTCGAGTATTTCACCATTGCTGATAATATATGCCCTGTCTGTTATAGAAAGAGTATCTCTTACATTATGGTCTGTTATCAATATTCCGAGACCTTTGTTTTTAAGATAAGTAAACAACTTTTTGAGTTCTATGATCGTGATAGGGTCTATGCCGGTGAAAGGTTCGTCAAAAAGGATAAACAGTGGTTTTATTGCAATGGCTCTTGCTATTTCGGCTTTTCGTCTCTCACCTCCAGAAAGTCTATAACCATCTCTTTTCGAGAATTCTGTAAGATTAAACTCTTTGAGAATGCGATCTACCTCTATCTCAATCTCTTCCTTGCTGAGCCCTTTTATCTCGAGTACTGCTCTGAGATTATCTTCAACAGAAAGTTTCCTGAAAATAGATGGTTCTTGAGGCAGGTAACTTATCCCCAGATTTGCCCTTTTGTACATCGGAAGCCCTGTTATATCTTTTCCGTCAAGGAAGATTTCTCCATTGTCTGGTCTTATAAAACCTACAGTCATGTAAAAGGTAGTTGTCTTGCCTGCACCATTAGGACCGAGAAGACCTACAATCTCACCCGTGGAAAGATAAATGTTAAGAGCCTTGACGACATGTCTTCTGCCATATGTCTTTGAAAGTCCCTTCGCCTCTAATATATGCATTTATTGTTCTTTCTTTTTTTTCACAAAGGCCTTGCTGTTTTCGACAAGGTATCTATCTTCCTTTACAAAATAGGTTATCTTATCCCCTATGGAGACATTTTCACCGTCTGTAGCACGCGGTTCACCTGTAAAGATTACCTTATCTTCATCGGCATAATAGTTAGCTTTCTCCGACGTAACAACTCTTGTCCCCTTGCTTGTAGCTTTGATAAATTTAACCCCTCCCTCCGCTTCGACTTCTGTTATATCTCCAGTATCTGGATCATAGGTGACGAGCATTCTGTCTGCATAAAGTGTTCTATCTGTTGTCCGTGCAACAACAGATCGTTCAAACAGAGCAGTATGGGCATTGTTATCAGCTGTCAGCATCTCAGAAGTGATTATTAACGTACCTTTCATCGGTTGGGTCTTTTCTTGTGAAAAGACATTTAATGGTAGTAAAAAAAGGATTAAAAGACTACCTATAAAAAGTTGCTTTGACATCCTTCCATACCTTCACTTTTTGCTTGGAATCTAACGTCATGCCTTTACCCTCAACAGTAAATTTTTTGCTTTTGCCTTCAACTTTTATCTTTTCATTGGTCTTAACATCGCCTGAAGAGGCTTCGTAATCAATCAAGGAGGTTATTATCCTGTAATCTTTTGTTTCTGCCGTTATATCGCTGTTTATGACGAAGTTCCGTGTTGAAAGGTCATATATTCCTTTATCAGCAGAAAGTATCATGCCATTTTTCTGGATAACAACGTTAATATCACTCAATTCAGCCATGTTATCATCATTTGTAAAATCTGCTTTCCGAGCAGTGAGCGTCCATAAAGTGTTGCCGTTGTTCCCGTGGATGATCTTGAGGCCCTCGACAGATGAATTTTTTTTACTAATCTTTAGGGCTTCAATGCTTTGTCTTTCATTCCTGAGCATAATGAAAAGTGTAGAGGCAAAGAAAAGACAAAGACCAATTAAAAGAAACCTTTTCATAAAGAAATTTTATCATATATAAAAGGCTGTGTAAAGCAAATGTACCCCTGATAAGATTTAAAATTTAGGCTTAAACGGTCAATTTCAGTCAGCTCAGTATGCTCACCGAACTGGTGAATTTTCAGATTTCTGTCAGCATCCAGGTTCTCCTGGGTGACCACAGCAATTTTTCAAGTGTACTATTTTGGAGGCACTATTTCGAATAAAGAGGCGAATCTTCTTTCCGAGAGGCATGGGTACCTTTAAATTCTCAAGAACTGCTTTCATGCTTGGACCACATTTATTGTGCATCCTTTCCTCCTTAGTGAGTGGGGTCATTGTATACGGTTAAGATTATATAAGATTATACATGTTTGCCTGAAAGATGAAATAGTATTAAAATGGTTTCAACGCCTATGGATAGTATATAATAACAAACAAAATGACAAGATTTTTTTTCTTTGCCCTGATAGCTCTCGTATTGGTACTGGGTTTTTTAAGTTACGAGATATTAAAGCCATTTTTATCTCCCATTTCATGGGCAATTGTTCTCTCTACCGTTTTTTATCCTCTCTATATCTTTACAGTTAAATATATAAAATGGAAGACCATAGCATCACTTATTACTCTTTTAGTCATCCTACTCATGATTCTTGGTCCCTTTTCGTATCTGTCATATTTACTTATTAAAGAACTGAAGTCATTAGCTGAATACCTGCAAACCGATAGTCTTCAATCGCTGCAAAACCTTCTTCAACATCCAACCATTAACGCTATACTCGAAAAGGTGTTATCTTTGTTGAATATTACCGAAGAAGAACTCAATAAAGCCATTTCTGAAAACATATCGCTACTGGGAAAGGAATTGATTAGTAGAATTACGGGCGGTATGGCTAATATAGTAACGATATCACTAAACTTTATTTTTATGGTCTTTTCGATCTTTTTCTTTCTCAGAGACGGCCCTGAATTCTTGAAGAAGGTGCGTAAGTATATTCCCTTTTCAGAAGAACAGAAAGATAGACTGGTGAAACTGGTAAGAGATATTGTTATATCAACGATTTATGGCGGTATTGCTGTATCGATTGTCCAGGGAACTATAGCAGGGGTTGCCTTTTTCATCCTCGGAATCTCTACTCCTGTTGTCTGGGGGTTGGCAACTTCTATCGCCTCATTTATTCCCCTTCTCGGCGCATCTGCAGTATGGGTGCCTATTACTGTATATTTTTTTATAGAGGGTGCGGTGTTAAAAGGTACTGCCCTTGCAATTGTCGGAATATTTGGGATAAGCTTGATAGATAATATTTTAAAGCCCATCATCATAGGTGGCAGGACAAATATGCCTATTCTTGTCATCTTTTTCAGTATTCTTGGAGGAATAAAATTATTCGGATTAATAGGGCTTATTATGGGACCACTGGTATTAGCACTATTTGTATCGCTGATCGAAATATTCAGAAGTGTGGAAGGAGGACAAAATGCTTAGCAGATCAGAACTGAAAGAGATTGCATCCATGGAGAAAAAGGATGGTTATTTTGTAAGCCTCTATCTTAACGTTGATCCCATGTTCAATAAAAAGGGTGACTACATGGTGCATCTTAAAAACATGTTGAAGACTGTTATTGAGTCTTTGGATAAGAATGTATATAAAAGGGTGAAGGATGACTTAGGGAGGATTGATAAGTATGTCCTTACGAACAAAAGGATGTTCAAGAAAGGACTTGCACTTCTCAGTTCCTCGGCAAATTCATTCTGGAAGGAATACCATCTGGTTATCCCTGTAAAGAACGAATTGATTGTTGATAAGTCTCCTTATACAAAGCCTCTTATGGACATTCTTGATAACTATCAGAGGTATGCTGTTTTGCTCGTAGATAAGGAATCTGCAAGGATCTTTGTGATTCACCTTCGCGAGATTGTAGAATATGGAGAAGTCTACACCCCTGACATTCCCGGAAAACATAAAAAAGGTGGATGGTTTGCCCTGTCTCAGAACCACTATGAAAGGCATATCGATTATCATGTAGGCATGCACCTGAAAGAGGTAATAGAAAAACTGGGTTCTTTCATGAGCAGAGAATATATTGGGAGGTTGATATTAGGTGGATCTGATGAAGCTGTTTCTATGGTCAAGGGAATGCTTCACAAGACAGTTGTTGATAAGGTTATAGGGACAGTGAAAATAGAGATGTTTGCGAAAAGTCCTGAGGTTCTTGCAAGGGTGGAACCCATCGTTTTGGAATATGAGAAGAACAAAGAGAAAGAAGCAGTAGAAAGACTGTTTACAGGAGCTATGAAGAATAAGGATGCTGTGTTAGGGGTAGAAGATGTTCTCCATGCCCTGCAGGAACAAAGAGTTCGGAAATTAATGTTTATAAAGGATCTCAAGACATCAGGATACTCCTGCAAAACCTGCGGGTTTTTAACTGTCCAGAAGGCCGATCCCTGTCCATACTGCAAAGGCGCAATGGAAATGGTCGACTATGTTATTGATCTTGCAGGTGAAAAGGCAATAGGGCAGGGTGCCCTGGTTGAAGTGTTGACAGATGATAAGAAATTGAAGGAAGCCGGAGGCATTGGAGCGTTTTTGAGATTTTAGTTTATAATTACCAATATGCTAACCCAAGTTTTGGGTATTCTAAGCGTTGGGTTTTCTGACTTTCTAACGGGGGGGGCTTGCTGCAGCCTCATTTATTAGCTCCTTCATCTCTCTAACAGCCTTTTCTATTCCTACAAGAACTGCCCGTGAGATGATACTGTGCCCAATATAAAGTCCTCGTATTCCATGTAAAGAGGCTATCTTTTGAACATTAAAATAATTTAGGCCATGGCCTGCATTGACAGTAAGACCAATATCGAGAGTATACCTCACTGCGTTCATGATTCTTATTAATTCTTCGTGTTGCCTTTTACCCTTTGTATTGGCATACGTCCCGGTATGTATTTCAACCATATCTGTGTTTATCTGCTTTGATACACTAATATCTTCAAAATCAGGATTTATAAACAGACTGACCAAGATGTCCTTATCGTGCAATTTTTTAATTGCCTCACTGATGCTTTTTCTTTGTGACTTTACATCCAATCCGCCCTCAGTTGTCAGTTCCTGTCTCTTTTCAGGCACGAGGGTAACCAGATCAGGCTTTATATGAGAAGCAATACCTATCATCTCCTTTGTTGCTGCCATCTCAAGGTTTAATTCAACAACTACCACCTCTTTCAGAATCCTCACATCCCTGTCCTGAATATGACGCCTGTCTTCCCTCAGATGAACCGTAATTCCATCAGCACCACCGAGTATAGCCAATGTTGCAGCCATAACAGGGTCGGGCTCGACTCCTTTTCTTGTTTGCCTTATTGTGGCAACATGATCAACGTTTACTCCAAGCAACATTTAAATCTCCAAATAAATGTTATGTGCAGCAATATGCTAGATAGGAAAGGCTGGAGAAGAATTTTTATACGACACCTTAAAGTAAAACCTTTTGAAGCGTAAACGAATAAACCTTTAATTTGTGAAGTACTTACGATTGCCATATAAATAATTTGTCGATTATAAAAATTTTGAGACGGCCTTTCCTATCATGATTTGAACTATCTTAGCATATCCTTGGAAGCTGGTCTCCTGAGAGCATTTCAACTATTCTTGTTCCACCTATAGCTGTTTTAAGGAGAACCATGCCGGCAGGTGCCTCCTGCACGTAACCGATTAGTCTGGTTTCTTTACCAAATGGATGTTTTCTCATGGTACCCACCAGCGAATCTGCTACATCGGGGCTTGCTATTGCAACAAGTATCCCTTCATTGGCTACGTAGAGTGGGTCAAGGCCGAGGAGTTCACACGCACCTCTTACACCCGGAGGCACAGGTATTAACTCTTCTTCAATGACGATACATGATCCCGAATCCATTGCAAACTCTTTAAGTGTTGTTGCTAGACCCCCTCTCGTAGGGTCTCTCATTGCATGTATATCTTTTGTTGTACTCAACATATCCCCAACGAGACTGTTCAAAGGTGCTGTATCACTCAATACAGGCGGTTCAAAAGTCAGACCATTTCTTTCGCCCATAATTGAGATTCCGTGATTCCCAATGGGTCCACTGATAATAACCTTGTCTCCTGGCTTGACTTTTGAAGGTGTTATGTCAAGCCCTTCTTCGATTATACCGATCCCGGATGTGTTGATGAATATACCATCTCCTTTTCCCTTGTTGACAACCTTTGTATCTCCGGCTACAATCTTTACCCCTGCCTTTACAGCAGCTTCTGACATAGAAGAGAGAATCTTTTTTAAATCGTCGATGGAAAAGCCTTCCTCAAGAATAAAACCTGTTGTAATATAAAGGGGTCTTGCCCCTACCATTGAAAGGTCATTCACGGTGCCATAAACAGCAAGTTCTCCAATATTCCCTCCAGGGAAGAATATGGGAGAAACAACATAAGAGTCTGTTGTTAATGCGATCTTTCCCTGGTTTATCCCTTCCAGCACTGCAGAATCATTCAGAGATTTAAGCTCGAATTCAGGAACAAAGTGCTCCCTGATTAATCGATGCATCATGGTTCCACCACTGCCATGGCCAAGGAGAATCCTATCCATTTTTACCTATCCTTTTTTCCATACTTATAATATGCAGCGCAGCTTCCTTCAGAACTGACCATGCAGGCACCTACAGGCTTTTCTGGAGTACATGTTCTTCCAAAAAGGGGGCAATCTGTTGGTATCTTTATTCCTCTAAGGACTAATCCACACTGGCAGGCTTTTGGCTCCCGGGCCTCAGGAACATTAATGTCGAATTGTTTAGTTGCATCCCATCGGCTATATTTGTTCTTCAATCTCAAGCCGCTCTCAGGGATCACTCCAATTCCTCTCCAGTTCGCATCACATGGTTCAAAGTATTCATTGATGAGAGATACAGCCTTCTGATTGCCTTTCATCGTTACTGCACGCTTATATTGAATCTCCACGGCTGGACGGTTGGATGCAATCTGTTCAAGGAGCATCACGATACCCTGGAGTATATCCTCTGCATCAAAGCCTGTTATTACTGAAGGTACTCTATAGTCAGATGCTAAAAATTCATACGGACTGCATCCTGTGATGGTACAGACATGTCCAGGTAGTATAAGGCCATCGATCCTGACTTCGCCGGAATCAAGAAGGGCTTTAAGGGCTGGAGGAACTAACTTATGCGTAGAGTATATATAAAAATTTTGAGCCCCCGCCTTTTCTGCTTCATAGAGGGTTCCGGCAATAGATGGTGAGGTCGTCTCAAAACCTGTTGCAAAAAAAATAACCTTCCTGTCTCTATTTTCCTTAGCAAGTTTCAATGCATCCATCGGGGAATAAACGATCCTTATATTTGCACCTTCTGCCTGTGCATGAAAGAAAGATTGTTTACTCCCGGGCACTCTCATCATGTCACCAAATGTAGAGAGTATATTGCCGTTCATCTTCGAAATTGCTATTGCAACATCTACATCTTTTATTGCTGTGACGCATACAGGACAGCCAGGACCGCTGAGTAAGCTAATTTCTTTGGGAATAATATCCCTGATACCATGTTTGAATATTGCCACTGTATGTGTACCGCAAACCTCCATAAGCCTAACTGGTTTACCAAGAGAATCCATTACATCTTTTATCTTAATAAGTATCTTTTCGTCCTTCATGACGCTTTCTTTCTCCTCTCTCTAATTATATATGCCTGGCCAAGAGAAATACCAGCATCATTCGTTGGAACTTTTGTATGTATATGTATTGCCATGCCTGCTGATGTGAGGCTTGCCATCGCCCTTTCCAGGAGATACATATTCTGAAATACCCCACCGCATAAGACAACATCCTTTATCGAATGCAATTGAAACAACCTTTTCACTACCCTCATAAT
>Ga0187774_10000488_pt1 | contig 13506 bp, 16 predicted proteins | sample 0216_BV02_MP05_2_FD_133152 | JGI IMG/M metagenome (GOLD analysis project Ga0187774, IMG submission 133152) | Tropical peat soil microbial communities from peatlands in Department of Meta, Colombia - 0216_BV02_MP05_20_MG | ecosystem: Environmental > Terrestrial > Soil > Wetlands > Peat | place... | reverse complement strand
TGGGATTTCCACCTGATTTACTCGGACGAGGAAAAGAAGGACTGGGTGCAAAAGGGCTGCCGTTCGGCGAAAATCGGCTGTCTCGAATGCAAACAGGTCGTGATCGACGCCGTGCTGGCCGAACTCAAACCGATGCAGGAACGCGCCGCGGATTTTTCCCGCGATCCGGTGACCGTCAAAAACATCATCGCCGACGGCTGCAAGCGCGCGCAGCAGGTGGCCGAGGCGACGCTGGTGGAAGTTCGCGCCGCCATCGGTTTGGGTTATAGTTGATTATTATGACGACCGAAACCGAAACGCCGGTCGCTGTCGTCCGCGGTGAGACCCTCACCCGACTGCCGGAGGATCTGTACATTCCACCGGAGGCGCTCGAAGTCTTCCTTGAAACCTTCCAGGGCCCGCTCGATCTGCTGCTCTATCTCATCCGCAAGCAGAATCTCGACATCCTCGATATCCCGATCGCCGAAGTGACGCGCCAGTACATGGGCTACGTCGAGCTGATGCAGGCCGTGAAGCTGGAGCTGGCGGCGGAATACCTTGTCATGGCGGCGATGCTGGCCGAGATCAAATCACGCATGCTGCTGCCGCGACCGGCGACCGAAGAGGGAGAGGAGCTCGACCCGCGCGCGGAGCTGATACGCCGTCTTCAGGAATACGAACGTTACCGCGGCGCCGCGGAGTCGATCGACAGGCTGCCGCGCGTGGGCCGCGAGGTCCATCTGGTGGTCATCGAGAACGACCAGCCGCCCGTCAAGCGGATCGAGCCGAACGTCAGCCTGTTCGAGCTGCTGGATGCCTTCAAAGAGGTGCTTGTACGGGCCGAACTTTACCGGCATCATCAGGTGAAACTGGAACCGCTGTCGGTGCGTGAACGCATGACCCAGATACTGGCGAAGATAAACGGTGAAACCTTCGTCGGCTTTGCCGACATGTTCGACCTGCGTGAAGGCCGCATGGGTTTGGTGGTCACATTCATGGCTATTCTCGAGCTGCTGAAGGAATCGCTGGTGGTGGTGGTGCAGCAGGAACCGTTCGCCCCCATTCATCTCAAGGCGGCCGCCTGATGAGCGAGTCCAATCCGGAACTGAAAAACATCATTGAAGCCGCGCTGCTGGTCGCGGGTCAGCCGCTCACGATCGACAAGATGCTGACCATGTTCCCGGCCGATTCGCCGCCGACGCGCGAGGAAATCCGCGACGTGCTGGAGCGGCTCGCGGAGGAATACGCCGAACGAGTGATGGAACTGAAGCAGATCGACCGTTCCTGGCGCTTTCAGACGCGCGACAAATACGCGCCCTGGATCCAGCGCCTGGCCGAGGAGCGTCCGGTGCGGTATTCGCGCGCGCTGCTCGAGACGCTCGCGATCATCGCTTACCGCCAGCCGGTCACGCGCGGTGACATTGAGGAGATCCGCGGCGTATCCGTCAGCACCGATATCATCAAGACTCTGCTTGGACGCGAGTGGGTGCGACAGGTCGGCGTGCGCAACGTGCCCGGCCGTCCCGCGCTCTACGGCACCACGCGCGAATTCCTCGAACACTTCAACCTGGGGAGTCTCGAAGAGTTGCCGCCGCTGTCGGCGCTGCGCGACCTGGACATCATCAGCAAGGAACTGAACCTGCGCCTCGACCTCGAACCGGGCTCGGAGGCGCCGGCCGCGTCGCCGGAAGCGATGCCGGGATCGGACGAGGCCGCGAGTGCGGGAGCGGAGTCCGAGCCGGTCATGATGAACGAGGCCCAAGCCGCCGGGCGTGACTGAAAAGCTCCAGAAGGTGCTGGCGCGGGCGGGATTTGGCTCGCGTCGCCAGATCGAGCGCTGGATCGAAGAAGGCCGCATCACCATCGACGGCGCGCCCGCGACGCTCGGGGCGCGGGTTTCTCCCGGTCAGGCGCTTCGCGTCGACGGACGTCTGGTGCCGGCCCATGTCTTTCAATCGCAGCCCCGCCTCCTGATCTACCACAAACCGGAGGGCGAGGTGTGCACCCGTTCCGATCCCCAGGGCCGCCCGACCGTGTTCGAGAAACTTCCCAAGCTCCGCGGCGCGCGCTGGATCGCGATCGGGCGGCTCGATTTCAATACCTCGGGCCTGTTGCTCTTCACCACCGACGGCGAATTGGCCAATCGTCTCATGCATCCGTCGCACGAGATCGACCGCGAGTACGCGGTGCGCGTGCTCGGCAAGGTGGACGATGACATGCTCGCGCGACTCAAACAGGGCGTGATGCTCGAAGACGGACCGGCGCATTTCGATGCGATCAAGGAAGCGGGCGGTGCCGGCGCCAACCGCTGGTTCCACGTCGTGCTCCGGGAAGGACGCAACCGCGAGGTGCGCCGGCTGTGGGAAGCCGTCGGCGTCAAAGTCAGCCGGTTGATTCGCGTCCGTTTCGGCCCCATTCCGCTGCCGCCGCATTTTCATGCCGGTCGCACCGTGGAGCTGGACGAAGAGGCATCCGCCGCCTTGTACGATTCGGTCGGCCTGAAACCGCCAATGACAACGAGAAACAGTCAGCATGCACCGCGCAAGTCCAGTGTCGGGGCCCATCAGCGGCGCGGTCCAGCAAGTTCACGCGCTGATTCACGCTCGCGCCGCCAGCCGCGAACACGCGGCCGCTGAAGCATTGTCCGGCGTCGTGGTTTTCACGCCGGTCTTGCGACCGGGCGCGACATGCGTGAACAATAGGGCAACGAATAATCCGAGAGTTGCATGCCCGTTCCTTCATCGGCACACGACGTCGTCGAACCGCCTGCGGCGGTTTCCCTTCGTGAAGCGTTGTTGTATTGGCTGAAACTAGGTTTCATCAGTTTCGGCGGTCCCGCTGGGCAGATCAGCATGATGCATCAGGAACTGGTCGAGCGGCGACGCTGGATCTCCGAGAATCGTTTCCTGCATGCGCTCAATTACTGCATGATGCTGCCGGGCCCGGAGGCGCAGCAACTCGCCACCTATATCGGCTGGCTCATGCACGGCGTGAAGGGCGGTATTGCCGCCGGCGCGCTGTTCGTGCTGCCGTCGCTGGTCATTCTGTGTGCATTGACCTGGATTTACATGGCGTTTGGCAACGTTCCGGCGGTGGCGGGCGTGCTGTACGGTTTCAAGCCGGCGGTGACGGCGATTGTCGTGTTTGCCGCCTATCGTATCGGTTCGCGCGCGCTCAAGAACACCGTGCTGTGGACCATGGCCGCGGTCGCGTTCGTCGCCATCTTTGCGCTACACGTGCCGTTCCCCTGGATTGTGCTCAGCGCCGGCGTCATCGGCATGATCGGCGGACGTCTGGCGCCGGACAAATTCAGAACCGGAGGACATCATGGCGATGGCCGCAAGGATTACGGCCCGGCGCTGATCGACGATCACACGCCGACCCCGGAACATGCGCGCTTCAAATGGGCGCGCGTATTCGCCTATGGGGTGGTCGGCCTTTTGATCTGGCTCGGCGTCATGGGCGCGCTGTTCGTGCCATTCGGCTGGCACAACCCGCTCACCCAGATGGGATGGTTTTTCACCAAAGCGGCACTGTTAACCTTCGGCGGCGCCTATGCGGTGCTGCCGTACGTATACCAGGGCGGCGTGGAACACTACCACTGGCTCACGGGGCCGCAGATGATCGATGGACTGGCGCTGGGCGAGACCACCCCGGGGCCGCTTATCATGGTCGTGGCCTTCGTCGGTTTCGTCGGCGGCTGGGACAAGGCGCTATTCGGTCCGGATTCCCTCGTGCTCGCCGGTGTCGCCGGGGCGACCGTAGCCACGTTTTTTACGTTTTTGCCGTCGTTCCTGTTCATCCTGCTCGGGGGGCCCGCCGTGGAAGCGACGCGCCATGACCTCAAGTTCACCGCGCCACTTACCGGCATCACCGCGGCGGTAGTCGGTGTGATACTGAATCTCGCCGTGTTTTTCGCCTATCATGTTCTATGGCCGCAAGGATTTACCGGGCCGCACACCATGGGCGCGTTGTTTACCGGTTTCGAGTGGTTTTCGGCGCTGATAGGCGTCGCTGCGTACGTCGCGCTGTTTCGTTACAAAGTGGGGATCATACCGGTGATCCTGGCGAGCGGCATCTTTGGCCTGGGTTACACCCTGGTCAGAGCCTGAAACCCGAAACGGGCAGGAACGACCGGCGGCGCTGATCTCGATAACGGTAATTGAAGGAGTGTCTGATATGAATCGCACTATTTCGCCCGACGAGCTCAGGCGGCTGCTGGCGACCCGGAAAAACGTGCTGCTGCTCGACGTGCGCCGCCGCACCGACTATGACACCGACGGCCAGAAGATCCCCGGCGCGGCCTGGCTCGACCCCGACCGGTTGGCCCAATGGAGCACGGCGCTGCCGCTCGACCGCCAGATCGTCGTGTACTGCGCGCGCGGCGGTACGGTCAGCAATTCCATCGTGGATCAGTTGCAGGCCAAGGGCATCAAGGCGTGTTTCATAGAAGGCGGCATCGAGGCCTGGCGCCAGGCGGGCGGCACCACCGTCGGCAAATAATCGGGGACAGTGATGAAATGGATCACGCGCGAGCGCCCCAAGATCGACTGCTTCGCCTGCCCGTGGCTGATTTCGCGCTTCATCGATAAAGCCCCGGAGTTTCGGTACGTTCCCGCCGGCCGGGTAATGGCGGTCGCGGCCGAAGCCGGCGCGATTCACTATGACGTGCCCGACGTCGAATTGGGAATTGTTGGGGAGCTGTGCAGCTTCGATGCGTTTATGAAAAAATATCGCCTGACCGATCCCGCACGCCGGAAACTCGCCGCGATTGCACGCGCGGCCGACACCGGCAGACCGGATCGCGCGCCGGAAGCGACCGGTCTGCTCGCGGTTTGGCGCGGCCTGTCGCGCAATTTCCCCGACGAGCACGAAATGCTCGGGCACGGGATGGTGGTTTACGATGCCCCCTATGCTTGGTGCTGTAGCGGCCCGTAGCCGGCGGCGATGAACGACCGCCGACTTCTCAACGGGGCGGCGTTTCTGCGGGCACTGGCCACCGGGCTGATGGGCGTGTTGCTCGGAATCTATCTCGACCACCTTGTGTTCACGGCTGCCGATATCGGTCTCGTGATCGGCTCTGGCCTCACCGGCGCAGCGTTCTCCACGGTGATCGTGACCTTCCTAGGCGATCGGCTGGGTCGGCGCCGTTCCCTGCTGGTGCTTGGGCTCGCCGCCGCCGCGGGCGGTTTCGCGCTGCTGGTGGCTGATCGTCTTCTGGTTGTCTGTGCCGTCGCCTTTCTCGGCATGGTCAACGGCATGGGCCGCGATCGCGGCGCGGCACTGGTGCTCGAACAGGCAATTCTGCCGGCGACGGTCGTGCCCGAACGCCGCACGCGCGCCTTCGCTTGGTACAACGTGCTGCAGGACGTCGGCCATGCGCTGGGCGGCGCGCTCGCGGCGATGCCGGCCTTGCTGCGCGAGACGGCGGGGATGGAAACGCTCGCTTCGTTTCGCGTAGCGGTCGCGGTCTATGCCGGTCTGCTTCTGCTCAGCGCGTTGTCATATCTGCGCCTGTCGCCCACGGCGGAAACGCGCACGGCCGCGAAGCCGGTCCGGCTCACGCCTGGCAGTCGTCATGTCTTGAGGAAGATCGCGGGGTTATTCGCGCTCGACAGCGTGGCGGGTGGTTTTCTGGGCACCGCGCTGCTGGCGTATTTTTTTTACCACCGCTTCGGGACCGGCGAAACAGGCATCGCCATTCTGTTTCTTCTGGCGCGCGCGGCCAACGCACTGTCCCATCTGGCGGCGGCGTGGCTGGCCGCGCGTATCGGCCTGGTCAACACCATGGTGTATACGCATATTCCTTCCAGCATCCTGTTGATGGCTGTGCCATTTGCGCCAAGCTTCGCGGTTGCGGCGATGCTCTTTCTGCTGCGCGAGAGCTTGGTGGAGATGGACGTGCCGACACGGCAGTCGTATGTCATGGCGATAGTTCAGCCGGAGGAACGCACCCTGGCATCGGGCGTTACGAATCTCGTGCGCATGGGCGGCTGGGCCGTGGCGCCGTTCTTCGCGGGTTTTTTGATGCAAGGACTGGCGCTCGCGACGCCGCTGTTCATCGGCGCCGGTCTGAAGATCGTCTACGACGTCGCCCTGTATCGTTCGTTCCGCCATCTCAAGCCGCCGGAAGAACGGTCGTTGGCGATATAAATGAAGTCGCGCCCCAGTATCCCTGGAGTCTATCGCAAGCTCTTCGCCGCCAACGGACGGCAACACTGGTGGCCGGGCGATTCGGATTTCGAGATCATGGTCGGCGCGATACTGACCCAGAACACCGCCTGGGCTAACGTCGAAAAGGCGATCGCCAATCTCAAAAAAGCCAGAGCGCTTTCACCACGGTCCATCGTGAAGGCTCATCCCAAACGCCTCGCGGCCTGGCTCAAGCCGTCCGGCTATTTCAATATCAAGGCTGTACGACTGCGCGCGATGTGCCGCTGGCTGCTCGAGCGCGGTGGGGTGAGAAAGCTGGCGAAACTCCCCACGCACGATCTGCGCCGCACACTGCTGGCGGTGCACGGCATCGGCGCGGAAACCGCCGATGACATTTTGCTCTATGCCTTCCGGCGACCGGTGTTCGTCATCGACGCCTATACGCGGCGCATTTTCCACCGGTTGGGTCTGATTCGCGGAACCGAGGATTACGAAACCTTAAGGCGCCTTTTCGAGAACGCACTCGGTCCGGACGTCCGGCTTTGCAACGAATACCACGCGCTTATCGTCGTCCACGGCAAGGATATCTGCAAGAAACGGCCGCGCTGCGACCGCTGTTGTCTCAATGCTGTCTGCCCCAGCGCGGCGTTACCGCGTGATGCGGGATAATTGACATCGGTGGGCGGTTGCGTAAATTTAGCGCGGACCCCAAAATGGGAACAACCATGCCGGAGGCAAGAAAAAAAGGTCAATTCACTTTCCGGGCCGCGGCGGTGCTTTTCATTTTGTCCGCGATTGGCGAAATCCTGTTTATCGTTTCTGAAATCCCCTTGTTTGGCGAGATTCGTGGCGGAGTGGTGGCCGGGATCTATCACGTAATCTATTTCGCCTTGTTCGCCGCGTTGGGTGCTGGTCTATGGAAAGGGGAAAAATGGGCCTATTCCCTGGTATTCGTTACCACCGCCCTCGAGACCCTCGATCTGCTCCAGTTCCTGTTTTTTCCGAACACCATGAAGGCGTACGAAGAGTCGGTGCTCAATCAACTCAGTATGATTGAGAGCGAACTGCAGGCAGCGGGTGTCGACACGGCGCTTGCTTTGCAGGCAATTCTCCAGACAGTTCAGATAACATGTGTGGTCGTGATGCTTTGCTGGTGGGGATTTGCGCTCTATACCTATCTGCGGCGGGACTACTTCAAATCCGCGTAGCTGCTGCCTGAGCCGGAATGTCGGGAGCATTGTGGTTCAGCAACTCATGATAAGCGTCAGCGCACGCGCCACGCCCATCGCTAAATTGTCAATTACAGGTACCGCGCCAGATACGCCGGGATGCGTTCCTCCAGCCAGTACCGCGAACGCCAGGGCCAGGTGCCGCTGACAAAGCCGACGTGCCCGCCGCGGCGAGATAATTCCAGAATCACATGTCCGGAAAGCTCCTCGGGTCGCGGAATCGTCCTTTCGGTCATGAATGGGTCGTCGAGCGCATGCAGTATCAGCGTGGGCACGGCGATCGCTTCCAGGTATTGGCGTGAACTGGACACGGCATAATAGTGATCGGCGCCGTCGAATCCGTGCAGCGGCGCGGTGACGTGCTCATCGAAGTCGCGGAAGCTTCTCAGCGCCGACAGGTCGGTGATCTTGAGCGGCAACATCATGCGGCGGCGCTTTGTTTCCACCGAATCACGCAGGCTGTGCAGGAGTTGCCACTGGTAAATGCGCGAGAAACCGCGTTGCAGCCTTTCGGCCGCGTGGCTGAGCACGAACGGTACCGACACCGCTACCGCGGCGCGCAGCGGAGCCTGCTCGCCGGATTTGCCCAGCCACTTGAGCAGTACGTTTCCCCCGAGGGAGTAACCGACCGTGGCGAGCGGCGTGCGCGGCTCGCGCCGGCGCAGTGTTTCGACGAGATAGACCAGATCGCCGGTATCGCCGGAATGGTAGCTGCGCGGGAGGCGGTTCGGCTCGCCGCTGCAGCCACGGAAATGCATCACCACTCCGCGCCACCCGCGCGAGTCGATCGCCCGCAGAATGCCGCGGGCGTAGGGAGAATCCGAAGACCCCTCCAGCCCGTGCAGGACAATGACGATGGGACCGCCGCCATGGGTGGTCCAATCGAGGTCGATAAAATCGCCGTCGGGGAGTTCGAGGCGTTCGCGACGCAATGCCACACGCGGCGCGCGCCGCACCAGTCGCGCCCACAACGTTTGCGCGTGCGGACCGCGGCACCACCACGCGGGTTTGAAGTCCCCCTCCATGGATGAACGATTGACAGGCAGTTAGGTGGATATCAGGACCAGAGCGCCTGCCACCAGCGATGACGACCGGCGGCCAGCGGACGCTTGCCTTCCAGGGACTGCGGCGGTATGAGGCTGAGCACCCAGCCCGGCAACGGCGGGTTGTTGCTGAAGCCGCAGGAGACGCCAAGATGGTTGGGATCGAAAATCTTCACGAGCGTCGGATTTTCCTTGCTGTCGGTGTAGACGATACCGCAGTAATCTTCGTGATGTTCGTCGCGCAGCAGGGCGTCGACTTCGGCGATGAACTTGGTGACCGCCTCGGCCGGAGACGGCTGCGCCGGAACCGCCGTGCCGATGGCATAGATATACCAGCCGGCGTCGGCTTTCTCGCGGATGACATTCCAGAATTGATCGAGCTGCGGCCAGCTCAGCAGGCTGGTGAAATTTCCGCGGAAGGCTTTATAAAAGGCGTCGTTCTCGACCATGGTCCAATCCATCGCGTCTTTTTAGGACCATTATCGCATATCGGAGAGTTTTTCCTTAAGGGATTCGATGGCGAAACCCAGGCCCAAGTCGAGCTTTTTATTGCAGAACTCCAGCAGGGGCAGGCAGCGCGACACCAGGTCGGGCAGGAACGGGGTGAGCTTGCCGCCCTCGTCGTTTTGCAGCATTTTAAGCGCGGTCTCGAGATCGGGTTGCTCGATCACCGCTTCCTCTTTTGCCACCTCTTCCTGATAACTCACGCCGAGCCTGTTGCCGCCGGCGGCCTTGGCCAGCGTCAGGCGCTGCTCGGCGATTGCCAGGAGTTCCTCGGTGGTCTCGCCGGGATCACGTCCCAGGGTCGACAGCCCCAGGCTGACCGTCAGGTCCACCGAAACGTTGTCGCCCTTGAAAGGCTCGGCCGCGACCGCGGTGCGCAACCGCTCGCACAGCACGGCGGCGTCCATGCGTCCGGTGGCCGGCGCCAGAATCGCGAATTCGCCCCCGCCGATACGCGCCACGGTGTCTTCGGTACGGCTCGTCGCCACCAGAATCTTGGCCAGCCAGATCAGAATCTGATCGCTGGCCTGGTCGCCGTATTTTTTGTAAAGGGAGCGGAAGTTGTCGATATCAACGCGGATCACGGACAGCTCGCTACCGTGGCGCTTCGCGTAGGCCAGGTCCTGCACCCCGTGCTGCAGGAAGTAACGCCGGCTGTGCAGCTGGGTGAGCGGGTCCACCGCCGTCTGCTCCTCGAGCGCGGTCGAGGTTTCCTCCAGCTTGCGCGTGGTCTGGTCGAGCTTGGCGTGCGCGCGGGTGCGCGCGAGCAGCTGCACGCCGTCGATGGGTTTGATGATGAAATCGGTCGCGCCGCAGGCGAATGCGCGCTCGCGCGTCAGTTCGTCGTCGGCCCCGGTGATGACGATGATCGGCACGCCGCGGACGCGTTCCGGGTCGGCGGCGCGGACGCGGCAGATAAGCGAGTAGCCGTCGAGCTTCGGCATTTCGATATCGGAGACGAGCACCTGGATGGAATCGTCGCGCAGCAGGTGGTGCCAGGCGCTTTCGCCGTCCTCGGCCTCGATGAGATCGAATTCGCTGCTCAGGATCCGGCTGATGGCCTTGCGGATGACGCGCGAGTCATCCGCGACCAGGACCCGGACCTTTTCGACGGGGACGGCGGCGATTTCCGCTTTCATTTCCATGTCTTGATTCTTTCAAGAAACGGGCCAATCGCGGTATTTGTCGCGTTTACGGGAGTATTTGGACCCATCTGCATAAACATAGTGGAGGCCCGCAGTATATTCAAAGGCTTGAATATACGTTTATTTCCGCAGGAAAAGGACGTTTGGGAGGGATTTCAGCGGCGCATATGCCGCACGTGCCGCCAAATGTACCAGACGATGCCCGCCGCCAGTATCACCCCGATAACGGCATCGAAACGGTGGAAATAGACGCCGAGAGTGTTCCAGTGCTCGCCCAGTTTCATCCCGATCCAGGCCAGCCCCAGGCTCCATATATAGGAGCCGACGAAGGTGTAAAGATTGAAACGCCACAGGCCCATGCGCGCGATACCGGCCGGAAAGGCGATGAACGTCCGTATCACCGGCAAGAGGCGTCCGAGGAAGATAGTGATGTCGCCGTGGAGTTTGAACCAGCGGTCGGCGAGATCCAGGTCATGATGCGAAACGAGAATGTATCTGCCGTATTTTTCGATGAACGGGCGGCCGCCCCAGGCGCCGGCGTAGTACGCGACGATCGAGCCCAACACGCAGCCGACGGCGCCTGCCAGGCCCACCAGCCACAGATTCATCTGTCCGGCGGATACCAGGTAGCCCGAAAACGGCATGATGATTTCCGAAGGCAGGGGGATGCAGGCGCTTTCGATCGCCATCAGCAGCACGATCCCGCCGTAACCCAGGCGCGAGATGGTGCCGATGATGAAACCGGCCAGCAGGGCGATGATTTTCTCGACCATGCGCTACCGGAAATATGCCAGCACCAATAACCCAAGAACGATGCGATACAGTGCGAACGAAGTGAAGTCATGTCGCGAGACGAATTTCAGGAACGCCTTGACCACGACGAGCGCGGAAATGAAGGCGGTGATGAAACCGACGGCAAACACCGGGATATCTCCGGTATGCAGCAGGTTCAGATTCCTGAACAGTTCATAGAACGTGGCCGCGAACATCACCGGCATCGCCAACAGGAAGGAAAATTCCGTGGCCGCGGTCCGCGACAGGCCGGAAAGCAGTCCGCCCATGATGGTGGCACCGGCGCGCGACACGCCCGGAAAGAGCGAAAAGGTCTGGGCGATGCCGATCTTCAGCGCCTCGCCCGGGCCGAGATCTTCCATGCTGTTCACGCGCACGCGCAGCGGCAGCCGTTCGATGACAAGGATCAATATGCCACCGCCAATCAGCGCGCCCGCCACCGTGAGCGGATTGAAGAGATAGGTCGTTATCATTTTGTGCAGCAACAGTCCCACGACCGCGGCGGGCAGGAAGGCGATGAAAAGATTAAGCGCGAAGCGCTGTTCATGCCGGGTTCCGATACCCGCGACCAGACGGCCGACGCGCAGGCGGTAGTCCCAGACGACGCCAAGGATGGCGCCCAGCTGAATGACGATTTCGAAAATCTTCCCGGTTTCGTCGTTGAAATTCAGCAAGTCTCCCACGATGATGAGGTGCCCGGTGGAGGAAACTGGCAGGAATTCGGTCAGACCCTCGACTACGCCGAGTATCAATGCCTTGATCAGCAGTGGGATTTCCATGAGAAACCTTTTTGTCAGGTAAATCGAAGCGGGCGGCCATGCACGCCTTCGCGGATCTTTCCGCGATCGTAGACGATGTGGCCGCCGACGACGGTGTACTGCGGCCAGCCAGTGAGGGAGCGCCCGTTGAACGGCGACCAGCGCACCTTGGTGAACGTCTCTTCATTGCGCACCGGTCTGGCATGCTCGACGTCCACGAGCGTGAGGTCGGCGTCCCAGCCTTCGAGGATTTTTCCCTTGCGCGCGATGCCATACGCCTCGGCCGGCCCGTAGCACATCCATTTCTGAATTTCCGCGAGCGTGCAGCGTCCGTTCTTCATCTCCGTGAGCATCAGCGGCAGCGAGGTTTCCACACCCGGCATGCCGGCCGGCGCCTGGGGATAGGGTTTGCGCTTTTCCTCGAGCGTGTGCGGCGCGTGGTCGGTGGCGATGAAATCGAGAACGCCGTCATGCAATCCGGCCCACAAGGCGGCATTGTCTTCCTGGCGGCGGATCGGCGGATTCATCTGTACCAGCGTGCCCTGGCGGGCGTAGTCGTCGACGTTCAGCAGCAGGTGATTGGGTATGACCTCGGCGGTGACCCAGGCGGGTTTGTCGCGTCGCAGCAGTTCGACTTCGTCGCGCGTGGAAAGGTGCAGGATGTGCAGCCGGCGTCGATATTGCCTGGACAGTGACAGCGCCAGTTCGGTGGCTTGGAGGGCGCACAGGTTATCGCGGATTTCGGAATGCACGGCCACGTCGGTGCGATGTTTGAACTGTTCGCGACGCGCGCGAATCCGCGCCTCGTCCTCGGCGTGCACGGCGATCAAGCGCGTGCCGTTGGCGAAAATGCGCTCGAGGTCGTCGCGCTTGTCCACCAGCAGGCTGCCGGTGCTCGAACCCATGAAGATCTTGATCCCGCAAACGGGAGCGGCGTGATTGACGGTGTCGAGGTTGTTCGGCGTGGCGCCAATGAAGAAACCGTAATTCGCCACGCATTTGTCGGCCGCACGCCGGAGTTTATCGTCGAGCGCAGCCTGGCTCACAGTCGGCGGGTCGGTGTTGGGCATCTCGAGGAAGCTGGTGACGCCACCTTTGACCGCCGCGCGCGATCCGGAGCCCAGATCTTCCTTGTATTCCTTCCCGGGCTCGCGGAAATGCACCTGCGGGTCGATGACGCCGGGCAGCAGCAACATTCCTTCGGCGTTCAGCGTTTCATCGGCGGAGGAGCTGATTTGCGGCGCAATACGCTCGATCACACCGTTGTCGCACAGCAGGTCACCTTCGAATATTGATCCGTCCGGGCGCGCAAGGCGGGCGTTGCGGATCAGTAGCTTGGGCAAAGGCGCTCTCGTGCAGGAAAGGGGTAATCGCGGGAGTGTTGATTGAAATATCAGTTAGAGGAAAACAGCGTCAGCCCATCTGTTTTTCGCGAATTTCGTCGAGCGTCTTGCAGTCGATGCAGAGTTCCGCGGTCGGGCGGGCTTCGAGGCGTTCCACGCCGATTTCGACACCGCAGACCTCGCAGTAACCGTAATCGCCGGTGTCTATACGCTCGATGGCTTCGTCGATTTTCTTGATCAGTTTGCGTTCACGGTCGCGTGAGCGCAGCTCCAGCGACATGTCGGTTTCCTGGCTGGCGCGGTCGTTCGGGTCCGGGGGGTTCTCCGGGACGTCGCGCATCTGCTGGACCGTGCGAGTGATTTCGTCTTCCAGCTCCCGTTTCCAGGCGAGCAACGCGGCGCGGAAATGTTCCTGCTGTTTCTTGTTCATGTACTTCTCGCCCTTTTTCGCGACGTAGGGTTTGAGCCCTGCGACGGGGGAAACGGACTGTTCCTTTTCCTTCTTTTTCCTGGCCGGCATACTTCATCTCCTGCAATAATGTGCCCCCGGAAGCTGGGGG
>Ga0187774_10000487_pt1 | contig 13520 bp, 12 predicted proteins | sample 0216_BV02_MP05_2_FD_133152 | JGI IMG/M metagenome (GOLD analysis project Ga0187774, IMG submission 133152) | Tropical peat soil microbial communities from peatlands in Department of Meta, Colombia - 0216_BV02_MP05_20_MG | ecosystem: Environmental > Terrestrial > Soil > Wetlands > Peat | place... | reverse complement strand
TGGTGGGGATGCCCGCCGGCCCGACGATCGGTGCGTCGGGGGCCGTCTACGGCTTGCTGCTCGCCTTCGGCATGTACTTCCCGCGGCGCATGGTGATGCTGATCTTCCCGCCGATCCCGATGCAGGCGCGGACTTTCGTGATCCTCTTCGGCGCGCTCGAGCTCGTGTTCGGCGTGACCGGAACCGCGGATGGCGTCGCGCACTTCGCCCACCTCGGTGGGATGGCGGGCGGCTGGCTGGTGATCCAGTATCGCCGGCGCGGATTTCCTTTCAGGCGGCGCTGACGCTACCTCACTCGCCGTCGCGGGGCGCGAGCATCTTGCTCAGCTCGTCGAGAAATCCGCTCTGCCCGCGCAGGATCTTCCCGCGTGCCTCGGCGAGATCGAACCACCCCGCGCGGTCGACCTCGGGAAATTCGCGCTGTTGCCCCGAGCGCGGTGGCCACTCCATGCTGAACTTGTTGCTGCGGATCTTGTTGGCGTCGCAATCCCCTGTAACGGCGAAAGCATGGACGAGCTTACCGCCCGGCTGTCGGAGTGGCTTCATGGGAACGAACTCACCTGCTAGCCTGAAGCCGGTCTCTTCCTCGAACTCGCGAAGCGCAGCCGCCTGTGGATCTTCGCCAGCGCTAAACTCGCCTTTCGGGATCGACCATGCCCCGGCGTCCTTCTTCGCCCAGAACGGGCCGCCGGGATGCACCAGAAGAACCTCGATTGCGCCGCCGCGCCGGCGCCAGAGCAGGATTCCGGCGCTCGGTTTCGTGGCCACGCGGCCCGCAGCGCTACACGACCTCGAACAAGCCCGCGGCGCCCATGCCACCGCCGATGCACATGGTGACGACGACGTGCTTCGCGCCGCGGCGCTTTCCCTCGATGAGCGCGTGGCCGGTGAGGCGCGATCCCGACATCCCATAAGGGTGCCCGAGCGCGATCGCGCCCCCGTTTACGTTCAGGCGCTCGTTTGGAATGGCGAGGCGGTCGCGGCAATAGATGACCTGCACCGCGAACGCCTCGTTCAGTTCCCACAGATCGATGTCGTCCATCTTCAGTCCCGTGCGCTGGAGGAGACGCGGCACGGCAAACACGGGGCCGATGCCCATCTCGTCAGGCTCGCAGCCCACCACCGCGAAGCCGCGGAAGATGCCGAGCGGTTTGAGGTTTCTCTTTTCGGCGAGCTTCGAATCCATCACGACGCAGGCCGACGCCCCGTCGGAGAACTGGCTCGCGTTGCCCGCGGCGATGGTGCCGCCTTCGATCGCCGGCTTGATCTTGGAAACGCCCTCGTAGGTCGTATCGGGGCGGATGCCCTCGTCCTTCGCCGCCGTGGCTTCCTCGACCCAGCTTTTCCCGGAGTCTTTGTCCGCCTTCTGCATGTGCACCGCGAGCGGGAAGATCTCTGCGTCGAAGCGGCCGGCCTCGCGCGCGGCTGCGGCGCGCTGCTGGCTTTGCACGCCGAACTCGTCTTGGCGCTCGCGGCCGATGCCGTAGCGCGCAGCGACCACTTCGGCGGTCTGCAGCATCGGCATGTAGATCGCCGGTTTGTGGCGCTCAAGCCACTCGTCGTGCGCCATGTGTTTGTTCATCTCGTTTTGCACGCACGAGATCGACTCGACCCCGCCCGCGACGACGACCGGGACCCTGTCCACGATCACGCGCTGCGCCGCCATCGCGATCGTCTGCAGGCCCGAGGAGCAGAAGCGGTTCACGGTCACGCCCGCGGTGGTGACCGGGCAGCCGGCGCGGATCGCGATCTGGCGCGCGATGTTCTCGCCGGTCGCTCCCTCCGGGTGCGCGCAGCCCATGATCACGTCCTCCACCTCGGTCGGGTCGACTCGGGCGCGCTCCAGGGCGTGGCGCACGGCGTGGCCGCCGAGCTTCGCGCCGTGGGTCATGTTGAAGGCGCCGCGCCAGGACTTGCAAAGCGCGGTGCGGGCAGTGGATACGATCACGGCTTCGGTCACGGCGTTCTCCAGGAAGATCGGGACAGACTACGAATAATACTAACCGGCAAGCTTGATGAGTAGGCGCTTGAGCTCCGCCCGCTCGGCAGCGCTCAGGCGGCCGATGAAGACCTTCTCGCGCGAGCGCAACCGGCGCCTGAGCCGCGCGAGCAGCGCCGCGCCTCGCGGCGTGAGGTAGAGACCCCAGACGCGGCCGTCGTGCTCGCGATGCCGGCGCTCGGCCAGCCCCCGGTCCACCAGCCAGTCGGTAAGAAGCATCGCTCCCGAGCGCGCCGTTCCCAGCGCGCGTCCAAGCAGGCTCTGCGCAATCCCGGGATTCGCCTCGAGAACGACGAGCGCCGTGAAGCGCGGCGGGGTGATGCCGGCGCCTGCGGTCGCCAGGAAGAACGCCTCGAAGGCGGCGACCTGCGCGCGCCGCAACGCGTAGCCGTAGTAATCTTCGAGGTCGCCGTAGTCGATCCCCGGCACGCGCTCGAAGCGGCTCGGCCGAGGTCCGCGCGGGGCAGGTGGCTTTCTCATTGACCGGTAGATTGTAATGATATATAACAATCGAAGAAAGCCGAGATGCTCTGCGTGGAGTCCGTCCGCGAAAGGGCACCGAGAGGAGGTCATGGGGAAAGCGCTCCAGCCCGGCTTGCGCCTCGCGCCGGCCAAGGTGCAGGTCGAGCGCCGCGCCGACGGCACGGTCCGGCTGCGCTCGCCCCTGAATCTGGGCCGGCACGCACGCGCGGTCGGCGAGTGGCTGACGCATTGGTCACGCGCTGCGCCCGAGCGCACTTTTCTCGCCGAGCGGCAGGGCGAAGGCTGGCGGAAGCTCGGCTACCGCGAGGCCCTCGAGCTCGTCCGCCGGATCGGCCAGGGATTGCTCGAGCGCGGGCTGGATGCTTCCCGGCCGGTCGCGATCCTCTCGGACAATTCGGTTGACCATGCGCTTCTTGCGCTCGGCGCGATGCACGTCGGCGTCCCGGTCGCGCCGATTTCGCCGGCCTATTCGCTCATGTCGAAGGATTTCGCCAAGCTGAAGGCGATCTTCGAACTCCTGAAGCCGGGCCTGGTCTGGACCGCCGATCCCGTGAAATTCGCGCCGGCGCTCGCAGCAGTCGGGGCGAGCCCGACGCCGATCGCGGCGCTGCTCTCCTCTGCGCCCGGCGGCGAAGTCGACCGCGCGTTCGAACGCATCGGGCCGGACACCGTCGCCAAGATCCTTTTTACCTCGGGATCGACCGGAATTCCGAAAGGCGTGATCAACACCCAGCGCATGCTCACCGTCAACCAGGAGCAGTACGCGCTCGTCTGGCCATTCCTTGAGGACCGGGTTCAGGTGCTGGTCGACTGGCTGCCCTGGAACCACACCTTCGGCGGCAACAGCAATTTCTGCATGATGCTGAGGAACGGCGGGACGATCCACATCGACGCCGGCAAGCCGGCGCCGGGCCTGGTCGAAACGAGCGTGCGCAACCTGAAGGAGATCTCGCCGACCATCTACTTCAACGTGCCGCGCGGCTTCGACCTGGTCCTTCCCTTCCTCGAGAAGGACGCCGCGCTCCGCGCGAGCTTCTTTCGCAGCCTCGACCTGATGGTCTACGCCGGCGCGGCGCTGCCGCAGAACCTGTGGGAGCGCGTGCAGCAGCTCGCGCTGGCCGAGCGCGGTGCGCGGCTCCCGCTCATCTCCGCCTGGGGCTCCACGGAAACGGCGCCGCTGGCGACCTGCGTGCACTACCCGGTCGACCGCGCCGGCATTATCGGCCTGCCGGTCCCAGGCTGCGAGCTGAAGCTCGTGCCCGCCGCGGGCAAGCTCGAGGTGCGCGTGAAAGGCCCTAACGTAACGCCGGGCTACTATGGGCGCGACGACCTGACCCGCGCCGCGTTCGACGAGGAAGGCTACTATCGCATCGGCGACGCGCTGAAATTCGTCGATCCGAAGAATCCGGAGCAGGGTCTCGCATTCGACGGACGCATCGCCGAGGACTTCAAGCTCTCCACCGGGACCTGGGTGCACGTCGGCGCGACACGGGTGAAATTGATCGCCGCGGGCGATCCGCTCATCCAGGATGCGGTGATCACCGGGCAGGAGAAGAGCGAAGTCGGCGCGCTCGTCTTCCTCAACGCGGCCGCGGTCAAAGCGAGGGGACTCGACGATGCGGGCGTGCGCGAGCACCTGGGTGCGGCGCTCGCCAAGCTCGCCGCGGAGACGGGCGGGGGAAGCTCGACCCACCCGGTGCGCGTGCTCGTGATGAGCGAGCCGCCTTCGATCGACGCGAACGAGATCACCGACAAGGGCTACATCAACCAGCGCGCGGTGCTTGAGCGGCGCGCCGCGCTCGTCGAGCAGCTGCACGCCGCTCTGCCCGCCGCCGAAGTCATCCTCACCAATCCTTAGGGAAAGGAGCCTCCTATGAAGAGCATTGTCGCTTTGCTTGCGGTCCTCGCGCTCGGTGCCGCTCCCGGCATCGCTGCAGCACAGGCGCCGGTACGCATCGGGGTCATGAACGATCAGTCGAGCGTGTACGCGGACTTCCAGGGACCGGGATCGGTGCTCGCCGCGCAGATGGCAGTCGAAGACTACGGCGGCAAGGCCGCGGGCCGCAAGGTCGAGGTGCTCTCAGCCGATCACCAGAACAAGCCCGATGTGGGCTCGGTCATCGCACGCAAATGGCTCGATCAGGACGGCGTCGACGTCATCATGGACCTGCCTAACTCGGCTGTAGCGTTCGCCGTGAGCGAGGTCGTACGGCAAAAGAACAAGGTGATGATCGGCTCGGGCGCGGGAAGCTCGGACCTCACCGGGCCGAGATGCTCTCCGAATACCGTGCACTGGACCTACGACACCTGGTCCTACGGGCATTCGCTCGCCAAGGCGGTGATGGAACGCGGCGGCAAGACCTGGTTCTTCATCACCGCCGACTACGCCTTCGGCCACGACCTCGAGCGGCAGGCGACCGACCAGCTCCTGAAAAGCGGAGGCAAGGTCGTAGGCGGGGTGCGCACGCCGATCGCGACGCCGGATTTCTCGTCCTTCCTGCTCGCCGCCCAGTCGTCCGGCGCCCAGGTCGTCGCCCTGGCGGTGGCCGGGGGCGACACCACCACTTCGATGAAGCAGGCGGCGGAGTTCGGCCTGCCGGCGAAGCAAAGCATCGTATCGCTGATCTTCGGGATCAATAACGTGCCGGCGCTGGGCCTGAAGGCCTCACAGGGCGCGCTCACGGTCTTTCCGTTCTACTGGGACATGAACGAGAGCACCCGCGCCTGGTCGCATCGCTTCCAGAAGCGCGCGCACAACCACGCGATGCCAAACGACATGCAGGCCGGCGTATACGCAGGAGTGCTGCACTACCTGAAGGCGGTCGACAAGGTCGGTGGCGCGGAGGACGGCAAGGCGGTGGTCGCGGCGATGAAGGCGATGCCGACCGACGATCCGCTCTTCGGCAAGGGCCGCATCCGCGAGGACGGCCGCAAGCTCCACCCGATGTATCTCCTGCAGGTGAAATCGCCGGCCGAATCGAAGGGCGACTGGGACTATTTCAAGATCCTATCGACTATTCCCGCCGAGCAGGCGTTCCGCCCGATGAGCGAGGGTAACTGCCCGCTGGTCGCGGGGAAGAAGTAAAGGGAGGCGTCGCCGGGGCTGCACCAATCCGATCAGCGCTCGCCCCGCTCCTTCCTGGCGGCGCCGCGTTCCCCCCGCAGCTCCAGGGCGAGGAGCGGTGCCGCCACGATGCCTTGCAGGGTCGACGCTAGACCATAGAGCACCGAGGCGGCGGCCGCCCCGGCCGCGCCGGGAGCAAGCAGCGAAAGCAGGACGACCGCCGCCACCTCGCGCGGCCCGAAGCCGGCCCAGGCGAGGGGCAGCGCGGCGCCGACAAAGACGCCACAGGCGAGCCCGAGCGTGGCGGGAAACGAGGGATCCGCGCCGATCGCCCGCAGGCAGAGCCAGAGCGCGGTGCTGGAGCCGAGCGCCACGAGTCCGGCGATCGCGGCGAGCCGGAGGAAGCCCGCCGGCTGCTCCCGCGCAAAGCGCTGCCAGCGCACGAAGGCGTCTGCGGATCTCGCGATGAAGCGGTAGCGCGACCTCGCCAGGAAACCGAGCGGCAGCGCCGGCGCCGCGAGGATCGCCAGGAGAAGCGCGAGATATCCGCCCGTGAGCGCGGGTGGAAGGGGCGACATCCCGGCGATCACCAGCGCCCCGAAGGCAACGAGTGAGACCGCGGCCTGCACCCACAGGCCGGACAGCCGGTCGATGACCACCGAAAACATGCTGTCGGCGAGCGAATTGTCGCGCCGGCTGAGCTGCACGGCGCGCAGCAGGTCTCCCCCGAGGAGTGCCCCCGGAAGGATCGAATTGGTGGTCACCCCGCGAAAGTAGAAGACGAGAAGCTCGCCGTTCGGCGCCTTGAGGCCGAGTGCGCGCGCGATCGCCGCCCAGCGCAGTGCAGAAAGCACGTTCGCACCCGCGGCAACAACAAGCGCCCCCGCAAACCATGCGATGCGTATGCCTTGCAGCCGCTCCAGGAGCGCAGCGGGACCGACGGCCCAGACCACGAGCGCCGCGAGCCCGAGCCCGACGGCCGCACGGATCAGCGGGCGCACGAGTCAGCTGCCTCGGCTCGACTGCGATGCCTGCGAGCCCGCCGCAGCGCGTTCGCGAATCCGCGGACGGACCACGTATTGCCGGCGCCCCTGGGGCTCGTGATAGATGCGGATGAGCAGCTCCCCGATCACTCCCGTGGCGAGGAGCTGCACGCCGACCAAAGTGAGCAGCAGGCCGAAGAGAAGGAGCGGGCGACCGCCGATGTCCTCGCTCAGCACGAGCTTCTCGATCGTCAGCCAGCCGAGAATCGCCATTCCGATCGCTGCAAGGGTGAGGCCGGCGCCTCCGAAGGCGTGGATGGGGCGATGCAGGAAGCGAAGCAGGAACGCGATCCAGAAAAGGTCGAGGATCACGCGCCCGGTACGGCCGATGCCGTACTTGGACGTGCCGCGCAGCCGCGGCCGGTGCTCGACCTCGACCTCGACGATCCGCGCGCCGGCCTCCGCGGCGAGCGCCGGGATGAAGCGGTGCTGCTCGCCGTAAAGCCGCAGGTTGTCCAGGATTTCGCGCCGGTACGCCTTGAGCGTGCAACCGTAGTCGTGCAGCTTCACTCCGGTCACGCGGGAAATGAGGCCGTTGGCGATACGAGACGGCAGGATCCGGCGCAGGGTCGAATCCTGGCGTCGCCGTCGCCAGCCGGCGACGACATCGACCGTGTCGTCCTCCTCCAGAATGCGCACGATGCGCGGAATATCGGCGGGGTCGTTCTGCAGGTCGGCGTCGAGCGTCACGACGAGCCGTCCGGCGGCATGGTCGAACCCGGCCTGCAGCGCGGCGGACTGTCCATAGTTGCGGATGAGGCGAATGGGATGGAGCCAGGGGCGGGACGCTGCGGCCGCGTCGAGCTCCTCGGCCGAGGCATCCGTGGAGCCGTCGTCGACAATCAGGACTTCGAAGCTCCGACCAAAGCCCGTTAGCGCCCGCTCGATCGACTCGACGAGCAGGGTGAGGTTGCCGGCCTCATTGAACATCGGAACCACTACCGAGAGGTCGAGCCGTGCTTCGCTACGGTCCATGCAGGATCTCCGTGCTCAGGTGAATTCGCCAGGCGTGGAGCGGCCGCCGTTCGATCGCGGCACGAAGGTGATCGCCACGGCGGCAAGCGAGACAACGGCAACGCCGAAGGCGAGCGCCTGGCCCGCCGGGTAGCTCGTATCGTAGCCGGCCAGAATCCAAATTGCAGGGATGGCGAAGAGGCAGGCCAGAATCGCCTGAAACACTCCGGCGCGGCCCCACGGCGCCTTGTGCGCGAGCTCGAGGCTAAACTGCCCGAGCAGCCACCCGAGCGCGCCGCCCGCGAGCGCATCGCTCAGCCAGTGGGCCCCGGTCATGACGCGCGACAGACCGACCAGGCAAGCCACGAGCACGAGCGAGACGCGCGGGACGGGCGAGCGGAAAGCGGGCCACAGGATGGCGGCGAGCGCGAAGGCGGTGGCCGTGTGTCCCGAGGGAAACGAAGCGTTGCGGAACTCCTCGCCCCACACCCGCACGGCTTCAGGCCCGAGCAGTCCGAGCGGGCGCAGGCTCGGGCGCAGGGCCTTGCCCACTTGAATGGAGAGCGACACCAGAATCGCCGCAATGAAGGCGGCCCAGAACAGATCCGGCCGGCGCCGATAGAGCACGAGCATCATCGCCATCGCCACCATGCCGTCACCCAGAACGGTGATGTTCTGCCACAGGCCGCCGAGCCTGCCGGGCGCCGAATGGTTGATCGCTAGAAAGAGCGGCACGTCGGCCTGCGCAAGGAGAATGCACGCAGTCGCGATCGCCGCAAGCAGCGGCGCGGCCCACATGCGCAGGCCCGGCACGCGAACGCGCGCCTCAGCCATGAGGGGACCCCTGCGGGCACGACAAGCGCACCAGGGCGACGGCGTGTTCCCGGAAGATGACTTCGTGCTTGGGCAATTCAGGCAGCATTCCGCTGCGCGTCAGCACCACGTCGCACGGCCGGGGCGCGCGCATTTCCACCGGGCGGCCCGCGTATACCATGAAGCTCGGCGCATTAATGCCCCACATCACGACGTGCAGGTCGCGGCTTGCGGCGGCGCGTGCCGCCGCAACCACCGGATTTTGATGCAGCGCGGCCGCGATCGGGACCACGTAGATGGCGAGGCCGAGCGCGAGCGCGGTGCCGGCGCCGGCGAGCGCGGCGGGAGCGGACACGAAGGGTCTGACCATCCAGATCAGCGCAAGGACCGTCACTGCGGCGAAGTAGCCGAAATACGCGGGCCTGAACGGTCCGGTGGGGTCGGCAAGGACTTCGCGCAGGTAGGGATTGCCGATTCGCGGACCCAGCGCCTCGAGCGCGAAAGGCAGCGCGGCGAAAAGGCCAAAGGCAAAGAGGGCCGGCAGCAGAACCGCGCGCGATGTCATCGGCATCGCCCGCGCCGCCATCAGCAGGAAGAGCCCCGTGTATCCGTAGTTCGCGTAGTGGGGCAGCTTGGATCCCGACAGACTGAAGAGGACGATGACGAAGGCGAACCACAGCACGAGGAACGTGTTCAGATCGTCGCGGAACAGCTCGCGAACCCGCCCGAACACGCTGGCGAGCGGCACGGTGAATGGCAGCGTCGCGACGAGGACGATGGGAACGTAGAACCACCAGGCGCCGCCGTGCCCGAAGGCCGGAGCGGAAAAGCGCTCGAGGTTGTGGCGGAGGAAGAATCCCTGGATGAAACCCGGGCCGTCTCGGAAGTATTCGATCGCGTACCAGGGCAGTCCGATGAGGGCAAAAACGAGCCACGCCCGCCAATCCAATGCAAAGCGCAGCCACTTGGCGAAGTCCCGGCGAACAAGGCAGAAGAGAAGCGTCACGGCACCCGGAATCAGGATGGCGATCGGTCCCTTTGCAAGAAAGCCGAGTCCGATCGCCGCGGCCGCCGCGTAGAGGCTGGCCCGATCGCCGCGGACAAGGTAGCGGTAGCTGGCAAACATCGCGCCGGCGAGGCAGGCGTTGAGCAGCGCGTCCGCAGTGGCCGCGCGCGCGATGATCTGCACCGACGGAGCGCAGGCGAGCATCACGGCAGCGAGCAGCCCGACGCGCTCCCCGAGCCACTCGCGCCCGAACCGGTAGGTAAGCCACATCCAGACCGAAGCGGCGATCGCCGAGGGCAGTCGGAATGCCCACTCGTTCACGCCGAACAAGGCGACCCCCGCGGCCTGGAGCCAGTGGATGAGGATCGGCTTGTCGTAGCGCGGCTCCCCGGCGAGGAAGATGGAAAGGAAGTCGTGCCGCCGGAACATTTCCAGCGTGGCCGCGCTGAACGCCCCCTCGTCCATGTCGAAGAGAGGCACCGATCCCAGACCGAAGAAGAAGCTGACGGCGACCGCCGCCACCGCGAGCACGCGAAGCCCGGCGAGGGACGTCACAGCCCTCAACACGCTCGGCATCGGCTTGGCGCTCGCGGGCATCGGGTGTTCAGTCAGGCTCCGGGGGTGGGCCGTTGCATGCGCGCAGGTCTTTGGCGGCTAGGGCTACAGCACGGAGTTCGACGTGCCGCGTCGCCGTCGCGACGACCGTCCGGCGACCGTCGCCGCGGGCATTTCGCAGACGCAGCGGAACCTCATTGCGGGTTGATCGGCCTGTAGCCTGAACGGCCTAGAACCCGATCTGGATGCCGACGAAGCCGCCCTTGTCGACGTAGGGGCTCGTCTCGTTGGTGAGGTAGGCGCGCATCCAGCGGTAGCCGACGTACAAAGAGGTGTTCTTCTGCAGCTCGAGCTCGGCGCGCACCCCGGAATCCCAGAAGTGATCACCATCCATGACGGTAACGACTGCGGGCGCGTAGAACGTGTAACCCCCGATGCCGAACGAGCCGTTCCCGGGGAACCACCGCACTCGTCCGCCCAGCGCCAGGGCGACCAGGTCCTTGTCGCTTACGTGAACCGCATAGACCCTGCCGCCCAGTCCCGCGTCCAGGCGCGAGCCCGAGACCTGCGTATCGCCGGCCGCGAGCAGGCCGACGTTGAGTTCCCAGTCCTTCTGATCCTCGTTGTACAAGCCTCCCACCGAAAATTCCGCGGAGCCAGCGCCCGTCGCGTACTGGGCCTCGATGGTGCGGTTCGACAGATTGATGTCCACCGAGCCCTCCGCTCCCGCCGAGGCGCTCGCCCCGGCGAGCAGCGCAAGCACGATAGAGCGCACGGTGATCCTTCGGGTGAAATCGCGCGTCGAAGCTGTCATGGCTGGCCGAGAGAATATCCCATCCTTCGACGCTTGTCGCATACGGTCAGAAGTCCCAGCGATAGCCGAGCGAGAAGTAGTCGCGCCGCGATTTCTCGACCAGGGTGGGGCTGCTGCTGTCCGAGTTCTCGATCCCGACCTCAGCTTCGAACGTCACGCTCCTCCCCAGGCGGTAGCCGAGGCGCACGTTCGGAGAGATGCGCTGGAGGTCCGAGCCATTGTCGTTGTTCTGTCTGTACCAAAACAGCGAAGCCTCCAGTGTCCAGCGTTCGTCGAGCGGCGCGCGGCTTGCAAGCCGCCCGGCAAAGCCGTGGTAGTCGGGCGAGGTCACCCCGCTTAACGAAACAACGTCCACGTCGCGCGTCGCGAACAATCCGGTACCGATGGCCTGGCCGGTCAGCGTGCGGACTTTGCCCGTGCCCGGCGTGGCGGGAAGGTTGTTGGTCCCGTCGGTGTGAGAGATCTGCGAAACGCTGTAGCTCGCCCCGAGTTGCCAAATGCGGCTGACGGGATGCATGAAACCTGCCGAGCCGAATGCCGTCCGCGCGGTCAGGGCGAGCGCCCGCTGGCGCAGCTCTTCCTCGCTGTAGGTCTGAAGGAGCGTGCGGATCGAGGTGGTGGTCTCGCCGATCGTCGCCGTGGTCGTCTGTAGGGCCGGCGACATGCGGTAATCGGCCACGACGTTGAACGCGGTTTTCCAGGGAGCGACCCAGTTGCCCTGCGCGGTGCCGATGTTGATGTGGCGGAAGACGGTGTCGTAGTCGATCAAGGAAGTGAAGGCGCCCTGCGGCGCGAAGTAGCGCGTCTCGAGCCCGACCACCTGGCGATCGACGATTCCGTCGACCTCCTGCCGAAGAAGGTACGCGCTTCCCGTCCAGCGCTCGTTGAATGGCCCGATGTCGGCGCCCACCCCGAGGAAGCGGCGCTGCGAATCGATGCTGAAGCCTAGCGTGACCGGCTGGCCGACGACCGTGTTGAGGCGCAGCCTGGGGCTCAGTGCGTAGCCGAGCAGTGCCCCGTCGAAAATTCCGAGCAGACCGCCCGAGTTGCCCGGCTGCCTTCCGACCCGCACCGAGAAATCCGCGGGCTTGTACCGGTAGTCGTAGTAGGCGGAGTACAGTCGGTTGATGTCTTTTTGCCGGTCGAGAAAGTTGAGCGTGCTCGTGTCGCGGACGACGACGCGGTTGTCGTGGGTGTTGTTCAGGTAGCGGGCGCTCGCGTCGAAATTGGTGATGAGGGACGACGTGTCGGTGAGCGAGAGGGTGCTCTGGTCGAGCGTATTCACGGGAGACTGGGTGTCGATCTTGCTGTTGCCGCGGTAGTAGAACTGCGACAGGCTGCCGACGACGAGCGATCGCCATCCGGTGCCCGTCTGCTCGGGAGCGCGCAGCGGCCCGGCCTGGGGGACGGGACGCAGGTTTGCCAGCCTCTGGCGGACCCGCACCGAGTCCTCGCCTTCGGGATAGCGCTTGAGGTAATTCTCGTATTCGGCTCTCGCGCGTGCCATGTCGCCGCGGCGCTCGTAGGAAAGAGCCAGAAATTCCTGCGCATCACGGCTCAAGGCGTTCTCCGGAAGGGCGATCAGCGCCGTAAAGGCGCGTATCGCCCCCGCGTAGTCCTCCCTGCCGATCGCCGCGCGGCCCTCGGCCATCAGGGCCTCGGCGGCGCCGGGCGCCGCGGGGGCTGCAGGCGCCGCCGCGGGGGCAGGCGCCGCGGCGGGCGCTGGGCTTGCCGCGAGGCCGGCTGCGGCAGGCGCCGGCGCTGAAGGTGGAGGCAGCGCTCCCGGGGCCGCGGAGGAAGAGGCCGCGGGTGGCGCGGAAGGGGCGGGGCCCAGCCTCTGCTGCGCCCGCAGGACATTGTCGCGCTCGCGCGAGGAGACCTGAATGACCCGGGCGTTGGCGAAGGCCTTGGCGAGATCCCGCCTCGCGCGTTCCGCATCGCTCCGCGCGTCGAAAAAGCCAAGGCACAGCTGATATGTAGTCGTTTGCGCCGACATGAGAAGCCGCCAGTAGAGGCGGTTGCCACGGAAGGCTGCTGGCAGCGGCTTGGCGAGGTTGTCGTTCGGTCTCGCCGCCGTGGCGAGCACCACGACATAGGGTCCGGAGGCGCCCGGAGCTTGCGCTCGCGCGGCCGGCGGGGAAAAAGCCAGCGCGAGCGCGACGAGCGGCAGGAGACCGCGCGGGGTCATGTCAGGGTCTCCGATGCGCCGATCGAGTCAGGGTTTTTCCCTGGCAGCCGGGGAACCTCCCTCCCCTTCTGACTCGATATCGAGAAGCAGGCTGCGACGGTCCTCGCCGAGACGGACCCGTGCGCGGGTTGCCCGCTCGAACTGAATCGTCATGCAGACGGGATTGGGCGCCGGATCGCAGCGCGGGTCGAGCGACACCCTGACCGTGAAGCGCGGGAAGAGGGGGCTCTCCGGCGAACGCTTGACCTCATCCGGGAACACGGTATCGCCGAAGTTCTCCGGCGCGAGCGCCTGCAGCTGTACGTAGACGATCCTGCCCTGCTCGGAGGAGTAGTAGCGGAGGAAATGCACCGGACTGGTGAGGCGCAGGCGGGCTCTCGGCGCGGGATCGTGCCGCTCGATCGCGATGTCGTCGATCACCGCGGCGAGCGCAGGCGGTGCTTGCAACAACGTGCTAGCGAACAGCGCGGCGAGCCCCGCGCGTGCGATGTCGCGCATGTGAGTGGCGAATTTAGTTAGTCCAGCGCGTGTAGGCGTTCCCCTCACCGCCAAGCGGCTTGTGGCAGTTGCTGGCGGAGCAATCGGGGCCTGAGCCACTGTG
>Ga0187774_10000486_pt1 | contig 13545 bp, 9 predicted proteins | sample 0216_BV02_MP05_2_FD_133152 | JGI IMG/M metagenome (GOLD analysis project Ga0187774, IMG submission 133152) | Tropical peat soil microbial communities from peatlands in Department of Meta, Colombia - 0216_BV02_MP05_20_MG | ecosystem: Environmental > Terrestrial > Soil > Wetlands > Peat | place... | reverse complement strand
CGCATGAAGGTGGGCGTGGCCGATCTCGCCCGGCTGCCCGGAGTCTGGCGCGGCGGGGAGCTCGAGCACGGGGTTCACGAGGTCGTCGCGACCGGGCACGGCGCGCTCGATCGCGAGCTGCCGGGCGGCGGATGGCCCCTCGGCACGCTCTCGGAAGTCCTGCACGACGAAACCGGCATCGGGGAAGTCGGCTTCCTCTGCAGGGCGCTCGCCCGCTCCTGCCGGGACGATCGGCTGCTCGCGTGGGTGAACGCGCCGCACCTGCCGTACGCTCCGGCCCTCGCCGAGGCCGGCATCGCCCTCGAGCGCTGCGTGGTCGTCCGGCCGGCGAGCCGCGAGGATGCGCTCTGGGCCGCCGAGCAGTCGCTGCGCTCGGGAGCGTGCGGCGCGGTGCTGCTGTGGCTTTCGGGTGCGCCCGCCGGCAATGGCCGCGCGCGTGCGGGCGACGATTACGCATGGCTGCGGCGGCTGCAGATGGCCGCCCAGGCCGGCCGCTCGATGGCAGTCCTCTATCGCCCGGCCGCCGCCGAACGGAGCTCCACGCCCGCGCACCTGCGGGTCGTGCTTACGCGCATTCGCGGGGCGCTCGAGCTGAGAATCCCGAAGCGGCGCGGCCCGCCGCTCGTCTCGCCCGTCGCGCTCGAGGCCGGCTGGCGTTCCCGCGCAGCCGTCGCGCAAGTCGAGGCCCCCTCGCAGGCCGCGGCCGTTCCAGCCCCCGGTCCCGCGCACGCGCTTCCCCGCATCGTCGCCTGAGGAAGTCCGCGCCGTGCTCTGGGTCGCGCTCGAGCTGCCCGCATTGCCTCTCCAGATCGCGGAGCGGGGCGGCCACTCGCGCGAGCCGCTGGTGATCGGCGAGGGGGCATCCCAACGTCCTACGGTCGCATGCGCGAACGCCGCGGCCCGCGCCGTGGGCATCCGGGAAGGGCAGGCGGTGGCCGCGGCGAAGGCGCTCGCGGGAAGCCTGCGCGCCCTGCCGCGCGATCCCGCCGTGGAGCGGGAGACGCTCGAACGCCTCGCCGCTTGGGCGGGCCAGTTCACCCCGATGGTGAGCGTCGAGTCGCAGGGCATCGCGCTCGAGGTCGAATCGAGCCTGCGGCTCTTCGGAGGTCACGCGAAGCTCACCGCCGCCGTCCGGCGCGGCGCGAGGGCGCTCGGCTTCCGGGTGGCGGTCGGCATCGCCCCGACGCCGCTCGCCGCGCGGCTCTTCGCGCGCGCGGAGGCCCAGGGGCTCGCCGTGCGCGGCTGCCTCGCGCCGGGAGAGCTGCGCGAGCGCCTCGCGGAGCTTCCGCTCTTCCTCCTCGATTGGCCGTCGAAGACCCTCGCGCAGCTCGCCGACCTGGGCGTGCTGCGCGTGCGCGACGTGCTCGCCCTTCCCGGCGAGGGCGTGGCGCTTCGCTTCGGTCCCGAGGTCGCCGCGAGCCTCGAGCGCCTCACGGGACGGCTCGCCGATCCGCGCATCCCCTACGCGGCCCCGCCGCGCTTCCGCGCGCGCCTCGAGCTGCCTGCGGAAACGCAGAGCGTGGAAGCGCTCGTGTTTCCGCTGCGCCGCCTGCTCGAGGAGCTCGAAGGCGCCTTGCGAGGGCGCGGGGCGGGGGCGCAGCACATCGTGCTCACGCTGCGGCATGAGCGCGGGGCGTGCACGCACGTCGCGCTCGACTTCGCTTCCCCCGAGCGAGAGGCGGATTTCATCCTCACGCTCGCCCGCGAGAGGCTCGCGCGCCTGGCGCTCGCGGCTCCGACCGTCGCCCTGGAGCTCGCTGCCGACACGTTGTTGCCGTGCGCTCCCCGGTCGGCCACGTGGCTTCCCGGCCCCCGCGAGCAGGCCCTCGATCGCGAACGGCTCCTCGAGCGGCTTGCCGCGCGCCTGGGCCGCGACCGCGTCTTCGGCATCGCCCTCGGCGACGACCATCGCCCCGAGAGCGACTGGCGAAAACCGGGGACGGAGCCCGTTTCCCGCGGGAAGGAAATCGGGGTCAGTCCCCGATTTCGGCCGGTGTGGCTGCTCAACCGCCCGCAGCGCTTGCTCGCGATCGGGGGAGTGCCGAGCGTGCAGGGGGCGCTCGAGATACTCGCGGGTCCGGAACGCATCGAGGCGGGGTGGTGGGATGGCGAGGAGGTGCGCCGCGACTATTACGTGGCGGCGAACGCGCGCGGCGAGACCTTCTGGATCTACCGCGAGCATCGCGACCCGGGCGCGTGGTACCTCCATGGAGTGTTCGCGTGATCCCCGGCTACGCCGAGCTGCACTGCGTCTCGAGCTTCACGTTCCTGCGCGGGGCCTCGAGCCCCGAGGAGCTCGTGCACCGCGCCGCGGAGCTGGGCTACGGCGCGCTCGCGATCACCGACGAATGCTCCGTGGCCGGCGCGGTGCGCGCGCACGTGGCCGCGAAGGAGGTCAACCTCAAGCTCGTGATCGGCTCGGAGCTTGCCCTCGCCGACGGCCTGAAAATCGTGCTGCTCGCCGCGAGCCTCGCCGGCTACGAGCGACTGTGCGAGCTCGTCACGCTCGCCCGCCGCGCCGCCCCCAAGGGCGAATACCGCGCGCGCCGCGAGGACTTCCCGGCCGATACGGAGGGCCTCGTCGCGCTATGGGTGCCGGGCAGCCCGGCCCGGGAAGAGGAGGGGGCGTGGGTCGCGCGGCGGTTCCCGGGGCGGGCGTGGATCGCGGTCGAGCTGCACCGTGGCGAGGACGACGCGGCGCGCGTCTGCGAGCTCGAGGCCCTCGGGCGGCGAACGGGCCTGCCGTGCGTGGCCGCGGGCGACGTCCACATGCACGAGCGCGCCCGCAAGAAGCTTCAGGACGTGATGACGGCGATCCGCCTCCAGCGTCCCCTCGCTCAGGCCGGGCGGAGGCTCCAGCCCAACGGCGAGCGCCATCTGCGATCCATCGGGCGGATGGCGAGGATCCATCCGGCGCGGCTCCTCGCCGCCACGCTCGACGTGGCGAGCCGCTGCGCCTTCTCGCTCGACGAGATCCGCTACGAGTATCCCGAGGAGCTCGTCCCGGCCGGGGCCACGCCCGCCACGCACCTGCGCGAGCTCGCGCTCGAGGGGCTCGAGCGTCGCTATCCGGACGGGGCTCCCGCCGCGGTGGTGGACATCGTGGAGCGCGAGCTCGCCCTCATCGCGCAGCTGCGCTACGAGCCGTTCTTCCTCACGGTGCACGACATCGTCGCCTTCGCGCGCGGCAAGGGCATCCTCTGCCAGGGGCGCGGCTCGGCGGCCAACTCGGCCGTGTGCTATTGCCTCGGCATCACGGAGGTGGACCCGGCCCGCATGTCGGTGCTCTTCGAGCGCTTCGTCTCCAGGGAGAGGAACGAGCCGCCCGACATCGACGTCGATTTCGAGCACCAGCGCCGCGAGGAGGTGATTCAGTACATCTACGCGAAGTACGGGCGCGAGCGCGCCGCGATCGCCGCGGTCGTGATCACCTACCAGCCGAGGAGCGCGCTGCGCGACGTGGGCAAGGCGTTCGGGCTCCCGCTCGACCAGGTGGACCTCCTCGCGAAGTCGCTCTCGTGGTGGGACGACCGGGCTGCGGTGGAAAGGCGGCTTGCCGAGGCGGGCTTCGACATCTCCAACCGGATCGTCGCGCAGGTGATCGGGATCACGCGCCAGCTCGTCGGCTTCCCGCGCCACCTTTCGCAGCATCCCGGCGGCTTCGTGATCGACAACCGGCGCCTCGCCCGCCTCGTGCCCGTCGAGAACGCGGCGATGCCCGAGCGCACCGTGATCCAGTGGGACAAGGACGACCTCGACGCCCTCGGCCTGCTCAAGGTCGACGTCCTGGGCCTCGGCATGCTCACGTGCATCCGCAGGGCGATCGACCTGGTCAACGCAGCGGGGACGGACCACGGCCCGCGCGCTCGGGATCCTTCCTCGTTCCGGCCGCTTTCGATGTCGAGCATCCCGGCCGAGGATCCGAAGGTCTACGAGATGATCCGTCGCGCCGACACGATCGGCGTCTTCCAGATCGAGTCGCGCGCGCAGATGTCCATGCTGCCGCGACTGAAGCCCGAGCGCTTCTACGACCTCGTGATCGAGGTGGCGATCGTGCGCCCCGGCCCGATCACCGGCGGCATGGTGCATCCGTACCTGCGCCGGCGCGAGGGACGCGAGCCCGTCACCTACGCGAGCGAGGAGGTGCGGCGGGTGCTCGAGCGCACGCTGGGCGTGTCGATCTTCCAGGAGCAGGTGATGCAGCTCGCCGTGGTGGCCGCGGGCTTCACGCCGGGCGAGGCCGACCGCCTGCGCCGCGCGATGGCCTCCTGGCGTCGGCGCGGCGGGATCGAGCCCTTCCGCGACCGGCTCGTGGAAGGGATGCTGGCCCGGGGGTACACGCGCGAGTACGCCGAGCAGATCTACCGGCAGATCCAGGGATTCGGCGAGTACGGCTTTCCCGAGTCGCACGCGGCGAGCTTCGCGCTGCTCGTGTACGTGTCGAGCTGGCTGAAATGCCACCAGCCCGCGGCCTTCGCCTGCGCGCTGCTGAACAGCCAGCCCTTGGGCTTCTACTCGACCTCGGCGATCGTGCAGGACGCGCGGCGCCACGGCGTGGAGGTGCGCCCCGTCGACGTGCTTAAGAGCGGAGTGGAGAGCTCCCTCGAGCCGGCAAAGGTAGGCTCGCCCGCCGTCAGGCTCGGCCTGGGGCTCGTCACTGGACTTAAAGTAAATTCTTCTGAACGTATCATAATATCAAGAAAACAAATAATATTCTCTACCATTGACGATCTGGCCCGGCGAGCGGACCTGGACCGGGGCGACCTGAGCGCGCTGGCTTCCGCCGACGCCCTGGCAAGCCTCGCCGGTCACCGCCGGGCGGCGCTGTGGGAGACCCTTGCCGTGGACGAGCCCACGCGGATCGGCCTGCCGCCGGCGCTCTCCCGGCCCGCCGAGCTCGCGCCGCCCACCGAGGGAGAGGACATCGTGGCCGATTACGCGACGCTCGGGCTTACGCTGCGCCGCCATCCGCTGGCGCTGCTGCGCGAACGCCTCAGGCGCCGGGGCATTCGCGACGCCTCCGAGGTCGCCGCCGCGCGCCACGGCCAGGTGGTCCGCGCCGCGGGCATCGTGACGTGCCGCCAGCGTCCCGCCACCGCGAGCGGCGTGATCTTCGTCACCCTCGAGGACGAGACCGGCTACGTGAACCTCGTCGTCTGGAACGACCTTGCCGAGCGCCAGCGGCGCGAGCTGCTGGGCTCGCGCCTGCTCGAGGTGACCGGCGAGGTTCAGAGGCAGGGCAGCGTCGTGCACGTCCTCGCCCGGCGCCTGGCGGACCTGAGCGCGCTCCTCGGGCGCCTCGACACGGCGAGCCACGATTTCCACTGACTCGCCCAAGGGTTTCTTTCGCCCTTTACCAATGCCGCCGCCGCTTATCGCAACAGGCTCCCCGAGGAAATGCCGTCGCGGCCTATCGCAACAGGCTGCCCGAGGGCGTTGAGCGGCGACTTGTCGTCCGCTCCAACGCCGTTCCCGCTATCCCCACCTTCGTCGCATAATTTGTATTATGTAAACTTCGCGTTGCGCAAGAAGAGCCACCCCTCAGGGCGACTGCAACGACAGCGCAACGGGCCACCCATAAGTTCCGGGCGGCGTCCCCGGCTGCAGGCGCAGCCGGTAGAGGACGCGGTACGGCGCCGGCTTCGGGGCTCCCACCATCGTCGGCATGAGCACTCGCGCGATCGCCGCGGCCGAGACGCTCACGGGCCGGGCAAGGCCCTCGATCGTGGCCTCCGTGAACGGTCCGCCGAGCTCCGCCTGGATGTAGTAGCCCTGCCTGCCGTTGGCGATGAGCGCGACGCGGGGTCCGCTCACGACCACTTCGCCGTTGGCGGCATCCGCGGCCGTCACGTTCACGCTGGACGGCTGGTCGAGCAGCGTCAACTCGAGGGTCCGCGGCACCACGATGCGCATGTCGATCGAGGCGCTAGCCTGCAGCGCCCCGCCGCCCGTCACGAGCTGCCCCGATGCGGCCGCCGGAAGCGCGAACGACGCGAGGACGATCGGCGCGAGGACTTGCAGCCTTCGCATGAAAGATCCTTTCCGCAGACGGGCAAAGGTTACGCTGCCGCGCTAGGCGGGACCCTACCCAGTCGGGTAGGAAATGGGGCCGCCAGTCATCCATACGCCGGCTGGCGGCGATTGTCATTGCCCGGCGTCGGCCTTCCGGGAAGTCGGCGCCCCGAGGCGACGGAGCCCCTCTCGGGCGCCCTAGCGCTTCGGGCCTGTTCCCACCATGTGCTCCGGCCGCACCCACTCGTCGTACTGCGCGGCGCTCACGTAGCCGAGGGCGAGCGCGGCCTCCCGTAGCCCCGTGCCTTCCCGGTGCGCCTTCTTCGCGATCTCCGCGGCGCGGTCGTAGCCGATATGGGGGACGAGCGCCGTGACGAGCATGAGCGAGCCCTGCACGAGCGCGGCGATGCGCTCGCGGTCGGGCTCGATGCCGCGCGCGCAGTGCTCCTCGAAGCTCGCCATGCCGTCGGCGAGGAGCCGCACGCTCTGCAGGAACGCGTTCGCGACGAGCGGCTTGAACACGTTGAGCTCGAGGTGCCCCTGGGCGCCGCCGAAGGCGATCGCCACGTCGTTGCCCATCACCTGGCAGGCGGCCATGGTGAGCGCCTCGCACTGCGTAGGGTTCACCTTCCCGGGCATGATCGAGCTCCCCGGCTCGTTCTCGGGGATGGTGATCTCGCCGATCCCGCAGCGCGGGCCGCTCGCGAGGAGCCGCACGTCGTTCGCGATCTTCATGAGCGAGGCGGCGAGCGCCTTCAGCGCGCCGTGTGCGTTCACCATGGCGTCGTGAGTCGCGAGCGCCTCGAACTTGTTGGGGGCGCTCACGAAAGCACATCCCGTGAGGCGCGAAAGCTCCTCGGCTACGCGCGGGCCGAGCTCGGGGTGCGCGTTGAGCCCGGTTCCGACCGCGGTTCCGCCCAGCGCGAGCTCGGAGAGGTGCGCCAGCGCGCCCTCCACGTGCCGCCGGGCGTGGTCGAGCTGCGCGACGTAGCCGGAGAACTCCTGGCCCAGCGTGAGGGGTGTGGCGTCCTGGAGGTGGGTACGGCCGATCTTCACGATGTCCCGGAACGCCTCCGAGCGGGCGGCGAGCGTATCGCGCAGGGCGGCGAGCGACGGAAGGAGGCGCTTGCGGATCGCGACCACGCTCGCCACGTGCATCGCCGTCGGGAAGACGTCGTTCGACGACTGGCCGCGGTTCACGTCGTCGTTGGGGTGCACGAGCCTGCCCTCGCCCCGCGCCCGGCCGAGGATCTCACTCGCCCGGTTCGCGAGCACCTCGTTCATGTTCATGTTCGTCTGCGTGCCCGAGCCCGTCTGCCAGACGACGAGCGGAAACTCGTCCGGCCAGCGCCCGGCGAGCACCTCGTCGGCCGCCGACTGGATGGCGCGGGCTTTATCCCCTGTTAGCGCGCCGAGGGCCTCGTTCACGCCGGCGCACGCGCGCTTCACCCACGCGAGCGCCTGGATGAGCTCGGCGGGCATGCGCTCGCCCGAGATGCGGAAGTTCTCGAGGGAGCGCTGCGTCTGGGCGCCCCACAGGCGCTCGGAGGGAACCTCGATGGGGCCGAACGTGTCCTTCTCGATCCGTATGGCCATGGAGCCCCGCGTCCGATTCGCGATCGTCGATTTTGCCGCAAAATCCCGGTCTTTCGTCTCACCACCCAAGGAGCCCCGAAAAGTGAAGAAAGCCGCGCTCGCCGCGCTCGTCCTGGCGGCCACCGCCCTGCCCGCCCTCGCCCAGCAGCCGATGAAGCCCGAGGAGCAGATCAAGCTGCGCAAGTCGACCATGGACCTCATCGGATACAACTTCGGCAGCCTTTCGGCGATGGCGCAGGGCAAGAAGCCCTTCGACAAGGACGAGGCCGCGCGCAACGCGGACCTGGTCGCGCAGCTTTCGGCGCTTCCGCGGCGCTTCTTCGGCGAGGGCACCGACCTGGAGGGCAAGACCAAGGCGAAGCCCGCCATCTGGCAGCACCGCGCGGACTTCGACAAGAAGATGGACCACATGGGGGACGAGGCGCGCAAGCTCCCCGAGGCGGCGCGCTCGGGCGACATGGAGGCGTTCAAGAAGCAGGTGTCCGAGACCGGGCACGCCTGCAAGTCCTGCCACGACGACTACAAGTCGAAGTGACCGAAGCGGCGGCGCCGATCCGGGTCTGGGACCTGCCCACCCGGATCTTCCACTGGGCGCTCGCGGCGCTGGTCGCGTTTTCGTTCGCGACCGGCCAGGTGGGCGGCGACTGGATGCCCTGGCACCTGAGGAGCGGCTACGCGGTCCTCACGCTGCTGCTCTTCCGCATCGCGTGGGGCTTCGCCGGAAGCCGCACGGCGCGCTTCGCCCACTTCCTGCGGGGGTGGCGCGCGGTGGCCCGCTACGCGCGCGCCACGATCGCCGGGCGCCCACCGCCGTTCGCAGGCCACAATCCCCTGGGCGGCTGGGTGGTGGTCGCGATGCTCGCCGCGCTCGCCTTTCAGGCGGCGACGGGCCTCTTCTCCAGCGACGAGATCGCCACACAGGGGCCGCTCGCGAACAAGGTTTCCGACGCGATCGTGAGCCGGATGAGCTCGCTGCATTCGCTCGACAAGTGGGTGCTCGTGGCCCTCGTCGCGGCGCACGTCGCGGCGATCGCCACCTACCGCCTCGCGTGGAACGTGCGGCTCGTGGGCCCGATGATCCACGGCCGCATGAGGGCCCCGCCGGGCGTGGAGGAGCCCCCGCGGCGCCCCGCATGGCTGGCGCTCGCCGCGCTCTGCGCGTGCGCGGCCGCCGTCTGGTACCTCGTCGAGATCTATCCGATGCGATAATGAGGGGATGGAAGAGGCGCTCGAGCGCGCCGCGCCCGTGAAGGCTTCCCGGGCGAAGGGCGGCTGACCATGGTCCGACGGATCGCGTGGGCCACCGCGATCGCGGGATCGCTCATCTTCGCGGGCATCACCGTCGCGCTCTTCTCGCCGGCGAGCGCGGTCCGCATCCCGGCGATCACGGCGCTGGTCACCTTCAGCGCGATCATCCTCTCGCATCTGGGCGGCATCGAGAACGGGCTCGCGCTCCGCGAGGAGGCGAGCACCGAGGCCACGCGCGCGGTCGCGCTCGGGCTGAGCATCGTGCCTTCGCTCGCGGCCTGGGGCGTGCTCTGGCTGCCCACGCCGCGCTGGCAGGTGGGAGCGGCCCTCGGGCTCTTCGTCGCCGTGTGGGCCGCGGACCTGTGGCTGTCGCGCCACGGGCTCATCCCGTCGTGGTTCGTGGACATGCGCACCGCCGTGACCGTGGTGGTGTGCGTGATCCTCGGGGTCGCCTGGTACGTGCTTTAGCGGCCGCGCGCCCTTCCCCCGGGCGCGACGTGGCGGGCCAGCCAGGCGAAGAACTCGCGGTACCAGAGGCGCGAGTTCTGCGGCTTGAGGATCCAGTGGTTCTCGTCGGGGAAGAAGACCAGGCGCGAGGGTACGCCCTTCGACTTGAGCGTGTTGTAGTACGCGAGCCCCTGCGCGTCGGGAACGCGGTAGTCGAGTAGCCCGTGGATCACGAGCGTCGGCGTCCTCATGCGGCGCGCCCGGGCGCGCGGGTTCTGCGCGTCCACCTTCGCCGGATCGTCCCAGTAGAAGGCGCCGAGTTCCTTCGGATGCCAGTAATAGGCGTCGTCGGCGAACATGCCGACCCAGTCGAAGCATCCCGCATGGCAGACGTACGCCTTGTAGCGGTCGGTGTGCCCGTTCATCCAAGCGACCATGTAGCCGCCGTAGCTCCCGCCCGCGGCGACGAGGCGCTCGCGGTCCACGTAGCCGCGGCGCAACATGAAGTCGGTCGCGGCCTCGACGTCGGCGAGCTCCCGCTTGCCCCACTCGCGGTCGATCGATTCGACGAACCGCTGGCCGAACGAGGTGGAGCCGTGGTAGTTCACGCAGACGACCACGTAGCCCTGGGCCGCGAAGACCTGGTTGTTCCAGCGGAAGTGGAAGTTGTCGCCCCAGATCGAGTGCGGGCCGCCGTGGATGTTGTGCAGCAGCGGCCACTTCCTCGACGGGTCGAAGTCGGGCGGGTACACGACCCACATCTGCACTTCCTCGCGGTTCCAGCCCTCGATGCGGAACTCGCGCACCTCGCCGAGCTTCACGCCGTCCATCACGGAGTCGTTGAAGCGGTCGATGCGCCGCTCCACCGCTCCCGGCGCGGCGTGGAACACCGCGGGCGGCGAGCTCATCGTGTTGCGCACGACCGCGATCGCCCCGCCCGCGACGTCGAAGTCGGTGACCATCCCGCCGCGCACGACGGCGAGCGGCTCGCGCGCCCCCGCCTCCCAGCGGAAGAGATGCTGGCGCGCGTCGTCCTCGGCGTGGAAGTACACGGCCGACGAATCGGCGCTCCACGCGAGCGGCGCATGCACGCTGCGGTCCCATCTCCTGCGCGGGACCTCGAGCCGGCCGCCGCGGCGGTCGAGGAACGCGAGCTTGCGGGCGGCCACGGGGCTGCGACGCCGGTCCTGGGAGAGGAACGCGATCCGGCTTCCGTCCGGCGAGTAGGCGGGGCTCTCGTGATCGAGGGGCGAGCGCGACGTGAGCGTGCGGAAGCGCCCCGGGCGCAGGTCGAGCGCGACGAGATGATTGTCGTGGTCGAAGCGCTTCTCGGCGGCCGGATCGAACGTGAACGCGATCTCGCGCCCGTCGGGCGCGATGTCGTAGTGGTGCGCGGCCGGATCCGCGCGGGGCAGCTCGTAGCGCGTGCCGGCGAAGAGGTCGCGCACGCGCCCGCTCGCGACATCCACGGTGAACAGGTGCGGCACGCGCCCGTCGGAGAGCCACCGGTCCCACCAGCGATAGGCCGCGTGCTCCACGACGTGGGCCTTCACCTTGCTTTCCTTCCACGCCTTGTGGCGTTTCGCGAGCTGCGCGAGGCCCCGCTCCTCGGGCCAGACCCACGAAGCGAAGGCGATGCGCCGCGAGTCGGGAAACCACTTGATCGCGAAGGCGCCGGTGGCGATGTCGGTGAGGCGCCTCGCCTCGCCTCCGTCGGGCGCGATGAGGTAGACCTGGGATTCTTCGTCGCCCTTCTCGCCGCTCGCCGCCGGGCGCTTCGCGACGAAGGCGATCCAGCGGCCGTCGGGGGACCAGCGCGGCTCGGCGTCCTTCTCGCCGCAGGAGGTGAGGCGGCGCGGCTCGCCTCCGAAGGCCGAAAGCAGCCACAGGCTCGAGCTCGGCTTGTTCTCTTCCATGTCGTGGGAAGTCACCGACACGCACACCTGCGCGCCGTCGGGCGACAGGGTCGGCTGCGCGGGGCGCTCGATCTTCCAGAGATCCTCGACGGCGAGTCGACGAGGGCGGGCCATGGGATCCTCGTGGGAGCTTCCGGTCGGGGCCGATTCTAGCAGTAGAATGACCGCCGAGCCCGAGGCGGCCGCGCCTCGCGCGCGCCGGAGCCCCCATGAAGCCGAACGACATGAAGCCCGCCTTCCGGTGGGACGATCCCTTCCTCCTCGAGGACCAGTTGCGCGAGGACGAGCGCATGGTGCGCGACAGCGCGCGCGCGTGGGCCCAGGACAAGCTCATGCCGCGCGTCGTCGAGGCGCACCGCCACGAGAAGCACGACCGCGCCGTCTTCGAGGAGATGGGCGCGCTCGGCTTCCTCGGTTCCACCATCGAGGGCTACGGCTGTGCGGGCGTGAGCCACGTCGCCTACGGCCTCATCGCCCGCGAGATCGAGCGCGTGGACTCGGGCTACCGCTCCGGCATGAGCGTGCAGTCGTCGCTCGTGATGCACCCGATCCACGCGTACGGGACCGAGGAGCAGCGGACGAAGTGGCTGCCGCGCCTCGCCACCGGGGAGCTGGTGGGCTGCTTCGGCCTCACGGAGCCGGACCATGGGTCGGATGCGGGCGGCATGACCTCGCGCGCGCGGAAGGTGGACGGCGGATGGGTGCTCAACGGCGCGAAGATGTGGATCAGCAACGCGCCCATCGCCGACCTCTTCGTGATATGGGCCAAGGACGATGCCGGCGAGATCCGGGGGTTCGTGCTGGACAAGGGCATGAAGGGCCTGTCGGCACCGAAGATCGAGGGCAAGTTCAGCCTGCGCACGTCGATCACCGGCGAGGTGGTCATGGCCGACGTCTTCGCGCCCGACGACCGGCTGCTCCCCAACGTGAAGGGGCTCAAGGGCCCTTTCGGCTGCCTCAACAAGGCGCGCTACGGCATCGCGTGGGGCGCCATGGGCGCGGCGGAGTTCTGCTGGCACGCCGCCCGCCGCTACACGCTCGACCGCCAGGCCTTCGGCAAGCCGCTCGCCGCGAACCAGCTCGTCCAGAAGAAGCTCGCCGACATGCAGACCGAGATCGCGCTCGGCCTGCAGGCGGCGCTGCGGGTCGGACGCCTCATGGACGAAGGCCGCGCCACGCCCGAGATGGTGTCGCTCATCAAGCGCAACTCGTGCGGCAAGGCGCTCGAAATCGCCCGCGCCTCGCGCGACATGCACGGCGGCAACGGCATCGCGGACGAGTTCCACGTGATCCGCCACGTGCTCAACCTCGAGGCGGTGAACACCTACGAGGGCACGCACGACATCCACGCCCTCATCCTGGGCCGCGCCCAGACCGGAATCTCCGCCTTCTGACGGGTCGGCGACGGGACGCGGCCCCCCTGCCCCGCAATCAGGACGCGGGCGCGGCCGGCCGGGAATGGGCGGCGAGCAGGGGCTCGACCGACTTCGCCAGGCGCTCGACCGCCCCCGAGGCGACGACGCGGTGGCGGTTCACGTACTCCTCGTGGTTGTGCTCGACGTGGTCGAGGTCGTAGACGTAGTTCACCATCATCCCGAAGGACTGCGCGAGGCCCTTGGCGGTGCCGTCGGCGCCCCAGTTGATCCGCTCGAGGCGCGCGCCGTTGCCCAGGTGGAAGCGCGCGACCGCATCCGCCGCGTGGCCTTCGACCCGTTCGCGCGTGAGGTACCAGGCGGCGAGCCCCTCGAGGTGCTCGCGCAGCGCCACGGGCGGGGCCGGCGCCGGATCGTCGGCGGCCGTGAGAAGCGCGGCGCGCAGGTCCGCGCCCTCGGGCGAGGCCCCGCGCAGCGCCTTGCGCGCCCAGGGGCGGAGCCCGGGCACGGGCGAGAGCGTGGCGAAGATGCGCAGGTTCGGCAGCTCCGCGTGCAGGTCCTCGGCGACCTGCTTGATGAGGAAGTTGCCGAAGGAGACGCCGCGCAGCCCCGGCTGGCAGCTCGTGATCGAGTAGAAGACCGCGCACCGCGCGCGCTTCGGATCCCCCACCGCGCTCTCGAGGGCGAGGATCGGTGCCACCTCGGCGGGCAGCTCGTCGACGAAGGCGACCTCGACGAAGATCAGCGGCTCGTCCGGCAGGGCGGGATGGAAGAACGCGAAGCAACGGCGGTCGCGCTCGAGGCGCCGCTTGAGGTCGGGGAAGCCGTGGATCTCGTGCACCGCTTCGTAGGTAATGAGCTTCTCGAGAATCGCCGCCGGGGTCGACCAGTCGATGCGGCGCAGCTCCAGGAACCCGCGGTTGAACCACGAGCCCAGGAGGTGCGTGAGGTCG